>Ga0310813_10000901_pt1 | contig 18079 bp, 19 predicted proteins | sample YN3metagenome_FD_203086 | JGI IMG/M metagenome (GOLD analysis project Ga0310813, IMG submission 203086) | Soil microbial communities from experimental microcosm in Duke University, North Carolina, United States - YN3 | ecosystem: Engineered > Artificial ecosystem > Soil microcosm > Unclassified...
CACCACAGGAGCACACATGCTGCGCAATCGTAAGGGCTTCACCCTGATCGAACTTCTGATCGTCGTCGTGATCATCGGCATCTTGGCCGCGATCGCGATCCCGAAGTTCGCCAACACGAAGCAGAAGGCGTACATCACCGCGATGAAGTCCGACCTCCGCAACCTCGTGACGTCTGAAGAGGCGTACTTCTCCGACAGCTCGTCGTACACCTCGACCATCGCGAACCTGAAGTACAACAGCTCGACGGGCGTTTCGAGCCCGACGGTCACGCTCGGCACGGGTACGCAGGCGGGTGGTTGGACGGCGACGGTGTCGCACTCACAGATGCCCAGCGGCTTCAAGTGCGGCGTTGGCGTGAACATGCCCAACCCGACGGTTTCCACGGCGGCGGAAGGCGAGCCGGCTTGTAAGTAACACGCGGTTTGTTCCACCAGCACGAGTAGCACTCGGTTCGGTCCACCAGCACGGAGAACAGCGGAGGCCTCGGCCTCCGCTGTTTTGTTATCCTTCCGCGATGAACGAGGCTCATCCGCGCGAGTCGGGATTCACGAAGACAACGACTGTCCCGGTCTTCTGGGCCGCGTACGGACCTGCCACAGCGGACCGATTGCTGGTCCTGCATGGCGGACCCGGCGCGCATCACGACTACCTGCTGCCGCAAATGCTGGCGCTGGCCGCCGATCGTGAGCTCGTGTTCTACGATCAGCGCGGCGGCGGCCAATCGAAGACAGACGATCGCACGCCGATCACCTGGCAGACCCAGGTCGAGGATCTCGACCTGGTAATACGAGAGCTCGGGCTGGGCAGCCCGACCATCGTCGGGTATTCGTGGGGCGGTTTGCTCGCCATGCTTTACGCCATTGAAGCGGCGGCGGGTCGAACGGTGTCGGGCCCGCGTCGTCTCGCGCTGATCGACCCAGCGCCCGTCACGCGGCGATTCCGCCAGGCGTTCGAATCAGATTTTTCCAAGCGGCAAGGAACCCCCGAAGTGTTGCGTTTGCGCGAAGAGCTCGCGAGCTCGGGGCTTCGGGAAAAAGATGCCGATGCGTACCGGCATCGCGCATTCGAGCTCAGTGTGGCAGGATATTTTGCCGATCCGAAGGCTGCCCGCGATCTCACGCCGTTTCGTGTCACCGGACGTGTTCAAGCGTCGATATGGGAGAGCCTGGGCGACTACGATCTGACCGCCCCGGGACTATTGGACTCCGTTTCCGTGCCGACACTCATCGTGCACGGGAGACAGGATCCGATTCCGCTCGCCTCGTCAGAGGCGGCAGCGAGGGCGATGCATGCTCGACTCGTCGTCCTCGAGGGCTCGGGTCATGTGCCGTACGTGGAGCAGCCGGTGCCGTTGTTCGACGCCATCCGCGATTTTCTCGCGAGCTCGTGAAACCGTGCGCGGGGCCCGAAGCCGGGCCGGCGAGCGCTAGAAAACCCAGCCGCATTCATGACGTTTTTCCAGACCTTGAGTCAATCGTATCCGCTCGTCGCGACAATCGAGCATTCGGGCCGCCGCTATTCCGTCACATGTCGAATAGCGTTCGACGGCATCGAATATGTCGGCCGTCTCTGGTTCGCTGACGAGGACGCGGATGACGTGGGGCTGCCCGATCGCGGCGCGATCCCCGGACGAAGCCGTGAGGAGGTGCTCGACCAGGCGCGGCGGTTGACGCAGCCCGAGCTCGGGTTGCGATACCGCCGAGCGCTCGCGGAGAAGCGGCGTTTCATCAGCCTTCGGCGCGAGACCGACGACATCCTGACGAAGATTCGCTATCTCAACCAGATCGCGCTCTCGGTGCGCGAGGGCCTGCTGGACGAGGAAGGGGCGAATCAGGAAATCGAGGTCACGGAGCGACAGCTGCACGAATCCATCCAGCAGCTGCGGCACACGGCTGGCGTCGAGGACGAGTAAGTTTCGCACCCTCCCGCGGCCGGGGGGAGGCGCATGGATTCACGGACCGCCGCGCATGTCCTTCGACGCATCGCGGCCTACCTCGAACTGAACGGCGAAAACCGCTTCAAGACACGAGCCTACCTTGGCGCGGCCAAAGGTCTGCTCGGCGTCGGCGCGGACGACTTGAAACCGCTCTACGAATCGGGCGAGCTCGCGTCCGTGCGCGGGCTCGGGCCGGCGACGCTTGCCGTCGTTCGCGATCTCGTGGAGACCGGCGAATCACGCTACCTCGAGCAGTTGCGTGAATCCATGCCGGAAGGGTTGCTCGAGATGCTCGACCTTCCCGCGCTGACGCCGGCAAAGATCCGCCTGATTCACCAGGAGCTCGGCATCGAGACGGTCGAGGAGCTCGAGGCGGCCGCGCGCGACGGCCGGCTGGCCAAGCTCCCGAAGTTCGGTCCCAAGACGGCGGAGAAGATTCTCCGCGGCATCGCCACGGCGCGCGATCACGGCTCGATGCGTCTCTACTACCACGTCGTGGTGGACGCCAGACAACTGCTGGCCACCGTCCGAGCACACCCGCGCGTGACGCGCGCCGAGATCGCCGGCGAGATCCGACGGCGCGTCGAGATTGTTTCGGAGATCGAGATCGTCGCGGCGTGCGACGGCGACCCGGTCGACGTAGCGCAGTCGTGGACGCGCGTTCCCGGCGTTCGCCGCGCCGAGGGAACGGGCGCGTCGGTCTCGATTGGATTCGTCGACGGCACCCATCTCCGCCTGCACTGCGTGCGGCCGGACCAATTCGGCGCGGCGTTGTGGCTGGCGACCGGTAGCACCGACCACGTACGCCGCGTTGCCGAGCGGCTTGGTGCGCGCGGAGTGACGGCGACGGGAGAGGGCTTCAGCGAGGCCGGCGGTCGATCGCTCACACTCGCCGAGGAAGCGGCTGTGTACGATGCCGCGGGGATGTCCTTCGTCGAGCCCGAGCTGCGCGAGGGGCTTGGCGAGGTCGAGGCGGCAACCCGCGCCGCGCTGCCGTCGCTCGTCCAGGCGAGCGACATTCGCGGCGCGCTGCACTGCCACTCGACTTACTCGGACGGCAAAGCGTCGATCGCCGAGATGGCGCGGGCCGCTCGGGACCGCGGATGGTCATATATCGGAATCACCGATCATTCACAGTCGGCATTCTACGCCGGTGGCCTGTCGCGCGAGCGCGTGCTCGCGCAGCTGGACGAAATCGACGAGCTGAACGAAGCGTCGGACGGATTTCGGATCCTCAAAGGAATCGAGGCAGACATCCTCGGCGACGGACGACTCGACTACCCGGACGAGATCCTCGACCGATTCGATTTCGTCGTCGGCTCGATCCACTCGCGGTTGTCGATGGACCGAAGCGCGATGACCGAGCGCTTGTTGAGGGCGCTCGACGATCCGCACTTGACCATCCTCGCCCATCCGACCGGCCGCCTGCTGTTGTCTCGGCCGCCGTACGAGGTCGATCTCGACGCGCTGTTCGAAAAGGCCCGCGAGGTCGGCGCGGCGATCGAGCTGAACGCCGATCCACACCGCCTCGATCTCGATTGGCGGCATCTCCGGCGGGCGAAATCGATGGGGATAGCGATCGAGATCGGCCCGGACGCACATTCCACGGCCGGACTCGACTACATGGAGATCGGCGTCGGGATCGCGCGCAAAGCGTGGCTCGAGCGGGGTGATGTGGTGAACGCCTGGCCGGTCGAGGATGTGTTGTCATTCGCGCGGGCGCGGCGGTCGCGTTAGAGACCTATAAAATGCCAAGAAAGACACGAGACACGGGACTCGAGACACCTAGCAAGAAACCGCGGCTGCGCGCGACAAAACGCGCGGCAAAACGCGCGGCAAAACGGCCGGCAAAGGCGACGCCTGAGCGGGCGGCGGAGATTTACGGGCGGTTGGCGAAACACTATCCGAACGCGCATTGCGCGCTCGACTTCAATTCGCCGTTCCAGCTGCTCGTCGCGACGATCTTGAGCGCGCAATGCACCGACAAGCGCGTCAACATGGTGACGCCGGCGCTATTCAAGCGCTATCGCACGCCGGCGGCGATGTCGGAGGCCAAACCGGAAGAGCTCGAGGAGATGATCAAGTCGACGGGCTTTTTTCGAAACAAGACGAAGAGCCTGCTCGCCATGTCGCGCGCGGTTGCCGAACAACACGGCGGGCGCGTCCCCGACACGATGGAGGATCTCGTCCGGCTACCAGGCGTCGGGCGCAAGACGGCGAACGTCGTGCTCGGCAATGCCTACGACAAGAACGAAGGCGTGGTAGTGGACACGCACGTCGGACGCGTGAGCGCGCGGCTCGGCCTGACGAAGGAAACCGATCCGGTGAAAGTCGAGCAGGATCTCGCGAAGCTCTTTCCGCGCGACCAGTGGACGATGCTGGCGCATTTGCTGATCGAGCACGGCCGACAGATTTGCGAGGCGCGTCGCCCGAAGTGCGAGATCTGCTTTCTCAACGACATCTGCCCGTCGTCGCGGGTGTAGCGTAGGATTCCTGGCAGGTCTAGCTTTCGCGCCATGGCAAAAACCGCAACGTTCGAGACGAACAAGGGCCAGATCGTCGCCGAGCTGTACGACAAAGAGGCGCCGAACACCGTGGCCAACTTCGAGAAGCTGGCGAACAGTGGCTTTTACGACGGTGTGAAATTCCACCGCGTGATTCCCGACTTCGTCGTGCAGGGCGGCGATCCGCTGTCGCGCGACCTCCCGGACGGCGACCGTCGCATCGGCACGGGTGGTCCCGGCTACAAGATCAAATGCGAGACGGCCGGCAACCCCCACAAGCACGACGTCGGCGCGCTGTCGATGGCGCACGCGGGCAAGGATACGGGCGGCAGCCAATTCTTCATGGTATTGAACGAAGGCAACACGCGACACCTGAATGGCGTGCACACGGTGTTCGGCAAGATCACGAAAGGGCTCGACGTGATGAACCAGCTGCAGCGCAACGACGTCATGAACTCCGTTCGCGTCGCCTGACGACGCCCCTCCTATGGCTCACGAACACCACGATTCCCACTCGCACGGCTCCGACGCGAAGGCCGCGTTCCTCGGACTCATCATCGGCGCGATCGTCCTGTTCGGGATTCTCCGAACGATCGTCGCGCTCACGAACGCCAAATACGCGAACGAGAAGCCGGCGGCGGAAGCGACGAAGTAGTCCTCATCGGGAGCTCCTCAGGACGATTGCTCCCCGAGGTGCCGCAGGAATCTTCCCGGCGCATTCAAAAACTCCCGCGTGATGACAACGTGATCGAGCTCCTCGAACGGCACGGGCTCGATCGGGACGCTGTCGCACGAGTAGATCGTCGCGTTCGGAAAGCCGAGCAGAATCGGCGAGTGCGTGGCGATGACGAACTGGGCGTCTTGCCGCACCATGTCGCCGATCATCGCCAGCAGCGCGAGTTGGCTTTGCGGTGAGAGCGGCGCTTCGGGCTCGTCGAGGAGATAGAGTCCGCCGGGCACGAAGCGCGAGCGAAAGAGCTTGAGAAAGCTCTGACCGTGCGAGTTCTCATCGAGGTCGACGCCATAGCGCTGCTCCATCTCGTGGATCGTTCGTACGATGGGCAATCGAGCCAGCCCTTGAGCGTGGGCAGGCCGGTCTTTGTAGTCGGTCTGGATCCGCGCGAGCTCCTCGAACATGTCGGCACGCAGCTTCGCGATCGCCTTCGTGAAGCCGAAGAAGTCCTCGGCGCGCAGAAAAAAGCCGCGGAACGTTTTCTGACGCCAGGTGAGCTTGAGAGCGCGGGCGAGCCGGCGTTGCGGCTCGAGGGTCTTGTCGCGGTCGGCGCTTTCACTGCCCACCGTCGGCAGCTTGGCGGCGAGCGCGAGTGCTTCGAGCAGGGTCGATTTCCCCGATCCGTTCTCGCCGACGAAAAAGGTGACGTCCGACTCGAACGACAGCGTGCCGAGCTCGCGAATGATCGGTACGGTGAACGGAAACCGGTCGGGAGCGTTGGCTCTGCTTGCGTCGAGCGTGACCGTGCGGAGGTGCGTCATGGGTGCATGGTAGCGACTTGGCTCAACGAGGAGCAGACGGGACGCTGGACGGTATATTCAGGGGATGAATTCTCCCGCCCCTTCTCTCCCGGCCCGAGCGGACGCGCTCGCTTTGATGCACGAGTACACGGCGAGCGACTCTCTCCGAAAGCATATGTTGTCGGTCGAGGCCGCGATGCGCGCCTACGCGGAACATTTCGGCGAGGATCCGGAGCGGTGGGGATTGGCTGGATTGATCCACGATTTCGACTACGAGCGCTTCCCGAACGCCGCGCATTCGCCGACGGAGGAACACCCGTCGCAGGGCGTGAAACTGCTGCGGGAACGCGGCTGGCCGGAGGACGTTCTCCAGGCGATCCTCGGCCACGCTGCCTACACAAACGTCGCCCGCGAGACGCGGATGGCGCGGGCCCTCTTCGCCGTCGACGAGCTGACAGGTTTGATCACGGCGACGGCGCTCGTCAAGCCGACGAAGAGCGTGCATGATGTGGACGCGCGGTCGGTGAGAAAAAAGATGAAGGACAAGGCGTTCGCCAAGGGCGTGAGCCGCGAGGACGTCCTGTTGGGAGTGCAGGAGCTTGGCGTCGATCTCGATCAGCACATTCAATTCGTGATCGACGCGATGCGGCGCGAAGCCGATGCCATCGGTCTTGCCGGGGTGCCGGCGGCCGCGAGCGATACCCCATCGGCCGGGGCCCGGGAGGCGGCGCCCTGACGATCAACGTTTGCGTACAGTCGTCCGTTAATGAGAGTGGACACCGGCACCGCTTCGATGACCGCTGCTGCGACTACAATCGAACTGCCGTTCGGCATGCCGTCAGTGAGTGACGCTAGGTCGGACGAACGGGCGCTTGTCATCGCGGCGCAGAAGGGCTCGAGCGAAGCCTTCGCGCAGCTCGTGCGCGTGCATCAGCGTCGGGCGTATGCCGTGTGTCGCGCGATCGTGCTCACGCACGAGGACGCGGAGGACGCGGTTCAGGAGGGCTTCCTCCATGCCTACCGGGCGCTGGACCGTTTTCTTCCCGATCAACCGTTCGGCGCGTGGCTGTACCGCATCATGGCCAATGCGTCGCTGGATCTGGTGCGGCGGCGGAAAGTCCGCGACGCGGACGAGCTGCCGGATACGGTTCCCATGCCCTTTCGGGATCCGGGCGAATCGGATGAGCTTCGGCGTCGTCTCTCTCATGCGCTGACGAAGCTGACCGAGCGCCAACGATCGGTGATCGTGCTGCACGACGTGGAAGGTTTTACGCATGGTGAGATTGGCGGGATGCTGGGAATTCCCGAAGGGACGGCACGTTCGGACCTGCATCACGCTCGCGCGGCGCTGCGCCGCATTTTGAAGGACGTTCGGAGCGACCTATGACCGACTTTCGGCTGTATTCAAACGACGACGACGAGGTGGCACGCGGGCTCCGCTCGCTCTATGCCGCCCCGGCTGGCGATGCGTATTGGAACGAGCTGCAAGCGCGAATCATGGCTCGCGTCGCCGACGTGGAGCTGGGCTGGTGGAACGAGCTCGATCGCTGGGTCCGCCCGGCGCTCGCCGCCGCCGCCGTGTTGTTGATCGCGGCCGGCGTGGCGATGTTCCGCGCCCACGAAGTCGAAGGCGATATCGCCGCTGAGAACATGCTGTCTTCACCCGCCGTCCCGGTATCGACTGCGATCCGGCCGGCACTTCAGGACGATCGGGAGGCGCGCATCCGCTTCCTGTTCGGTCGTTAACCGGAGCCTCTATGCAGCGCAGCAAGCAACAAGCGCTGATGTTCCTCCTCGGCGCCGTTCTCGTCGGCGGCGCGGTCGGGTTTTCGGCGGACCGGTACATCGGTCACGAAAACTTCGCGACCCAATACGGTCCGCGCTCGCGCTTCTATGACGAGCTCAGACTCACCCCGGCGCAGCGCACGACGATGGACTCGCTCGCGTTTCAGCAGGATTGCGCCGTGCGCCAGATACTCTCCCCGCACGACTCCGCTCTCAAAGCGATTCGCACGCGCTTCCAGGCGCAGCGCGATTCGGTGTTGACGAAAGACCAACTGGCACGAATGGATACCCGCCGCAAGGACATCCAGGCGCGGCACGAAGCTGCCCAGGCGAAGGAGCCCAAGAGAACATGCACCGGAAATTGATCGTCCTGCTCGCCGCGCCGGCGATTCTCGGCGCGCAACAGGCGACGACGACAGACACGACGTTCCATCCGATCTCGCTCGCCGACGCCCTGCGCCTGGCGAACGACAACAATGTCACGAACATCATCGCCGACAACGCCATCCGCACGGCGAGTAACGGGCTTCGGTCCGCGCGCGCGCAGTGGTATCCGAATCTACAGGCGACCGCCGGCCAAAACATTCAGCAGGGCGACCGTCTCGGGCCGAGCAACAGTCTCATTCCGATCTCGTCGAAGTGGGCATACAGCACCAACCTGGCTTCGAGCATGACCGTGTTCGACGGCGGCAAGACGCGCGCGGACATTCGCACCCAACAGGCGAACGTCGCCCAGCAGCAGGCGAACGAAGTCAACTCGCAATTCAACATCGCGTTTCAGGTCAAGCAGGCGTACAACGCCGTGCTCGCCGCGCGTGAAAGCGAAGGCGCGGGCCGCGCTCAGCTCGCGACCGCGCAACTACAGCTTCAGACCTCGATCGCGAAGGTGAGTGCCGGCGCGGCGAACGTGTCGGACTCGTTGCGCAGTGTGGTGCAGGTTGGCCAGGCGCAGCTTGCGATTCTCACCGCTCAAAACGCATTCCGCACGCAGAGTGCTTTGCTCACGCGCCTCGTCGGCACGAACTATTTCGTGACGGCGCTGCCTGCGGACACCGCCGACCGGCTCGGTGCACCGCTCGACAGCGTGCAGCTGATGACGCTGGCGAGTCAGGGCCCGACGGTGCGAGCCGCCGACGCCGCCGTGAGCGCCGCCAACGCGACGCAGCGTTCCGCGAAGTCCGGCTACTTCCCCACGATCAGCCTGAACGGATCGTACGGGGGAAGCGGCACAAACGCGTTCTACGGCGTCCCCGGATTGCACGGCGACAACGTCTTTCCGTACAGCAAGTCGCTCGGCATCAACGCGAGCTTCCCGATCTTCAATCGCTACCAGCGCGAAAACCAAGTCGCCGCGGCGCAGATCTCGTACGACAACGCCACGGCACAGGCGCGCGACGCGCGGCTGGCAGCGCAACAGAGCGTCATCACCGGCCTCGCCAATCTGCATAACGCCGAGGAAACTATGCGCATTCAGCAGATCGCCGTGCAGGCCAGCGAGGAAGACCTACGCGTCGTCCAACAGAGATACAACCTCGGCGCGAGCACACTCCTCGACGTGCTGACCTCGCAGCAGAACCTTGTGAACGCGCGCCAACAACTGATCACGGCGCGTTTGAACTACCGGAACGCGAGAGCCCAGATCGAAGCCGCAATCGGTCGGGATCTGCCGTAACAGTCTTCTCAGCAACGACAAAGGCCGGGCGCGCGCCCGGCCTTTGTCGTTGGATCCCGAAACGGCGAGACATCGCGGTTGGCGACGGTCCGCGGGCGCGAGTTGGGCGTCCTGGGCATAGCGTATCCCTGACCGCTTTGGCCAATAGCCAATACCGGGGCCAACAGCCGCCTCCGCCGGCCATTTCCAACAGCGGTATTGCGCCGTTCGGAAGGGACCCCCTTTCGCCGCGGTAACGGCCCGTTCTTCGTCAGCGGTACGGCCCGGTCCCGCGTAGGATTCTTAGCAAATCCGACCTCGTACTCGGCCCGCCAAATCGGCCGATTTCAGGAGACAGATCTCAGTGAGACGAATCCTCGGGGCGGTGGCGCTTGCCGCCGCCGCAGCCTGCGCGAAAAAACAGCAGGCGCCGACCGTGCAGACCGCCCTCGTGACCCGCCGCGACATCATCATCGATGCGCAGGCGAACGGGACGATCGAGCCGATCGCGGTAATCGAAGTGAAATCCAAGGCCTCCGGCGTCATCACCAAGATGCCCGTCGAGACGGGCACGCATGTGAACCCCGGCGACTTGCTCGTGCAGATCGACACGCGCGACGTCCAGAACCGCTACGACCAGGCGCAAGCCTCACTCAACGCGGCCGAGGCAAAGCTCAGCGTGTCGGAATCGGACAAGAAGCGCAACGAAGAGATGTACAAGGCGCGCGTCATCACGCCGCAAGAATACGAGAAAGTCGCGGTCGATTACGAGAACGCGCGATCCGGTGTCGTCACCGCGCGGGCCAACCTCGACATCGCCAAGCAGCAGCTCGAGGACGCGACGGTTCGCGCGCCGAGCGTCGGCACGATCATCGACAAGACGGTATCCGAAGGCACCGTGATCGCGTCGGCGACGGGTTCGGTGAGCGGCGGGACCACCATCGTGAAGATGGCTGACCTCGGCGTCGTGCGCATTCGTGCGCTGTTCAACGAGACCGACATCGGCAACGTGCACCCGGGACAGCCGGCCAACGTGACGGTCGACGCGTATTCCGACCGGCGCTTCAGCGGCGTCGTCGAGAAGATCGAGCCCCAGGCCGTCGTGCAGCAGAACGTGACGATGTTCCCCGTGCTCGTGAATCTCCAGAACGGTGAGGCGCTGCTCAAGCCCGGCATGAACGGCCAGGTGTCGGTGCTGATCGACGAGCGTGACAATGTCGTCGCGATCCCCAACGACGCGATCAAAAATCCGCGTGAGGCGGTGGCCACGGGCGCGCTTCTCGGACTCGCCGCCGACAGCGTGCAGAATTCCCTGCGCGCTCAGGGCTTCAATGGCGGCGGCAATCGCGGAGGATTCGGCGGCGGCAATGGTGGGAACGGCGGTGGCCGTCGCAATGGCGGCGGTGCGAACGGCGGGAATGGCGGAGGGAACGGTGGGCCGGGCGGTGGTAACGGCGCCGCCCCGACGAGTGGCACTGGCACGACCGGCACTGCGTTCGGTGACGTCGCGTTGCAGCAAGGCCAGACCGCCCTTCAGGGTGGTGGCGGCAACGGCGGCTTCCAGGGTGGCGGTGGCGGCTTTGGCGGCATGCAGGTCTCGGACGCCGATTGCAAGAAGATCGACGACGTGCTGAAGGCCCACCCAAAGGAGAAGAAGCAACTCGAAGATCTGCGAGCGAAGATGCAGGCGCTGCGTCCCGCCGGCTTCGGCGGCGGGAACCGCAATGGCGGCGGCGGGGGCGGGGGCGGCGGGGGCGGCGGTTTCGGCGGTGGTAATCGCAACCGCGGTGATTCGGCCGGCGCTCAGCGGCCACGTGGGAATGATTCGACCGGCCAGCGCCGTCGTGGCGGTGGCGGCGGTGGCGGCGGCGGCTTCGGTGGTCAGAGCGGAAGTCAGGGCGGCGGCCAGAATGCCGGCGGCGGCGGCGGTGGCTTCCGTGGCAGCCCGGAGATGCAGGCGCTCAATGAGCAGATTCGCGCGATCTACACCACGCTCAACCTCGATGCGCGGACCGCGGGCGCGTGCGCGCGCCGTCAGCCGGGCGGTAACGCGCAGGTCGCTGGTGGACGTGGCGGTGCCGGTGGTCAGGGTGCTACGCGCGCGCCGGGTGGCGGTCAGTCGCCACTCACGCCGTCGCCGGAGCTCGGGGCGCGGGCGTTCCGTCCCCGCGCTGGCCTCGTGTTCGTCTCGGACAGCACGAAGACGCACTTTGCGCCGCGGATCGTGCAGCTTGGCCAGGGCAACCTCGACTTCACCGAAGCCGTGAGCGGTCTCAAAGAGGGTGAGCGGGTGGTAATGCTCGGCGCGCTCGCACTGCAGGCCCAGCGTCAGCAGCAGCAAGACCGCATGCGCCAGAACGCCAGCCCGCTCGGTGGACAGCAAGGGCCGGGTGGTGGTCCGGGTGGTGGTCCGGGCGGAGGCGGCGGTCCGCGTGGTGGTGGTGGTGGCGGCGGTCGCGGGGGCTGATTAGATGCTGCTTGGAGAGATCATCAGCGTAGCGCTCGGAGCGCTGCGCGCGAACAAGCTTCGTTCGCTGCTCACGATGCTCGGCATCGTCATCGGCGTCGGCGCCGTGATCGCGGTCGTGGCGCTCGGTACCGGCGCCCAGCAAGCGGTCAAGGACCGCATCGCGGCCCTCGGCACGACGCTGCTCACGGTGAACCCCGGACAGCAACGCGGCATGGGTGTGGCCATCGCCGGTGGCCAGCAGCGTCTCACGATCGACGACGCGAACGCGGTCGACGAGCGCGCAACGACGTTGCTCGCCGTTCAGCCGGAGATGCGATCGCAGCAGCAGGTCGTCTACGGCAACAAGAACGCGAACACGCAGATCATCGGCACCACGCCGAACTACCTCGAGGTCAGGAAGTACACGCTCAAGGTCGGAAAGATGTTCACCGCGGCGGATAACGAAGGACGGCAGCGTGTCGCCGTTTTGGGATCCGCGGTCGTCGACAACCTCGGCGTCACGACGCCCGAGGCGTTGATCGGCGAAACGGTGCGCATCCGCGGTACGCAGTTCCAGATCATCGGCGTGCTGGCGTCGAAGGGTCAGGCGAACGCGTTCCAGAATCCCGACGACCAGGTGCTCGTGCCGATCCAGACGGCGCGCTTCCGCGTGAACGGATCCGACCGTCTGCAGTCGATCAGCGCGCTCGCCGAGACGGAGGAGAAGATCCCGGACGCGATGGCGGACATTCAGCGCATCCTGCGCCGGCAGCACCGGATCCGGCAGGGCGCGCCGGACGATTTCCAGATCCGCAATCAGTCGGACATTCTGACGACGACGCAGGAAACGACCCAGGTCATGACGTACCTGTTGTCGGGTATCGCGGCGGTGTCGTTGCTCGTCGGTGGCATCGGCATCATGAACATCATGCTTGTTTCGGTGACCGAACGGACGCGCGAAATCGGCATTCGCAAGGCGCTCGGCGCGACGCGGTGGAACATCCTGCTGCAGTTTTTGATCGAGGCCGTGGTGCTTTGCATCCTCGGCGGGGTGATCGGCATCGCCCTCGGCGCGGGCGGGGCTGTCGTGATGAGCCAGGTCGCCGGTTGGACGACGCGGGTGTCATCGACCGCGATCGTGATGGCGTTCGCCTTCTCGGCGTTCGTCGGCGTCGCGTTCGGCGTGTGGCCGGCTCGTCGCGCGGCGGTGCTCGATCCGATCATCGCGCTGAGATACGAGTAGCGCTGTCAACCTGAGGAGCGCAGCGACGAAGGACCTACTGTCCTTGACCGGCGAATCGTCGGGAGACCAGGTCCTTCGCTCGCGTTGCTCGCCCAGGATGACGGCTCCTATTTAGAGATTCGAAACTCGAACGGCATCTCGGCCAGCGCGGCGACGCGGCGGCTGCCTACTTCGGCGGGTTTGAAGCGGAATCCGTCGAGGGCATCGAGTACGGCACGACTGAACTGCGGGTTCGTCGACGAGATGATCTGCGCCGTCTTGAGGTCCACGCGACCGGTCGTGTCGACAGCGAATCGCACGACCACGGTGCCTTCGATTCCCAGCTCACGCAGTCGCTCGGGATAACGCGGCTTGGCGGTCGTGACGATTCGCATGAGCAGCTCCGTTCCCCGCCAATCGGTGCTGGCTGGTCGTTCGCCGTCGAGGATACCGCGGGGACCGGCCGCTCCACCTGGGTCGCTGGCTCCGCCAAGCGCGATCTCGCCCGACGTGGTCGCGCGCCCGAAATCGATCGGCGGGAGCGACGTCGGAATCGTCTGAGGAACGTCGATGTGTGGGATCACCGTCGTGCGAAAAATCGGGCCCGACGTACGCTGATCCGTGACGACGTGCGCGATTGGCGGTGAAACAGTTTTCGGCACGCTGAAGTGAACGGTGGTGGCCGGATCGAGCTTCGGATGCGCCGGCGCGATGCGCACCGTAGTCATGGTGATGAACGCGATGAGAGCGAGGTGCGTGGCGACGCTGAGCGCGGCGCCGCCCGCGCGGCGTTGTCGTCGAGCACGGGATTCGAGCAGGACTCCGAGCATTGTTCCTCCGGGTCGTGGGTGACCGCGTGTTGACGTGCCCACGATACGAGCCGCGGGTTGCGGGCACGTGTTCGAGCGGTGACACGACCGTGAGGAGCGTATGAGAAAACTTGCATGACTCGATGACGACGGCGTTTGCCGCGGATTAGGGATCGATGAAGGCCGAGTTTCTCGCGCAAAAAAAACGGCGGGCCCGGAGGCCCGCCGTCGTGGAACTCGCGATCTTCGTCGATTAGAAGTCGCGATCGACGTCGCTTTGGCGTTCGCCGATCTTGCGCTGAACCTTGCCTTTCAGCTCTTCGGCTTTGCCCTTGATCTGCTGGCCTGTGTCGCCAGTGAGCCCGCCGACCGAGTTCCGGACCTTGCCCTTGAACTCCTTGCCGGTGCCCTTGATCTGATTCTCCATGCCCTTGCGGTTGCGATCGTCCGCCATGGTCCTGCTCCTCCGGTTGTGATTTCGCGGGTCGTGGGGCGTTCGCCCCGAACAGTCGGAGGGGCAACACCCGTACCCCTTGCGCCGATATAACGTCAGATATATCGTTACTCCGTCCGATATATCGCGAGGATATGGGCATGGAACGACCGTACATCTTCGGCTTCGCCTGCGACCAGCGCGGGCGCTGGCGTTGGAGCGGATTTGGGGATTGGGGCCCGCCACGGGGCCACGGAGGCTGGCACGGCCGAGCGGCCCGCTTCTTTGAGCAGGGCGACCTCAAGTACGTAATTCTGCGCCTCCTCGAGGAAAAGCCGCGGCACGGCTACGAGATCATCAAAGACCTGGAGGGCCGCTTTGGAGGCTCCTACGCCCCCAGCCCCGGGACCGTCTATCCGACGCTCACCATGCTCGAGGACCTCGGGTACGCGAAAGTGGTCCCGGAGGAGGGCGGCAAGAAGATCTACGAGATCACGGACGAGGGCCGGCGCTACCTCCAGGAGAACAGCTCGACGGTCGACGACATCTTCAGCCGGATCGCCGAGTTCGTCGAGGGGTTCACCGACGCCCCGATGCGGGATCTGAATCAGTCGTTTCAGCGCCTGGCACGCGCCACATACAAGACAGCAACGGGACACATAAGAGATAAAGAGATTATCGAAAAGATCCGCGACGTGATCCGACGTGCCGCGGATGAGGTGGAGGCGATCGCCGTGAAGTAGCGCTGGACCGGCCGGTCGCGATAACTAGATTCAAACGTGGGTTGCGGGCGTCTCCGCGACCCATTTTTGCGTACTGGCGAGAGCGTCGTCTGCTCCGCTGAATACATGCGACCGACGCGGGCCATGCCCGCAGATCATACATGACCGCTAAGCCGAAAGGGGCCACTGAACCAGCGGGCGAGCCTCCGCCCGCCCCGGCGGAGCCAACCCCGAAACCGGCGGGCGACCCCAAGGCCTCGGCACCGGGTCAGACCGGGCAAACCGCGGCGCAGACCGGCTTTCACGCGGTCGTCGTTCCTCAGCGCCAACACGTTGAAGCCCACCCGACCGGACGACGACTCGGGATTCTCTCGCTGACCGCGCTCGGCATCGTCTACGGCGATATCGGCACGAGCCCGCTGTACGCGCTTCAGCAGTGCTTCATTTCCAAGGAACACCCGATCGCGCCCACGACAGAAAATGTTTACGGCATCCTGTCGCTCATCATCTGGCTGCTCGGGCTCGTCGTCTCGGTGAAGTACATCCTCTTCATCATGCGCGCGGACAACCGAGGAGAAGGTGGGATTCTCGCGTTGTTGGCGCTGATCCTCCAGCAAGAACGTCGATCGACGGACTCGAGACGACGGATGGTCCTTGTCGCGCTTGGCCTGTTTGGCGCCGCCCTGTTGTACGGCGACGGCATGATCACGCCGGCCATCACGGTGCTCGGCGCGATCGAAGGCTTGAACGTCGCGACGCCGGCTTTCGAGAGCTACATCGTCCCGCTGTCGGTGGTCATTCTGTTCGTGCTGTTCCTGGTTCAACGGTTTGGCACGAGCCGCGTGGGCCTCGCGTTTGGCCCGATCATGGCCGCGTGGTTCGTGACGATCGGCCTTCTTGGCCTGGTCGAGATCGCCCGCGAACCGCGCATTCTGCTGGCGCTCAATCCATGGCACGGTTTGCAGTTCTTCGCTCAGAACGGGCGCGTCGGCTTCCTGGTGCTCGGTGCAGTCGTCCTCGCCGTGACCGGCGCCGAGGCGCTGTATGCCGATATGGGGCACTTCGGCAAGCGGCCCATTCGGGTCGCCTGGTTCGGACTCGTCTTCCCGGCCCTGCTCTTCAACTATTTCGGCCAGGGCGCGCTGCTCCTTCGTGACCCGAGCGCGGTCACGAATCCCTTCTACAACTTGGCGCCACGCGCGTTGTTGTTTCCGCTCGTCGTGCTTGCCGCCGCCGCCGCGGTCATCGCGTCGCAGGCCTTGATCTCGGGCGCTTTCTCGCTGACACAGCAAGCGGTGCAGCTCGGCTATTCGCCGCGCGTCACGATCCTGCACACCTCGCGCAGCGAGGCAGGGCAGATCTTCATCCCGGAGATCAATAAAGCGGTCGCGGCCGGTTGCCTCATTCTCGTCATCACGTTCAAATCGTCGGCGAACCTCGGCGCCGCGTACGGTATCGCCGTCACCGGAACGATGGCCATCACGTCGTTGCTCTTCGCCGTTGTCGCGCGTTCGCGCTGGAACTGGTCGCTCGCGCACGTCGTTCCGATCACGATCGGCTTCCTGGCGATCGACCTCTCGCTGCTGGGCGCAAACATCATCAAGGTTGCGTTCGGCGGCTGGGTGCCGATCGTCATCGCGCTCGCGGTGTTCATCCTGATGAGCACCTGGAAGAAGGGACGCCTGCTCCTCAACACGGCGCTCCACTCGGGCTCACTGCCGATCGATCTTTTCCTGACCGACGTGGCGCGGCGGAAGCCGCCGCGTGTGCAAGGGACGGCCGTCTTCATGACGTCCTCGAACAACGGCGTGCCGGTCGTGCTTCTGCACCACCTCAAGCACAACAAGGTGCTGCACGAGCAGGTGATCCTGATGTCCGTGGTGACGGAGGAGATTCCCGAGATCGAGGCAATCGAGCGCGTCAGCGTGGAGAAGCTCGAGCACGGGTTCTATCGAATCACGGCGCGCTACGGCTTCATGGAAACGCCGAACGTTCCCGAGATTCTGCAGCGCGCTCGCGAGTCCGGCGTAAAGGCCCGGCCGAACGATACGACTTTCTATCTCGGCCGCGAGCGAATCATCATCGCCAATGGTGAGCGAAAGGCGGACGCTCGCCGAGCTCCCGAGGACGCTGGCCTGCCGAGAATGGCGCGTTGGCGCAAGAAGCTCTTCGTCATCATGTCACGCAACGCCCGATCGGCGACGGAGTTCTTTGGAATACCACCGAATCGCGTGGTGGAGTTGGGGGCGCAGGTTGAGTTTTGACGCTCGCTGTGGGTACGCGGCCGCTGCGCGGCGCTGTGGGTACGCGGCCGCTGCGCGGCGCTGTGAGTAGGGCCGCGAACGCGGCCTGTGAGTACGCTCGCTTCGCTCGCTGTGAATAACAACAAGGGGCGCCGCAAAGCGGCGCCCCTTTCCTATTCCGCTGCCGTTACCCACAGCGCGGCACCGGCCCGCGCATACTCACAGCGAGCGCCAGCGAGCGTATCCACCATCAGCCTGACCTACCAACTCACCCTATTCCCAAACGTCCCAAACAGACGCCCGGCTCCGACCAGCGCGCCGCTCGTTGCGGTGCGGGCCGTTTCCATGGCGCGACGGACGGTTTCGTTGATCCGGTCGCCGTCGATGTTCACCGAGGTGCGCGGCATCTCGAAGAAATTGTCGCCACCGATGATCGTCATCGAGCCTCTGCGGCGCGGGAGGTCGCTCGCGCGGGCGACCTTCATCGTAACGTTGCGCAGTTGGCCATTGTAGTACACGCGCAGCGTCGCGTCTTCGCCGGGCTTGAGCTTGTTCACCTCTCGCTCGAAGCGATTGATGTTCGTCGAGCGGAAGACCCAGAACTCGTCATCCTCGGCGACCTTGCCGCGGACGTCGACGCCGTTGATCGAGGCGATGCGGCTTCCTTCCTCGATGCCTGCTTTCGCGGCGGGGCCGCCTTCGTCGACGGCGATCACGAAGACGCCGATTGAGTCGCGCGGACTTCCGGTCGTCGCCAATCGGAGCCCGAGCGTCGGACGCTCCGCGTCGCGTCGTGGCGGCGCCGACGCTTCGTACAGATCTTCTGGCGCGACCGTCTTCACTTTGACGGC
>Ga0310813_10000903_pt1 | contig 18066 bp, 10 predicted proteins | sample YN3metagenome_FD_203086 | JGI IMG/M metagenome (GOLD analysis project Ga0310813, IMG submission 203086) | Soil microbial communities from experimental microcosm in Duke University, North Carolina, United States - YN3 | ecosystem: Engineered > Artificial ecosystem > Soil microcosm > Unclassified...
TAGCCAACATCGCCGATCAGCGCATCGACCAGCTGAAGCACCGGCGGCGAGGAGCGGAAGCTGGCGTCAATCGACAAATCGCGGAATTCGCGGGCGCTTGCTTCCGCATCGTTGGAGGCCGCGACCAATTCGCCGGCGCGCCGGGCAACGGTGACCTTGAACCGCTCGAATTCCCTAGGGTCGGTGCCCTGGAAACTGAAGATGGCCTGTTTGTAATCGCCGACCATGAACAAGGTGCGCCACCGCTCCTCTGCTTCCGGATTGCCCGAGAAGAATTCCTCGGCGAGGGCGCCGACGATTTCCCACTGGTCGCGATTGGTGTCCTGCGCCTCGTCGACCAGGATATGATCGGTGCGCTGGTCGAGCTTGTAGCGGACCCATTCGCCCATTCCCGGCTGGTCGAACAGGCGGCGTGTCCAGGCGATCAGGTCGTCGAAGTCGGCCACGCCTGCGGCGCGCTTGGCACGGACATAGGCATGGGCGAAGGCCTGGCCGGCGCGGAGGCCGGCGGCCTGGGTTTTGGCCAGCTCGGCAGCGCAAGCCAGGGTGCGCAGCGATACCCACCAGTCGGCGAATTCGATGACCAGTCGGTCGTAGTCGGGCTCGGCCGAAATTTGCTTGGCAGCTGACTTGCATGGCACGCCTTCCTTCGTGACGAGCCTGGACGCAATTGCGGCCAAGCTTTCCAGGCGAAGCCTTGGTGAAGCGGCGAGGAAGGCCGTGAGATTGGAGACGATCTTGTCGCCAGTCGCCGTTCCCCAGGCGCGATTGGCGGCGATCAACCGCTCGATGAGGTCGAGGTCGATATCATGATCGCCGAGCCGCCGCAGGAGGTCAGCTTCTGGATCGTCCCCTTCAATCCCGATCATGAGGAGCAAGCGCGCCTCGATGGTCGAGGGATCGCCGAGCGCTTCCATCGGCTCATGCGCCCGGGCGCAGGCCATCAAATAGCTTTCAGCGCCGGTCTCGCCGAGCCGCAGGCTAAGCGCCGAGACGTCGTCGAGGAGCCGCTTGTTGCCGCCTGCTTCAGCATTTTCGAGCAATGCCGCGAGCGTTCGCCGCACCAGTTCCTGCTCCGCCCTGCCCTCAATCGGGCGGAAGCCGGGCGCGATGCCGGCCTCGGCCGGGAAGGAGGCCAGCAGCGTCTGGGCGAAGCTGTGAATCGTCTGGATGCGAAGGCCGCCGCCCGGAGCCTCGAGCACTTCCGCGAAGAGCCGGCGGGCGCGCTCGATGGCCGGCGGGCTGTTGTCCTCGTTAAGGGCGGACAGCTCCTTACCGAGCGCCTCCGAGGGAAGTCTCACCCAATGCGCCAGCCGCTCGCCGATACGGTTGGCCATTTCCGCCGCGCCAGCCTTGGTGAAGGTCAGGCACAGGATCGACGAAGGCGGCGTGCCGCGCAGCAGCAGCCGCAACACCCGGGAGGTCAGCACATGAGTCTTGCCAGTCCCCGCCGACGCCGAAAGCGCGGCATGGACCAGCGGGTCGGACGCGCCGGCCTGTGCGCCTTCGAGCCGGTGGAACGGTTTGAGCCGGCGGGTCATGCGGCGCTTCCCTTGGCCGCGCGAATTGCATAGGGACGAGGCCGGTAAGCCAATGAGAGGACCGAATGAGCGACGACAGACGCGACGAGGAACGGCGGGCCAAGCTGGTGAAGGCGGGCGTCGCGGTCGGCATCGGATCGGCGGCGATCGTCGCGGCGCTGCTCTACGCCTCCAAGGTCAAGAAGCCGAAGCGCGGCGGCAGCCCGGACAGCGAAGGCGCGGACTAGGCTAGTCACGGCCATACCATTCCTCCAGCCGCATTAGCTGGTCGTAATCCTCGTAAGGCGCATAGGCCGGGTTGAGCTTGGCCTGGAACGGCTCGTCGCCCAGCAGCCATTTGGCGGCCGCCTCGACGAACTGGGCGTAGGAGCGTGCAACAAAGGCCTCGGGGCCCTCGTCCTTGTCGGGTGACTGGCGATAACCGATGCGGCCATTTTTCTTCGCCAGCGACCAATATTCGTGGACGCCGGACTCGCCCTTGATGTCGCCGAAGCCGCCTTCGCGGGCGATCAATGACAACAGGCCGAGCTGCAGCGCGAAACCCTCGGCGACTGCTTTCTTGGCCGGCGCCTGGCCGGTCTTGTAATCGACAATCGCCAGCTTGCCGTCGGCCAGCCGGTCGATGCGGTCGACCCGGCCATGGAGGGTCACCCCGCCGACGTCCGCCTCGCCTTTCTGCTCGGCAAGGATCGGGGTCCGGCCTGCCTCCCTGTCCCGGACGGACTCCGCCGCGATCCAGTCGATCGCCTCCATCAGCCGCGGCGACCATAGGGCGCGCAGCATCGGGTGGATCGCTTCGTCCGCAATCATGGCCTTGGCGCGGGCCTCGAGTTTGGCAGGATCGCAACCGTCCTCCTTGAACCAGGCGTCCAGAACATCATGAACCGCGATGCCTTTCCATGCGGCAGAATGTTCGGCATCGATCGGATCGAGCTTGGCCAACCGCAGGATGGCCTTTGCGTAAAAGGCAAAGGGATCGGCTTTCAGCCGGTCGAGATCGGTCACAGCGATCCGTTTGGGGCGAACGTCGACCGGCGGCCGGGGCGCCGGGCGCGCGGCAGGCTCGACGGCTGAACTCGCATCAAGCGCCGCAGCCAGGCGCTCCAGCCGTTGGTCGCGGGTCATCCCGCCGGTCATCGCCTGGAGCCGCAGCCAGAGCCTTGAGGCCACCGTCGGCGAACGGCTGTCGCGCCGTGCCCGGGTCAGCAGGACGCGCGGCGCGCCCAATGCGCTCATGAAGTCATGGGCAGCGAGACCGGTCCGAAATTGCAATCCCGGCAGCCCAAGCGCCTTCCGGACCTGCGGCGGCAGCCACGGATCGGGAGTGGGAAGCGTCGGCCAAACCCCCTCGTTCATCCCGCCGAGGATCATCAGGTCGGCCTTTTGCAGCCGCGCTTCGAGCAATCCCCAGATAGAGATTCGCGGATGGCCTCCATAGGGCCTGCGGACCGGGAGCGCGTCCATCAGGCTGCGAAGCAGCGGCACGATGTCGTCAGGAGCAATGGCAATCCAGGCTGCCTCGTCCGACTGCTCGATTTGCGAAAGCAGTTCGGAAGCCAGGCGGCCGTCCGGACCTCGCCAAGCCGCGTCACCGGCCAAGGGTTGGACAATTTCGCGCAGGCCGGCGGCGACCTGCGCCAACGTGGCGCCGAGTCCCTGCTCCAGTGGTGCAACGAGCGCGCGAATTTCCCGCCAGGCGCGGTCCGTCCGCTGCCCTTTGAAAAAGTCATCGAGCCCGTCCAGCCCCTGCCGCGGACGCGGACCTCGAAGCGCAAGATCGAGCGCACGCACCATTTCGAGCCACGCGAGCCGTTGCGCGCCCTCGCTACCGATCAATGGATGCTTGAGGAGGGCGAGCAATGGCACCGGTGCAAGCCGCTCGACCGAAGCCGAGGCGGCGGCCAGGAGCAAGGCGCCAGCCGGAGCGTGCGACAGCGGCAGGCCGGCGCTGTCGTCGGCCTCGATTCCCCAACGCTCGAGATGAGCGGAGACACGCTCGGCGAGTTTGCGATCCGGAGTCACCAGGGCAGCGGTCTGGCCAGGCGTTTCAACTGCCTCGCGGAGGGCGATTGCAATGGTCTGGGCCTCGGTCGCCGGGTCAGGCAGTTCGGCGACGCGGATACCGGTCAACCGCCGTTCGGCGGGTGCCAACAGCGTCCATTTTTCGCTGAATCGCGGAGCGGACAGGGCGTTGATCACCGCGCGGCTGCGGGCGGCAGGCGACGACACGCGCCCGCCGCCGCGCCATGGCCTCACCTCCTCGCGGGCAACGCCGATCCGGTCGAGCAGCTGCCTCAGGTGATATTGAGGGTGACTTTCTTCGCCGCGCCCATCCTCATCGGGCCCGAGCGCATCCCATTCCGCCTTGGGCATGAAACGCTCGTCCGCCAGCGCGGGAAGGACCACCGCCCCATGGTCGAGCCGCGACACCCTTGCAGCCAACGTTGCGATCGCGGGCGCGGACGTCGTTATACCTGCGGCAAGAGTGAAGCCTTCGGGTGGCTGGCTCTCCCAGCGCTGCGCCAGTGCACGTAAGAGCCGGCTACGCCGGTCGGCAAGGTCGATTACCCCACGCGCGGCAAGCAGCGCGGGCCAGCGTTCGAGCACGGCCTGGAAGCGCGCGATTGACTTAAGCCAGTGGCCGGCCAGCTCCGGTGCGTCAGCCGCCGCTTCCGCCAGGCGCGATGCCGGCACCTCCTCGATGGCGAGCGCATCCATGGTCCGCGCCAGCTCGGCTGCCAGCCGCATCGCTTCGGCGGCGCTTTCGCCGTCAGTTCGGAGCAGGCGGGCAAGGAGCAATTGCCGCTCCAGCGGATCGATCGCCGGCGGGATATCGTCGGCCAGCTCCAGCGGGTCCAGCGCGCCGCCGATCCGCTCGCCAATATCCGGATCGCCGATCGCGATCAGCCGCGGCAGTACCAACCCGCCCTTGCTCGCCCGGACGAACGCTTCGGTAAGCGTCCGCACCGCGCGATTGTTGGGCAGCAGGATCCGGCCGCGGGCCAGCGCTTGAGGCTCGCGCCCGAGCGCATTGATCAGTCCAACGGCAAGCGCATCCGCGAAGCTGCGATGCGCCGGAATTGAATAGACGAGCGGGTCGTTCGCAAGCCGGCGATCAAACAGCCAGCTCTCAGCCATGCTGCAGGGCGCGTTCCGTGGCCTTGATGGCGGCGGGATTGCCGACGTCGAACCAGAGTCCCTGATGCACCGCGCCGAAGCACCGGCCTTCTTCGATCGCCCGGTCCCACAGAATATTGGTCGAAAACGGCCCCTCGGGCGCATCGCGCAGCAACCGCTTCGACACGATCTGGATGCCGGTAAAAACGAACGGCGCGACTTTCCCCTTTTGGCGCCGGGTCAGCCGTCCGTCGGCCTTCATATGGAAGTCTCCCGGGCCGCGATTATTCCCGGCCCGAGCTTGCGGGACGACCAGCAACAGCGCGTCCATGTCCTTCTCTCGCCACAGCGACGAGAGCAGGTGCAACGTGTCTGCCGGACCGTCGACCCAATAATTGTCGCTGTTGACCACCAGGAACGGGTCGGCGTCGATCAGCTTGTCGGCCTGGATGAGCCCGCCGCCAGTTTCCAGCAACAGCTTGCGTTCGTCGCTGATCCTGACGTCGAGATCGCTCGCCCTAGCCTTCAAATGAGCTTCCAGCGCGTCGGCAAGATAATGGACGTTGACGACGACGTTGTGCACGCCGGCGGCGCGCAGCCGATCCAGCGCATGATCGATCAGCGCCTTGCCGGCGACTTCAACCAGCGGCTTGGGACGGGTTGCCGTGAGCGGGCGCATCCGCTTGCCGAGGCCAGCCGCCATGACCATCGCCGTGTCCGGTACGGCGGCCTCGATCTCGGGCCGGAGCGCCAGGGCGCGCGCCTTGCGGTTCATGCCGCGTCCGTCCAAGCGTCGGCTCGCGCCGGTCCCGGGACATTGGCGTCGAACCATTGCCGCAGCGGCTCCAGCCCGGGGTGATCGAGGTCGCGCTCCAACAGTCCCCACATGCGCGGCTGGAACTGCTTGTAACGGTCCTTGCCGTCACGCTTCCACAACCGGCAGAATACGCCGAGAATGCGCGTGTTGCGCTGCGCCGCGAGAGCCCAATAGGCGCGTTCGAGCCGGTCGTCGGCGTTGGTGCAGTCGAGATACCGGTCGATCATTTCACGCTCGAGCTCCGGCGATACATCGCGGCGCGCGTCCTCCAGCACCGATACGAGGTCATAGGCCGGGTGGCCGGCCAGCGCGTCCTGGAAATCGAGCAGCCCGAACCGTCCAATTCCGCCCCTCCCGTCGACCAGCATCACATTTTCGGCATGATAGTCGCGCAGCACCGTGACAGGAGCGAGACCGTCGTTGGCAACTGGTTCCAGCACGGCCCGCCAAGCCTGTTCCCAGCCCGACTGGTCGAACCCTTCGAGACCGACCGCGGGCACATACCAGTCGGGGAATAATTGTACCTCGGCCAGCCATTCGGCCAGTCCATGCTCGGGCAGGCCCTCCATCGGCGGCTGGCGATGGAGGTGGACCAGCACGTCGACCGCCGTTTCATAAAGCTCACGCTCCGCTTCCGGCTCGGCGTCGAGCGCTTCACGCATCCGCGCGTCGCCAAGGTCGTCGAGCAGCAGCAGGCCCCGGTCGATATCGGCGGCGAGAATTTTCGGCGCGACCAGTCCGATCTGCTCCAGCCATCCCGCGACCGCGACGAACGGCCGGACATCCTCCTGCGGCGGGGGTGCGTCCATCAGGACCGCGCGCCGCTCACCCGCGAGAATCCGGAAGTAGCGGCGAAAGCTGGCATCTCCCGCCAGCGGCAGGATCTCAGCGTTGGTCCAGCCGTGGCTGGCAAGGAATTCGGCAGCGCTTTCAGGCGGAATCATCGGGGAGGCCATCGCCCTTCCCATGCCGCTGGCACCTCCGCTGTCAAGGCGCGCGCGCCGTCTTCCAGCACTTCGAGCGACAAGGCGAGTGCCCGGGGCCATGCCTTGCGGCCGGCATGTTCCGGCCATTCCACAAGCAACACACCTTCTTCACCGGCCTCATCAAGGCCGAGTTCGTCGAGCTCCGAAGGGTCGTCGATGCGATAAAGATCGACATGCCATACCGGCAACTTCAGCATCTCGTAGGGCTGGACCAGCGCGAAGCTGGGGCTGGGCACCTCGCCCTTGTGCCCAAGGCCCGACAGCAGCCCGCGGACCAGCGTCGTCTTGCCCGCGGACAGGGGACCGGACAGGGTCACAACGTCTCCCGGCTTCAAAACGGCGGCCAGCCTGCGGCCGAGGGCGAGCATCGCCTTCTCATCCCTGGCCCTCATTGCGGAGCCCGGGGGATGCTGAGGGTGACGCTGGTGCCCTTCCCCAGCGCGGATTCCAATTCAACCTTGCCGCCATGGGCCTCGACGAATTGGCGGGTGAGCGGCAAGCCAAGGCCCAACGCCGCCTCCCCGCGCACACCGGAACGGTGAAAGCGCGCGAACACCTGAGCCTGGTCCTCGACCGCTATGCCGGGACCGTCATCGACGATCGTGACCACTGCCTGGTCGTCGTCGCCGCTGGCCTTGAGCCAGACGTGCCCGCCCTCGTCGGTATATGCGACGGCATTGCGCAAAATATGCTCGACGGACTCCCTCAAGCGGCGCGCATCGCCGATAACGCTGCCCGCGCTGGGATCCAGTGTGACCTCCAGCTTCTGACCCTTTTCTTCCGCACGGGACCGCAACGCTTCGGCAGCGGCGCGGCACATGCCGGCAATATCGACGCGCTCGCGCTCCAGCACCACGCCCTGGGTGTCGCCCTGGGTCAGGTCGAGCACGTCGTTGATCAGCTTCGACAATCGATCGACCGATTCGAGGATCGCGCCGACGTAGTCGGTGGCCGCCGGCGGAAGCTTGCCGGCATAACCCGCCGCCAGCATCTCGGCGAAGCCGCCGATCGATGTCAGGGGCGTCCTCAGCTCATAGCTCATGTTGGCGACGAAATCGGTCTTGACCCGGTCGGCCTCCTCGAGCGCGGTTGCCCGCTCCCTCAAGGCGGCTTCGATCCTGCTGGAATCGGTGACATCGACCATCGTGAACAGGGCGTTGCCGTCGGGCAGCGGGACCGCCGCGAAGTCGAGATGGCGTCCATCCGTCAGCGACAGCCGGCCGGTTCCGGACTGGCGGCCGCTGGTGGTCGACCGGACCAGTTCGCGCACCTGCGCGGCAGCCGTGGGATTGACCAGCCGCTTGGCCATCGCCGGGACCAGCTCATCGACCCGGGGATGCTCCGCCAGCCAGCTTTCATCCAGGTCCCACAGCTCGCTGAAACGGCGGTTCCACAAATAGAGCCGGCCATCAGAAGCAAACACGCTGATCACTTCGAACAAATTGTCGAAAGTGGCCGCGCGAACGCGGAGCAAGGTGTCGCGCGCCGAGGCCAGGCGGACCTGTTCGGTGCGATCCTCGAAGATCAGGCGAAGTCCGCCGTCCGGCAGTGGCTGGGCAAGCAATCGAAGGTGGTCGCCATTGGCGAGGATCCAGTCCTCCTCGATGGTTTCCTCGGCGGACGTGAACCAGTCGCGCCGCTCGGCCTTCCACGCCGGAAAGTCGCGTACCTCGGGCAGGCGGCCGTTCTCCCGCATCCGCTCCAGCACACGATCGAACTCCGGCCTTTCCGACAGCCATTCCGGCTCCAGCTGGGCCATGATCGCGAACGGCTGGTTAAAGAAGGCAAGCTGCCGTTCGCCGTCGAACTGCACTGCTCCTGCAGTCATGCGGTCAGCCAGCTCGCGCTGCGATTCCTGGTGCCGCGCCAGTTCGATGCGGGCGTCTTCCAGGTCCTGGATGTCGACCGCGAATCCGGCGACCGCGCCGGTCGGAAGCGGCACGTCGACAATCCGCAGCATCCGCCGCTCCTGGCCGATGGTCGCCGGCTGCGTACGCGAATAGGGCCGCCCGCTTTCCAGCGCGATTTCGGCACCGGCGCGGGCGCTGTCCGGCCCAACCGCATCGATCAGCTCATTGCCTCGCTCGATCACTTCGGCTGCGTCACGTCCCTCGACAGCAGTGACGAAAGCGGCATTGACCAGCCCCAGGCTGAGATCGGGCCCGCGATACCACATGGGGAAGGGCGCGTTTTCGATCAGGTGCGTAAGCGCATCGAGTGCACCTTCGGTCTGATGGAGCCGGCGGATCAACTTCATCCGGTCGGCGTCGGCGTCGCTGATGTCGAACAGCCAGACCAGGACGGACCCCGGCCTGGCGGGCGGCGGCGCAAGCTCGGCGCGGAGTTCGACAACCTTGGCCCGGCCAGCCAGGCGCAGCTGGCGCCGGATCGCGGCGGCGCCCAGCCGCACATCATTCAAGGTCTCGGCAAATGCGTCGAAGTCTTCCCGGTCGAATCCATACTTGTCGCCGGCCAAATCTTCCAGCCGCCCGGGCGGAGAAGGAAGCCCAAGTTCGCGAACTAGCTTTGAATCTGCCTCAACGCTACCGTCGGCAAACACCAGCAGCGCGCGCGCCGGAGCAGCATCGAGTAGCGACCGCATCGTCCGCGCTGCGCCGAGCACCGATTGCGCGCGACGAAGGCGTCTGGCAGCGAGAATGGCGAGGGCCGCCGCAAAGGCGACCCACAATGCGGCAATGACAATGATTGCCGCAGCAGCGTTTGCGCCGACGATCACCCTGCCCTGCCCCCGAGTTTCATGCAGCTGTCATAGGGCCGCTGCCGAGAAACAGTAAAGCTGCCGAGACATAGTAAAGCAGCGCAATGCCGCGTGATATAAACGCCACAGTCAGCTGAAAACGCCCCGCCGTTTGTCGACCCTCGGTTGAACATTAACCGGAAATATCCAAGCCTCGCCGCCTTTCCTGTAACTTGGCGTAAATAGGGGTGTCTTCATGCGAAAAATGAAACTGCTCGGCACGACCGTTCTCCAGTCGGCTGCATTTACCAGCGCGGTGATGCTGGCCCAGCCTGCACTTGCTCAAGACGCGGCAGCGACAGACCAGGACGCCGCAACAGCGGCACAGCCCGCGCCGGAAGCACCGCCTGCTCAAAGCACGGACTGCGCGGCGAACCCCAATGCACCCAATTGCGCCATTGTCGTTACGGGGTCGCGCATCAAGCAGCCCAACCTTGAGTCGACCGTCCCGGTTACTTCGATCAGCGGCCAGGAGTTTTTCGAAACCGGCCAGACCTCGATCGGCGACACGCTGAACGAGCTGCCGGCACTGCGTTCTACGTTCAGCCAGGCCAACTCGACCCGGTTCCTAGGCACGGGCGGCCTCAACTTGCTCGACCTTCGCGGCCTCGGCACGCAGCGCACGCTGGTGCTGGTCAACGGCAGGCGGCACATTGCGTCGGACATTCTCGGCAATGCGGTCGAGGTCGATATCAACACCATCCCGACCGACCTTGTCGAGCGCGTCGACGTGGTCACCGGCGGCAACTCCGCGATTTACGGTTCGGACGCCATCGCGGGCGTCGTCAACTTCGTCCTGAAGCAGGATTATGAGGGGCTGCAGGTCCGTGGCCAGGGCGGCATCAGCAAATATGGCGATGCCGGCAATTATTATATCAGCGCGCTGGGCGGAATGAATTTCGCCGACGGCCGTGGCAACGTCGCGCTCAACTTCGAATATGCGCGCCAGGACGACTGGTATGCCTCGCAGCGCGGAGAGTGCTTCTCGACCAGCTGCGGCTTCGTCCAGGTGGAAGACGACAACGATAACGAGCCCGACCGCAAGTTCTTCAAAGACATCCGCAGCACTATCTATACCAATGGCGGCGCGATGTATTTCTGCTGCGAGGTCCTCCCACCATCCTCGAACGTCGGCGGCGGCCTTTACACTGTACCCTACAAGTTCCTGCCGAACGGCGATCTGGTGCCCATCACGGGCGAGAAGGTCGGCCTGAGCTACTTCGGCTCGTTCATCGGCGGAAATGGCGACAACTTTCGTGACGGCAAGCAGTTCGGATTTTCACCGGCGCTGGATCGCTACGCCTTCAATCTGATCGGCCATTATGAAGTGTCGCCGGCGATCGTGCCGTTCATCGAAGCCAAGTGGGTCCGCACCGACTCGCTCAGCAATAGTGCGGGACCATTCTTTACCTCGGCGATTGGTGAGAGATGGGGGGCGGCCGGCCCTCATCCCGGAAGAAACCGAGAGCTGCTTTTCTCCGACAATCCATACCTTAGCCCGCAGGCCCGCGCCGTCATGGGCGACCCGGCGGGCAATGGTTCGTATAGCTTCTTACTGTACAGAAATTATATTGAGCTGGGTAACCGCGAGGAAAAAGCCCGTCGCGACACCTTCCGCATCGTCGGCGGTCTCCGCGGCGATTTCAACGACGACTGGTCGTACGAAGTTTCGCTGAACTATGGCAAACTCAAGGAACGGACCGATATCTCAGGTAACGTCAACACCCAGCGCTATTTGCTGGCGCTGGATGCGGTCGACGAGGGCCTTGCTACCGGCGGTCCGGCCAATGGCCACATCGTCTGCCGATCGCAGATCGATCCGGGCGCGGCCCAGGCGCTGCGCAATAACCTGGACCCGGCATTTGCAGCGAGCCAGCTTGCTGCCGACGTGGCAGCCTGCGTCCCGATCAATCCGTTCGGTAACGGCAATACGAGCCAAGCAGCCAAAGACTATATTTTGCGAGACGGGCTGGCCAAGGGCTGGATCAAGGAGTTCGTAGCCAACGCCTTCATGTCTGGCGACACCGGCGACTGGATCAACCTGCCGGGCGGCCCGATCGGGTTCGCGATCGGCGCCGAACATCGTAATTATGATGTCAGCTACAAGCAGGATGACTTCACCGTCGCCGGCATGACGTTCTACAACGCTATCCCCGATTTCACTCCGCCAACATTCAAGGTGAATGAAGTCTTCGGGGAGCTTCGCCTTCCGATCCTCAAGGACCAGTTCATCGATGAGCTGACCATTTCGGGTGCCGCCCGCTACGCGAAATACAAAACCTTTGGCGGCGTCTGGGCTTATAACCTCGGCGGCGAACTTGCGCCGATCAAGGATATCAGGTTCCGAGCCAATTACTCGCGAGCGGTCCGCGCGCCGAGCCTTGCGGATGCCTATACGCCGCTGGGCACCAACTTCACGCCGGCGCCGACCGACCCGTGCGATATCAATAGCATTAACGATACGCCAAACCGGGCAGCGAACTGCGCGGCAGACGGCGTCCCTGTGGGTTACACCTTCCAATATTTGAGCTCGCTGCGTTACCAGTCCGGCGGTAATCCGGACCTGAAACCGGAAAAGTCGGACTCCTGGACCGTCGGCGGCGTGGTCCAGCCGCGATTCATCCCTGGGCTGGCGATCTCGGTCGATTATTACAACATCACCGTGAACGACGTGATCACTTCGCCGTCGGCACAGTCGGTGATCAATTCCTGCTACGATCTGCCGACTATCGACAACCAGTTCTGCGCAACGTTCGAGCGCAATCCGGGGCCGGGCAATGGTCCGTCCGGAGAAATTCCTGGCCGTATACTTGAAGGCAGCCTGCATCTGATTCCGTTCAACTATGCGAAGCTGAAGGTCCGCGGCATCGACACCGAGGTGACGTATAGAACGACCATCGGCAGCATCGGCCGGCTCGATACACGGCTGATTTGGACCCATGCGCTGCAGAACGACTCATTCCTTGATCTGAGCGCGCCTGACTTTGCCGACCAGACCCTGGGCGAGCTTGGCGACCCCAAGGATGCGTTCAACTGGAACGTCAGCCTGAAGCACAGTAATCTCACGTTCGGCTACCAGATGCGTTACATCGGCAAGATGACGATCGGACCGTGGGAGGCAACCCACAGCAAGAACGGTCTCGATCCGCAGGATCCTGACTATGCAAGTAAGGAATGGTACCCGGCGGTCTTCTATCACGACATTCGCACATCAGTGGACGTGACGCCGCAGTTCAACTTCTACGTCGGCGTGGACGACGTCACAAACAAGAAGCCACCGTTCGGCCTCAGCGGCGCGGGCGGCGGCAGCGGCATCTATCGCAATATCGGCCGCTTCTTCTACGCGGGCGCGATCGCCAAATTCTAGGTGATGGCCGTCGAAAACGGGGGGCTGGGCTTTTGCCCAGCCCCTTTTTTTGTCCGATGCGGGTATGCGAGAATTTTTCGCTTTCTTTCCATGCCCTTGCCGTGCTGTGGTTAAGCCAATGGATCAAGCAACTGCCCAAAAGAATTCCACCGTTGGCGAGGCGTTGGCCAATGCCCGTCAGCTGCTCCAAACCCACCCGGATGCCGCTGCGCGACAAGCAATGGCAATTATTTCTGTCGAACCGCGAATTGCCGAAAGCCATCTGATCTTGGCTGCGGCGCTGCGCCAGCTGGGTCGGTTTGACGAAGCCGAACTGGCGGAACGGCGAGGAATCGACCTGTCGCAGTCGGATGAGGTGCTCCAACGTGCACAAAGCCTGCAGGCCTCGGGGCGTCATGGTGACGCAGAAGACTTGGTTCGCCACTATCTTAGAGACACCCCCAACGACCCCATGGCCCTCAGCCTTTTTGCCGAAATGGCGGCTCAGGCAGGGCAGCTGGAGCATGCCGAGCAGCTGTTGTGGCGGGCACTTGCCCTCGCGCCGGGCCTACGCCACGCGCGCAGGCAATTTGAACAACTGCTGGTCAAGCAAGCGGGAGCCTCTTGGCATGACGACGGCAAGCCATCCGAACCGCCCAAAGGCGAAGAAGAGCTTGGCAACGCCATCCGGCTCAACGAGCAAGCGATCGCCGAACATCCGGAAAAGGCATCAGTTTGGCTGAGCTACGGGCACGCGCTGCGCCTGGCTGGCCGTCGCGACGACAGCATCGGCGCATATCGTCGTGCAGTGGAGCTCAAGCCCGAAAATGGCGAAGCCTGGTGGGCGCTAGCCGACCTTAAAACTTCGGTTCTCGGCGAAGGCGACCGGCAAGCGATGCTTGCCCAGCTCGCAAAGCCTAAAGTGTCGGAGCTACATCGGACCGGGATCAATTTCGCGCTGGGCAAGGCGCTAAACGACGCCGGCAATTACGCTAAGGCATTCCATCATTACGAAGCGGGCAATGCGCTAAAGCACAAGACCGTTCGCTACGACGTCGCCGATACCGTGCGTTACGTCGAGCAATGCAAGACCATTTTCAACCCGCAATTTCTCTCCAGCCGCCAAGGTCAGGGTCACCTGTCCAGCGATCCGATCTTCATCATCGGCATGCCTCGTTCGGGCTCTACCCTCATCGAGCAGATGCTGGCATCTCACCCGTCGATTGAAGGAACGGAAGAGCTCATTTACTTCGGCAATCTAGCTGGGTTCCTGGCTGACGGGCGGCGGGTTGGCCTCGATCCTAGCGACTTCGCTAACGTCGTTGCCACGCTGCCGGGGGACAAGCTTCAAACGATTGGTGGTGCTTATCTTTGGCACGCGAACCGTCATCGCCGCTCGAACCGCCCGCGCTTTATCGACAAAATGCCGCGCAACTGGCTCTACCTGCCCCTGATCCGGCTCGCTCTGCCCAATGCCAAGATTGTCGACGTAAGGCGCAATGCGATGGATTGCTGCTGGTCGAACTTCCGGCAGCTGTTCGCCGATAGCGGCGAATATAGCTATGACTTGACCGAGCTCGGCCGATATTACCGTGCCTATGTCGACTTGCTCGACCATTTCGAGGTCAGCGATCCTGGCGCAGTTCATCGGGTGGAATACGAGCTGCTAATAGCCGATCCCGAAGCCGAAATCAGGCGGCTTCTCGGTTATCTCGACCTACCATTCAATCCAGCCTGCCTCGATTTCCATCGCAATCCGCGCGCAGTGAAAACCGCTAGCTCGGAACAGGTCCGTCAACCAATCAACCGTGACGGGATCGACCAGTGGCGGCCCTACGCAAAATGGCTCGGCCAGTTGCAGCAGGCTCTCGGACCATTGGCGGATCATTAGGCATGACCGTCGGCGGCGCTGCAGTTGGCAGCATGGAGCAAGCCCTCGCCAACGCCAGGCTTCTGCTTCGCTCGAGGGATTTTGATTCGGCGATCCAGCAAACTCGTGAAATCCTGGAAGTCGACGATCGCTGTGTGGAAGCGTTGCGTGTTTTGGGCATGGCGCTCCGCGCTTCCGGCAATAATGCGGAGGCCCTCGACGCAGAGATGGCCGCAATCCGCGAATCCAACCACCATCCCGACGTGTTTCAGGCGACGCTTGAGATAGCCGACAACAAGCTTGACGAGGCCGAACATCTGTTGCGCGATTACCTCAAGGATCAGTGGGACGATGCGGTAGCGTTGAGATTGCTGGCGGACATCGGCGCACGCCTCGGCCGGCTTGATGCCGCGGAGCACCTGCTGGAAAATGCACTTCAAGTTGCTCCAGACTATCCGGCGGCGAGATCCCTGCTGCGCCGTGTGCGGGAAGCACGTGCGAACGCCGCGGGCAAAACGACCGAGTTTCCACGAGGATTGCGGGCCGAAGGCACTGACGGGGCCGAACAATATGCTGAGGCGCTCGATCTTTTTGAGCAGGCCGTCGAACGCTTCCCTGACAGCCCACGGACATGGATCGGCTATGGTCACATCCTTCGCACGACTGGCAGACGGGAAGACGCCATTGCTGCGTACCGCCACTCCATCGAGCTGAAGCCGGACGCAGGCGATGCTTGGTGGGCGCTGGCGGACCTCAAGACTGTCGAACTTGGCAGCGGGGACATAGAACAGCTGTCGGAAATTCTGGCTGCTGGCAATGCGGATGCGGCCGACGTGTCCCAGCTTCATTTTGCGCTGGGACGGGCGCTCGAGCAGGCAGGACGATTCGAGGAGTCATTCGGCCACTATGCGGAAGGCAATCAGCTCATAGCTGCCTGCGATCCCTATGATCGCACCGCAGTCACTCGCCACGTCGACGAGTCCATCCGACTTTTGGATGGCGACTTCTTCCGAGCACGGGAAAACGCCGGGTTCGACACATCCGAGCCGATCTTCGTCCTGGGAATGCCGCGCGCAGGATCGACGCTAATCGAGCAGATCCTTGCGAGCCATTCCGAAGTCGAAGGCACGATGGAGCTGCCCAACGTCATTGGGATTGCCAATTGGCTTGCCGGCGGCAAACGGGCAGCGTTGGAGGTAAGTGACTATCTCGCGACGCTCGCGGCCCTGCCTCCGTCCGAACTGCTGAAGCTCGGCAAGGGCTACATGTGGGGCACGGCCCTTCGACGTCAGACGGACAGGCCTTTCTTCGTCGACAAGATGCCCAACAACTGGCTTCATCTGGGCTTGATCCTGGCGATCCTGCCGAAGGCCAAGATCATCGACGCCCGCCGGCATCCGATGGCGTGCGGCCTGTCGAACTTCCGCCAGCATTTTGGCGCGGGTCAGGCCTTTAGCTACGATCTCTCCACCATTGGTGCTTTCTACGCTGACTATGTGCGGATGATGGACCATTTCGACCGGGTGTTACCGGGGCGCGTGATCCGCGTGATCCATGAAGAATTGACCGCCGACCCGGAAGCCGAAATCCGTTCTCTGCTTGACCGGCTGCGCCTGCCATTTGACGAAGCATGTTTGAATTTTCACGACAACAAGCGAGCGGTACGGACATCAAGTTCGGAACAAGTCCGGCGCCCAATCAGCCGGGAAGGCGTCGAGCAGTGGCGTGCGTTTGAGCCATGGCTTGGGCCACTGAAGCGAGCTCTCGGCTCGATAGCCGACAGCTATCCAGAGGTGCCAAATCGCGTTTAAGCCGCCGACTTGCGGGCAGATCACTACGTACTTTGGCGCACAGCCATTGATCGGGATTAAGATTTTTGAGCGTCCGGCAATCTGAATGTGTCATTAATGTAACATCGCCGTAGGAATCTCTTTTTTGACCCCATCTGGCGGTAGGAAATTTCTGCCGGTTCGCCGATGAGGGACTGGGAATTTTACACCTAGGGGTCTCAAAATCATGACTAAGAGGATGCTGTTGGGAGCAACGGCTCTCCAGACATTCGCCGCTTGCGGTCTTGCCTTCATCGCCACACCGGCTTTTGCCCAGGACGCTGCTCCGCCAGCGACCACGGAAGAGAAAGCCACTGACCAGACCAATCCTGCACAGGACGCTGCGTCCGGCACTCAGGAAGTGTTGCAGCAGTCGGCCGAGGGCGAGGACAAGGCTATCGTCGTTACGGGTTCGCGTATCCGCCGCCCTAACCTCGAATCCCAGGTTCCGATCACCTCGATCAGCGGCGAATCGTTTATCCAGCAATCGTCGACCAGCATCGGCGACACGCTGAACGAACTGCCGCAGCTTCGCAGCACGTTCGCCCAGTCGAACCCGGGTCTCGGCATCGGTATCGCCGGCCTCAACCTGCTCGACCTTCGCGGCCTCGGCACCGTCCGCACCCTGACGCTGGTCAACGGCCGCCGTCACGTCGGCGCCGACATTCTGAACAACGCGGTTTCGCCCGACGTCAACACCATCCCGAACGACCTGGTCGAGCGCGTGGACATCGTGACCGGCGGTAATTCGGCCGTGTACGGTTCGGATGCCATCGCCGGCGTCGTCAACTTCATCCTGAAGAAGGATTTCCAGGGCCTGCAGGTTCGCGCTAACGCCGCTACCTCGTGGGAAGGCTTCGGCGGCAACCAGTACGTCTCCGTGATGTACGGCCACAATTTCGGCGATGGGCGCGGCAACGTCACCGTCCATGGCGAATTTGCAAAACAGGACCGCATCTTCGCGTCCGACATTCCATGGCTGCGCACCCAGCGCGCTTTCGTCATCACTGACGTCGATCCGGCCCTTGCCGCCAGCGCACATGGCAGCGACGGCTTCCCGGACCGCAACCTGATCAACGATATCCGCAGCGCCAGCATCAACCGCTTCGGCTTGGTCCCGATCACGCAGGGAACAGCAGATAATCCTGCCACGATTGGCATCGATACGCCGTCAGCATGCGGAATCGGCCTGGCCGCCAGCAACGGAGCTCCCAGCACCGTGGGCGGCACGCCGTTCAACTGCACTTTCGTCTTCACCCCAGATGGCGCCCTCACCCCGCAGACCGGTACCCGTGCGGGCCAGGGCGTGATTGGCAGCATCATCGGCGGCAACGGCCAGACCGGCCGTGAAGATAAGCTGCTGTCGGTGCTCCCGGGCATGAAGCGCTACAACGTCAACCTGCTGGCTCACTACACCATCAGCGATGCGTTCGAGCCGTTCGTCGAAGCCAAGTTCGTTCGCGTCGACACGCGCGGTTCGAATGCCGGCCCGTCCTTCATCCAGGGCACGTTCGGGCAGTTCGACATTCGTGAGCGCGTCCGGCTCGACAACCCGTTCCTCGACCCGGCAGAGCGGGCCACCATCGCCAGTGCGATCCTGGCCTCTGGCTGCAACCCAAGTCTGACCGCAGCGTGCGACGTGACCGGGATTTCGAGCTCGTTTACCCGCGGTTCCTTTGGCGGTCAGGGCATTAGCGGCCCGCTCAACGCGGCCGATATCGCCGCGATCGGTGCCGGTACTTATCGCTTCGTGATCGCCCGCCACCTGGCGGACTCCGGCATCCGCGACGAGAAGTTCCAGC
>Ga0310813_10000904_pt1 | contig 18062 bp, 18 predicted proteins | sample YN3metagenome_FD_203086 | JGI IMG/M metagenome (GOLD analysis project Ga0310813, IMG submission 203086) | Soil microbial communities from experimental microcosm in Duke University, North Carolina, United States - YN3 | ecosystem: Engineered > Artificial ecosystem > Soil microcosm > Unclassified...
CGGGCGATAATACTCGCTTCCTTCAAAGACATAGCTGAACCGTGCAGCGAGCCCGGCGAGCGTCTCCGGCCGCGCGTAGAGCGGCACCGGCGCACCGCGGTTGGCCGCCAGCTGCCGCAAATCGTCGATGCCGTGGCAATGGTCGGCATGGTCGTGCGTCACGAGAACGCCGTCCACCGTCCCTACGTCTGCCGACAGCAATTGCTGCCTGAGGTCGGGCCCGCAATCGAGCAGCAGCCGCTGGCCGGCGCTTTCGAACAGCATTGAGGTCCGTGTTCTGCGGTTCCTGGGATCGGCGGGATCGCAATCGCCCCAGTCATTTCCGATCCGCGGCACGCCGGACGAGGGTCCGCAGCCGAGGATCCTGATTTTCATGCCGCTTTGTTGAACAGTCTGAAGAAGTTGGCGGTGGTTGCTTCGGCCAGCTCGTCGAGCGGCTCGTCGCGCAGGTCGGACAGGAATGCCGCCGTGTCGGCCACAAATGCCGGCTCGCAAGGCTGGCCGCGATGCGGCACCGGCGCCAGGAACGGCGAATCCGTTTCGACCAGCAACCGCTCCTGCGGGATGGCCCTGGCGGTTTCCTGCAATTCCTTGGCGTTCTTGAACGTCACGATCCCGGAAATGGAGATGTAAAAGCCGAGATCGAGGGCCTTCCGGGCCAGCTCGGCGCTGCCGGTAAAGCAGTGGAGCACGCCGGAGACGCCGCCCTTCCCCACTTCGCGGGTAAGGATTTCGGCGGTGTCGTCTTCCGCATCGCGGGTGTGGACGACCAGCGGCAGGCCGGTTTCCCGCGCCGCCTCGATATGGGCCTGGAACCGCTCGCGCTGCGCCGCTCGGTCGGACTTGTCGTAATAATAGTCGAGCCCGCATTCCCCGATCGCGATCACACGCGGATGGCTGGTGGCGTCCACAAGCGCCGCTGCGCCAAGATCGGGATGGGCATCGGCCTCATGCGGATGGACTCCGACCGTGGCCCAGACGTCCGAATTGCGCTCGGCGGCGCTAATGACGTCGTTCCATTCTTTCTGGCGGGTCGAAATATTGAGAAACCCGCCGATTCCGCGCGCCCGGGCATTGGCCAGCACTTCTTCCTGGCGCTCGACCAGGCCGGCGTAATTAAGATGGCAATGGCTGTCGATCAGCCTCACGCCGCTTCCTCCTCGTCCTCCGCAAGCTCCAGGCGCGGGAAGATCGGGGTGGGCTGGGCGATCGGCGCACCGCCCACGCCACTATCGATCAGCGCGATCAGCTTCTCGGCGGACGCGGGAATGACCGGCTGCACCGTTTCCGCCAGCTTGCGCACCGCGACCACCAGCGTGCCGAGGACGGTCGCCATCCGCTTCGGATCGGTCTTCTTCAGGGCCCAGGGCGCCATCGTATCGACATAGGCATTGCAGGCGAACACCGCGCCCATCCATGCTTCCAGCCCGGTCGAGAAGGAGAAGCGGTCGAACTCCTCGCCTAATTCCGCACAGGCCTTGTCCACTTGCCCGAGCAACGCCTTGTCTTCCTCCGCTTCCCCCGCGGCGGGAATGACCCCATCCAAATTCTTGAAAATCATCGACAGGCTGCGCTGGGCAAGGTTGCCAAAGCTGTTCGCCAGCTCGCTGTTGGCGCGGTTGACGATCGCCTCGGACGAATAGCTTCCATCCTGGCCGAAACTAATCTCGCGCAGCAGGAAGTAACGCAGCTGGTCGACCCCGAACCGGGCCGCCAGCTCCATCGGTTCGACCACGTTTCCCAGCGACTTTGACATTTTCTCGCCGCGGGCCAGCAGGAAGCCGTGCCCGAACACCTGTTTGGGCAGCGGCAGGTTCGCCGACATCAGGAAGGCCGGCCAATAAACCGCGTGGAAGCGGACGATATCCTTCCCGATCAGATGGACGTCCGCCGGCCAGTAGCGGCCATATTCCTCAGCATCCTGGGCATAGCCGACGCCGGTCATGTAAGTCGTCAGCGCGTCGACCCACACGTACATGACGTGGCCCGGCGATCCCGGAACCGGCACGCCCCAGTCGAAACTGGTGCGCGACACGCTCAAATCCTTGAGCCCTCCCTCGACGAACCGCACTACCTCGTTGCGGCGGCTTTCCGGCCTGATGAAGTCGGGATTGCCGCGATAGAGCTCGAGCAGCCGGTCCTGGTATTTGGACAAGCGGAAGAACCAGGTCTCCTCCTTGGTCCATTCGACCGGCGTGCCCTGCGGCGACAATCGCTCGCCGCCCTCGCCCTCGACCAGCTCGCTGTCGTCGTAAAAGGCTTCGTCGCGGACCGAATACCAGCCCTCATAGCGGTCGAGGTAGAGGTCGCCCGCCGCCTCCATTGCCTTCCAGATCGCCTTGCTCGCCTCATAGTGGCGCGGCTCCGTGGTCCGCACGAACGCATCATAGCTGATGTTCAGATCATCGCACATCTTGCGGAAATATCCGGACATTTCGTCCGCATATTCCTGCGTCTCGCGGCCTTCGGCCCGCGCCGTCTGGACCATCTTCAGCCCATGCTCGTCGGTGCCGGTCACCAGCCGGACATCGCGTCCCTGGGCGCGGCGGAAGCGGGCCATGGCATCGGCCGCGATCGCCTCATAGGCATGGCCGATATGCGGCTTGCCGTTGGGGTAGCTGATCGCCGTGGTGATGTAGAAGGGCTCGGACATTGCCGAAGCCCCTAACGGGATGCCGTTAGCTGGGCAACCGCCAAGCCTTCAGGGCGCGACCGAGGCGAGGATGGTGCCGAGCTGGAATACCGTCGCCGCCGGGTCGAGCGACAGGCGCGGCGCGATCACCGCCGTTTCGCGCGCCTTGGTATAGGCGTCGAGCGCCCGTCCCCGCGCCTGGCCCTTCAGCCCGACCGCCTCGCCGGCGATCAGGCCCGGCACCAGCTCAAGGAAAGCGGCGTACCGCTCGGCGGCGGCCTTGGATCCAAGCGCCGAGGCCAGTTTGGAGCGGCGCGCATTGTCGGGATCGCCCTGCCGGAGGATCGCCAGCGCCTCGCTTTCCAGCGGCGCCAGGTCGAGCTCGGCAATCGCCAGCGCCCGTCCCACTGAGCCGTTCGCGAATTGTACCAGCCGGCTGATCTCGGGCGAATTTGTCTCGGACAATGAGTGGCTTAGCAGTGACGTCATGGCGTCGTCGGACAATTTGGCGAAGTCCAGCCGGCGGCAGCGCGAGCGGATCGTCGGGAGCAACCGTCCAGGCGCATGGCTGACCAGGAAGAACAATGTATTGGCCGGCGGCTCTTCCAGCATTTTCAGCAGCGCATTGGCCGCCGAGGCCTCTAGGTCGTCGACGCTGTCGATGACGATCGCCCGCCACGGGCTCATCGACGGCGTTACCGCAAGCAGGCCACCCAGCGACCGTACCTGGTCGACGCTGATATTGCGGGCAAGGCCGCCCTTCTCCTTCTCCAGCCTCTCCAGCAAGCGGAAGTCGGGATGGCTGCCCGCCGCCAGCAGTCTGGCCATCGGGTGGTCGGGAGGGGTTTCCAGCCCCGGCTCGGCAATCGGCGGTCCCGCCGCTTCCGCCAGCACGCGCGTCGCCGCTTCCCGCGCGAAGCTCGCCTTGCCCACGCCCATCGGCCCGGCCAGCAGCCAGGCATGGTGCAGCCGCCGCGAACTCCAGGCCGAAGTGAACGCTTCGACCGCCTTGTCCTGGCCGACGATCACGGCAGCAGGTCCGCCATCGCGTCCAGCAACCGCCCGGTCACCTCCTGCGGACTGCCGGATGCGTCGATGATCCGCACCCGCTCCGGTTCCTCGCCGGCGATCTCGCGAAAGGCCAGGTCGACCTTCTGGTGGTAGTTATGCGGCCGCCCGCCGATCCGGTCGCTCGCCTCATTGTCGCGCGCCCTCGCGCGAGCTCCGCCCTCGGCTAGGGCAAGGACCAGCGTGAGGTCGGGAAACCATTCGCCGATCGCGAAGGCATTGATCGCCCGCACTGCATCGATGCCAAGGTCGCCTGCGCCACCTTGATAGGCCAGCGAGCTATCGACGAAGCGATCCGTCAGCACCCATTTGCCGGCCAGGACCGCGGGGCGGATGACCTTGTCGACATGGTCGGCCCGGGCTGCGGCAAACAGCAAGGCTTCGGCTTCGGGGCTCCACCGCTCTTCCTCGCCGGTCAGCAACAGTTCGCGAATCTTCTCAGCTCCATCGCTTCCCCCGGGCTCGCGCGTTAGGACGACATCGATTCCCCGCGCCCGCAGCGCTTCGGCCAGCGCGGCGAGCTGGGTCGACTTGCCGACCCCCTCCCCGCCCTCAAGGCTGATGAACCGTCCCCGGCTCACCTCAGCCTCACGCCATTCCGAGCAGTTGCTTGAGCCCGATCCACGCCCGGGCGAAGAAGCCGGCCTCGCCCACCGCCTCGGCCGCGACCAGCGGCATCACCTGCTCGCCAGAATCCGACGTCGTCACCACCAGGTCGGCGATGTGCTGGCCCTTGGCGATCGGCGCCTTGACCGGCCCCTGGTAGCGGATCTTCATCGTATTGACCTTGGACAGCACGCCCGCCGGAATGGTGATCGAAAGGTCGCGCGGCGCCACCAGGCTAACTTCGCTCGATCCGCCCAGCTGCACCGCGGCCGTGCCGACCACCGTGTCCTTCTTGAACAGCGGCTTGGCCTGCCAGGCATTGAAGCCCCACTGCATGAGCCTGACCGATTCCTCGATCCGCTGGTTGAAGCTGCCGAGGCCTGCAACCACCATCACCAGGCGCCGGCCGTTCTGCTCGGCCGATCCGGTGAAGCCATATCCTGCCTCGTCGGTGTGCCCGGTCTTGAGCCCGTCGGCGCCCGGCACGCGGCCGAGCAGCGGATTGCGGTTGGCCTGGGTGATGTTGGACCCGCTGCCCAGCGTCTTGCCCCAGGTGAACTGGGTCAGGCTGTAGAATTTCTTGTAGAGTTCCGGATAGTTTTCGATCTCGGCCCGGGCCAGCGTCGCCAGGTCCCGCGCCGTGACATAGGTCTTCCCCTCGTCGGGCCAGCCGTTCGAATTGCCGAAATGGCTGTTGGTCAGGTGCAGCCGCTCGGCATTGTCGTTCATCACATTGGCGAAGGCGTCTTCGGTTCCCGCGATGCACTCGGCCAGCACGACCGACGCGTCATTGCCCGACAGGGTGATGATGCCCTTCAGCAAATTCTCGACGCTGACCTGCTCGCCCGGCGACAGGAACATGGTCGATCCGGCCGCGGGTCCGTGCCACTTCTGCCAGGTTTCCGGCCGCACCGTGCACATCTTGTCGAGCTTGAGGTCGCCCTTCTTGATCAGCTCGAAGGCGACATTGGTGGTCATCATCTTGGCCATCGACGCCGGCGGCATGCGCTGGTCGGCATTCTTGGACAGCAGCACCGCACCAGACGACAAGTCGATGAGGTAGGCGACCTTGGCGGGCGTATCGAACGGCGGCGCCTTGGCCGGGGCGGCCGAAGCCAGGGCGAGGGAAGCGGCGGTCAGGAAGAGCGTGGCGCGGATCATGGAGGGGCTTCGAATCCTACAAGCGTTGGGACGAAGCACTTGTCTAACGCCCCGTTCGAAGCGGCGCGAGTGCTATCGGCGCCGGGATATCGCATCGGCCAGCAAGCCGATGGTCAGTGCATAATAATTCGAGCAATTATAATCGAGGATGGACCGATAATTGGTGGTCAGCAGGTAACCTTCCGCATAGGCGCCAGGAGTTTCCATCAAGGCCGCCAGCTCATTGTCCGGAACCCGGCTGTCGGCCGGCGTGACTCCCAACGCCCGCCATTCGCGGACGGTCAGCCAGCGGCTGTGGCGGCTGTAGACCGCCGGGCAGCGCGGGGACTTGATGGCGGAACGGATCGCGGCCCGGTTAAGGTTGCCGGGCACCGACACCGGGACGCCCCACGGCAGATTCGGCTTCCAGCCAGCGTCGCGCAGATAGTTGGCGATCGACGCGAAGGCATCGTCCTCGCTGCGCCAGATGTCGGCATAGCCGTCCCCATCGCCATCCGCCCGAAGCCGCAAGGCCACCGACGGCATGAACTGCGGATAGCCGGTCGCACCCGCATAGCTGCCTTTGAGAGTGCTTCGCCGGACCCCGGCATCGAGCAGCTTCAAAGCGGCAACGAATTCATCTTCGAACATGGAACGGCGCCGGCCCTCGTAAGCCAGGCTGGCCAGCGCGTCGGCCAGGTCGAATGTGCCGGTAACCGATCCGTAGCTCGTTTCCTTGCCGTAAATGGCGATGACGACCGATGGCTCGACACCGTAACGCTCGCGGATTCGCGAGAGGTTGGTCCAGTGCCCGGCGTAGCGCGCGTAACCGCGATTGATGAGCGACGAGGTAATATGCCGGTTGATATATGACCCAAACGACGCCGGCGCGCCGCCGCTCGCCGCTGTCGGCCGCTGCGCCCGGTCGAGTTCGACCACGCGGTAATTGAACTGCAGGAAGGGAATAACCGACTGGATGGTCGCATCCCGGATCCCGGCGCTGCGTGCCAGCGCCGACAGCCTAACCTTGTAAGCAGCAAAGCCGGTTAGCTCGCCGGTGGCGGCAGGCTGCGGCAAATAGACCGGTTGCCTCGCCGTCGGCGGTTGCTGGAGGATCAACGGCCTCGGCGCCTGGGTGACTGGCTGGGGCTGGAGGATCAGGGGCGCTGGAGGCGGCGCCGGCTTTTCCGGCAGGGGCGCGAGGGGATCCGACTGGCTGCTCGACGCAAGCACTGCAGCAACCAACGCACCCAACATCTTCATGCCAACTCCAATGTTCATCGACACACGCTAACGGCCGCCAAGTGAACCGCCCATGCATGTTCATCGCTTGCCTTGCACAGCCCGTCGCCGCCGTGAATGGGCAATGACCCGGAGCGACCTCTTGCGTCGATCACTAAGGGACTGGCCGGGGGTGAACACCCAGCGGCAACATCGGTTCATTCCCGGATAGGACCGCCAGTTAAAGGGTCATAGGCCAGTCCGCGAAGTTTGGCCCGGGACGAGGGTGGAGGAAGTCCGATCGAGATATTCGGCCAGGCGGTTGCACTGACGATCGGCACCCTGCTGCCGATCATGAACCCGTTCAGCACGCTCCCGCTGTTCATGGCGTTGACGCCCAATGCGGAAGAAAAGAGCCGCAGGCGGGTGGCGCTTGCCGCCTGCGTCTATGCCTTTGCCCTGCTCATGGCGTTCCTCTTTCTCGGGACGGCGATCATCGATTTCTTCGGCATCTCGGTTCCCGGGATTCGCATCGCGGGCGGATTGATCATCTCGGTGATCGGCTTCCGGATGCTGTTCCCGGACATGAATCCGACCGCCGGTTCCGGACAGTCCGCACAGCACGAGGAGGAGATCGCCTTTACGCCGCTTGCCATGCCCAGCTTGGCCGGCCCGGGATCCTTGTCGGTGGTCGTGACCGCGGCATCGCAGATCAAGGGCAACCATCCCGAACAATATCAGCTGGTCTATGCCGGTGTGATCGTCGGAATGGCGGTGACGGTATTGATTGCCTTCGCCGTGCTTCGCTCGGCCGGCCCGATCGCCAAGCTGCTCGGCCCGTCCGGCATCGACGCCATGACACGGATATTCGGCTTCCTCCTGATCGCGATCGGCGTGCAGTTCCTGCTGATCGGCGTCAGCGACTTCTTCGGCCTAACGCAGGCCGGTTGAAGGGGGAGTTTCGATGGACGACGATCCCAACAAGCCTTCAAACGCGGACGAACAGCTCGAGCGCGAGATCCGCCAGGGCCGCAAGTTCAACCCGCAGGAAGCGCTGGCGCGGATGGCCGGGCCGGGCGCGATGAAGGGCGCTTCACCGGTCTCCCAGGTCCAGCAGGCCGAGGCGGAGATCGGCACCTGGCTGGCCAGCAACATGGTGGACACGGGCGGCGCCCTGAAGGTCGTGCTGCACCGTCACCTCAAGGGAAGCCGGCTTCTGCTCGACAACCTCGAGCAGCCCCTGACGGCCCTGGCTGGATACTGCCGGGCGGTGCTGGAGAATGACAGCCGGCTAACGGAAATTGTGCGAGAGGCGGACGTCGAATGGGGACGGGCGATGGATGAACGGCCGCACTTCGATCGCGAGGGCATCCAGCCGAGCCCGGACGACCCCTACACGTCCGAATCCGTTAGGAGGGCTCTGGACGACGTCCTGACGAAGATTCCGGGGGAAACGGGCTAGCTCGCGTTGGGGAGGGCGAAACGAAAAAGGGGGCAAACGCTGCGCCCTCCCCTTACGCACTGGATCATTCTGCCTAGTATGATCATTCCGGCCGCAAGCTGCGCCGCCGGAAGCGGTCAAATACAGAAGCCTGGAATCGGGATTTCATGAATTACGCCAATATGTTGTGAGTTCATCCGAATTGCCTGCCTCGGCGCGGACGCTGGCGACCCCTTTGGAATTTTCGAATATCCCGCTAAGGGGCCGCCACCGGAGAGGTGGCCGAGTGGTTTAAGGCTCCAGTCTTGAAAACTGGCGTGCGGGCAACTGCACCGTGGGTTCGAATCCCACCCTCTCCGCCAATCCTCGGCACGCTCTCCAATGACGGTCGGATTTTGGCGCGTACCACTGCCAACCTCCGGATACCCTAATGGCCGCTTTCGACCCATTCCGGCCATTAGCGCTTAGGATGATATTCCCACCCGGGCGGAACGTCTCCGCAGCGGATAAGCCATTGCTCGTACCCGTCACCCCGGAACACCAACTTGTCTCGACGAGTTCGCGTAAATTGCTGTCGATAGACGTGGCCCGCTTCGGAGATGGGCTCACCATATCCCGGTTCGACCGTCACCCGCACGAGATAGTCGCCTTCTATCCACCAGCGAGAGACGCTTTCTCCATCCGTCACGTAGCCATTGCGCCCATAGAACTCGGATTCTTGACAATCTCCGCGCCGGAGGGGCGTTGTCGGACTGACCCAGGCCCACTGCCCAATCATCCAACTTGGATGAAATTTGGCGGCAGCATTTGCGCCAGTCGAGAGCAAGACTGCGGCGGAAACGAGCGCGGTTATCATGCTGGTCATGGCCGCCCCAATACCGCGCATACTTTTGCCAGCTTCTTAATGGCCGCTTTCCACCCATTGCAGACGTTCCGAATGTAGGCGATTGTTGGGTGGATGCCTGGACTAAAGCACCTTGTACTAACTTTGCATCAGGCCATTGCGCGGCTCGAAAGGAGCCGTGTTCTCGCTTGCTCCCAAATCGTTATAGGTGCCTTGGCGACGACAACTTCGATCACGATGGCGATTGCGCACCTCATGTTCGGAACTCCAATCCCAGACGGCGAAACCGGTGACCTTGCAACTGCAGAAAGATCGACAGCAATACTCGTCGCCTTGGCCTGCGTGGGCGTTCTCATCATGTTTGCCGGGATAGGCCGTCTGCGAAAGAATCGCGACCTGCCACAATGATCCTTTCGACCATTGCAAACATAACTGGCAAATTGCCCTGAGAGTGCCTGGCGAGAACTGCCAACGCCTTTAATTGATTGGCCGTTAAATGCTCAGAAGGCGATGTTGTGCGTAATCAGCCAACGCGTGCCCACCCGGTGCCAGACAGTAAGGTATTTCTCCGACGTCTGGCGGACCAGCTTGCCGCGCTGAACGGTCACCGTCGATGTTCCCCATTCGTAGACGTCGTCCGGATCATGAGCGACGCGACCATCGCTGTGGATCGAGGCCTTGATCACCTTCACGCCGACGGGGGGCTTTGCATACATTGCCCGCACGGCGGCCTTGCCGTGAATTGTCTTTCCGTCCGGGCCGATGAAAATGCCGTTGGCAGCATATGGTGCGCTCAGCACGTCGGCGGCATCGCCGTTGACGATCGCGCGGATCCCCTCGTCATTGGCTTTGTCGATATACGGGGCGGCAGAGGCAAGCGCCCGGCTCTTCCAGTCGCTCCCGGGATTGCTGGCTGCGAGCAAAAAAGGGACCGCCGCAATAATAAGGATCGCTCGATTCACTGGAGCCTCCAATGTTGTTCGCGGCCCTTGTAACAGTGTCGGCCTGGAGCTCCAGTTCCGCCGCCGATGAATTGCTCCGGTTCGTCGAAAGCCCGGACCCCGCCCCTTTCCCTACAGCCCCATAGGGATTGCTACCGATAGCCCGCCCCGCTGAGCCGCCTACAGGTCGCCGCGTGAATCGATGCGATCACTTTCCTGAACCTGGAAGAAGAGGATCTCTCAAATGACGGACAAGATCCGCAGGGCGCTGCTTTCCGCTGCCGCACTGGCTTTGATCGCCGGCTCTGGCCTGTCTTCCTGTTCCAAGCCAGCACAGGAAAATGCGGCCGGACAGAATACGGCTGAACCGGTTGCGACTGAGCAAGCCGGGACTGGTCAGGCCGCGGCCGGGCAAGATGCCTCGGCGCAGAATGCGAAAGGCCTGCTAAAGGCCATGTCCGATTATCTGGCGGCGCAGAAGTCCATTTCGCTTGGCTATGACTCGACGTTCGAGGTTGTCTCCGACGATCACCAGAAGCTGCAGATCGCGATCTCGGGGACGGTCGACCTCAGCCGGCCGGACAAGTTGCGCTCGACGCGCAAGACCGGATTTTCCGATACTGAAACCGTCTATGACGGGAAGACCCTGACGATCCTCGGCAAGGGCAAGAACGCCTACATGCAGGCCGATGTGACGGGTACGATCGACTCCGTTATCGACCAGTTGCGAGACAAGTTCCACCGGCAGCTTCCGGGCGCCGACCTGCTCGGTTCCAATGTCTACGACGCGCTGATGACCGACGTCACGGACGTGAAGGATCTCGGCAGCGGCGTGATCGGCGGCAAGGAGTGCGATCACCTCGCCTTCCGCGCCAAGGATACCGACTGGCAAATCTGGATCGCCCAAGGCGACCAGCCCTATCCTTGCCGCTATGTGATCACCAGCAAGGGCGTCGACCAGGCTCCGCAATTTACGATGACGATTCGCGACTGGAAGGCCAGCGCGGCGGCAAGTTCATCCGATTACAGCTTCAAGCCGCCCGCCGGCGCAACCAAGCTGGACGTCAAGGATCTGGAGACGCTGAAGGAAACCAGCGACCTGCCCGAAAATTACAGGATCGGAGCAACGAAATGACCTTAGCCAGGAAATTGTCGACCGTGCTGCTCGCGGCATTCATCGGTGTTGCGGGATCGGAAACGGCCAACGAACTAACGGGCACGGATGCGTTCAGCATCGTCTCGCCCGCCCAGGCGAGAGTCGGGCGTCCCTTGACGCCGGTCAGCGTGGCCGGCGTCGCTCGCCGGACGGCAAGGCGATGCGCTGCCGGCGTCTATAATTGCTGACGCCGCGCCGTTCCTGACCGGCCGCCGCGGAACGGCCGCAACAAAGCGATGACATTTCGCCTAACTCTGCCATATTCGCGCCGCTCCACCGCGGCGCCCCTCAGGCGACTTCAAGACTTGCCCTGAGTCAGACACCCTGTTCGGCGAAGCCATTGCACAGCTCGACAGGGGAGAGCGCATGGGGCAGGCCCGATCCGTCGCAGACAGCGCCATTAGCAAGGCGTCCTGGCGCATCATTCCGCTGCTCGGCCTTGGCTACCTCTGCTCCTACCTCGATCGCCTGAACGTCAGCTTCGCGGCGACGCAGATGAACGTCGACCTGGGGTTCAGCGCCACCGTTTACGGGCTCGGAGGCGGCTTCTTCTTCCTGACCTATGCGCTGCTCGAAATCCCGTCCGGAATGGTCATGCCGCGCTATGGCGCGCGCCGCTGGATCGTCCGGATCATGATCAGCTGGGGCCTCATTTCCGCAGCCATGATGTTCGTCCGGACGCCCATGCAGTTCTACGTTATGCGCCTGCTGCTCGGGGCCGCCGAGGCCGGGTTCTGGCCAACCTGCATCTACTATCTGTCGAGCTGGTATCCGGCGGCTCATCGCGGGCGCGCGGTCAGCCGTTTCTATTGCTTCTACGGAGTGACGGGCATCGTCGGCGGCACCCTGTCGGCCTGGCTGCTCGGCATGGACGGCATCGCCGGGCTGCGCGGCTGGCAATGGGTGTTCCTGCTCGAGGGGCTGCCGACGGTCCTGCTTGGCATTGCGATGTTCTGGCTGCTTCCCGATGGGCCTGAGACCGCGCGCTGGCTCACCGACGACGAGCGCGACTGGATCGTGACGGAGCTTGCGGCGGAGAATGCGCGTCTTTCCGCTGGCAAGCGGCCGCACGTCCTCCACGCCCTCAAGGATCCGCGCGTCCTCCAGCTAGCCGCCATCGCCTGCCTGACGATCGGCGGGTCGATGGGCTTCGCGCTGATCGCCCCGCAGGTGCTGATGACCGGCACGGGTTGGGATATCCAGCATGTCGGCTATCTGATCAGCTGCGGCGGATTGATGACGGTAATCGGAATGCTGGCCTCCGGATGGCACAGCGACCGGCTGGGCAGCCGCTTCGGCCATCTGTTCATCGGCATGCTGCTGGTCGCGGCCTGCTACGCGGTCATGGGACATGCGGACAGCCCGGCGATGCTGATCGCGGGCTATCTCGCCATGACCTTGCTCTGGCCGGCGGTGACGCTTTGCACCAACCTCGTCACGACCGAGGTGGTGCCGTGCCGCATGGTCGCCGTGGCGGTCGCAACCACCAACACGCTTGCGCAGCTTGGTGCGTTTGTCGTTCCGGTCCTTTGGGGCATCAACAAGGATTCCACCGGCTCCTATCATTTCGGACTGACGCTCATTCCGCTGCTGTTCATCGCCAGCGCCGGGATCGCACTGCACCTGCGCCAACAGATCCGCCGCCGCGAACTGGCAACCGCCCCCGCGATTGCGGTTGCCTAGAAACTATAGCTTTCGGCTTGTGGCGCCGGTGCAATTGCTTCATCCTAGAACCTTGCCGGAGGGGCCGATGAAGCATTACCGCGTGAACAAGCTCGCCAAGGTGGACGGGCCCATCGTCAAGAAGAAGGACATCCTGGCCTCGTCCGACGCACAGGCGGTCCAGCACGCCGCCGACAGCGCCGACTGCCCGATTTGCGACGTTCTGCGGGATGGCGAAAAGATCGGCTCGATCCGGTAATCGATCGGGGCCGAACCGGCCACTTTACACCCTTACTGTCAAAATCGCACCGAGGATGCCGGCTGCTGGCCGGTGAGCGCGTACCCAGCTTAGCCAAAGCAGCGCCGCGCCCGGGCCTCGGCGATGATGGGCAAAGTATGTGCCTGCCAGGATTCGAACGCCTCTTTGTACGGAGGCTTGACGCCGGCTTTCTTGGCCTCCTGGTCCACATAACGGACGATCGCATCCTTGCACTTGGCCATGACGGCCTTGGACAGCGCCTCCGGACTATCCGGCCCCTTCGCGTACAGCAGGGCGTTTCGCTCGACACAGGCATAAACCCTGCGGGTGGCAGGGGTCGCGTCGATTGGAAGTTGCGTGGAGAAATCCGGGCATTTGGGCGCGGCGGCCTTTGCGGCTGGCTGTCCCTTTTTGGCGGGTTGTTGAGCTTGGTTGGTCGGCCCTTCAGCCTCGTTGGCGGATTGCTCGGCCTTACACGCTGCAAAACTCACCATTAGTGCAGCACTCACGCAAAATCCGATGCGTCTCATGCCTCATCCCCTTAGGATCGGGCATGCCGTTACTCCGTGGCGGCGGCTGGACAATCCGGATGAATACCTACCGGGACCTGTTCAGGCACGGCCGGCCGATGACCACCGCAGGCCTTGCTTACGGATTGCGTTCGAGCCCCTACCCTCCCTGCGACATCTCGGGAACGGCTGGCGGTTCGTGGGACACGAATTGCCAGAACGCCGGGAAGACCTCGATCAGGAATTTCTTCTCCGGCAGGATATAAACCATCCCGCCGGCTGCGGAAAATGACGGCAGGACCTGATCCTGGAAGAATTCCGCCGGCACGTTGATGCATCCAAAGGTGATGCGGTTGTCCTTCGGCGTTGGCGACTGCTGGCGCTCCAGCCGATGCTCCTTGGGATTGGTGGTGATCACGGGGTGAAGCGCAACCGAATCGTTGAAATCGACCCACAGCACCTGCTTGTTGCCCTTGGCCGGTCCGATTTGGGCCTTGAAGCGGCCGGCCGGTGTGGTCTTTTCAGCAGGCCCGATCTCGGCGAGTTCCTTGTCACCAACGCCGGGCGAGGCATCGTCGCCATGGGCTATGCCCAGCAGGGCCGGAGTGGCTCCCATCAGCAGGCCCTGGTGGTCGAAAATCAGTACCTCGGCCGCTTCCTTGTCGATGACGATGAATGGCAAGTCCTTGTTGTCGAGTGTGGCGGTCACCCAGCTGGCGAGTTGCAGGCCTTGGGCCGAATTGGCGTGAGCGACGCCGTTCTCCGCCACGGGTTGGGCCGACGCCGGCGAGGATAGACCGGCCGCGCCAAGCGCCAGCGATATCGACGCCAAGAATGCGCGATTGCACTTGGCCACGCTCATTGTTCTCCTGAACACCATCTTCGCCGAACGCGGAGTTCGGGCGCCTGGTTGCAAGCGAACTCCACGATCGGCGATGCGGCTCAGTTCCGCGGCGACTTCGAAGCCATGCGTTGTTCGAGCGCATCGACACGGCCCGTCAGCTGGTCGATCCGCTGGCCATTGGCCTGCGCCGTCGAATTGGCCGCCTGCGCCGCTGAATTGGCCGCCGCAGCCGCGTCGGCATTCTGCTGCACCCGGGCCTCGAGTGCGTCGATGCGGGCGTTCACCGCAGCGATCCTCTCGTCGACATAGCCAGTCGTAGCGCATCCGCTGACACTCAGTCCGCCAACGATGACCAACGCTGAGGTGACAAGGGCCTTTCTAATTGTCATCATCCGTCCCTCCATTCGATACTCAACGAGACACGCGCTCGCCCGGTCAGGCGAGACCGCATCGTGACAACTATTGGCCAGCGATTTGTTCCCAACGAAATCGGGAAGAATCCGGGGTTTTTACAAGTTATCCCTGTGGATTTCGGTTTCCATCGGGGATGCACCCCGCATGTTGGCAGAACCGTTCGTCGATTGATCGAAGGGCCACTCCCCCAACTACAACTGTAGGCGTAGTCGCCGCGCAGCCAACAAGGGGAATATTGTATGCGTCGCGGCCTTACGGGTCTTAGTCTTGTCGCCCTGTCGACCGTGCTCGCCTCCCCTGCCCTTGCCCAGCAGGGAGAAGCGACGCCGGCGGGCGGCGCGCAGGCGTCGCGCACGACCGTCTATGACGCCGCCTATTTTGCGCAATTCGCGCCGCGGACGGCATTCGACATGGTTCAGCATGTGCCCGGCTTTGCGCTGGACCTGGGCAGCACGCAGTCGGCCACTGGAACCGTCGATGTGCGCGGATTTGCCGGCACCGCCGGCAACGTCGTTCTCAATGGGTCGCGGCCGCCCACCAAGGCGGAAACGCTTGATGTGATGCTGAAGAGAATTCCGGCGCAGCGGGTGATCCGGGTCGAGCTTGGGCCGGGCGACATCTATGGCTCCGACTATGCCGGCAAGAGCCAGGTGATCAACATCGTCCTGTCCGAGGCAGGCGGGTTCGACGGCAATGTCACGGCCAGCGCGACCCGCCGTCACGGGGGCTATGTCGAGCCCAACCTGTCAGCGACCGCGGTGCTCAAGCGAGGCCCCTCGACCTTCAATCTGTCGGCAGGAACCGGGCGCAATCGGCAATATGAAGAAGGCACCGACACGCTCGTCGACACCGCCACGGGCGAGCTCGTCGAATTCCGGCGCAAGCATAATATGTATCAGAACAAGGACCCGTTTGTCGCCGGTGCCTATGGGCTGGACAACGGGGCCAACAAAACCATTCGGCTCAACGCACGGTGGCAGCCGAGCAAGTTCGACCTGTTCCAGCGCAACCGGGTCAAGCCATCGGATGCGCCCGCCCACGATGACAATTTGATCCAGGACTATAGCGATCCGCTTCTTGAGCTGGGCGGCGACATCACCCGCCCGCTTGGCGGAGGCGCCATCAAATTTGTCGGCCTGGCCACCCGCCGCAAGCGGGACGACGTCGACACCTATCTCCAACGGGATGCGATCATCGAAAAAGGCGGCCAGGTCGTCGGTGGCTTCGACCAGGCCATCAAGGCCAGGCGCAATGAAACCCTTGGCCGGCTGAGCTGGAGCCATCCCAACATCGCCGGCTTCTCATTCGAGGTCGGGGCAGAGGCCGCCTACAATACGCTCGACGATCATGTCGATCTCGACGCCATCGACGAAAATGGCGACCGTGTGCCGGTGGAGCTTTCGATCGCCGACGCCACGGTCGAGGAGAAGCGCGGCGAGGTCTATGTCAGCATCGGCCGGAATCTCTCTCCTACGCTGCGGATCGACGGCGGGTTCAACTACGAGTTCTCGGATCTGAAGGTTCGCGGCGATGCCGTTGCCGATCGCACGCTCAAATTCCTGAAGCCCAACCTTACGCTGGACTGGAAGCCAGGCGGTGGCTGGCACACCCAGCTTTCGGTCAAGCGGACCGTCGCCCAGCTCGACTTCTATGATTTCATCAGCGTCGGCGATCTCTCGGCGCAGCGCATCAACGGCGGGAACGCCGACCTGCAGCCGCAGCGCACCTGGGAGTTCCGGGCTACGGTCGATCACCCGATCCTCGGCGACGGCCTGTTCAAGCTCGATCTCGGCCATGACCTGGTCAGCATGCTGCAGGACCGTGTCTTGATCTGCGATGAGGTCGATCATCCCGGCGATCCGGATTTCTGCTTCGACGCGCCGGGCAATCTCGGAACGGGCAAGCGCTATTTCGCCAGCCTTACGCTCGACGCGCCGCTCGGAATGCTGTGGAAAGGCCTTCGCGCCAAATTCACCGGCACGATCCAGCGGACTCGGGTCGACGATCCGATCACTGGCGATCCGCGGAAATGGAGCGGCTTCTTCCCTGCCTGGCAATGGGATTTGAACGTCCGCCGCGACGCCGGCGCCTTTTCCTACGGCTTCGACGTGTTCGACAATCAGCGCTTCACTTTCTATCGGACCGACGAATTCGACACCAACTTCAACGGCGCGCCCGGCTGGAATGCCTTTGCCGAATATCGTCCGGGCGCGAACACGTCGCTCACGCTCAATGTCGAGCACGTGTTCGGCAAGCGTCGCCGGTTATTGTTCCGCCCGAACCGCGCCGAGCCGGAGTTCATTTTCGACGAGTTCCGCGAACGCGACCGGCATTTGAGTGTCGGACTGACGCTCAAGCAGACCTTTGGCGGCGGCGGCGGCGGATCAGGCGGGGTGGCATCGGGAAGCTAGGGTCGCTAAAGGGCGCCCACGCAACTTCATTACCCCGGAGCAATAAGTGGGCGAGCCTGCCATCCTGCCGTTCGATTGGGCCGATCCGTTCGACCTTAACCATCAGCTGACCGACGAAGAGCGGATGGTCCGCGACACCGCCGAAGCCTATGCCCAGGAAAATCTCCAGCCGCGGGTCACGGAAGCCTATCTCAACGAGAATTTCGACCGCGAGATCATGCGCGAAATGGGCGCGCTTGGCCTCCTGGGCGCGACCATCTCGCCCGAGTATGGCGGCGCGGGCCTCGGTTACGTCAGCTATGGCCTGATCGCCCGCGCGGTTGAGCGGGTCGACAGCGGCTACCGCTCGGCCATGTCGGTGCAAAGCTCGCTCGTCATGCACCCGATCAACGCCTACGGCTCCGAGGAGCAGCGCAAGAAGTACCTTCCGGGCCTCGCGACCGGCGAGTTGGTCGGCTGCTTCGGCCTGACCGAGCCCGACGCCGGCTCCGACCCGGGCGGAATGCGCACCCGCGCGGTCAGGACTCCGGGTGGCTATAAGCTCACCGGCAACAAGATGTGGATCACCAACTCGCCGATCGCCGACGTGTTCGTGGTCTGGGCCAAGTCGGAAGAACATGGCGGCGCGATCCGCGGCTTCGTCCTCGAAAAGGGCATGGCCGGACTTTCCGCCCCGAAGATCAAGGAGAAGCTCTCGCTTCGCGCCTCGATCACCGGCGAGATCGTGATGGATGAAGTCGAGGTCGGCGAGGATGCCCTCCTTCCCAACGTCCAGGGCTTGAAGGGCCCGTTCGGCTGCCTCAATCGCGCCCGCTACGGCATTGGCTGGGGTGCGATGGGCGCCGCCGAGGCCTGCTATGCCGCGGCCCGCCAATATACGCTCGACCGAGCCCAGTTCGGCCGGCCCTTGGCCT
>Ga0310813_10000907_pt1 | contig 18048 bp, 23 predicted proteins | sample YN3metagenome_FD_203086 | JGI IMG/M metagenome (GOLD analysis project Ga0310813, IMG submission 203086) | Soil microbial communities from experimental microcosm in Duke University, North Carolina, United States - YN3 | ecosystem: Engineered > Artificial ecosystem > Soil microcosm > Unclassified...
TCGTGGGGCTGGGCGGACTCCTCCTGGCCGGCGGCGTTGCCGGCCTGGCGGTGCCCCGCTGGCTGCGGGCCGCGCGGGAGCGGGTCCGGGTGGAGCAGCAGCTCGCCCTCGAAAAGAAGGCGCGGGCGGGCGAGGCGAAGGAGATCGAGCTGGCGCGGCCCCACGTGGAGGAAGCCCGGAAGCTCCGCTCCCGCCTGGACCGCCTCATGATGAACGAGGAGTACAGCGCCGAGACCGTCCGGTCCACGATCGAGAAGATCCACCGGGAGCTCGACCGGGCGCTCGAGATCCACCCCAACTACCCGGAGGCGTTCCTCGAGAAGGCCCGGGCCTTCAATCTCGCGAAGGACAGGACCCGCGGCCTGGAGTACCTCACGAAAGCCATCGACGCGAGCAGCGGGTACACCACGGCGTACCTGTCCCGCGCGCGGCAGCTCCTGGAAAAATACGAGACGCAGCGGCACGCGGCCGGCGGCGATGATTCGCCCGAGCTGGCCGAGCTCGCCGCGACGATCCGGGGCGACATCAAGAAGGTGAACGCCTGGTCGAAGGACACGGAAGAGCTCTCGTTCGGCGCCGGCGCGCTGCAGATCGTCGACGGCGACTACGAGAAGGCGGCCCGCATCTTCGAGGAGTACTCGCGGGCGAGCATGCTGGACTACCGCGGATGGGAGTGGGCCGGCCGCGCCTGGCTGCACGTGCCCGGGATGCACGAGAAGGCCATCCTCGATTTCACCGAAGCCATCAAGTTCCGGCCCCGCGAGGCCCGGCTCCGGATCCACCGGGGCAAGGCGTTCCTCGAATCCGCCCGCGACCTCCTCCGGAAAGGCCGCCGCGACATCCTGACCACGGCTCAGTCGCAGGCCGTCGCGGAATTCCGCCACGCGCGGGAACTGGACGCCTCCCTCGTCGACGCGCCGCTGGGACTCGCCCAGGCCGCGCTCCTGATGGGCGACACGACCGAAGCGATGGCGGAGTTCGGCCGCGCGGTGGACATCAGCGCGGGCTCGCCCGTCCCGCTGGTAACGCGGGCCTGGGCCCGGCTGCGGATCCAGGACCGCGAGGGCGCGCTGGCGGACGCCGAGGAGGCGCTCCGGCGGGAGTCGCGGGACCCCGCGGCCCGCGTCGCCCGGGGCCGCGCGCGGCTGGCTTCCGCGGACCTGGGCGGGGCGCAGGCCGATTTCGAGGAGACCCTCGCCCGCCATCCCCGCTATGCAGCGGCGGTCGTCGGCATCGGCGACGTGCTCCGCGAGCGCGGGGATTCGGCGCAAGCCGTCGTCCGCTACGACCAGGCGCTCAATCTGGACCCCGAGCTCGCCGACGTCTATTCGCACCGGGGCAACGCCGAGCGCGACCTGGGCCAGGAGGACAAGGCGGTCCAGGACCTCTCGAGGGCCCTGGAGCTGGATCCGTCCGATCCCTACCTCCGACTGGACCTCGGCGTCTGCTACGGCAATCTCGGGAACTGGGCGGCGGCGGAGGCGGAATTCCGGGAGGGTCTGAAGCTCGGCCCCTCGCGGCCCGACTGGTTCTGGGAACGCCTCTGGCTCGCGCGCTCCAAGCGGGGCGAAGCGGCCCAGGCGCTCGACGAGTTCCGGGCCTGGCTCCGGGAACGACCCGACTCGACCCCCGGCAAGCTCGCGCCGAAGATCAACAACTTCATCGCCGGAAAACTTTCCGAGGACGAATTCCTCGCGCTCCTCGAGCGCACCGAGTACACGCGGATCGCGATTGCGGAAGGCTACTTCGTCGCTGGCGAGAAGGCGCTGATCGAAGGCCGCACGGCCCGCGCGACGGAGCTGCTGAAGCGCTGCCTCAAGACCGGAGCCATCACCTCCCAGGGCTACTCCACGGCCGAGATCGAGCTCCGGGCGCTCACGAAACCGCGCTGACGCCGGGCCGCCGGCTTTGGTAGACTCGACGACGTGGCTGTATCCCCCCGCCCCGGCTGCCTGAACCTTCTCTTCCGAGCGTTCCTCGTCCTGGTCGCGCTCGTCCTGGGGGTGCTCGCGTGGGACACCTGGCAGCTGAGAACCCTCCGGCCGCCCGCGGATGCCACGTTCGACGGATTCCTCAACGCCGGGCGCAGCCCCTTGCGTCTGCATCTCGATACGGCCGCCGATCGGCTCTACTGGGTCGCTCCGGCGGTGAAGACGGTTGCGCCCTATTCGGAGTGGCCCCTTTATGAGTTCGACCGATCCGGGCGCCTGGTCAACTGGACGCCGGACTTCGGCAACTTCAAGGGGATGATGCAGGACACGAAGATGGACCTGCGAGGGATGCCGGCGAGCATGGATGAAGCCAGGGCCTGGCTCCGAAAGAAGTAGCTAGCGCGTTTTCTGGCCTTTGCCCGTCACTTCCCGGATCTCGAGCTTTCGGATCGCCGCGCCGCCGTCCCAGGTGCCCAGGCCGAGCGCCGCGGGGTCGGGCAGCTTCCAGTCGCGATTCATCGTCAGGTCGGCGTACGAATCGAGCTGGCTGAGCGGCTGCCCGTCGCAGAACACCTTCAGGCCGCTCTTCCGCACTTCCACCACGACCGTGTAGCTCTTGTTCAGAGCGAGCGGCGTGTCGAAGCGCGCCATCGAGGCGTTCTTGTGAAAGTCCTCGCCCCGAACCTTCTCGAATCCAAAGATGCCGTCGCGATGCATGACCAGCGTGAACGGCTCCGTCCCGCGGCTCAGGATCAGGTTGACCACGAAATTGGTCGAGTGACGGCTGAAGACGATCCGGGCGTCGTACTCGTCGGGAGGATGATAGGGGACCTGGACGCGCGCGGGCTTCCCTCCCTTGGAGACCAGCGCGTCCGCGTCGCGGGCCCACTTCCCCGAGACCACGTCCGTCGCGACATCCACCAGGGACAGGACGTCGACCGCGTCCTTCCACGGGTCCGCCGGCGGCGCGGGCGCGGGCGCCGGCTTCTCGCGAATCTTCTGGAGCGCGGCCCGGCGTCCCGCCTCCGCGCGGGCGTTCTCTTTCTCGAAGGTCGCCACCTGGCCGTAGAGCACGAGGGCCTCGTCGGGCTTGCCCTCGCTCATCAGGCGGTCTGCCTGCGCGAGCAGGGGCTCGCTCGACCGCTTCCAGGGCTGGGTGTAGCCGAGCACGCCCGCCGCCACCAGGGCCAGGAGCGCGGCGGCAGTCCCCCATAAGGCGCGACGCCGCAGCTTCGGGTCGGAGACGCGGAAATCCTGGCCCATCAGCCAGCGCGTCAGGTCGTCGGCGAAGTCCTTGGCGCTCGCGTAGCGGCTGTCGGGGTCCTTCTCGAGCGCCTTGAGGCAGACGGCCTCGAGGGTCTTGAAGTGCACCGGGTTGATCTGCGCGGTCGTGACTTTGGAGGGCGGGACGACGGGGTCCTTGGACGTCTTGACCATGACCTCCATCGGCGAGGAGCCGACGAAGGGCAGCTTGCCGGTCAGGATTTCGTAGAGCATGACGCCCATCGAGTACACGTCGGTCCGCGGGTCGACCGTCTTGATGCCCGACGCCTGCTCGGGGCTCATGTAGGCGGGTGTGCCCACCGCCAGCCCGCCTTCCGTGTAGGACGCCTTCACGCTCTGGCCGACGAGCTTCGCGAGGCCGAAGTCCATCACGTGAGGCCGGTTGTCGGCATCCACGAGGATGTTCGCGGGCTTGAGATCCCGGTGGATGACGCCGTGCTCGTGGGCGTGCTGGACCGCGAGGGCGACGTCGCGCAGGAGCGTGGTCGGGCGCCCGATCGAGATGCTGCCCTTGCTGACCCACTTCTCCATGGAGAGGCCGTCGACGAACTCCATCGCGAGGTAGCGGCGGCCGTCGACCACGCCGGCCTCGTAGACGCTCACGATGTTCGGGTGTTTGGGGAGGTTCGCCATCACGCGCGCTTCGCGCAGGAAGCGCTGCTCATCCAGCGCCGCCTCTTCGGCGTTGGCGTTGGGGCTGGAGAGGACGACCTTGAGGGCGACCTTGCGTTCGAGCGCCGGATCGAGGGCCTCAAAGACGCGGGCCATCGCGCCGCGCCCCGCCTCGCGGAGGATGCGGTACTTCCCCAGGGAGCCCGGGACCGCCGACGTGTCCGGCGCGGGCGCGTTGGGAAGGACCGTGGTCTCCCGGATGGCGTGGAGGCGGCGGAGCTGGTCGGCCGTGATCAGGCCCCTCGTGAGCAGGATGGTCTCGAGGGACGCCGACCCGGACTTCGACAGCTCGATCAGCGCCTCGCGAAGCTGCTCGGGCGTCAGCAGCCCCTGCTTGATGGCCAGGTGCCCGATGGCGACGCCCTCGCCCGTCGGATCCGTCGGTCCGCTCACGGGGGCAATCATACCCGGGAGCGGGATCGAACTCCCGCAGAAATTCTGTCACAATTGAATTCCGGCGCGCTATGGGGAGGCGTGGACGCCTGCACGCGGGACCGGCACGAGCGATTGAAGGAACGGGTGCGCTTCCTCGCGAGGAAGTTCGCCCGCTCGGCCGTGCTCTCCTCGCAGCTGGAGTCGCTGGCGCGGCAGCTCGAGCCCGCGTCGCTTCCCGTCATGACCGAGGTGGCCTCGCGGCTGCGGGAGCTCTGCGACATCTCTCCCAAGCTCCGCGACGCCATGGAGGAGTACGAGCACCAGGCCAGCGTGGACCGCGCCGAGGGCTTCCTGGGCGACCTCGCCGAGGACCGCAGCAGCGCGCCCGCCGAGATCGTGCCGCTGATCGATCACTACTTCGCCCGGCTCCGCGAGGTGATCTCCAACTCCTGGGACCGGCAGATCACCCGCCGGGAGCTCGACGCCCACGTGCTGCAGGTCCGCCTCTCCTACTCGCAGGACCTCGATCGCATCCTGCAAGGACTCCTGCCGAGCAGTTCGCCGTAACAAAGGAGACCGTCTCTTTTGTTACACTGAGGTGATGGCAGCCGCGCTCGTCGTCGGGATGACGCTCCTGCAGGTGGAATGGATCGCGCACCGCGGGGCCTCCGATCAGGCCCCTGAGAACACCCTGGCGGCGTTCCGCCTCGGCTGGCAGCAGGCGGACGCCTGCGAGCTGGACATTTACCTCACCAAGGACGGCAAAATCGCGGTCATCCACGACGCGACGACGAAGCGCACCGCGGGCGTCGACAAGCCCATCTCGCAGCAGACGCTGGACGAGCTGCAGGCGCTGGACGCCGGGAGCTGGAAGGGGGCGACCTACGCCGGAGAAAAGATCCCGACCCTGAAGGACGTCCTGGAGCTCCTTCCGGAGAAGAAGCGGCTCTTCATCGAGATCAAGTGCGGGGCCGAGGTGCTGCCCGAGCTGAAGCGGACGATCGACGCGTTCCCCGCCAAAGCGGGACGCCTGGCTATTATCGGCTTCGGGCGCGCCACCATGGTCGAGGCGAAGAAGCTGCTGCCGACGATCCCCGTCTTCTGGCTCGCGTCCTACAAAGCCGACAAGACCAGCGGCAGGCATCCGGATCTCGACGATCTGATCGCCCGCTGCAAGGCGGACGGGCTCGACGGCCTGGACCTGGACCAGGCCTTCCCCCTCGACGCCGCCGCCGTCGCCAAGGTCCACAGCGCCGGCCTCAAACTCTACACCTGGACCGTGAACGACCCCGAGACGGCCCGGAAGCAGGCGGCTGCCGGCGTCGACGGGATCACGACGGACCGCCCCGACGCGCTACGTCGGAAACTATCGACGGAGAAGTGAGGCCGCTATAATCGTCCCGATGCCGGACCAGAGCAGCGAACGGCCGTCCCCGCCCTCGGACCCCAAGAACGAGAACTACGTTCCCCAGTTCGACGTCCGCAACTGCATGGTCTGCGGCAGGCCCATGGAAGGCCGCAAGTGCAAGTACATCTGCCGCAGCTGCGGCACCATGATCGACTGCTCGGACGCCTATTAGAGGAAAGCCATGATCCACATCATCGTGCGCATCCAGCCCAAGGTCGACAAGATCGAGCAGTTCCTCGAGCTCGCGACGTACGACGCCCGCAACTCCCGGAAGGAGCCCGGCTGCCTGCGCTTCGACATCCTGAAGCACAACGACAACCCGCCCCGCTTCGCCTTCTACGAGGTCTACAAGGACGAGGACGCCGTCAAGGCGCACCAGCAGACCGAGCACTACGCCCGCTGGCGCCGCGAGATCGAAGCGCTGCAGGACGTGCCCCGGACCTCGGACAAGTTCACGACGGTCGACCCGAGCCCCTACGCGTAGGGCGACGTGCCGTTTACCTTCATCACGCCGCCCGAAATCCTCTTCGGCCATGACCAGAGCTCCCGGACGCTCGAGGTCGCGCGGCGCTTCGGCTCCCGCTTCTTCCTGGTGACCGGCGGCCGCTCCTTCGAGACTCTCGCCGTCGCGAAGCTGTTCTTCGGGCTGCCGCGCTGGAGCGTCTCCGGCGAGCCGGACGTCGCGACCGTCGACGAGGGCGTGCGGCGCTGCCGCGAGGCGGGCGCGGACGTGGTCGTCGCCGTCGGCGGCGGCAGCGTGATGGACGCCGCCAAGGCCGTCGCGGGCGTCGCCGCCAACGAGGGCAGCGTCCGCGACTACCTCGAGCAGGTCGGGGACCGGAAGCTCGCGACGCCGCCGCTGCCCCTCATCGCGGTCCCGACGACCGCGGGGAGCGGCTCCGAGGCGACCAAGAACGCCGTCATCCGCGTCCCCGACCTCAAGGTCAAGCGCTCCATCCGTCACGACCTGCTCGTGCCCCGCGTCGCGATCGTCGACCCCGACCTGTCGGCCGCGGCCCCGCGCCCCGTGGCCGCGTCGGCGGGCCTCGACGCCTTCACGCACCTGCTGGAGGGCTACGTCTCCACCGGCGCGCACGCGATGACCGACGCGCTGGCCCTCCCGGGCATCCGCAAGGCGGCGCGGGGGCTCCGCGCGCTCGCGGAGGGAAATCACACGGCCGAGTCGCAGGAGGCGATGGCGCTGGCGAGCCTCTGGGGCGGCATCGTTCTGGCCAACGCCGGCCTCGGGGCCGTGCACGGGCTCGTCGCCCCGCTCGGCGGGCGCTGCGCCATCCCGCACGGGATCGGCTGCGCGTGCCTGCTGGTCGAGACGATGAAAACGAACCTGGTGGCGCTCCGGCAGCGCGCGCCGCAGAGCCCCGCGCTGGAGCGCTACCAGAAGGTCGCGCGGCGGCTCTCGTTCCGCTCGCCCGAGGACCTGGCGGAGGGCCTCGCCGCGCTGCGGCGCCTGCTGGGCGTGGGCTCGCTCGCCTCCTTCGGCGTCACTCCGGACGACATCGCGCCGATCGTGAAGGCCTCGCGCGGCGGGAGCATGAAGTACAACCCCATCGAGCTGACGGACGCCGAGCTCGAAGGCATCGTCCGTGCTTCACTATAGTTCAATAATTCCGTGATATACTCCCGCCAATGGCCAAAGCCTCCTGTGCCTGCGGACAGACCTTCGACGCGCCTCCCGGCGACGCGGCCTGTCCCGGCTGCGGCGCCGTCGTCACGGTCGCCGAAGCGAAGATCCGCCTGACCTGCGCCTGCGGGAAGGCCCTCGCGGCGCCTCCGAAGCTGGCCGGGAAACGGGTGCTCTGTCCGAAGTGCGGAGAGTTCGTGCAGGTTCCGCTGCCGGAGCCCGAGATCGATTTCGCCCCCGCGCCGGCGCCGTCGCCGTCGCCGGATCCCGCCCCGGCGCTTCCATCGCCTCGCGCCACAGAGTTTCGCAAGCCCGCCCCGGGCGTCCGCGCCCGTGTCGCGGCAGCTCCTCCTCCCACGAACGACGGATGGCGGAAGTACGGTCGCTGGGGTCTTGCCGCCGCCTTGATTCCCCTGATCCTTTCCGTCTTCACGCCGGACGACAGCCCCATTCAGCGGCTCCAGCGCATGATTGAGCGCGACGAGGCGCTCGCGAAGACTCTTGGGAACCTTGAGGAGAAATCCAAAGAGGAGATTCTCGTCGCGCTGCCGGAGCAACGGATCGAAGGGGCGTTGCATTCGCGCCATACCGGAGCTCACTGGCTCTACGCGCTCCTCTCGGCGGGCGCCTTCTGGGGACTCATCCTGCTGCTCTATCCGCTGGGAAAGGCCACCTCGAAGCAGATCTGGTTCGCCGGCCTCTTCGTCGGCACGATCGGCATCCTGCTCCTGCTGGGACTGCAATGGACCGCGATGTACACGCAGGGCACCTGGATTCGGGGCCGGGGCATCATCGTCATTCTGTTCTACATCATCAAGTTCATCGGATTCTCGTACGCGGCAGCGGACGATCCGAGCAACGGCTTCTTCCTGAGCATGCTGGGCTTTACCTTCGGCGTGGGCTTCTGCGAGGAGCTCTGCAAAGCCCTTCCGCTCCTTTGGCATTACAAGAAGACCCAGTCGGCGTCCGCGGCGCTCGACGTCCGCGGTGCGGTCGTCTGGGGCCTGGCGGCCGGGATTGGGTTCGGCGTCAGCGAGGGGATCACCTATTCGTCCGATTACTACAACGGGATCTCGACGGGCGGCATCTACGTGGTGCGCTTCGTCTCCTGCGTCGCGCTTCACGCCATCTGGAGCGCCACAAATGCGCTGTTCCTCTGGAAGAATCAGGCGGATTTCGACGGCATCGGCGAGTGGTACGGCTGGTTCATCCCCCTCTTCAAGACCCTCGGCCTGAGCATGGTCCTGCACGGCCTCTACGACACGCTCCTCAAGCGCGAGATGGAGGTCGGGGCGCTCCTGGCGGCCGTCGCGAGCTTCGCCCTCTTCTTCTGGCTCTACGAGCGGACCGTTCGCGAGGAAGCCCGGTTCGCCCCGGCGGCCGCCGGAGCGGCGTAGTAACTATAGATGACCGCAATCCTGCTGGCGCTCCTCCTCTCCCTCCAGGACGCGAAACGCCCACCCTTCCAGGCGGGGACGAGCGACGTGACCTTCGAGTCGTCGACCGAACTCTGCGACGTCGAGGAGGTAAAGGCCCGCTTCCGCGCGTCGGACAAGATCCCTCCCTACGACGTCACGAAGGAGAAGTTCAAGCTCGTCGTGCCGAAGTCGTACGCCCACGCGGCGAAGTGGGGGCTCTTCGTCTACATCAACGCCGACGACTCCCCCGGGCTGCCGGCCGAGTACGAGGCGATCCTGGAGAAACGGAAGCTCCTCGCGGTGGCGCCCTACAAGGCCGGCAACGGCCGGAACATCTTCGACCGCTTCCGCCTGGCGGTGGACGCGGCCTACACCTTGCAGAAGCGCTTCAACATCGATCCCGCGCGGGTGTACGTGTCAGGGTTCTCCGGCGGCGCGCGCGTCGCGAGCATGCTCTCGGTCGCCTACGCCGACCTCTTCTCGGGCGCGATCCCGTTCTGCGGCGTGAACTTCTACACCGAGATCCCCTCCGAACCCGGGAAGCACTGGCCGGTCGGCTACATCCCGGTCAACGAGGCGCTCGCAATCGCAAAGTCGAAGGGCCGCTACGTGCTGGTGACGGGCGAGAAGGACTTCAATCTCGCGAACACGCGCGCGGTCTACGAGCACGGCTTCAAGAAAGAGGGCTTCAAGTTCGCGAAGCTGCTGGAAGTCCCGGGCATGGGCCACTCGGCGCCGCCGACGGAGTGGTTCGAGAAGGGCCTCGACTTCCTCGACAAGCCGAAGTAGCGGCTAGGATTGGACCGGCGGAAGACCGCCCAGGCGCCGCACTTCCGCCTCGACCCGGGCCGCCACTTCCGTCCACCCGTCCTTGTCGTTGGCACTTGCGGGGAAGCGGAGCGGCGGTCCGACCTTCAGGGTCAAACGACGGGGACGGGGGAAGCGGGCGGCCGCCGGAAACGCCTCGAAGGCCCCTTGCAAGAAGCACGGGATGACCGGCACGAGGGTCGACGCCACCAGCGCGCCGATGCCTCGCTTGAAGCGGGCCATGTCGCCGCTGCGAGTCCGCGTCCCTTCCGGGAACAGCACGTAGGCGCACGGCTCGTCGCTCAGACGCTGACGAAGCTCCTCCAGATCCTTCGGGTCGCAATGCTTCCTCCAGAGAGGCAACGCGTTGAGGGCGTAGGCCGCGAACGCGGCGATGGGCACCTTCTCGAAGAAGGTGTCGCCGGCCGCGATGGGAAAGAGCCGGTCCCGGAGCTTCGCGGGACAGGGCGCGGCGAGCGCGAGGACGTCGAGATGGCTCGAGTGGTTGGACACCAGGATGAACGGGGCTTCCTGAGGGAGGTTCTCCCTCCCCTCCACCTTCAATCGGTGATACAGGCGGAGATAGCAGCGGACGAGCGACCACCAGAGAATATGGAAAAGCGTGCCGATCAGGCCGCTCTCGCGTCGGAGACTCTTGAGCCGATCGGAGAACGGGAGGCCCAGGTCCCGGGCCGGCTGGAACTTCCATTCGTCCATCGGACGTTCCCCGTCCGTCATGGCCCCGTGAAGATCCGGGTAGGTTGATCAAGCCCGAATCCCACGAAGAATCCGATGTAGTGAAAGACCGCGGGGGCGGCCAGCAACACGCTGTTGATCCGGTCCAGCACGCCGCCGTGGCCCGGAATCAGGACCCCCATGTCCTTGATGCCGATATCGCGCTTGATCGACGAGAGCATCAGGTCGCCCAGCTGTCCCGAGAGACTCACGATCACCCCGAGCAGGATGAGCCAGAGCGGACGGTCCAGGGGCGTCCCGGGAAAGATGAAGTGCGCGATCGTTGCGACGAGCGGCGTCGTCAGGAGAAGCGCGCCCAAGTGGCCCGCCACCGTCTTGTTGGGGCTCGTGTGGGGCACGATTTTCCGGCGGCCGAACGTCTTGCCGGAGATGAAGGCAAAGACGTCGTTGAGTTGAACCCCCAGCAGCAGCATGAGGATGATCGGACGGTAGTTCCAATCGTTCGCCATGTAGGACACGTGACCCAAGGACGACCCGAAGAGCATGAACGCCAGGACTCCGAGGGCGACGCGCTGGAGATACCCCTTTGGGCTGTCCGGAAGGATGGAGGTCGCGGCGATGAGGATCACCGTCAGCGGAAAGAGCGCGACGAAGAATCCGTACCAGTGGTCGAGCGCCGCGAACTGGACGGCGAGGACCCCGAGCACGACCACGGCGCTGACCAATTTCTCGCGGAAGAGGCCGCTGGCCCGCGCGAATTCGCGATAGCAGGCCAGGCTCAGGATCGTGATGCTCAAGATCGTCCACGCCGCACCCAGAAGCACAGGCCCGATCAGGAGCGGCGCCATGACTCCCCAGGCCAGAGTCCGCTTCCAGAGCTCCTTCCGGAACGGATCCCGGATGCGACCGGTGGCAGAGAGGAGCGCGATGACAAGGAGGGCCACGACCAGGGCGGCGGCAACGCCGATGCTGATCCAGCGGCTCACCGGGTGGTCGAAGGCGTGAGACCAACCCAGGAGGCGCTCGCGGATCATGTCGCCCCCCGGAGCCGGGCGCCGATTTTCAGCAGTCGTCGGACGACGGTCACCAGCGATCCGGCCAGAATCAGGATCAGGATGCACGCCGGGACGCCGAGGGTACAGCATCCCAGCGGGACGCGCTGCCACGCCGTCGGCGCCGCCGCGCTGAACAGCGAGACCATCGTCGCCAGGAACATCCGCTGTTGCTTGGCCATGGGGCCGCAGAATTCGTTCGGGGCGCCCGCCCCCTTCCCCACCGCGCGGACATACGCGGTCATCATTGCCGCCAGTGCCGCGCCGAATCCGAAAAGCACGTCCCCGCCGGCGGCGTAGCCCAGGCCGACAAGGATCGCCGAATCCGAGACCCGGTCGGGCACCTCGTTGTAAAGTTCGCCGACTTTGGATGCCGTGCCGCGCTCGATCGCGACCATGCCGTCGAAGAGGTTTGCCAGCAAGCGGAGCTGAATGAAAACCGCGCCCGCCACCCAGAGCAGGCGCGCGAAGTCGGGGATGCGCGAGGTCAGGAAGAGGGCGACGCCCGCTAGAGTTCCGAACACCATCCCCGCGACCGAAATGCCATTGGCGGAGAATCCACGGCGGGCCATCCAAGAGGCGATCCCCTGCATGCTCTTGAGATTGCGCGCGGCGATCGGACGGCGGTCCAGAGGAGCCTCGCTCATGGGGCGCGGCCCATGAGGACCATTCCGCCGAGAAGCAGCACCATGCCCGCGACGTGGACGGGACGGATCGCCGTCCCGTAGGCCCAGCGGGCGATCAGGGCGGACCAGATGAACGTCGTGGCATAGAGCGGATAGAGCAGAGTGAGGGAGCCGCCCCGCTTCAACGCGGCGACGAAGAGCACCATCACGCCGACGTAACAGAAGACGCCCCCCAGGATGCGGATATTGGCGATGTACGACACGATCGAGCTCGACGCTCGATCGGCGCCCGACTTATAAAGAAATTGTCCCGCGGCTCCCAGAAGCGAGGCGACGAGATACATCGCGATGGACGTCCAGGGCGTCTGCATGCGCTCCTCCCTCGGCCCCCGACGGGGTTGATGAAGTGTAGCGCCTTGGATCTCAAATATTCATCGAACCCGAACGGACGCCGGACGGGGTGCGCGAGAAGGGCCTCGAGTTCCTCGACAAACCGAGGTGATCCGCACGGATTGGCCGCAGCGGCGCAGAAAGGATTCGACTCTTCCTTTGTGCCCTTTGTGACTTTGTGGTGAGGAAGCTTTTTCGGAATCAGCCTAGAGCTTCTTCCACTTCAGGCTGCGGAACTCGTAGGCGGCGAACTCGGCCTGCAGGCCCAGGCGGCCTTTCGGAAGCGGGAAGTCCTCCCAGACGCAAGTCACGGCCCCGTTCACCCAGAGCGTGATGGTCTTCCCCTTGCACGTGATTTCGTAGGTGTTCCACTCGCCGACCGGCGCCTCGCGGCTCGGGCCCTTCTGCGGGAGGTCGGTCCGCTTGGGCTTTCCGTCCTCCATCAGCATGCCGATGAAGTCGCCCACCACCGGAGGCTTGGGACCGCGCGCCACCTGAGCCTGGATCCAGGTGCGGCCGTCCTCGGAGCTCCGCAGGTAGATGCCGCCGTTGTAGGTCGGCTTCTCCCCCTGGTCCTTCCCCCAACGCCACTCGACGTGGAAGATGCCGTCGCCGCGCTCCTCGTCGTTGAGCAGCAGCTCCTTCACGCCGCCCGTGCCGTCGCAGCGCAGCATCTTCCCATCCTCGGAGTGGCTCCAGACGGCCTTCGTGGCCAGCGGCGCCCCCGGGTCCAGCGGCAGGCGCTTCCAGCCTTTGAAGTCCTTGCCCGGAAAGACGTCCACCCAGCCGGAGGGATCGGACTCCAGCGCGCTCTTGCTGTCCTGTCCCAGGCCGGCCAGCGCGGCCATCACGACCATCCAGGCAACTTTCATGGCGTCCTCCGTTCCCTATCCTACGCCGCCGGCGGCTTCCTCGCGCCGGAGATCGCGCTCCATCCCGCGCGCAGGCCGATCCAGCCGCACGCCGCCGCGCCGGCATAGAGCGCCGGCGTCAGCCAGGCCGGCTCGTCCAGGGGCGTGCGGGCGGCCGCCAGCCCGGCGGCGTAGATGCCGAGCGAGAGCGCCAGCAGCGCGATCGCGCCGCTGACGATCGGCGACGAGAAGGCCAGCACCTTCGGATCCCGCGAGCGCCGGAGCAGGTGGACGCCGCCCTCCATCGCAACCGCTCCGATCCCCAGCAGCAGGGCGCCCAGCTTCAGCGAGGTCGAGCAGTACAGGAGCCCCGCGGCCAGCGCGACGACGGCCACCAGGCAGGACCCCGCCCCCACGACGATGGCCACCGCCTTCATCCGCGCCGGAGCCAGGCCAGGACCGTCTCGGCGTTCTTGTCCGGCGGAAACACCGGATAGAAGACCTTCACGATACGACCTTTCTCCGCGACCAGCGCGAGCCGCTTGATGAGGCGGACGCCCTCGAAGACGAAGGTCGGGAGCCGAAGCGCGTCGCTGAGCCGAAACTCGAGGTCGCTGAGAATCTCGTACGGCAGGTTCGTGCGGCGCACCAGCTCGCGCTGGTACTCCGTGTCCTGGCTGCTGACGCCGAAGACGGCCGTCTTCAGCCTCTGGAAGTCCGCGTGGAGGTCGCGGTAGGCGCAGGAATGCGGCGTGCAGCCGCGCGCGCCCGGGATCTGATCCCACTCCCGCGGGATCGGGACGCCCGGCCGTCCCGTGCGGGGATAGAAGAAGAACACCGTCCGCGACTGGGCCTGCTCGTCCAGGCGAACCTTGCGGCCCGCCGTCGAGAGGAGCGCAAGCCCCGGGAGGTCCTTCCCCGGAAGGTGGTCGCAGGCGCCGTCGTCCTCCGGCACCGGCAGATCCTTCGGCAGATCGAAGAGGTCGGACATCTCAGTACAACGACACCAGGATCTCCCGCGGCGTCGGGTGATCCCGGTGCTCCCAAAGGTAGATCCCTTGCCAGGTCCCGAGCGCGAGCTTGCCGTCGAGGATCGGGATCGAGAGGCTCACCTGCGTCAGCACGGACTTGATGTGGGACGGCATGTCGTCATCGCCCTCCAGCGTGTGAGTGATCCACGATGCTCCCTCCGGCACCAGGCGGTCCATGAAGGTTTCCAGGTCGACGCGCGCACTGGGGTCGTAGTTCTCCTGGATGATCAGGCTCGCCGACGTGTGGCGGATGAAGAGCGTGCACATGCCGGTCGCGACACCGCCCTTCGCGACGATGCGGGCGACCTGGTCGGTGATGTCCTGAAGGCCGCGCCGCGGGGTCCGGACCGTCAGGGTCTGGGTGGTGACGTTCGGCATGGACTACGCTTCCTTGAGGAACTCCAGGAGCTGAACTTCGGCAGCCTTCACCATGGCGGGCGGCAGCTTGAGCTCGAACTTCCTCCCTTTCGCCAGGTACCACGACATGGCGCAGACGACTCGGAACCCGAACGGATTGTTGCCCAGGTAGGTCCGGGCGTACCAGACAATCCACGGCCAATCGAAGGCCGCCGGCCGAAGCACGAAGATCGCCAGGTATTTCTCGAAGGGCCGGCACCAGGCCGCGAATGCCTTCATGACCTCCGCGGGCGGCTTGCCCTCCTCCTGGGCCTTGAGGAAGGCTTCCGGGCTGGTCGACACGGCGGTCCCGACGGGCTGGATGAGCGCGTCGAAGCGGTCGAGCACGCCGTGCTTGATGGAGCCGACCACGGCCCCCAGCTCGATCATCGAGTGCGTGCCGATCACCGGACCGCTGGTCTCGATGTCGATGAAGATCCAGAGCTGGGCCTCGCGGGACATACCCGAATTCTACACAGGTTCTAGGATTCCTTGAAGAAGTGCTTCAGCTGAATTTCCGCGTCCTCGACCGCGACATGGGGGAGCTCGACCTCGAAGCGCTTCCCCAGGGCCTGGAACCAGGAGGAGGCGCAGGCCGCCTTGAAGCCGAAGGGATTCTCTCCCAGATAGGTCCAGGCGTACCAGACGATCCAGGGCCAGTCGAAGGCGGCGGGCCGGGCGATGAACAGGGCCTTCTTTTTCTGGAAGGGCGCGCACCAGGCGGCGAAGTCCTTCAGGGCCCGCGCGGGCTCCTGGCCGTTCCGTTTCGCCTCCTCGAACGATTTCTCGCTCGCGACCACCGCGGTCCCGATCGGGCGGATCAGCGCCGCGAAGCGGTCGAGGACGCCTTCCTTCCGGGAGCCCACCGCGGCCCCGAGCTCAGTCATCGAGTGGGTGCCGATGAGCGGCCCGCTGGTCTCGATATCGAGCATGATCCAGAGCTGGGTGTCCCGGGTCATTCCCCGATCCTACTCGGGCGACTTGTTGAGCGCCACGGCCTGCTTCACGAAGGTCTTCACGTCGGCGGCGGGGATGTCCTTCGGCGAGGTGAGCCGGATGGCACGCATGGTCTTGCTGGTCCCGGCCTGGAGCAGCTTCTTCGGATCCTTCAGGTCGGCGCCCTTCGCGAAGCCGAGATTGACGTGCTGCTTCGCGACCATGATGAAGCAGACCATCCCGTCCTTCGAATAGAAGGGCATGCCCCACTTGAGGCTGGATTCGATCGAGGGAACCGCCGAGACGATCAGCTTGTGCAGCGCTCCGGCGATCGCCCGCTGCTCGGGCTTCAGCTTGTCGATAAACGGCTCGACAGGCTTCCCCAGATCCGCCCGGACCTCTTTGGCCATGACGCTATTTCAGCGCCGCCTCGATGTCCGCGCGCAGCGTCGCGTCCTCGGGCTTCACGCCGCTCTTGTAGAACTTCACGACCTTGCCGTTCTTCCCGACGAGATACTTGCAGAAGTTCCAGCTCGGCGTTTCCTTCGACTGCTGGATGAGGTTCGCGTAGATCGGGGAGGCGTCCTTGCCCTTGATGGCGACCTTCTCGAACATCGGGAAGGTCACGTTGTACTTGCTGGAACAGAACTTCTGGATCTCCTCCGCGGATCCCGGTTCCTGCCCGCCGAAATCGTTACAGGGGAATCCGAGAACCGCAAATCCCTTCTCCTTGAGCTCGCCGTGCATCTTCTCCAGACCGGAGTATTGAGGGGTATGCCCTCACTGGCTGGCGAGGTTGACGATCAGCGTGACCTTTCCGGCGAAGTCCTTCAGGTCGACGTCCTTGCCGTCGAGGCTCTTGACCTTCAGCTTGTAGATGGAATCGGGGGGCAAGACAGGCTCCTTTTTCTTCTTGTCCTGGGCGACGGCCGGAAGGGTCGTGGCGACCACCAAGGCCAGAATCGACAAACATAGACGACGCATCGGAGACCCTCCTGAGAGTTCATATACCCATACGCCCGGACGGGCGTCAAGAATTCACCGAATCACGGCCACAAACTGGGCAATGGAGCATTATGATCCCAGGAGCGGATCCGGTTCTGCCAGAAGAGGGTTTTACCATGCGCCGACTTCCAGCCGGTCTGTCTCTCGTCCTCCTGCTGACCTCGGTCGTCGCCGCCGGCCCCCAGGAGGGAGCGGTGATCAATTCGATGGATGACGCCCGGGTGACGCCCCCGAAAGAGAAGGGGCGCGTCGAGAGCGTCGAGGGCAAGGTCGGCAAGGCGGTAAAGTTCTCCTTCGACGCCGGCTGCAAGACCCAGTTCTCCATGATCAACAACCGCGCGACTCCCGAGTGGGACAAGGCCGAGGGCTTCTCGTTCTGGCTCAAGGGCGACGGCTCGAAGCATTTCGGGTGCATCCAGTTCATCTGGAACGAGGACTACGCCGCGCGCTACGACGTCGCCTTCCCGCTCGACAGCACGGAGTGGCGGAAGATTACGGTGGCCTGGCGCGACCTGGTGCCGGTGCTGCCCGTGCCCTCCTGCAAGTTCCTCGACGCGAAGACGGGCAACGCGCCCTCCAAGCTCGGCCCCCTGTGGTTCGGCAAGTGGTGGTACTGGCGCGACGACGCCGCCCACTCGTACACGGTCGACGAGATCCGGCTGGAGCCGAAGGTCGCCCTCGACACGAACCTCTACCTGCCGAAAGGCAATCCCCTGGAGCGCATCCAGGCGAAAGTGAAGGCAGGCAAGCCGGTCAGCATCGTCACGATGGGCGATTCGCTGACCGACTACAACCACTGGGCCAACAAGCCCATCAACTGGCCCACGCTCCTGAAGGAGAAGCTCAAGCAGAAGGGCGTCGAGGCGAAGATCATCAATCCGGCCATCGGCGGGACGCAGCTCCGGCAGGGGCTCGTCCAGATCCCGCTCTGGGTGGCCGAAGACCCGGAGCCCGACCTCGTCACGGTGTGCTACGGGGCCAACGACTGGGAGTCGGGCATGCGCGGCGAGATGTTCCGCGAGACCTGCCGCGAGACCATCGACCGCATCCGCCGCGCGACGAAGGGCAAGACCGACGTCCTCTTCCTGACGACGGTGCCGGGCCTGGAGATGTGGGCGACCCGGGCGGAGCTCGGCGAAGCGGTCCGCGCCTCGGCCTCCGAGCGCAAGTGCGGCCTCGCCGACACCGAGAAGGCGTTCAACGGCGTGGCGAGCGACAAGCGCAGCGAGCTCTTCTGCCGCGATAAGGTCCACCTCGGCCCCCCCGGCCACGAGACGGTGGCGGCGGCCGTCCTGGCGGCCATCGAGGCGGGAAAGTAATCAGAAGTTGTAGTTGAGCCCGACGAGGCCGGTCCAGCTGGCCCCTTTGACGGCCGTGCGCGACTCGCTGACGTAGTCGAACGTCGAGGTGATGCGCCAGCGGTCCGCCGGGATCAGCACGAGGCCCGCCGTGCCGCCCCAGAGCTTCCCGAACGTCAGGTCGCGGGCGGGGTCGAGGCCCACGAACGCCGTCGCGCTCAAGCCCCAGG
>Ga0310813_10000912_pt1 | contig 17987 bp, 17 predicted proteins | sample YN3metagenome_FD_203086 | JGI IMG/M metagenome (GOLD analysis project Ga0310813, IMG submission 203086) | Soil microbial communities from experimental microcosm in Duke University, North Carolina, United States - YN3 | ecosystem: Engineered > Artificial ecosystem > Soil microcosm > Unclassified...
TCCGCTCTTCCTCTTCCCGGAACTGGGCGTATTTCCGATCCGTAATAACCAACTCGCGGAGCAAGTGGTCACTGGAAATCATTCGCTCGTCCTCCATTTACAAGGACGTCGAGATTCAAGATCCCGAGAATCAAGATTCGTATTCTAGCTCAATCTCAATCTCAATCTCAAAAATGGAGTCCTCTTCCTCATATGAGATCGACTTTACCATCCACGTGCATCTCTACGCGGGCAGGGAACCGGATTCCACCACGTACACGGATTATCTGATTCTCGTGCTTCTCGTATGCATCCTCGCGAGTTATATCGTATTCAACTACAAGATTATCCTTCTGACAAGACGATGGCCTATCTTGCGGTGGATCAACGTCCCCATGCTCGTGGCGATGAGCGGATTCTCGATTGTTCATCTACTCGCCATCTTCTTGACGGAATCCTACTTTGAATCCATCACATCCCGCGTCCGCGAGATGTCGTGTACCCTGGTCCCGTTCTGGATGGAATATCTCATCGGGATGGGCGGATTCTCATTGACTCTGCTTCTCCGGCTTCTATCCTTGTGCATGGTCCTGTTCCCCGGATGCTACACGGAAGACAAATCCGTGCGTCTCCTCATCCAGATGCTATTCTCATCCGGCGTCCTCCTCCCAATTCTCGTACTGTGCATCTACGTGTCTCTCACGGGAGATGCGGAATACAAGGAAGATCCGTATCCGCATTGCACCACGCCTGTCGGATACAAGATCGGCGTTGTCATGTGGCTCCTGTATGTGATCGCAATCCTCGTCGGGATGACTGTGGCGATCCGCCACGGCGTCGTCGCCAAGATGGAAGTGGACGTTGTGGTGGACGTTGTCAAGGTTTCCGTGGCGATGCTCGTCCTGGGATGCGTCCTCCACTTTCTGTATCTGCTCACATTCTGGTGGGGGCGATTCGCGTTCTTGCTGATGGCGTGCATCTTGCACACGTACGCGTACCACCGATACGTCTTCCCGGTCTGGGTCGAGTATTCCGTCAACGGAACGGAGGAAGCGCGGAAAGCGAGCGCCGAGCGGATGGCGCAGATGCGCGGCCCGGTGGAATTCGCCATCCAGGATTCCTTGCGGATCACGCCCAAATCCTTGTTGACGATTGTGGAATTGCGCAAATCCTTCTTTGAATATCTGAGAGGATGCGACGGCCTGTATGGGAATCTCATCACCATGCGACTAGTAGAGCAGGCGGATCTGGCGGATTGCAGGGATCGGGACGATTACGATTCTATCCACAAGATCTTGCGGTTTTACGACTGTCTCCGCGAACTCGCGGATTTCCGCGGCGTATCCGAGCATACCATGATCCGGAACGCGAAAATGACGAAACTCCACAACAAGCTGGTGGACACGTATCTCGTGCCCATGGGGACAGAGTATATCCACATGGATGCAGGGACGCGCGGCGCACTCATCGCCGCCATTGTATCTCCGGACGAGAATCATTGGAATTTCGAGATCTTTACCAAGACTGCCAAACGGGTGGCGCATCTACTGTGCGAGAATCGATCTGCGGCATACACGAGCGCGAGATTCGGCGACGTCCTCAAGATCCAGGAAGAGAGAAGCCGCCAGCTCAAGGCGCTCAGCCATCTGGGTCTATACGAACATGCGCCCGCATCCCAGACTCAGGCTCAAACGACAGATCGCGTCCACGAATCCTATGACGGGATCGTGACGGCGCTCGTCGGCTGTTTCGCATCCAAGGAAAAGACGAGGGAGGAAGCGGAAATGGAAGATCTGCTCGAGAACGCCGTGGAGAATATAGAGAGATTCACGACGCAGATGCCGGACGATAATGACGAGATTCACTTTCGAGATGGTGGTTGTGTTGAAGATCCCGTTGCTGAATCCAAGTTTGTTACCGTCGAACTTTGAGATCTGTGATCTGAGATGGCGGACGATTCCATCGAGATTCACGGGATCCGCGGATCCCAGCGATGTCAGACTGGATACTTTCGTCGAGATCAGGCGACGGCGGAATCCGAGAAACTCGAGGCGGAGAAGGGATGGACCATGCCCGTATTCGCCTGGGATAAGCCGAATTCTCAAACGGATGGGGCGAAAAAGTACTACTGCCTCAGTATTGCGGAATTCGTGGATCTGCTCCGAACCATGGACCGGACGCAATGGTGTTTCTATGAAGTCACCATTCCGCATCGTCCGTGCAGGATCTACTTGGATGTGGAAGCGCAGCTGGATATCAACCCGGGATTCGACGGAAACGAGATGCGCCGCAAGATTCTCGACGAGTTTACACGATGGCTCGCGTCGCAGATCTCGCCGGAATTCGGAGATCCGGATCGATTCTCGTGGCGCGTCCTGGACGCATCGTCCGCGCAAAAGTGGTCGCATCACATGATCGGTGTCGGACTTGCCATGACCAATCCATTCCATGTCGGCGCGACCGTGCGGAGATTCGAGAGATACATTACGGAAACGTACGGCAAGGATTCGTGTTGGTTTGTGAATACCACGCACAAATTGCATGAGGAAACCATCAAGACGTTCGTCGTCGATATTGGCGTATACACGGAATATCGCGTGTATCGCATGGCATACCAGCACAAGCGCGGAAGCAACCGAGATCTGGTTCCGCATCCGGATTTCCTTCTCGGTTCCGGATCTAGATCCGAGATCGGATTCGGAATCTCCTTATTGCTGGATACCATGGTCCAGCCGCCTCGTCTGGGTGTTACATGTGCAGGTCGTATCCATTCATGCATGGAAGCAGACGGATCGCAGCCGAGATCCATGGTATGTGTGTCCGGCGAGCGTAGGATCAAGACCAAGACGGATGGATCTACCAGAATCCAGAGCGGATCCGGATCCGCGAATCCGTGTCCGTCGGCAATCTACCAACTCTTGCATTCCGTCGTGCAACGGGAACGGAATGCCCAGCTGGAGTCCATCTTCAAAGCCAAGATGTATCCGACGAGAATGATGGTCATGATTCCATCCATGGATACGTATTGCCATATCAAGAAGGACGCGCACCACTCGCATCTCGAGAATCGCTCGGCGGATCAACAGAAGGCGCAGACCTATTACTGCTTCCATCTGGTTTCCAAGACATACACACAGAAATGTCTCTCGAGTCTATGCGCCGCGCGATACGAGAAGGATGCAAAGATCCGTGCACAATCCACCTGGAAGTTCCCGGAATACGCCATCCAGCAGTTGCGCGAGATTATGGACGGGGATTCCGGAAGCGATATCCGGGAATGCGGATTCGTCTATGCGAGTGATATCCGCCACGTGTTGAGTCTGGGGAAGGGGGGGATGGATGAATAGTTTGACATGCCAATAAACATGGAACACTACCTATGGTTTTATAATATCCCCCTTCTCCGACATGATTTGTGCTTTGAGCGTCGCATCATGGATTCCTCAACTCCATTCCCGTATCGCCCAGATCTGGGCGATCAAGATCCGCTCCGGATCACGGATAGAATGGATACGGATTTGCTCGCCAAGATCGACGTGACAGAATCCGGATGCATCACAGTCCCCTCGGATTTCCGCATCCGCCTCGTCAACGGGAAGCGCATCCGTCCCAAGCGTTACATTTTCATGAGATGCATATCCGGGAATGTTGCGGATGCGAGAAGAGTGACGAGTCTGTGTTGTAGACGAAAAGATCGCAGGACGTGCATCTCGCCTTCCCATCTGAGATTGAGTTCGAGACAGAGATTGGAAATCTCAAAACCAGATCCACCCAAAGAGAAGAAGAAGATCCCGGTGGATTCGGGCGATTCCTTATTCTCCGATCTCCCGCCCGTGACCGCGCCCAGAAACATCATCATCCTGGATTCCGCTTCCACCCCGGAAGCGCCCAAGATTCTCGACTGTTTTCGTATCTTGGATCCGGATATGGCCGGCGAGAAGATCCAATTTTGGGAGCGTAATGTTAATCTAGTTACGCCTTTACATAGTTGGGGTACTTGAGATTTGAGACTTGAGATTCGAGATCTGAGATCTGAGATACAAAGATGCTCAATATTCTCAAGCCAGCGGATCGCCCGGAATGCCCGGGCGGCAGGACCGTGAACGTCGCCGCACAGTTCACCTTGGGTCTGAAGAAACTGAACATGAAAGCATTGGTGCTCGGCAAGGATCTGGGATTGGGTCAGAATCAAAAGAAGTTCGTCGCCAGCCTCGTCCGGATACGCAACTATCCTCCTCATTGGTGGTCGGAATCCGAGACGCATCCGAATCCACAGGACGTGACGGCGCTCGTATATCATACGGCCAACGTGGTATTGACGGGCGCATCCAACGAGTTTATGGCCAGGACGGCGGCATGGCTTCTTGTACACATGCTCCGCGGCGCGGATCTGCCCGTGCGTATGATCAACTTCCAGATTGAGAATATCGTGGCACAGTTCCGGCTCGGATTCCAGGTGAATCTGGTGGATTTTGCGCGAGATTACGGTGCCATGGTCGACTACGATCCGTCCGTGTTTCCTGCCGCCATCTACCGCGGCGAACTCGAATCCGACCGCGAGCAGAAGTTTACAGTACTCGTCAACTACACGGGATCTCTCGTCATCACGGGATCCAGGGATCGGGCGGATTCACTACGCCATTACGTGAATCTATACGATATGCTCCTCAAATACAAGGTGGATGCGTATCTTGGATCTCAGACGCAAGATTCGACGTTTCCGCACCAGGATTCCGAACGTGTCCGACGCGCCCTGCAATTCCTCACGAGCACATTCAAGGATGCAGAAGAATTGCATGCCGTGGACAAGATTATGGGTCTGGGATTGGATTTGGGCGAGATTCCAAAGAAAGTCAGCGGATTGGATTCGTCGTTTATTATCCGTCTCCCGATCCAGCAGACATCTGCGCCAGAACAACAGGTCGTCCAGCCTCAAATCGAGATGGAATCCAGGAAGCGCAATTCTATTGTCGTGTATAGCGGATCCAACGCGCAGTTCTCGCCCAATCCCAATCTCAAGAGACGCCGAATCGCTACCCCGTCATGATGCATCCGGAATTGGTATAGCATAGACAAACGTCGCCGTCGCAGCTTCCGTCCTGATATAGATGGAAACAGCATCGATTGCAGTGTGTATCTCGTAGTAGATTGATCTCGCCAATAAAACACTCGTCCCCTCGCACTAATCCATGACACGGATCTCCACTTTCTTCGCTATTGGTGCAAATCTCATACGGCTTGGGTGGATGCGAGAGATCAATGAATTTGGTCAGTTGCGCATCCAGGCCGCCGCTCGCAAGTAGATACAGGAAACTGTCAAGGGATTCGCAGTCGCCCGGCGAGACGACCAAGATCATGGTCACGAGCGCAAAGACGGCGGCGAGCCATGCGCCGATGCATATGATGCACAGACACGGAGATTCAATCGGCCCCGCCATTCTCGAGATTCACAAGGTCATTTGATTAGAGATTGCGTTTATTCATATGCCCGAGATGGGGTATTACACAAATCCATTACAGATCTCAGATCTCAGATCTCGAGATCTCGAAAACTCAGATCTCAGATCTCAGCGATATCCAAAGGTGCCCTGGGTCGGCGTGTATCCCTTGGGAAAGGGCGATGTCTCCACCGGCTTCACGCTGTTCTTGGCCTTCTCGTAGTACGCATCCAGTCCTGATCCAGTCGATCCGCGCATCGCCGAGACGCGCGCCGCGGTGGCGCTGCAGATGGCATCCAGGGTGTTGAATGATGGAGTCGGCGCGGGGGCTGGTGCTTGCATGGGCGCGGATGCAGCGGCAGGGGGGTCGTCGGCGCGGAATCCAGACATGGCCATCCTCTTGGTCGAGGGCTCCTCGCTCATGTAACGCATCGCGTATGGGCCGAGAGCTGGATCCTCACGGAATCGCTTGAGATTGTACTCTTGCATGGTCCTCTCGTTTCTCGCCATCCCATCCTTGTACGTGCTCGCGGCATTGTTGAGGACTTCCACGAACTTCATGCTGTTCTCCACAAAGTCGTTCACGACCTTCTCGTCCATCCCGCATCCGTAGATGTCGTCGCACATCTTCTTGGGATCCGCGATATTCTCCGCGATCCGCTTGCTCTGTGCATCCTTCTCGGCCAGCTGCATGGCGTGCTCGCGGATGATGGTCAAGCGCTCCTCTAGTTGCTTCTTCTTCTCGGAAATCTCGGCCTGCTTCCGTTTCTCTTCCATGGATTTGTACTTGCTGTTCTCCGCTTCCAGTGCACTTCGCGCATCGTTGGCGGCCTTGGCATCTTGTACGGCTCTGTAGAACAGGGCGATGGCCTCGTCCTTGTTCAGATTGCTGAGGTCCATGGAATCCGGACCCGGATTTTGAGATTGTGTCTGGGATTGTGCCTGAGCTTGCGCTGGCGCCGGTGCCTGAGACGGTGTCTGTGCGGCTGCGGCCGCAGGAGCGGATGCAGTATCGGCCATTTTGAGATTGGGATTGGAATCAGGGACCCGGGAATCCTTGGATGCGTTAACGTAGATATCTCTCGTGGATCCGAACTTACCCATGAAATCCGCGATCCGCTTTCTATTGGCCTCGTTATCTATTCTATCCATTCTCGCCATTCCCTTGATATAGCATCCTTCCCGTCGCGGCTCGTCCACGATGGCAATGTGATCCGGGACGAATCGGTGTCGCACTCGTCCGTCCGCATCTTCCCATTTCTGATATCGGTGTCCGAGCGATAGAGATGCACGATTCCCGTTCTGGATGCGCACGGCCGTCCGGACGCCAGATAGGCGATCGTGGTTCAGTTGGCAGACGATTCCTTTGGATCCGTCCGGATTCTTGTATTGGTACAAGACTTGGCCGCGGACGAGCTCGGGATGCTTTGTAATAGATGACGGATTCCCATTCTCATCTTCGGGCGGATGTCCTTCCGTGATGGGATATTGGCGCAGATCCAGACCGTCCAGCTCATCTTGGGTCATATCGTCGGTTTCATTGATGACGTGCCACGAATCCGGCTTCCCGGGTGGATGGACCATGCCATGGAAACAGGAATAGTTTTGGACTTCCATTCAAGATGGGATCAGCTCGCGAGATCCAATATATAGAAATGGATTCCACTTCCGGGTCGGAGAAGCAGATCCTGCCCTTCTCACAGGAGGATTTCGGGACGCAGAGAGGAAGCGCGGCGTGTTGTCCAATCTCGTTAATGCTGTGTCTGTACGTGAATGCGGAATCCAGATACAGTAATGCGGACACGCTCTTTCAGGATATTGCAACGATCCGCAAGGCGGTGCGATATGGGAATCTTCTGTGGCAGATCGCCGTCGTGGCCGAGAGATCCGCATCCATCAAAGATGCAATGCTTCAGGCTGTTTCTGTACGCAGTCGGCAGTATATTGTGCAGCCCGATATGGATGACTATCTTCTCCCGACGATCGACGAGTTGTTCTTGAGGTGTCTGAGCTCTGTGTGTGCCGCGAATCCACGTGAACGCGAGCCGAATCTCGCGGATATCGGCGTCCAGATCCAGATCCCGAACACGATATCCCATCACCAATCCGTATGCAGTCTGGTACATCATTCCTTCATTCTCGGCGATATATTGGGCGTGGACGAATATGAGGATGTGGTGGAATTCGCACTCGATTCTGGATTCGTCGCGTTCAAGCAGCGATATCGTCTGATACAGAATCTGCTCTCGAATCACGCATCGAGTCGTGCATCTTTGGCGCGTATGGAATCGTATCTAAGCGAGTGGACAAGATCGTTCCGGATGCCGAAACGAGTGGATATGGAGAAGGATCTGTACAAGAATTCCAGTCCCGAGTTCTGGTATCTGTATTGCTGTACCTTGGAAAATCTCAATCGATACGAATATCATGTATGCGGATCTACGGATGAGGAATTCCACACGCATATCATCAAGCCCGCGTTGGAATGCAGTCCGTTTCTCAAGATGATGTGTCGCGATTCCGAGAATCGTGACTTGGCAGATGCGCTAGATTATCTCGTCCCAATCGAAGACGAATCGTGGATCTTGCCCGCGCCGACCCAAGAACAGCTGATTCCCAAAGTGTATTCGATACTCATACGGATGCGATGCGCGAAATCGATACGGCTCATGCGAAGACGGAACGGCCAGGTGGATCCCATCCACATTCTCGATGCAATCTCGATTCCGGGCAGCTATGTTGTCACGGGAATGTCGGAGCGCAGCATATCCATCCACACTTTTGCCACGGATTCTGTGAATGGGATGGAATATGTCGTCTATGACAGCCACAGCCACATGGGCGGCAATGGCGGAAGCATGTTGTATCTCTGCAAGGATCCGGAATCCTTGTGCGAATCCATATCTGGACAGTTCTGCGGCACCGTCTACAAACTCCGAATCCTCCCTGGCGCCGCCCACTTGCTTGAATCCAAGTTTCGTCGAATTGAAGCGTTTCTCCTTATCTACCAGAATGGCCGGTTCTTCAAAAGACCGGAATCTCCTCCCCCTCTGGAAACCGATGGATTTGCCATTGACGAGATGATCTCTTACGAATCCACATTCGAGATTTGAGATCTGAGGGCTCAGATGGAATCCGCCAAGAAGTGGATTCGCGTCGCCGCAGACAAGAAATGGCAGGACATGAAGAAATTCGATAGATGGAAGACACAATTCCGGCCTCGGCGGATCTTCATATTCATCGCCGTTTTCGTATGGGCAGTCGTGCTATGGGGCGGAATCATAGGAAGCATCTTCTTCCAATCCATGCATTCCTATATTAGCTATTTCACGAATTGGTCGTGGACGTACCAGGGCATATTCTGGATCTTGTATCTGTTCAGTTTCCTGGAGCATCCGAAATCCAGAATGCTGGAATACGAGCTTCTCTATACATTCTGGTGGAATATGTTCGCCCAGACCGTGATCGTATTCGTGCTCGTGATTGCGATCTTCCAGGATGACGCATCCATCATCATCGACGAGACCAAGACTGGGGGCGGGAAATATAGCGACGGCACGGTCCTGAACGTCAACATGATCAAGCACTACTTTCCCGTGATCTTCAATTGCATCCTCTTATTCGCCATCTGGAACGATATCGCGGATATGCTCATCTACACGTTTGCGGATATCGTGTATTATGGAAGCGGTGCGGATCTGTGCGATTGCTGCACGAGATTCCGCTACCATGCCAGGAAGATCCCGGCGTGGATCTACATTGGATTCCAGACATTCGTATCTGTCGTGCCGATCTTGGTTTATTACAACGTATTCGATATCACTGTAATCTACAATCTGGACGATTTCCCGATCTGGGCCGGGATCCTGATCATCATCTTCTTTGCTTTTGCGGCCGTCTTCTTGCCCCTCCAATATATGTTCCGCATCACGATCGCCGGGAAATCCGTAGACAAGTGCCATCGTGGATGCAAGGAGACGGCGAATCTCAAGGAGGGCGACAGCTTTCAGCTCAAGGCGATTCCTGTACCCTCGGATTTCTGAGATCCCAGTTTGAATAAACTCGCATCCACTGGATATCTCGGGATTTCTGCTTCCATGTCGGATTCCACGTTTCCATACGCATCCACCCGGAATAGATCTTTGACGCACAACGTCGAGAAATGCGGTACGGCGGTGGCCTGAACTTGCGGCGCGATTCGCCGCTCAAGACACTCGGAGAATCGCCGGAGCTTGGGTAGCATCCAGTCCCAATACTCGGGACAGAAGAAGACACGTTTGAGGATGATATCCGTAGGTGGATTTCGGTATTGATTCCGGTCAAACTTGACGACCGTATAATCCGTGAATCTCATTCCGGCCACGGCCATTTGCATTTGCATCTGTATCATATAAGTATCGTATATGGTCTCGGCGGAATACATGGCGCCAAACGGACACTTGGCTTCCATCCCAAACCACTTGTCCTCGTGTCTCATGATTCCATATGGATACACGCGCGCATCCAGAGATACGCCGAATCTGTGCTCATCCCCCGGGAGGAATCCGCATATCTTGGCATGCGGCGCATATGGATTCGCATAAAAGAGCCGGCCTTTCGCGACTTCCCATCCGGTGATCTTGGAATATAGCTGGATCGCTCGGGGTTCCTGCTTCTGGCCGAATTCCAGACACTCGCTTCTCACAAAAGGCTTCTTCTTGATTCCGAGGATACGATTATACAATTCCAGGGGTCCGTCCCGTTCCGCGTATCTACTCACTCCAATAGCTTGAGCCGCATCGGATGCGCCAATCATATACCCAAACTTGCCCTTGCGCATTTGGAGCCATTTTGATCTTTCCCTGGATGGAGACACGTCCACTTCCATTTTGCGAGAATGTCAAGCTCGAGTGGATCCGAGAATGAGATTGAGATCTTCACGGATCCCGAACGCGGCGGATTGCGCTATGTATCCGCTCCGGAATCCAAGAACAAGATGCGACATCGATGCAAGGCGTTGATATGGGGATTGGTGATGATGCATGCGCCGGCCGGTGGCGATGAGACGGCGGTGGAATTCATGAGGAATCGGACGGACCGGATTCTGTTGAGAGATTTGAGTGTCGGCAATGTTATGTATCCATGGGATACAAAACAGGACAGAGTATGCATATACTTTGCACACTATCGGAAACGGAAACGCATCTACTTTTTGGGCTGTATATCGAGTCGGAATCCGACCCTCTCTTTACTACGAGATCTAAGAGCTTACAATGACTGGAAGCGCCAGCTTTACTTGTTTCCATGCCAATGGCTGTCAGACGAATCTAGTCTCGCTCGCGCCATCTGGGAGAGAGATGATGGGAGGATTCATGTTTCTTGGGATTGGAAATCCGACCCTTGTTTCTTGTGTCTGGTTCCCTATCCAGAGCACGGAATATGCAAACGATTCCCGGAAGACGAACTCTACCAGCGGATCCGCCTGCGTTGCCGCGTCTACAAGCGCGGATGCGACAGCGCGACCACGAGATACATGCGCGAGCAAATGGAATCCGCTTGTCCGCTGGGATCGGAACGGGATGCGGCGATGGATTGGGTCGCCCGCTGTCTCCTGGCCATGGCGTTCTCGCGCTCACTACCGGATTTCTTCTGCTACGAGATGGAATTCATGCGTCTACACATCCAATATCAGCTGGATACGCCGGGAAAGAGGAAACATGTGCTGGAATTCAATGGATTAGTGGAGGCGTATGGATGTGATGTGGCGAAACAAGACGAGAATAGAGAAGAGGATTACTATTCCACATGGATCATGGGACGATATCATACATTCCTAGAAGATCTGTGTGCGTCTGTATCGAATCTCGGCCCGGAAATCCCGGATGCGTTGCAGAAGCAGATTGTAGCGGTCGCGAATATAATAACGAGCGAAATGTAAAGAAGGCTATAAATAGATTTATGGATCAACCTTGCTATTCATTCTCAAATCTCAGTGGACAAAAGATGAAGCGGAAACACACATTACCAGATCCGGCGGATCTGCCCACAAAACGGATACGAGATTCGGGATCCGAATCCGAATCCGAATCCGATCTCGATCCAGAGCAAGAAGCATGGAAGGATTTTGACGAAGCGACCCATACCACAACCCCAAACTCAAATCCCGCCAAGGATATGACGGAATTGTACAAGCTGATTGGCAAGATCTGGAGATTCGGATTTTCCAAATCCTTCTATCCCGTATCTCGATCTATGCATCGCTGCGATGCGGAATTCTGCAAGATCGAGCAAGTTCTCGCCCATTACTGCCTCGATTCCGAGGGCGGAATCTTACACGTCTGCGTCCACATTATCCGTCGAGACGGTATATTGACGGATAACGTCTCGAATCCCATTCAGCCCACCATCATTGTGAAATGCGGCGGCAAGATCTTGGACCACAGCCCGGAATCGACGGCGGAAATCCGGCGCCAGACTGTATCCAGCGGATCCATGGAAGATCTGTTCATCTGTACGCAGACGGGACATATGCACGTATGCACAATGCATACGTGTCCATATGCAACGGATCACGAGGAAACACACGGAGATCGCGTGTGCCGGCTAACGGGACGCGTGCTCTCGGAGCGAGAATCCGTATCCGAGTTCTGGCTGCCGAGATCCGTCAAGGGATGCAGCGGCGCGTCCTTCTTGAGCAGCGATTCCTCATCCAAGAACAAGGATGACGGGAAACCGAGAATGTCGTGTCTCTTTCGTCCGTATACGCATTCCACCCACGACGAGACTTCCAACGATTTCCTATTGACGGATGACATGTCCGTCCGAGATGTGCCGACATGCGACGTTTCTCAGATTCGCGAATATCTCAGCTGGCGACGACGGCGGAGATCCGTGAACCGGAATCCGTATCGGGAATATCTCATCATCGCACTATTGCGGATTTCCGTCCTCTTCTCCAGGACACGATATCTCATCGATATGCGCGTTTCCAGGGAAGCCTTCGCGCTGGCGAATCGCGAGGTGTATCGGCAACTCAAGACGGGACGGAATGACGACGCCGTGAGTCTGAGGATCACACAGGCACATGCGCTCAAGAATCGCAATATCCCGGATAATCTCGTATTGTGTCGCGAGGATCGGCAGAACTTCCTCATGTCCTATGCCAAACGATGCGTCCAGTTCTGGGCGATCATACGGACGCGGACGAAATACGGAAGCGAGAATCCGAATCTGTTTCCATTCTCGGATTTCGTCATCTCGTGCATGTACATTTTCAAGAGCGGAATCTACTTGCCGCCAGAAGTGACGCATGGCGCGGGCGACCAGTTGCTGGAGGAGGACGTCTTGCTAAAGAGATGCCTGCCGAGATTCGACGTGATCCAGGAACTTGATTGCGACCGGAGTCTGACGACGCGAATCAAAAAGGATATCATCCAGGCCATCATGACGGCCGTGCGGGACGAGCGCATCGACACGGCCCGGCTTCATCCGAACAGTATACAGCCTGAACACCTGGAGGATGCAATATATAAGAACCTGAGGAAGAACAAGACGAATCTCAATCCCAAAAAGTGAATTGGGATCTCGGGCGGGAATGGATTTCACATCGGAAACGGAAGACATCTCCTTTTCGGAGAGATCCGAGACGGAAACGGAATCGGAATCCGATCTGGATACACGCATCCGGGCGTATCTCGGGAGTTTCATCAAGACGGATACATTCTTTACGAGCTGGGATTTGCCGCAGATCATGATCGATCTCAAGGTCATCCAGCAGGCGGGAGATACCGTGTGTCTTTACATTGCGGCGAACATGTCGTCCGGGAATCGGATGCAGATCCGGATCAGCTGTTGTGCAGATCCGTCCAAGACCATCCTCGAACTCAACGACAGGAAGCGCAAGGACGGGAATTCTAATAGAGACGGATGGCGGATGCTGGTCTTTGTGGTGGCCAAGGTATCTGTGCAAGGCCAAGAGCTATTGAAGGAAACATTGGATGCGTGCAAACGGGAGAGGAGATTGCCGACCCGGATCGTCGCGCTGATGAGATTCGCATTCGATCAGGGAATTCCACTCCGATTCTGCGAGGATATCCTCAGCAGAAGCTCGCCGTGGTATATGAATGAGGTCAAGACGTATCTCAATCGGCAGCCGACATTTATTGGATTCGTAGAGAGCAAGCTTGAGGAAGATCCCATGGACGAAGATTAGATCTCGAATCTCGGATTCAAGTCTTGATGGGTTTCCCGAGAACGAATTTGAAGGACTGTATAATAAACGGCGCAATCTGTTGCGTGCGGATAATCAGATGCAAGCGATCGTCCACAAACGCCTGGATATCCTCATCTTGCGCATCCGCCCAACTGGATTCCTCGTTCATTGCATCCACTTCTGGATCTCTGTCCATCTCGACATCGGATTCCGGATCTGACTCGGGATACGCAAACATGTTTCTCCGTTCCAGCTTTTCGAGTTGCCGCTGATTGCGATTCTCGTATACGGCATCTTCCTCGAGATCTGAATTTGTATTCGTGTTCTGTTTCTTCTTCTTCCCGCCCTCGCCGGGCTGCTTGTCGAGCATCTCTTGGAGCTGTTTCTTCCGATACCGATTCTCGTCCTCGCGAATCTTCTCGTCCAACTTGTCCTTATAGAACGCATCCAGGCTGAAGGAATACGTGCCGCGCTCCATCATGCCGATCGGGAATAGCCCATATGTCTTGAGGTATTCCGAGAACTCGTCATAGTCGCTATAGTGGGATTTGGACAGAATACGCGGACCCAGGATTAAGATCAGCGTTTCCACTAGCGGATGCCGAGATAATCTCAACTTGAGATCGTCATCCATCAACGCCGGGAAGATATCCTCCCCCAGATCTCTTGAGTTTGAACTCGAGCTTGAACTTGATCTTGTGTCTACACTCGCGCCGGGCGGAAGCAGAGTCGTCCGACTGGCCTGGAATAGCCCACTCGCCCCAGAAGAGGTGTTGAGAATCTTGTGGATACCGGATTCCACATATTGGACATCTTGGGCGCTGTATACTGGAGGAGGCCGATCTGCATCGTAATCCCACGCGCGATCCATGGCGGAATCCAACTATTACAATGCTCGCACAGGAGGAGGTCCGAGTCGCAACGATCTCCTGAAATCCATGCGCAAGAACGAATACGTGGTTCTAAAGGATGAGTTTGATCGTTTGTATTTCATCCCGTATTCCAAGCATCTGCTCGACCACTGGGATGCATCCACGACGATCGCGTGCCATCCCATGCTCTCGCGCAAATATCAAGATCCCAAGGTGGATGCGCAAGACGAGCGCGTATACACGTTTCCAGAAAATGGCGACAGGATTGCTCTTACGCTTTATTGGTATAACGGGAAACGCTATGGGAGCAAAGATCCCGTAGAATCCTTGGGATACGTGTACGATCCGTACAGATACGGTAAACGCGTCACTGGATTCGCGACGCTGTGGCTCCCGGAAGGCCTCCCCTCCATTTGAGATCTCAAGATCTCAAGATCGGCGATGATTCTTCTTCCCCGTCGGAAAGGAATGCACGATATTCCCGGGATTCATGACCATTTCCTGCATCTCGATCTTGTCCACAAGAGACGGGCCCGTATACAGACCGAGGATGTCCGAGCTGGAATTCTGCACGAGGGAATTTGTCATCAGCACGTGCACGGCGCGCTCGGCGTCCGTCGCGACGACCACGAATCCGCTCCGGATCGTGCCCGATGTATCGAATCCATAATAAACCTTGAGATTGCTAATCTCCTTGGGATTCAATCGATCCAATAGAAGCGAATCCTCTTTCTGGATCTGATCTTCCAATTGGTTTCTTTGTGTCGCACTCACAAAGTAACAGCACTGGCGATATATAGGCAGCCGGATGAGCGTGTACGGATGCGCCGCGTGTTTCTGGAATCCCAGATCGCCCAATCTCTTGTCCATGGCTCGGATCGCGTCGGATTCGGTAATGGATGCGACAAACGTGCACGATCCCATGGTATCTCCGGTATCGTGATCCAAGCAACAAAAGAGCTTGACTTGCGGCGATCCATTGGCGTTCAGAAACATGTCCACGATCTTGGTTCTGGTGATGGACATTGGATGCTTCCCGTTGGTGGATTTCGGGATTGAGATGGGCGCCGCGACTTCCATAATGGTCTCCACTTCCACTTCTTCAGCAGATGGAAGATCGATATGATTCGAGATTGGATTCTCCTCTGCGGATACGGGAACGGGGAGTGGATCTGGATCGGGATCGGGATCTTTGCGCATCTTCTTGGATTCCTTGTGCGAGCGATGAGACGATTTCCGTTTTCTGTGTCCAGACGAATCGCGATCGCGGTCCCGATCCCGATCCCGGTCGCGATCTCGCGTGTCAGTCTCTTTCTCTAACGGTTCCATTGTGATATGCAGGATCAGGAGGGAGGGATGAATGGATGGCGGATGCGGATGAGTTGGCAATGGCGAGATTCCGTACCGTGTTATATTACTCACATCTATCATTCTAATTTCAGGGGCGTCGATGCGGAAGATCTCATCATCTGCGACGAGATGGCGTACATGGATCCCAAGGTCTTCTTTGACGTTGTCATGCCGCTCGTGGAAGTGGATTCCGCCGTCATCATCGGGATCTCGACTCCCGTATCCGACACGTACAACTTCTTTGACCGGATCATCAAGCTCAACCATCCCGGGACACAGGATCCCATCTTCGCATCCACCAAAGTCGAGTTGGTATGCAATGCCTGCAAGCGGAACAAGAACGTGGATAACTGCAGACACAAGCTCTGGGCGCTTCCGTCATGGAAAGGCAAGGAGAAGTTCGAGCTCGCCAAGCTCATCTACGAGGGAGTGGATCGCGAGGAGACACGGCAGCGGGAATCCTTGGGCCTGGCGCTGACGGACAGCAATCTCGTGTTTGACCAGACTCAGGTCGAGGCGTTCATGAAGCGATCTCCGTTCAAGTATCTGCGCCCGACATTCCAGCCGACGCATCTCTACATGGTGGTGGATCCGAACGCCGGATCTTCTGGCGAATCCCATTCCCACATGGCGATCGTGACGCTGGCGTATATCTGCGATCAATTGGTGGTAAGTCTGAAATCTCTGTTTATTGTGAATCTCAATCTATATACGGGGGATCTGGAGAACGGGTTCCGGATCGTATCCGCCAGATTCCTCGTGCGGATCGTAGACGCCCGTGTTGAAAATGTAGTCGCCGCGACACGAGTTTGCAAACGTATCCACGTAGGCGCATCCGTTCAGAGATCCGTTCATGAGTTTCTCGAGATGCAGCGGCAAGATGTTCCGGGCGAAGGAGAGGAAACGTTCCTTGTTGACAATATTGGGGCTATGCGGATTCCGCTGCGGATCTCCATATGGGCGCTCGTCCGCGTCAATGAACCATTGCAGAAAGGACGGGATCAGGACGAGAGATGCAAAGAGAATCGTGTCCATGGAATCGCGGATGCGCACCCACTTGGCGACTCCTTGTCCCGTCTCCCATTCTCCGTTTCCGTCGATATAGGAGATGATGGCGCTGCAGACGTTGGTCCATGAGAGCGCCGATTCCTCTTCCACGATGGTCATGGATCGGACGGGTTTCTTATCTTTGCGATTCGTGGGCTGGGACTGGAATCGTTTCGCTTTGGGATGGGATGCGAGATCGGCGCCGATGACTTTTCTCATGCATATGGAGATGATGGAAGTATCGTCTTCCGGATCGATGCGGAGTGTTTCCAGGACGAGACACGCGATGGATGTGATGTGTTCCAAGTACCAGGCGCGGTCCGGGCCGATCATCATGGCGTAGATGAAATCCCGTTTCATGCGTTCGGGATCCACGTTGGAATCGTAGAATCCCATGAGATCTGAGTTGTACTGACATGGTGCTTTATCCATTGTTTGCGTAAACAGGTGGTCGGCATGGATTCGCATCCGGTGGGAAGTATGTAGATCTCAAATCTCGGAATCTCGGAATCTCGAATCTCGGAGATGGGTATGGTATACTTATGGATTACGTTCTCTAACTGTAGATTGGGCTACGGCAAAAGTGTTATTCACCTCGCACATCAACGCATTGCGTGACCACACCTTTTTGCAATCGGCATGGATCATCTCCATCATCGAACGGAATACGGGGCACGAATCCGGGCATCTGAGCGAGTGTCTGGAAACCTACACGAGGACGTATCCGTTCTACCAGCATGCGCTGCCTGAATCCAAGCGCACGGATACCGTGCGGGAGAATCCCGGTGTCTGGACGGTATGTATAGAGATTTCCATACATTTACAAATGTATGGGGTATCCATATAATTACGGATTCGTGCATCCGCTAGTAGGAGATTCCCATACATTTGCAAATGTATGGGGTATCCATATAATTACGGAATCGTGTTTCCGCTAGTAGGAGATTCCCATACATTTACAAATGTATGGGGTATCCATATAATTACGGAATCGTGTATCCGCTAGTAGGAGATTCCCATACATTTGAGTTTATATGGGATTTGCTATATACAGGATCGGAATATGAAAGGACTCTATGCCAAATCCATCATCGACGCCTTGGATGCCGG
>Ga0310813_10000915_pt1 | contig 17908 bp, 20 predicted proteins | sample YN3metagenome_FD_203086 | JGI IMG/M metagenome (GOLD analysis project Ga0310813, IMG submission 203086) | Soil microbial communities from experimental microcosm in Duke University, North Carolina, United States - YN3 | ecosystem: Engineered > Artificial ecosystem > Soil microcosm > Unclassified...
AAGGGAGCGTGCACTGTCCGATCATTTTTAGCTGAAATTTCTTACTTTATGATATTAAATTCCTTCTAACGGTAGAAATGTTGCATTGTTCTACACCATCTTTTATCAGATTCATGTGACGCTCCCTCACGGTCGCGGCTCGGTTACACCGAGTGCCCCAAAGCATTTCCGATTTATTCAACAAAGCCCCCTCCGGGAGAAGGTCCGACCGGCGGATGAGGGGGTATACGAGACAAGGCCTCAACTACATTTACTATCAATGAAATCGATCAACTCGCGTGCGACGCGGCAATCTGATCCCGCTTCTATCTCACGTATGCCTGTGGGGCTCGTGACATTAATCTCTGTTAAATAATCACCAATCACATCAATACCAACAAAATACAAACCGCGCTCACGCAACACCGGCGATAGTTGCGAACAAATCCAACGATCTCGCTCCGATAAAGGTTGCAACACACCTTTTGCACCAACAGCCAAATTACCTCGCCAATCACCCGGTTGGGGCATTCTCGCTAAAGCAACATCAACAGGCTTACCATCTACCAATAAAATACGCTTATCGCCTTCACTGATCGCTGGGATAAATTGCTGCGCCATGATGCAACATTGACCCTGTTGCGTCAGTTTATCAAAAATCACCGGCGCATTCGCATCCCCTGCTGAGACACGAAAAACAGAAAAGCCACCCATACCATCCAACGGTTTACAAACAATATCGCAGTAGCGCTCCCAAAAATCATGCAACATTTCAACAGATTGCGTGACCAAGGTAGGAGGCGTGCACTGGGGAAAATCTGCTGCGAAAATTTTTTCATTACAATCACGCAGAGCCTGTGGACGATTTACCACAAGCACACCCAAACGTTCAGCACGCTCCAAGAGATATGTTGTGTAAATGTAATTCTGATTAACAGGTGGGTCTTTACGCATCAAGATAACATCAAGTTCATCAAGGCGCAATGTTTTTTGCGCTGCCAGATCAAACCAATGCGCCGCATCTTGATACACAGTGAGTCGATGCCCATTACCACAAGGCACACCATCACGTAAAAAAATGGCTGACTGCTCGAAATAATGCAGATCCCAACCACGACCTTGCGCTTCTAACAACATAGCGAAGGTACTATCTGTATCGTAATCAATCTCTGCAATAGCATCCATCACAACGCCTAGTTTAACGACCATCTTTCATCTCCCTTGCAGCTGCCAACATACTGAGTTGCGCGATGATCGCGTAAAGATAACACCGTGTTTCACAATGCCCCAATTTACCAGCCACTTTCATCGGATGAAAATGCATACCAGGTGAATTCAAGTTTTCATCTACCCCACGATCGCGATGCACGCGATAAAAACCACCAATCACTTGTTCGCCCAACAAATAAATAACGGGTTCTGCCGTCGCAAATTCTGTATCTGTTCTTTCAAAAGTATAGACACCCTCCTGAACAATCACACGACGCACAGGTTGCCCGCCTTTCGTGGTTGCCATTTTCGTGCGCTGTTTACGATTGAGTGTGCTCAGCTCCCGCACATCACGTATGGTCATCACAGCCATACCATAAGTGCCTGCATCTGCTTTGATGATCACGAAAGGAGGATAAGAAATACCATATTCTTCGTATTTTTGACTGATGTCGTTAAATAACCTATCAACATCTGCTATCAGACAATCCATGCCTGACTGTTCCGAAAAATTCACCTCTCCACCATGCTTAAACAAAGGTGCGATCACCCAAGGATCAATACCAATCAATGCAGCAAATTCATCAACAACGTTTGCGTAAAATTGAAAATGGCCGGATTTTAAGCGCTGACTCCAGCCTAATTCTGCAGGTGGAATAATTTTTTGATTCACTGCTTGCAAGATATCAGGAATGCCCTGAGAAAGATCATTATTGAGTATAATAATATCTGGCTCAACATCCCGGAGCCGTAATGTATTCTTAACACGTAATAAGGGCTCGATAATGAGTTTTTCGCCGGAAGATAACACGATTTCCGCGGGGAAAGCCGTCTCTTCCGATGGCAAAAACCCAATATTAACCGTATAACGCGCACCAACTAAAATTTGCTTTAACACGCGAATATTTTCCCAGTACATCGGGTTGCGCGTATGCGCTTCTGGAATCAATAAAATAGACTGCGCCCCTGGCGCCACTTTTTCTACTACGCACCGCGCAGCGTAAGATGCATCCTCAAGACTTTCTAACCCGAGATTATTAAAGCCCGCGGGGAAAAGATTCATATCAATGGGTGCAAGTTTGAATCCTGCATTTCGCAAATCAACAGAACCATATAAAGGTGGCATGGTGAGCTGCCATTGCGCTGCAAACCATTCTTGGATAATGGCATCGTGCGATACCATTTGTTTTTCTAACGCTGACAAAGGAGCGGTTAATGTGGTTTGCAGTTGAATCATGTTGTTTACCTCTCAGCAACGCATACTATTATCGCACGCTTCCGATAAAAAATGCTGTATACGCAGCAAAAACTCTTTATTATCAATTTCCCCAACAATACGATGCGCATCTTTTTCTTGACCGCGCGTTGTAAACAATAACACCGTTGGCGGCGCAATGACTTTAAACTTCTCCAGCAAAGCGCGATCTTCTGCATTATTAGCAGATAGATCGGCGCGCAATAAAATAAAATGGCTCAATTTAGCTTGCACATCAGGCAAACTAAAAACATGTTTATCCATATCGACGCAACTCTCGCACCAATCTGCATAAAAATCTAATAAAATTGGGCGATTCGTTGCGCGCGAGATAGCCAACTGCTTATCAAATTCTGCTCGCGTGTGAATAACAGAGAAATGTTGTGTACTCTGTAATGACTGTTGTGACGTGATCACACGATGCCCCATCCAAACCGCCATCACCAACATCAGACACCCGACAAATGATTTGACTACTACCATCCAACGACCTTGTTTAGGTAACCACTTACCAGCAGAGGCACCAATTAACAACAAGGGCAATCCCATGCCTAAGCCCATTACAAAAAGCGAAAAACCACCTAGCAGTATATCGCCTGTCTGCGCGATATACATGAGTACACCAATCAGCGGCGCAGTGACGCAGGGCGATATCACTAATGCTGAAATCACCCCCATCGTAAATACGCCAAAGCATTCCCCACCTTGCTGACGATAACTCACTTTCATCAGTTTATTCTGCAACCGAGCAGGCAATTGTAGTTCATAAAAACCAAACAGCGAAAAAGCAAGCAATACAAACATCAAGCTAGTACCGATCACAACCCAGGGCGCTTGTAGCCATGCTTGCAAGGAATAACCCAGCCAAGCTGCCAACATGCCTGCTATTGCATAAGTAATCGCAGTGCCCAATACATAATTTAACGATAATGAAAAAGCACGTTTTGTTGTCACTGATTTTTTCTGACCGACAATAATACCCAACAATATCGGCACCATTGGCCAAACACAAGGCGTCAGTGCCAGCAAGATACCCAATATAAAGAAAATAAGCACAGCTAAGCTAAATTGCGCTTTATCTAGTAATTGCTGCACACCATTTTGATCTGTTAACAAATGCAACCAAGACGCAATCCAAGAGGAAGTGGCAGGACGCATTGTTAACACTTCTGCTAACTCTCTATGCGTAACATCCACCAGAAATTCTTTATGCACAGATGCATAACAAAATCCCCTTGCTGAACAGCCTTGGTAATCCACTCGCAATCGCAGTGTATTTTGGTCGACTGGAATGGGTATGAGGATATGCAATTGTTGCGTATACACTTTAAAGTGACTACCGCGATCCTTTTTCGCTTGTGAAACGGGGAAATGCAGATCTGGTAATTGTTGCGAGTCAATCGAAACACGTAATTTTTCTTTGTAAAGATAGTATCCTGGTGCAATGCGCCAATCCAATGCCACAACATGATCATTTATCCATGACGTTGACAAAGCAAACGCTTGATCTGCGGGCAGAGGGACATTCTTTGTTAATGCAATACCCTGACTCATCCAGCATAAAGCAAAAAAAGTAATACCATAACGCAATAGACGTTTCAAGCAACACCCTCCTCTTTCATGCGTTTAGCACTGATGGTATGCACAGCATCGACCAACGCAGCAACATGTTCAGGCGGCACATCTGGCGTGATACCATGCCCTAAATTAAAAATATGCCCGGTTGGTTTTCCATAATTTTCTAAAATACGAGCGGTCTCTTGATAAATCAGTTCTGGAGATTGCAATAACGTTGCGGGATGCATATTACCTTGCAATGCGACTTGCGATCCGACCATATCCGCTGCTGCTTTCAGTGAAATTTCCCAATCAACCGCAACAACATCACACCCCGTTTGTGCAATTTGCGATAACCAACGACAACCTCCTTTTGTAAACAAAATAATGGGTACCGTTCCTTTCAATTGCTTCACAATGTACTGCAAATAGTGCAATGAAAATATTTCAAAATCAGGCGTTGAGAGTATGCCGCCCCACGTATCAAATAGTTGCACAGCTTGCACACCTGCTTCAATTTGACTACGCAAATGCGAAGAAACAGCATCGGCAAGCAACTGTAACAACTGATGCAATAATTGCGGATCTTCATTTTTCATTTTTAATAATAAGGGGAATCCTGACTGGGATTTCCCTTCAATCATATAAGCAGCCAGCGTCCACGGACTGCCGGCAAACCCAATTAAAGGAACACGATCATTCAATTCATGCTGCACCAATCGTATGGCATCATAAACATAAGCGAGTTGCGCTGGATCAGGCACGGTTAAAGCAGAAATCGCCGCTGCCGTTTGCACGGGATGCGCGAAAACAGGTCCCTGCCCTTCAATAAACGACAAGCCCAAGCCCATCGCATCTGGGATCGTGAGAATATCAGAAAAAATAATCGCAGCATCAAGTGGATAACGCGCTAAGGGCTGCAATGTGACCTCACAAGCCAGCGCCGGCGTCTGACATAGCGTCATAAAGCTACCCGCACGCTCACGCGTTGCTCTATATTCTGGCAGATAACGACCCGCCTGCCGCATAATCCAAATTGGTGTGGCATCAACGGGTTCACGCCGCATAGCAGAGAGTAATCGGTGATGAGAAGCCGTATTTTTAAAAGACAACATTAGTGATAAACCCCTCTGACCTTATGTAGCTGGGGCGTTAGTATATCGTTTTATCAGAAGACAATCACCATAGAATTGCAGACAGCGCTTAGGTAGTGAGTTTATCAACCTGTTCATATATGTGTTTTTTAAAAACAAATGGTTGTGCAATCATCGTGTACGCATCAAAAGCACCAAAGGCATTAAGAGACACTGTGCCATAATTTAACATATGACCGACCAAACTCTGATCAATATTCACCTGAGAAATCGTCTCTAAACGCAATTCTGCTACGTGGCGATAAAAAAAACCTTCTCGCATCAGCACGCGCCTATTTGTCACGACAAACTCAGAAGTGACGTATTCTAGACCCACATAAGACCAAAATAGCAGGGTCACTACGCCGGGCGTCCACATCACATTCGCTAAAATATCATTTTCACTCATATAAGTTGTTGCGCAGATTGAAAACAACATGATCAAAAATGGGTAGAAAAAGATAAATAAATGCTTTTTTGTGCGAAATAAGATCTTTTCCCCTGGCAATAAATTTTTATAAATGCTGCTCATAGACAACCTTCACATTGAAAAAAATGAGTATAACAGGTATATAATAGCAACGATCCCCAATAAAACGCACCAATAATGATAACCTTATGAATATTTACCAACGCCACTCTATTATCATCTGCATATTGCTGGTAGCGACGCTTGTTGCGTTGGTTATTTTTTCGTTACACCGTTGGCGAGCAGACTGGCAGTTGGCGCATCCACAACCAATGCCTATTAAGGTATCCGCCTCCTCTCACAACGCGGCTTTGTTGACTGCAGCCGAAAATTTATTTGGTCAATCACCCACTGACACGAGCAGAACATTTTTTTCTCATTTGCCTTTTCAGTTGTTGGGTATTGTGAAAGCTGACGATAATGCAAAAACATCTTCCAAGGCTTATATTTCCACAACCAAAGGCATCAGTAAAATTTATCAGATTGGAGATATGCTTCCCTATGGTATGAAAATATATGCTATTACTGCTCATGCTGTGATTGTAGAAAATGATGGTCACTTAGAAAGTCTTTCTTTACAGAGAAGAAAATTAACATTCAAATCGAGTATAGCCGCATGAAAAAATCTATTTTGTGCTTTTCTGTCTGTTGGCTAACGGCTTGTGCGCATCTTGCAAATGAATCTGCTGTACAGCAAGGCCAGCGTTACTTTGAGCAAGGATATTATAAGCGTGCCATGCATACCTTATTGCCTGCTGCTTGTGATGGTAATGCAAAAGCAGAGTATGCTGTTGGATACATGTATTATTATGGTTATGGTGTAGGGCAGGATACAGATGTGGGTTATGTGTGGATTCAACGTTCTGCGCATCAGCATTATCAACCGGCCGTTACTGCGTTGAATATGATGCATGGTTGAACGTATAACGCCCGATAGAATGACAACAGAGCCAGGCCGTTTACGAGCTAAAGCTTTATAGATACTGTGTTGAATTGCAACCCCTCATCAAATTAATTTTGGGTTGACCTCATAAAACAACAACGCAATCAGGCCGTTTACGGCCGAAAGCTTTAAAGCCCCGGATGAGGATTGCGGAGCGGAGCGTAGCAATCCGAAGGCCGGGGTAATGGCAACACACCTACGGTTAAGCGCCGTAGGCGCGTGAGAAAAAGTGTTACCGATGTTGTGCCCCTATACAGCCCGGGGTAACACGTTCAGCTGCTTTCATACGATCCGCTACGTTATAAAGTGTACCAGCTTGCTTCCCTATCTTGGTTGAAAGCGGCACCAAGTCATGGGTGCTATCTTTCAAACGATACCCTTCCCTAACCTTAAGCATATTAAGAACACCTTTCCTAAGAATCTCTGTATTCACCACGTCAAGAAGCGCTCCACTCATTAACGTCTCCTGCCATAGTTCCGGAGAGGCAAGCATATTACTTTCGTCTGGATCAAAATAAGCTTCTAGCGCTTGTACCTGATCTACCGTTGGATCTGATGCGCCTCTTATCTCTTTCATCATCTCTTCCAGTGTGGAACATAGCATAGCTTCTTCTGCTGCTGCCTTCGCAATTGCTTTTTCCTCTAGCGCTATGTCTGCGTCTAGTTGCTGTGTCTCCTGTACTTCCGTGCTGGATGTATCGATTCGTGCAGCACAGGATTTAACTACTTCCAAGACTTTCTCACTCTTGACAACTTGTGCACGCGCTTTTTTAAGTTCTTCAGCAACTTCTAAGCGTCTTACTGTTATTCCTCTCATTATCATCACTGCTGACACAGCTTTCCTAACGAATACCGCTATTGCTTGATCAAGATTTTCGTACACTTCGGAAAAACGGTTCTGCATGAAATACACTCCTCTATTCTTGTGCTAAAAAGTGAATTTTTGCATTGAAATGATTGTTTCGTCAACCGCCTGTTTTTGAAACCGAACCACGTTGAGAATATTTCTTAATCAAGGTTCGTTTTTTTGATTGCTTGATAGAGGTGGTGACAGAGGTGATTTTTGAGCAAAGAGAGAAGACTTGTTCTCCACAACAGAAGCAGTCCCCATTTTGGCCGCTCTCTCTGCTATCAATTGAAATCGTTGTAGCACTGTTTCTTCACTCAACAAAGGCGAGAAGTTGTTGCCCATGATTGTCGCATGTACTTTTTGAGACGTTGTCATACCGTTATCATGAATACGAGCAGCAGCTTCATTCGCTGATAAATGTATGCAGTCTTGATAAGCTTTCGCGATAGCAGCGCGCTCAGATGACATCATAGGACGAGCCTGCATATCGTGGTAGTGAATCGCGGAAGGGGTAAATAATATATAGGCTTTTTTCTGATTCAATCGATAACAAAAAATCTGTGCTGCCACCTTATTGTCCAGAAGTCGCTTTATCTCGTGATAAAGCTGAACGGCATAGGCAGATTTCTGAGAATCTTCCATTTTTTCAATTACTTCGTAAGGCTTTTGTCGCGTTACTGTTGTTGGCATGACACAATCCTACGCATCTATTCGGTATAATTACAGTATAACGAATTTCAGCTTAAGGAAACCTTAATATGCCTCTCTATCTCTGTAATATATTGAGCCACAGAACCGGGCCGCGAAACCGACGCGACTGTGAGGGAGCGTTACATGACTAGCAAGCATCACTGTTATTGAGCAGTGGCACCTGTTAGTCATGTAACGCTCCCTCACGGTCGCGGCTCGGTTTAAAAACAGCTGCATGTTAATAAATCACATGGTAGGATATAAAACAAATTTTTACCAAGGAGCCAGATCCATGCATACTTCATTATCTCCGTCTCACAACAAACCGCTGTTTGGCATTATCGGGGGCATGGGTCCTTTGGCATCCACCCAATTTCTGCATTCTATTTATAAATATTGCTCAAACAAGTTCGCGTTTGAACAAGACTATCCTCGCATCATTATGATTTCTGATCCTATCATTCCGGATCGCACAAAAGCGCTTAAAGAAAGCAAACCTGATTTAGTGATTACATCATTTGAAGAGAAAATTGAAGGATTGCTCACATTGGGTGCAAAAGAAATTATGATTGCTTGTATTACAGCACATCTTTACTTAGATAAGTTAAGCGATAAAGCAAGACAACATATTGTGAGTATTCCACAGTTACTGTACGGTAAACTGAATGAATCCCCTGGAAAAAATCTCATTTTATCTTCCATGGCAACTTATGAGAATCGGGTTGTTAACCATCCCAACAGTATTTATCCTTCATTGGAAGATATTCATTTAGTACAAGATTATATTTTTAAAATCAAATTAACGCAGGATAAGTCTATTTTTCATGATTTCATTCAGCTGATAAATCAATTGGCTGACAAATATCACGCCGAATCATTGATATTTGCTTGCACCGAGCTACATTTAGTGAATGCATTTATTCAAGATAGCGGCATTACTGTTCCGTATCGTGTGGTCGACCCACTAGAAATTGTCGCTGATTATATTATTGGCCATCCTGGCGAGAGCTAACGATACGCTTCCTGTTACCAGAATTTCATAGCGTTTTGCATTTTGACCATAAGAAGAACAGAATTTATGAAAATGGTAGGAAATTATAATAAATGGTCGAAAATCAAGGTTGTTCCACAAATTTTTGGTCGAAAATCAAGGATGATTTGATAGAGAAATGGTTGAAAATCAAGGTTGGGGGGTAGCCTCGGGTGCTCGCTCTGAGCAAAAACTAGTACGCATTTCTTATTTCCGCGACAGTGTCGCGGATTTCGATAGGCTGAATCTTATGAATTTTATAAGATTTACTGGGAAATACCTCTATTTTTTGCTAAATTACCTCCAGTTAATCAACAAATTACAAGGAATGACAAAAAACCGCGGTAGGTCGTGGTACAGCGTTGTGTTTTGAGATACACTTAAGGGATAAGACGCTAAGAGGTGCTTAATGAAAAAACGACATAAGCTAGCTAAAATTTTGGAAGGCATTGGCTCACTGATATGCCTGTATCCAAACGAAAATAAGCGCAAAATTACGCTGCCTGGCTCTTCTGTTGGCAACGCACTAAAAAATGATTGGGAGAAAGTCGGGCTTGATATGTGGAAGGTTTCTCAGGTCATTGAGTCTCAGCATATAGTCAAACAACATAGAGGCAAAAATGACAGACTCGAACAATCACCAAGACATCACTTCTGATCAACGGCAAAACATTCGACAACGTTCACAAACGCTGATAACTCAGATCTCCTCCCCACTCCCGCCACCAGAAATGTTGGTTGGCTATGAACACGCGCAAGCAGGACTGATTAATAAAATTATCGAAATGACTGAACAAGAAGGCGCTCATCGGCGAGATCTAGAAAAAAGCAAATTACAAGCCGAGATTAGCAGCTTGCAAAGAGGCGATGCTCTCATATCCAGAGCGCAAATTTTTGCATTTAGTTTAAGTATCATTGCAATAATTGCTGGGGGTATAACTGGCGTACTTGGCGCACAAGTAACGGGCAGTATTATTGGCACGTCAGGAGTAGTTGGTATTATTGCGGCGTTTATAAAAAATAGTAAGCGGGAAAAGTAAAATTAATCTGAAGGCAATCTAATCATTTTTTATTACTTATTTACATACAGAAGAGCAAGATAAAAGATCATTCTTCAAATGGAGGTTTTGAATGAGTTGGCTCTTAGATAGGCTTCCACCCGAGTTAAAGAAAAAAAACAACTTCGTCTTTTTAGGAGCCGTGCATTGGCCACGTGGCTTAGCTTTAATTTGCAATAAGAGCAAACCTCTGCTTGCGCAATTTTATGATCGTGTGCAGCCAAAAGATGTGAATGAGGAAGCAGATAATCAAGTTTTCTTGCAAATCATGATGTCTTTGCATTATTTGGCCACATTGAAAAGCATGAATAAAAGATTAGAGGATGCTCAAGTATTCAGCAGGATTGCTATTGTTAGTTGGTATTATGGAATATTGAATGCAGCTAAAGCCATGAATACTGCAACAGATAATAGCGATTCACAAACACATAGAAAAGCAGCTGATGAATGGGATGCTAAGATTTCTTCACGAAAACTGATTTTATCGCCATTTGATTATCGCATCAATAGTTTGGTAAAGAAAAGTTATATGGCTGAAATAAATAAATACCCCAATTGCAAAGGGTACAGTCAAAGAAACCCTAGCGATTTAACCACCGCAGAAGGAATTTGCTGTAGTTACTTATCAGGGACTGCTGATTGGTATCGTAAAAAAGAAGAAATCAAGATAAGAAGCTCTAAAGAGTATACAGGGGCCGGGTTTCAAAATTTTAAGAGTAAAGATTCTCAGGGATTGCGTGATTCAAGTTTAAGTAAAAAATCGTGCGGTTTTTTACATGAAGCATTTCGATATAGAGGGAAATCCAATTATCGCGATGTTACCTATTTAGCACATACGACAGATTTTCATAATCAGTTTATGCAATTGTTATCTGATTTGGATTCAACTTTAGAATTTTTTATTACAATGGCTATCTCTTATTGCTCCAGGCGGTTAAAGAAAGAGACATTTAAGTTATTTATTGAGGATGCGTCAAAAAACGCATTATTGAAAGATATGGAAAATGTTTTAATAGTTAAATAAAACGCGAATGACTTTTGACGATAACACAGATGTGATCAAGGTGAGAAAGCATGAATATTGACAAAGAAAATTATCCAGAAATAATAGAAGTATCTTTAAGTGACGAATCATATGCTCACTTATCAAGCAGAGTGCGCATTTACTTTGAAACTATGCGCAGTATTCTTTACCAAACGGAAATACATAAGTTACTAAGAGAGAACACTAGTGATTATTTAATACATTTATTAAGCGTTAATTATGATATGGCAGTAATCGGTTGGTGCAAGCTGTTTGGCTCAAAGCACTCGCAAGATACTCATTATATACATTTGATGAAAGAACCAGATTTGATTGATTGCCTCAAAAATATTGGCATTACAGATGATAAAGAGCTCAAAGATAATTTGCTAAAGCATATTAATTTACATAGTGATGTGTTTAATGATTATTGTAAAAATTCAATAGGAAAGTATAGAAACCAGTTTGCTGCACATTTTGATTTAAAGTTACATGAAAAAAAATATAGCGGCTCAGACAATGGCGAGACTGTTAAGAAATTACTTAAAAATTACCCAAAATTTGATATTGCGATTCAATCACTAGACTGGCTATATGATTTGATTTCAAAGCTCTTACATTGCAAAGAAGATATAGGGAGCGGCAAATATTGGGCGATATTTATGCCAGAAAAGAATAATAGACGGCTTTTAAAAGAAATTGAGCCGTTTATTGAAAAGCTAAAATCCAGAGACAGCAGGCATTGTATGGAGTGAGTTTCATTGTTATACTGCAAGTAACAACACCTGTCACGCCTCTTTAATAATGCGCACCCCGACGGGTTTTTTATTGTCTATGAAAAGATTTTTTAAATACCCCCTCATCTGCCCTGTCGGGCATCTTCTCCCGGAGGGAGAAGACATGCAAGACTTGGCCTCAGATACTCAATACTTATGTACTACGATACTCACCACCCAATTTCATCGCCATCTTTTTATCAAGATCTCGCCTCAATAATCAATTTCAAACCAAGCGTCTTAAGCACAGTAAGCGTCTTCTCTAACTGACAAGTCGGCTTACCTCGCTCTAATTCAATGATAAACCGCAACCCCGTTCCGGATGTCAGCGCAAGATCTCGTTGCGTCACACCTAACCTCTTTCGAGTCGCCTTAATAAGACGGCCTATCTCTTCAGCATCATACTGATTCAATATCAAACCCATTCTACATCGCGCCCTTTAATATTCCCGTACGGTAATAATATAAGCATTTCAGACGAAAATCAACGAAATATTACCGATCGGTAATATTTCGGCGGTTTTCTTTAAAAATACGTAAAATATTCCCGAACGGGAACATTACGAAAGTGCATAGTCTATCGCGAGTGGTGCGTGATCAGAAAACTGTTGGTCTGTATAAATGGCTGCTGATTTAACAGCGGAGGCTAATCCTGGCGTCACCATCTGATAGTCAATGCGCCAACCAACATTGTTCTCTCGCGCTCGACCACGATTCGACCACCAAGTATATTGATCAGATGCTTGGTTAATCACCCTAAAAGCATCTACAAAACCAACTTCTTGGAAGAGTCGATCTAGCCAGGCGCGTTCTTCGGGTAAGAACCCAGAGTTCTTTTGATTGGCTCGCCAATTTTTTAAATCTCTCTCTTGATGTGCAATATTCCAGTCTCCACAAATAATACTTTCACAATTTTCTTCTCGTATTTTTCGCAGATAAGGTAATAACCGATCTAAAAAATCATATTTTAATAATTGGCGCGCATCACCAGAAGTGCCTGAAGGGAGATAAATAGATGCCACCCAAAGCTTGCCGATATCAATGGCAACATAACGCCCCTCGCGATCCGCTGTTTCAAAACCCAGCGTTTTCACCACACGTTGCGCAGGATGGCGAGAGTAAATACCAACACCACTATATCCTTTTTTCTCTGCATGAGAAAAATAGGCGTGATATCCCGAGAGCGTAAAAACAGGGTCTAGTAAAATAGCTTCGTCAGCGCGCACTTCTTGCAGACAAATTACATCTGCGTTCTGTGCTGTGATCCAGTCGAAAAAACCCTTTCGCGCGGCTGAGCGTATGCCGTTTACGTTAATTGTGATGATGTTCATATGTACTCCTCGCGATTGAAATCATGGGTTTTAAAACCAAGCCGCGTTACCGAGCCGCGACCATGAGGGAGCGTGCACTGTCCAATCATTTTTAGCTGAAATTTCTAATAACTCAATCGCATAATACATTATTTATGCATTATATTTTGTACCATTGTTCATTCTCTGCCAGCTTTTTTATCGAGTTAATGTGACGCTCCCTCACGGTCGCGGGGAGGTCAACGCGGCTTAAATAGTTAGTTAATTAAGTTCTGCAAGAATTCACCTGCCTTGCCAGGCACATGCTTCTTTATCACGTCTCGCACTTTTGTCTTCGCTTTTTCAACATCTTGCTTTATCAAGATGTGCGCCATGCCTTCCTGATCAAGTGTTACCGTTGGACGATGCACGGTACCCGCTACATTAAGCGGAATCTCCCACTGAGACAATAAATCTTGCTGAGATTTAATCTGCAACTCAAAATCCAGCGTTTGAGCCAGTAACGCTAATTTACCTGCCGCATGCGCCGTAAACGCTTTTGCAGTTAAAAGTAAATCGTGCGTTGCTAATACACCATTATCAATCGTAAAACTACCCGTTAATGCATCAAATGCAGTTTGATTGGTGTTGATAAGATTGTTCTGCGGCTTTTTGTGAATAATGGCATCCGCCAACTGTATAAAATAGTTAACATCTACACCACACACCGCACCCTGATCGATTTGATACTCACCCATACCAGAGGCCTTGGCAATCAAAGTTTCTCGATTGCGCCCAACCGTATCTATCTTCAAATGCCCGTTCATCGTACCCGTCAATTTCAATGCGTACGTTGACCCATACAAATCATCCCATAATGCACCTAAATTAACACCCTTCAACTGCAATTCGCCTTCCCAACGAGGCGTTTTTTCAAAAGATCGCGCGTGCACGACACCCTCTAACGCACCACCGTAGAACCTAGCCTGAATAGGCGAGATACTTAATACACCATCCTGTAAATATAATGTTGCCCGCAATTGCGCAAAATGCAAATTCATAAACACAAGATCAGCAATGTGAAGATCGCCAGATAAACTTTCTTCACCCCGCAACCATTGATATAAACTCACCGCCATTGTCACATCATGCAACTCAGCAAAAGGTTGCGGCTCCTTAGGCGCTGTCAGCAACATGCGTTTGACCTTCACACCAACACGCGGATAGAAGGACCATGCCAGATCGCCCTCTATATTTAGCTGATATCCTGTTTCTTGCTTGACCTCATTCACAATAATTGGTTTTAATCTGTTTGGATTAACCAGCATTGTTAAAGAAAACAGCGCAATCCCTAATATAATAGCGAGCAATAGTAGAGCAAAAAAAAGTTTTTTTAATATCTTCATCGTAATATACCTCTCGCACACCAGAAAAGTAACGAGCGGGTGATGGGAATCGAACCCACGCCAAGAGCTTGGGAAGCTCCTATTCTACCATTGAACTACACCCGCATCTGGATTCTTATAGCATATTTATATACAATTTGCACTCTAGCATTTTGTGGACGTCTAAAAAGATGCAAAAAAAAATTCGACAATCTCTTACGCAAGCGCTATGGCAGCATCAACGGCAGACATCTAGGCAAATACAAAGCTTAGAGCAAGCATTACTGCCGCATACCAACCTGCCACTACCTATTGATCATTTAGCAATCATTGATCTGCCCGGTGCGCAGACTGGCATTCCCGTACTAAAAGAAATCCTAACCAGTATTGGCTATATTGAGCGAGGACGCGGCTACCTGCCCGATAAACAAAATGATTTTTGTTGGTTGGCAGAAGTGGATAGCGAATCACTTCCCGTCGGAGATGTTTTACCACAGATTGTTATCGCTGATTTTCGTGAAAATGAATTACCGCAAACAGTGCGTGCGATTATTCAAAAATATGCTGCGCAAGCTAAACCATTTCCCTTCGCATCACTGTATACTTTGTTATCAGATACGAAAAATGCACCACTTATTTCTCAAATGATTTTTGAATATATCACGAAACCAAAATGGTCTCTCCCCACCTGTCAAGAATTCAATATTGTTTCCGAATGTAACGAACTGCTCGCGTGGGTTCTGGTTTTTGGAAGTCGCCCTAACCATTTTGCTTTCTCTATACATTTGATGTCTCTATTTCCCAATCTGGAGAATTTTCATACTTTCCTCCTCAATCACACAACACTTTCCATTAATACGGCTGGCGGCATCATAAAAGGCGAATCAGAAACAAAAATCAGACAAAGCGCAACACTTGCTGCGCCAGAAAAATATCCTCTTGCTGATGGCACCGTTGATGTGCGCACAGAATTTCTTGAATTTGTCTGGCGGTACCAAATTGACACCTCACTAATACTAGATGAAACGATACTATGGAAAAATTACTTCACTGGATTTATTGCACAACAAGCAGATCATGTAATTGAGTCGTTATATACCCATCACACCTCAAGATGCGAGATTTTAACGCCCAGCTTGCAAGAAATTTAAACGTTCTGATTGAGAAAAAGCGCAGGAATAGTTATTCTATTTCGAGCTTTTTCGATTGAAGAACGTTTAAAGTTCGACGCAAGATGGAATGTTAAAAATCGCATTTTGAAGTGTGGTGGGTATATATTTAAATTGTTGCATGTTGATGGTTGACAACATTATTTTTTTGAATTAACCTGCGCGCGTTATTATTTGTGTAATTTTAATTTCTAACAGAAAAGGAAGATGACATGGCAGCAGGAAGATTAGAAATAACATTCGATATACTTAAACAATCCGACGTATTTAATAAAAAATTCTTTCGCAAAAAGCCGGACGGGAAGGTGGAAGAGTATACTATACAAGACATCGAGCGTGAATTGTCTTTTCTATTGGACGTAGAAGAATCAACAACCCCAGGCAAACGGATGCTAGAAATTGCATTTGAACAAATTGTACTTTGTGTCACTGGTTCAGATGTCATCACAGATGACTATAAGAATCTCGTAAAATCCTTGTTAAAGTTGGATAATCCTAATACCCTATGCGATGAAAACGGGCAACCACTAACAAAGAAATCTGATCGACCCGTTAACCGAATACTAAGCTGGCTTCGTCCGGCAATACAACACATGTTAGCAAATGGACAGTATGCAGCGAGTGCGGGCAGAATGCGGTTTGCAGAATTTTGCGCTCTTGAAGCTCTCTTTGACACTATCAATGCCTACTATGGCACGCGCCTTAATAACCGCCCGCTAGGAAGACCAAATATGGGCTTTGCTAGCACCCCAAAAATAGCGAAACTCCTAGGAGCATTCGATGGATTAGCGTGGGATGGCGGCCCTATTAAGCTGTCAGAGGACAAACTTCACTTTGCTCAAATGGGCAGTCCTTATATTCCTGCACACAGCGCTACTTTAGCCGGTCTCGAACAAATAAATAGCAAGTTTCCTTTTTTCCAACTAGGAAATAAAATTGAATTGTTCTTAGCAAACGTACGGTGGGGTGGAAACGAAAGAACGGGTGGGAATATTTACAACCTAGACAAAGTAACAGTGCCAGAAGGCACTGAGCCAACAGCTGCGTATAAAGAGCTAGTGGGATGTTATGTAAGCACAGATTCTGCAAAGATAGATGGAATGATCGATGAAGCACGCAGGGTACTTTCAGACATCAGCGTTACACATAAGACTACTTACAACAGAACGACCAAGAATGCAGGGGGAGATAGCAAAAAGAAAGAGCTCTCTGATACCATGTTTGGAACTGCTTTATCTAACATCATGTTTGAGACACTCCGCATATTCTCGATGTTAAAATTTTTAGGAGATCAAGGACATGCTGAAGCACTTACATATTTTGAAGAACTGAAAGCGGATGCGTTCTACGGAGACTTTTTGCGTAGAGCAATGACCGGTGACTACCCAGAAAATCTCTCTACGGAGCTGTTATTAAGATATGTAAAAGAAGTGGCAAGTACACTCTACATAGCTGAATTCGTGACTGACGACATGCTGACGAATGCACCACCGCTATCATCAGTAGATGTACCATTAGCTCTTTACTCAAGAGGAGTGCTTGGCGCCGATCCTGATCCCTCACCAGCTACTATTGCTGCAGCGCGATCCGCAACGGTTGCACCTGGTCCACTTCCTACTCGCCCCAGCGGCATGTAGGCTAGCAAAAAGAATAGCAAGCCTCTCTAGAGGCTTGCTATCTCACTATTCACATTGAATTCTAATTTATAACCCCTTATCCGCCCTGTCGGGCACTCGGTGTAACCGAGCCGCGACCGTAAGGGAGCGTCACTGTGCTATAACTTTTAGCTGAAATTTCTTACTTTATGATATTAAATCGTCTTCTCATGGTAGAAATGTTGCCTTGTTCTACACCATCTCTCATCAGGTCCATGTAACGCTCCCTTACAGTCGCGGCTCGGTATTCAGGTTCATGTAACGCTCCCTCACGGTCGCGGCTCGGTATTCAGGTCCATGTAACGCTCCCTTACAGTCGCGGCTCGGTATTCAGGTCCATGTAACGCTCCCTCACGGTCGCGGCTCGGTATTCAGGTCCATGTAACGCTCCCTCACGGTCGCGGCTCGGTATTCAGGTTCATGTAACGCTCCCTAAC
>Ga0310813_10000916_pt1 | contig 17885 bp, 12 predicted proteins | sample YN3metagenome_FD_203086 | JGI IMG/M metagenome (GOLD analysis project Ga0310813, IMG submission 203086) | Soil microbial communities from experimental microcosm in Duke University, North Carolina, United States - YN3 | ecosystem: Engineered > Artificial ecosystem > Soil microcosm > Unclassified...
GTGGGAGCGACGCGCGAAATGCCTCGAGCGCTTCGACAGCGCCGGCGGCCGGATCGGGCGGCGTTTCCTTCGGCGGCGCGGGCGCGGCTTCCGCGGCCTTGGCGGCAGGGGCTCGCGGCGGCGGGGCCGGCTTGAGTTCGGGAAGCGGCGCCTCCATCTTCTCCGGAAGCGGTATCGCGACGGGGGCGCGTGGCGGCGGAACCTGGGCTTCCGCGGGCGGCGGCGCCATCTCGGCGCTGAAGATCGCCGCGAGGATGATCGCGAACAGCGTGAGCCCGGCCGCGGCCGCGGCGGGCCAGAGCCAGCCGCGGGACGGCTCGGCGTGGCGACGGGCCGCGGGGAACATCGGCTCGGTCGGGGGCAGCAGCGCGTCGATGAACTCCGCGTAGGTCTGGAAGCGCTCCTCGGGATCCTTCTCCAGGCAGCGGTGGATCACGGCCTCGAACCCGGCCGAGACTTTGGGGTTCAGGACGCGGGGAGGGAGCGGCGTCGCGGACGACTGCTTGAGCAGGGTCGCCACCTGCGACTCGCCGGCGAACGGCGGCCGCTCGGTGACCATCTCGTAGAGGACGCAGCCCAGGGAGTATAGGTCGCTGCGATGGTCGGTGGGACGGCCGTCGGCCTGCTCGGGAGAGGCGTACTCCGGCGTGCAGGCGACGGCGTCGAGATCGGTCAGACGCGTCCGGGCAAGCTCGGCGCTTCTCGCCAGGCCGAAGTCGGCGAGCTTCACCGAGCCGTCGCGGAGCAGGAAGATGTTCGCCGGCTTCACGTCGCGGTGGAAGATCCTCTGCCGGAGCGCGGCATCGAGCGCGCGGGCAACCTCGATGCCGACGCGCGCGGCGTCCTCTTCCTCGAAGGCGCCGCGATCGGTCAGGCGTTTCTCGACGGTCTCGCCATCCATGAACTCCATCGCGAACCAGAGACGGCCGTCGTTCTCTCCCGCCTGGAGGAGCGTGACGATGCGCGGGTCGTTCAGGCGCGCGAGGGCCTGGATCTCGACCTGGAATTTCTGGAGGATGCCCTGCTGGAGCTCGGGATCGACGGAGGGCGACGCGTGGAGGACCTTGACGGCGACCCAGCGGCCAACCGAGCGCTGCCAGGCGCGATAGACGCAGCCCATGCCGCCGCGTCCGAGGACGCCGTCGAAATGGACCTCGAAATCCCCCCAGGCGGCAATCAATTCCACCTGATCCTCCCCAGCTCCGATCGCGGCTCGGTTTCTAGCACAGCCCCATGGCAGGTTCAAGGACAATGCGACAACGCCGTGAAAATGGCCGTTCTACCCCTGCAGTGCGGGAAAGGGCCGGATTCTCTGCACGGAAAATGGCCGGATCGCGATTTTTTTGCGGGGGGCTCAGGCCCAGGACAGATCCAGGACCTCGACGCGACGGCGGAGCAGCCGGCAGACGACGAGGACGTCCTCCTCGTTCATGGCGAAGCCCTGCAGGACGTAGCAGGTTCCCAAATGGGAGCTCTCGCGGGTCTCGATCAGGCGCGCCGACGCGACGGCGCGCTTCACGTCCTCTTCGTAGAGGGACTCATCGACCATCGTTTCAAAGGCGTGCCGGCTGTAGATGAACGCGTTGTATCGGACGCGGGTCTTGATGACCCGCAGCACCTGCCGCGGTTCCTGGCGCATCATCGGCCACCTCCACCGGAGGGAGTGGAGGAAACGGCGCTTTTCTCGACGCCGAAACCGCGAACTTCGTAAAATAGCCGTTTCGATGATGCTGTCGCGCCGATCGTTTCTCGTCGCCGCGGCGGCCGCCGTGGGCGGAGGCCTGGGCGGCTGCGGCTCGGGCGAGGTCCGCACCCCGCCCGGACCCTTCCAGCTCGGCATCGCCTCGGGCGACCCCGCCCCCGACGGGTTCGTGCTCTGGACCCGCCTCGCGCCGCGACCGCTCGAGGCCGGAGGCGGCCTTCCCGGCCGCCCCGTCGAGGTCCGCTGGATTGTCGCCGAGGACGAGAACGCCACCCGGCCCGTCCGCGAAGGCGTCGCCCTCGCGCTCCCCGAGCTCGCCCACTCGGTCCACGTGGAGGTCTCCGGGCTCGCGCCCGACCGTCCCTACTGGTACCGCTTCCGCGTCGGCGGCGAGGAGAGCCCCGTCGGCCGCACCCGCACGCTGCCGCCCGCCGACGCCCGGCCCGGCCGCGTCCGCGTCGCGGTCGCCTCCTGCAATCACCTCGAGATGGGCTGGTTTACCGCCTACCGCCACATGCTCCGCGAGAATCCGGACCTCGTCCTCCACGTGGGCGACTATATTTACGAGCAAGCCGGTGTCGACAAGCGCGTCCGCAAGCACATGGGCAAGGAGTGCACGACGCTCCAGGACTACCGGACCCGCTACGCGCAGTACAAGGCCGACCCCGACCTGCAGGCCATGCACGCGGCGGCGCCCTGGCTCGTCACGCCCGACGACCACGAGGTCGACAACAATTACGCCGGCGCCGTCTCGGAGGAGCCGAAGGTGACGTCCGCGGAGTTCCTGATCCGCCGCGCCGCCGCCTACCAGGCCTACTACGAGCACATGCCGCTGCGGCTCGCGGCTCTCCCCAAGGGTCCCGACATGCTCCTCTACCGCCGCGTCGCCTGGGGCCGCCTCGCCGATTTCTTCGTCCTCGACACCCGCCAGTACCGCACGGACCAGCCCTGCGGCGACGGCAACAAGCCGCCCTGCGACCAGACGATGGACCCCAACGCCACCCTCATGGGCACGGCGCAGCGCGACTGGCTCTTCGACGGGCTCGCCCGCTCCGGCGCCTCGTGGAACGTCCTCGCCCAGCAGGTGATGTTCGCGCGCGTCGACCGGCTCCCGGGGCCCGGCGTCGCCTACAGCATGGACCAGTGGCCGGGCTACGAGGTCGAGCGGCGCCGCGTCCTGCAGTTCCTGCACGAGCGGAAGGTCGCCAATCCCGTCGTCCTCTCGGGCGACATCCACACCAACTGGGCCAACGATCTCATCGCCGACTTCGCCGGCCTGAACTCGCGAACGGTGGCGAGCGAGTTCGTCGGCACGTCGATCAGCTCCGGCGGCGACGGGGTGGCGGTCCCCAAGGATCTCGACAAGCTGCTCGCGGAGAACCCCTTCGTCAAGTTCCACAATGCCGAGCGCGGCTACCTGATGTGCGAGGTGACGCCCTCGCTCTGGCGCAGCGATTTCCGGACCGTCCCCTATGTGGTCAAGGCGGGCGCCCCCTTGAACACCCGGGCCACTTATGTGGTAGAGTCGGGCATGCCCGGAACCCGGAAGGCCTGAGGGGAATGCCCATGCGCGCCCTCGCCCTGCTCTGCGTCCTCGCCGCGGCCGCCGTCGGATGCCAATCCAAGGCCCCGGCGGCGCCCGAGCCCGCCCCGGCCCCGGCGCCGACGCCCGCTCCGGTTCCCGCTCCGAAGGCCCCCCTGGCCTTCGAGGAAAAGCTCCTGCACACGCTGCCGGAGGGGATGGACATCCGAGAGATCCTCGTCACGCCGAACGGCAGCGTCACGGCGGTCCTGATCCGCCGCGGCGGCAAGATGAGCGTGATCAGCAACGGCAGCCCCGGCGAAGCCTACGACAGCATCTCGGACCTCCGCTTGAGCCCCGACGGGAGCAGCGTCGCGTACCTGGCCTTCCAGGGCCGCAAGGGCTTCGTGGTGCTGAACGGCAAAAAGGGAGAGCCCTTCCCCTCCGTCCGCTCGCTCTCGCTGAGCCCCGACGGGTCGACCGTCAAGTATGTCGCCCGGACCGAGTCGGGCAGCTGCCACCTGGTCCTCGGCGACCGGAAGGGCGAGGAGTTCGACGAGATCGAAGAGTCGGGCGGGATCTTCAGCCCGGACGGCAGGACGGTGGCCTACCGGGCCTCGCGGGGTAAGAAATACTTCGTCGTGTTCGGCGATCGGAAGGGCGACGACTTCGATTACGTCGGCCGTCCGGCCATCCGCCGCGACGGCCAGCAAGTGGCCTACGAGGCGAAGGTGGGGTCGGCCGAGAACCGCAAGAGCCGCATCATCGTGGGAGACCGCGCGCTGAAGGGAGACTACGACTTCGTCGTCGGGCCCGTCTTCACGCCCGACGGGAAAGTGCTCTACGCGGCCAACCGCGGAGGCCGCTTCGAGGAGAAGCCGATCGATGGCCTCCCCATGAGTCCGCCCCTGGGCGGCACCTGGAGCATCGGCATCGGGGACGAGCTGCGGGACGCCTTCCGCGACGCGGAGCAGATCCGCGGCGGACTGACCGTCGCGCCCGACGGCAAGACGTTCGCCTACATCGCCCGGATCGCGGGCCAGGAGTGCGTCATCCTTGGCGAGCGACCGGGGCCGTTCTTCGCGTCGATCGGCCGCATCGGCTTCAGCCCGGGCGGCAAGTCGATCGTCTACGTCGCCGAGCTCGCCGAGAGCGCCGACAAGAGCCGCAATTTCCAGCTGGTGATCGACGGCAACCAGGCCAGCGAGGTCTTTCGCTTCATCGAGGGCTTCACGATGAGCTCGGACGGCAATGCCGTCGCGCTCAAGACCCACGCCAAGTCGGGGATCCAGGTGGTCGTGGGGAGCCATCGGAGCGAGATCTTCGATGTGGTCTACGATCTGAATTTCAGTCCGGAGGGCCGCAAGCTGGCCTTCTGCGCCCGCAAGGGCCGCGAGATCTGGTGGAAGGTGATGGACCTGAAGGGGTCTTAACGCCGGGCTACTGCTTCTCTTCTTTCTTCGGCTCTTCCTTTTTCGGTTCCTCCTTCTTGGGCTCCTCCTTCTTGGGTTCTTCCTTCTTCGGCTCTTCTTTCTTAGGCTCTTCCTTCTTCGGCGCCTCGGGCTTCTTCTCGTCCTTGGGGACTTCCTTGGCCTTGATGAGCTGGGCGCGCTCGACGCGCAGCTTCTTGAAGGCGTCCGCGGAGATGACGTAGTACCACTCGGCGAAGCGGCTCGTCAGCTGCTCCGCGCGCTTCTTGCCGTCGTCCTTCTTCTTCTCGAGGTCCTTCTTCTTGGACTCGTACTCTTCCTTGTCCTTCTTGGCCTTCTCCTCGTCCGCCTTCTGCTCCTCGGGCTTCTTCGCCGGGTCGGCCACGTAGGGTTTGGGCTCGACCGGCGCCGGGCCGACCAGGGAGCCGTCGTAGCGCACCGAGACGAAGAGGTACCGGTTCTCGCTGGCGCCCTCGGGCTTCTTGTCCTTCGGGTCCTTCTTCTCGTCCTTCTTCTCGTCGGCGCCCGCGCTGACCTCTTCCGCGGAGCCCACCAGGGCCTCGCCGAAGAGCAGGCGGTAGACCACGCCGTCCTCGCAGGCGATCTCTTCCTCGCCCTCGCTCGAGACCACCGAGAGGTGGTTGTTCTCGGACATGATGTAGAAGCCGTGCTGGAACATCGACTGCGCGGCCACGCGGAGGGTCTGGATCGGGATCTTGCTCAGCTCGTTCAGGTCCTTCACCTTGGCCACCTGCGGCGGCTTCGGCCGCACGCCGGTGAGCTTGAGCCCGCTCAGCGTGCTGGTGAGCGTGTTGATGGTGTCGCTGTTGACCTCTTGGTTGTCCTTCAGCTCGTTCAGCTTCCAGGGCGCGGCCGAATCGTCGCGCGACAGGAAGTCCGTCGAGCGGTTCTTGGGCGCAGTCTCGTTGAGGTTGAAGCTGTAGCGATCGATCGTCACCTTCTTGACCGCGGTCGAGCCGATCTTGAGGAGGTCCGTCTCGACCCAGTCCTCGAACTTGACCGAGATCTCGGGCGTGACCTTCACCGCGAAGGTCTGCTTCTGCTCGGGGACGCGGACGTAGCGGTGGCCGCCGCCCTCCTTGGTGTCCTTGCCGAAGATGTAGTCCGCGAGGGTGCTGCCGGAGGCGTCGAAGAGGCGCACGCGCTTGCCGCGGCCGCGGGTGCCCTTGGCGGCGGGGTCGAGCGGGTCGACGACGCCGAACTCCTCGTGGTCCTTCGGGTTGTCGGACGCGATCCGTTCCTTTTTGAGGTCCATGACGGACGCGGCGGTCTTCGCCAGGCGGTCCTTGCCGTCGGCCGGGTAGTTGTTGTGCGACGGGATCGACCAGAGGCCGTTCACGACCTGGACCTTGAAGGGTTTGGGCGTGCCGGCGAGCTCGTCGTACTCGATCACTTCGAGGGCCGCGGCCTTCAGGGGGTCCTTGAAGGCGGGATAGAACTCCTCTCCCTGGGAGCGGAATTCGGCCGCGGCGCGGGGCCGCGGTGTCGTCACGATCGCCAGCAAGACCAGAACGGCGGCGATGCCGGCGAAGATCGCGGTTTTCTTCCCTTCCTTGCTCATGACACCCTTCCCTGGGCCGCCATGCGGCGCGAGAACATGTAGAGGCCCATGATGAGCGCCGGGATCGGCGCGAAGACGACCGCCAGGATCCGGATGATCTTCTTGATCGAGCTCACGGACTGCTTCATCGTTCCCTTGCTGCGCTCGATCGCGGCCTTTTTCTTCTCTTCGATCTCGCGCTGCGTGGCCTGGAGGCGCTTGTTCTCGACCTCCTGGAGGCTGCGGACCTGCAGCTCCTTCTGCCGCTCGTCGAGGTCGCTGCGCTTGCGGACTTCTTCGACCTTCTCGTCGAAGCGCTTCTGCGCGTCGGCGCGCTCCTTCTCGGCGGTCTCCTCGGCGGTCTTGGTCTCGTCGAGCATCTTCTGGTTGTGGCTCTTGGTCAGGTTCTCGAAGCGCACCAGGGTGCGGTGCTTCGGGCGGCGCTTGCGGAGCTCCAGGTACGACTCATCGCCGGCCAGGACGTCGATGGAGTTGAGCACGAAGGTGACGTTGTCGAGCTGGAGGTCCGGGGGCCCGTCCGCGCGGAGCCCGAAGAACATGTTCGAGATGCAGTCCAGGTCGGCGACGAAGATCACGTTGATGTTGGAGCCCGCGGCGGGCTGCCCGTCCTTGGGAGGCGCGGCGGGGAGCGAGCCCTTGATGCGGGCCGCGAGGGTGATCTCCTGGCCGCGCGGGCGGTACTGCGGCTCCACCGGCTGCAGGCCGAAGAACGACTGCTGAAAGCGCTGGCTCTTAAAGACGCCGCCCGACATCGGGGTGGTCTTGAGGAGCGGCGTGAACGTCAGGGGCAAGGTGCCCTGCGGATTGACCTCGCCGGGGAAGATCAGGGCCATCTCCTGCAGGCCGGACGAGAGCAGCTCCGACTGGTTGAAGCGGTCCTGGCTGACGAAGAGGATCTCCCGCGGCAGGTGCTTGAGCTTCGGGTGCGGGTTGTAGGAGTCCCAGGTAATCATCTCGCTCGGGAACGAGATGCCGATCTCCTGGTAGAAGCGCGCCAGGTCGCCCTTGGGCTCCCCGGGCGGCGGCGGCATGGCGCCGAAGCCGCGGTTCGGGTTCTGCTTGGGCTCGCCGGGGCAGAGCTTCGGATTGAAATTCGGGAACGGGTCGTCGAAGAGCAGCGAGGGCCCGCCCTGCTTCACGTAGGCGAGCAGGGTGTTCATCTGCGGCTGCGTCAGCGACGAGACCTGCGCCACGATCAGGGCGTCGAACTTGTCGGTGATCGGGGCGTCCAGGCCCACCTGGACGACGTCGTACTGCTTCTTGAGCTCCGTCAGGATCTGCCATTCGCCCTGGGAGGACATCGACTGGAAGTCGAGGCCGCCGAAGAGGCGCGCGTCGGTGTTGGCCACGCCGATCTTCCGGCGCTTCGCCCCGGAGACCGTGCCGATGGAGCGCGTCAGTTCGTACTCCACGGGGATCCCGCGGTTCACGAAGGGGATCACGACCTCTTCGCTGCCGCAGGTGAACGCGACGCCCAGGTAGATGCCGCCTTCGGCTTCCTCGTCGCTCTCCCGGCCCGGGAAGACCGCCTCGGGCTTGATGCCGAACTGGTCCTCAGCCAGGCGCGCCTCGGGACTGTAGCGCTCGGTATCGACGATGCGGAGGTGGATGCGGTCGCCGCCGATGGCGTCGTACTCCTTCAGGAGCCCGACCAGGTTCTCGCGCACTTCGACGTAGCTGTCGGGCACGTTCGGGCTGATGTAGGCCTGGATGTACACGGGACGGCCCGGATCGATCTTGTTGATGATTTCCCGCGTCGGGCCCGTGAGGGTGTGGAGACGCTCCTGGGTGAGGTCGACGCGGCCGCCGGCGCGGTTCGCGAGGACGCCCACCGCGATCCCGATGACCAGGAGGGACACGGTGCGAATCCCGTGGTGAAAGCCGAGCTTTCGAGAAAGCGCTCCCACAAGGCCGCCGCCGGAGTAGTTTAGGTTGATCCCTCCCCGTCGTCTCTGGAGCAGGGCCAGGTTGATGTACAGGAACAGGACGGCCAACGCGCTGAAGTAGAGGATCGCGCGGATCGAGACGACGCCCTTCGCGAGGTCGTCGAACGCCGCGTCGATTCCCAGCCCTTCGAGGGCGTCCTGCACCCGGCCGCTGGAGATCTGGCCTGCCTTCCCCAGAGCCACCGGAACGGCGCAAAACAGCGCGCCCAGGATGAAGGCCACCGTCTGGCTCGAGGTGAGCAGCGAGGCCACCATGGCGACCGCCAGCAGCCCCGCTCCCAGGAACCAGTAGCCCAGGTAGGTGCCGATCATGACCCCGATATCCGGGCTGCCCAGCCACTCGAGGACGAGCACGTTGATCAACGAGAAGAGCAACGCGACCGAGTAGATGCCGAGCGTGGCGAGATACTTCCCCAGCACGATCTCGAGGTCCGTCGCCGGCAGCGTGAGGAGCAGCTCGTCCGTCCCCTGCTTGCGCTCCTCGGACCAGGTGGCCATCGCGACGGCCGGAACGAAGAACAGGAGCAGGAAGGGGTAGTACTGGTTGAGGGTTTCGAGGTTCGCCAGGTTGTTCGTGAAGAAATTCTCCCGGCAGAACGCGAATGCCGCGCTCAGCACGACGAACACGGCGATGAAGACGTAGCCGGTCGGCGAGCCGAAGTACGAGAGGAAATTGCGGCGGAAGATGGCCTGGACGACGTGTCTACGTGGCATGGCGGTTCACGCTTTCGGCGCGGCTCCCGTCAATGAATAGAAGACCTCGTCGAGCGAAGGCCCGCGGGCTTTCATCTCCTGCGGGGTGCCGTCGAAGACGATCTGGCCCGCGTGGACGAAGATCACGCGGTCCGCGACGGCCTCCACCTCCTGCAGGATGTGGGTGGAGAGCAGGATGGTCTTCGATTTTCCGAGTTCCCGGATCGTGGCCCGGACGTCGCGGATCTGGTTGGGATCGAGACCGCTCGTGGGCTCGTCCATGATGAGGACGTCGGGCTCATGCAGCAGCGCCTGGGCCATTCCGCAGCGCTGGCGATAGCCCTTGGAAAGCTTGTAGATGGGCTTTTCGAGGACGTTCTTGATCGACAGGAGCGTGGTCACCGCCTCGATGCGGTCGTTCAGGCGGGCGGGCGCCATCCCCCGGGCCTCGCCGAAGAAGCGAAGCAGCGCATAGGGGGTCATGTCCAGGTAGAGCGGGCCATTCTCCGGGAGGTAGCCCAGCTTCTCGGCGGCGGTCAGGCGGTCGACCGACATGTCGTAGCCGGCGATGCGGGCCGTGCCGCTCGTGGGCGACAGGAAACCCGTCAGGATCTTCATGGTCGTGGTCTTGCCGGCGCCGTTGGGGCCGAGGAAGGCCGCCACCTGCCCCCGGGGGATCGAGAAGCTGACGTCCTTCAAGGCATGGAAGTGCCCGTAGACTTTGGAGAGCTTCTCCGCCTGGATCATGATAGGGGCATTGCTCATAGGGCTTTTTCCATATCAATTACGGTCACGATTTTCAAGTGTTGGGACGAAATTGGAACTGCCGGGCGTATAATCGTCAGCCATGCAGGGACTTGCGTTCGCGCTGCTCGTGGCCCTCGCCCAGGCCAAAACGCCCGACAAGGAGCTTCAGGGCCTCGCGGCGAAGTGCGGCTCGGAAATCCCCTGGGTCAACTCCCTCACGGACGCGCAGAAGCTGTCCAAATCGACCGGCAAGCCCATCCTCTGGGCCGTCTCCCGCATCGAAGGCTCGCCCATGGACCGCAAGCTGGTCCTCGAGAAGTACATGCTCAGCGGCCCCTTCATGATGCCGGGCGTGGTGGAGATGGTGACGGAACACTTCGTGCCGCTGCGCCTCGAGGGCGAGCCGCCGCTCCACAAGGCCTACGGCATCGCGGTCGGCGACTTCATCGAGCCCGGCTTCATCTTCCTGGGACCCGACCTCAAGGTGCTCCACCGGGTGGACCGCCTGACGACCTTCTCGGAGGACTGGCTGCTTCACCTCTTCCGCGGCGTCCTCAAGAAGGCCGGCCGCGAGGTCGCGGAGAAGAAGATCGAGCTCAGCGAAGGACGCCGCGCCATCGCCGAAGGCCGGCCCGATCCGTCGCTCTTCGAGCTCAAGACCGACGACGAGTCCCGCTGGTTCCACGGCGTGGCCCTCCATCTCGTGAACCGCGACGGCGCCGCCCGCGACGAGTGGAAGAAGATCAAGACGGGCCGCTGGGCCTGGAAGGCGGCGGCGGAGCTCGCCCGCGACGGCCCCTTCGTGCGCGGCTTCGAGATCTACGAGGCGCTGCCGCCCGAAGCGTTCAAGGACGAGCTGCCCACGACCAGCACCCTCCCCCGCCCCAAGGCCGACGTCGCCCGCGCGGTCCGCTTCCTCCTGCAGAACCAGCGGAACAACGGCGTCTGGGAGGACTCGCACTATAACTTCGGCGGCGACGCCTCGCTGCCCAACGTCTACATGGCGGTCACGGCGCTCTCGGCGCTCGCGCTCCGCGCCTACGGGGATCCGAAGCAGATCGAGACCGCCATCACCCGCGCCGAAGCCTACATGAAGGACGAGAGCCGCGTCGCCCACAACGACGACCAGGAGATCGCGTGGGCCCACGCCTACCGCCTGCTCTACTTCACGAAGACCGGCGACAAGGAGATGATGGCGCGGCTGGTCAAGAAGCTCGCCGAGCTTCAGAAGCGTTCGGGCGCGTGGCAGCACGAGTACGACAACCCGTTCGTGACCGCGACGATCCTCCACGTCCTCGAGGAGGCCAAAGGCGCGGGGGCGGAGGTCCCGGCCGCCGTGCTGAAGCGCGGCGCGGCCGCCCTGAAGTCGACGCGCGACGCCAAGGGCATTTTCTCCTACGAGTTCCCGGGCAAGGGCGGCGCCGTCGAAGGCGCGGCGGGGCGGATGCCCTTCCTCGAGTACGCGCTCACGCTCTCCGGTCAGGCGAAGCCGGAGGGGGTGAAGGCGGCGCTCGCCGAGTCCTTCCGGCATCACGCGCTGCTCGAGAGAGTCCGCAAGTACGACGACCATGCGGATGCCTTCCACAACGGCGGATTCTTCTTCTGGTACGACCAGTACGGCCGCGCGCTCGCCGCGAAGGCGGTCGACGACGCCGCGGCCCTCGAGAAGCAGCGGGAGATCGTCCTGTCGACGTCGGAGATCGACGGCTGCTGGGTCGATTCGCACGAGCTCGGCCGCGTCTACGGCACCGCGATGGCGCTCCTCACGCTGAAGCTCTGCGAGAAGCAGTAACGCCGGCGGGACCGGCAGGTCTAACCGGTGGTCCCGTGGGAGGAAAGGTCCAAGACGATGCGCGCCGATCCGCCCTCCGTCCCGCCCCTGCCGGATTCCCGCGCGCTGCTCGTCGTGGTCGACGCGGTCCGGAACGCTCCCGGCAGCACCCGCGACGCCCTGGTGAACGCGACGCTCAACCATCCCGAGGCGCCCGGCTTCGACGCGGGCGAACTGCGGCGCCTGGCGGAGTCCTACGCGGACGCGCGGGAAGGGTTCCGCCGCCCGCAGGCCGGCGCGGGCTACGTCCTGGCGGCCTTCTACACGATGCGCCGCCGGGTGGGGCTCTGGATCGGCGTCCCCTTCGTGGTTCTGCTGACGCTGGGCCTGGCCTTCTGGGGACTCACGGAGTTGAATCAGCGACAGGAGCTGACGAAGCTCCGGAGCCGCTGCACGGCTCAGATCGAGCGCGCCCGGCAGGACGGCCGAGCGGCGGGCGGCCAACTCGACACCGTCGAAAACGCTGTCCGCTCGGCCCAGCCCCCGCTGCCCAACGAGGCCCGGATCCGGGACCTGATCCAGGCGTTCCGGGAGCGTCAGTCCGCGGCGATGGAGTTCCTCTCCGACTACGAGCCGTATCGTGGACTGGATCCGCGACGGATCCGGCAGCTTCGACGCGAGGCCGATGACGTCCGCTCGCAGGTTTCGGCGATGGAGAATCTGCTCCAGCAGGTGAAGGAGCAGTTCGACAAATCCACGGAACTGCGGATCGCCCGGGATGAGCTGGACGGTCTCCTCAAGGAAGCCCGGGCTATGAATCTCGAGCGCTTCCAGATGAAGTTCGTCGAATCCACGCATTCGGCGGGAGTGTTCGCTTCGGAACAGGGGAACTCGGAGAAGCTCCGCGGGTTCATCCAGGAACTCTCCGAGTACCTGCTGAAGGCCCGGGAGCTGTCGGACATTCCGAAGCAACTGAACGCGCTCGTCGCCCAGTTCCGGGCCGTCGCGCTCGACGACGAGGATCGGAAGCGGGTCGAGAACGTCTACCGGGATGGCCGCGACGCGGCGGCGGCGTCCAACCTCCCCGTCCTTAAGGAATCCGTGCGACAGCTCCAGGGCATGGCGGCAAAGCTCGAGGAGGAGTACACCATCGTCATCACCGGCGGCAAGTGGCGCACCCGCAGGAACAACCCTTCCGTGAAGAACTACTACGTCCTCGTCGAGGCGGTCGACCGCTCCGGCCGCCGCCTCCCTCGGATGGTCAAGAACGAAGAAGAGGGCGGCTACTTCAACGTCACGACGTGGGGGGAGCGGGTGCCCTTCGATGTCTACGAGCGGGTCCGGCTGGACAAGCAGGACAACGGCGTCATCGATCGGAACGAGTTCGCTCGCAAGGAACGCGGGCGCCTGGAGGAGCGGGTCACGCTCCGCCTGGAGAACGGCGAGCCCCTGCCCCGGGTCGGTCAGATCACGAGGTGGTGAGGTGATCCTCGGCAGCGAAGTCCACGGCAAGATCCGCCAGGCCGTCGCGCGGCAGAAGACGGCCGAAGCGGCGCTGAGCGACCGTCTCTACGATTGCGAAAAGCGGATCGCCCGGCTCGTGGCGGAGCGGGAGGAGGCGTTCGCGCAGCTGGCACGCCGCGCCCTTCCGGAGCTCTCGGCGGAGTCGGTGAAGAACACGCTCCGGGAGGTCCAGTCGGACGTCGAGCGGATCTATCTCGAGCGGCAGGCGCGGCGCCAGGCCCTCGAACGGGAGATGCTCGACGCGGCGGCGCGCCGCTCGGAGCGCGACGCGCAGCTGGCGGAGCTGGAAGGCCGCCGCGCCGCGAAGGCGCAGGAGATCGAGCGCCTGAAGGACGCGGTCCTGCAGGAGCTGCGCGGACGGCCGGAGTACGCCGAGCTCCGCCGCTCCCTGGCGGCAGCTTGGGAGGAGCAGCGCCGGGTCGAGGCCCTGGGATCCGCCTTCACGGCGATGGCGGGTGCCAAGGCTCGCGACTTCGAGTCGAATCGGGTCTTCACCTACCTGGCCGGGCGCGGCTACGGTGGTGCGGCATACCGGCCGAACGCGCTGACCCGGGCCCTGGACGGCTGGGCCGCGCGCAAGATCGACTACCTTCGGCAGAAGGCGGCCTACGACCTGCTCCGCCACGGCGCCCGCCTGATCGGCGACGAGGCCGCGCAGCGCGGCGGACGAGCCCACGAGATCGAGTCGCGCACGAAGGCCCTGGAGCGCGAGGTCGCGGGCCGCCACGGGCTCCTGGCCGCGCTCGAGGAGGCGAAGGCCCTGGACCAGCAGAGGACCTCCATCGTGGAGGAGATCTCGCGCGCGTCCCAGGATTGGGAGCGCAAGACCCAGGAGCGCAGCGACCTCGACAGCACGAAGGGCAGCCATCACGTCCAGGCGCTGGAGCGACTCAAGACCTACCTGAAGGGGCAGGAGATCGCGGCCCTCAAGGCCCGGGCCGCCGCGCAGGACCGGCCCCTCACGGACCGGATCGGGACGATCGACGAGGAGATCAAGATCCTGAAGCGGGATTCGAGGACCGTGCAGCAGGAGCAGGCGGCGCTGGCGCGGCGCCTTCGGGAGCTGCACGACGTCGAGAGCCACTTCACGCGGCGCGACTACGACGCCTACGGGGCGCGCTTCACGAACGGGCTGGACGTCGACGCCTTTCTCCTGGGCTGCATCGCCGGGCGCTATTCGGCCCGCGACGTCTGCTCGGAGCTTGACCGGCATCGCTACGTCGAGCCCACGCCGTCCTTCTCGAGCTCGTCGGACAGCTTCTCGAGTTCCTCGAGCTTCAGTTCGGACTCGTCGTCCAGCTCGTCGAGCTCGTCGTCGAGTTCGTCCGGCAGCAGCGACGGGGGCGGGTTCAGCACCGGCGGCGGGTTCTAGCGCGACTTCTTCTTTTTCTTCCCGGCCGACGCTTTCCGTTTCCCGGCGGACTTCGGATGGATGAAGGAGACGGGGACCACCGTGATCTTCGGCTGGGGCATCCCCGTGACTCTCTGCATGGCCGGCCCGAGCCGGGACTTCTGGAAGGCGTCGAAATCGGCCTCGGATTCCCACAGATCGACGACCGTCCAGCCGTTGGGGCCGGCGCCCGCCGTGTGGGAAAGGATGCCCTTCGGCCAGGAGGGCTTCTTGTCGAAGCCCAGTTCCTTCATCACCTGGTCGTACTTGTCTTTTCCGACGCCCGGAAGTTCGACGATCATCATGACGGCCATCGCGTCGCTCCTGGTCTAGGACGCCTACCCTAACGCCCCGACCTGGAGGCCGTCCACGACGAACCTATTCCCGGACGAGCTTCGCGAATTCCTCGATGTGGTCGTAGTTGTGCTGCCAGGTCGTGTACATCACGCCGACGACGCCCTTCACCTTGGCGGCGGCCGCCATCCAATCGCGGACCTTCTCGACCGGTCCGTCGTAGTAGCCCGCGAGGACCTGGCGATGGCCGCGCTCCGCGAAGAACGGGAGGTTCTGCTCGCGCGCCCCATAGTGCCAGTTCACGATGATGACGTCCTTCGGAAGCCCCTCCCAGGACCCCTTGAGGTCGCCGCGCACGAGATAGTACTCGTTCCGGGCGTTGTGGAAAGGGTCGAACATGTCGTTCCACACGTAGATCGTCGAGCCTTCGAGCAGCTTCACGCACTGGCGCGCGTTCTCCGCGAGCAGCGGGCCGGCGTCGAGGTTCCGCTTCACGCAGGCGTCGTCCGTGTTCATCGAGCGGAACTCGTCGTGCGACATCATGAAGCCCTTGGCGCCGGTGGCTTCCTTGACGCGGCGCGCCTCGTCCTGCAGGAGCTCAAGGGTCTTGGGCTCCGAGATGCAGGCGGAGACCTGGCCGTCGTGGATGATCGCCGGATGGTACCAGGAGACGCGCAGCTTGGTGCCGTCGGGCAGCTTCGTCTTGATGCTCACGGGCTCGTGCCAGGCTTCGAACTCGCCCTTCCAGGGATGGGCCCCGAGCTTCGGGTCGGCGACCGGCTCGTAGTCCTTCCCCTCCTCGTAGCCCTGGATCGTGAAGGGCGCGCCGGGGCGGCGCAGGACGTTGACCAGCCCGGCCTCCTCGATCTTCCAGTCCTTCCACTGGAGCGTGCCCTTGGCTCCGCCCCAGATGCCGAAGTAGAGGCTGATCTTCTCGTGGTCCAGGGTGTTGAAGACGACGTGGTGCTCCTTCCAGTCCTGGGTCTTCTTCACGCCCAGGTTCTGCCACTGCAGGGTGCGGCTGCCGGAGATCGCCTTGATCTCGGGATGCCCGCTGTAGTCCTGGGTCTTGATCTTCACCGACACGTGGTAGCAGCGGTACTGGGGCAGTTGCAGGGTGTAGGTGAAGCGGGCGAGCTTGGGGTTGTCCTTCACGGTGGCGACGCCGTCCTCGACGCTGACGGACTCGTCCTTGAAGCCGAACTTCGCCGGAAAGGCGACGGGTGGGTCGGCCACCACGCTGGCCTCGCCCCCCTTCACCACGAAGAGGGCGTCCTTCACGGGCAGGCCCTCGGCGAGGTTGGGATCGTGCCAGAGCATCGAGTTGGAGTAGCCGATGTGGAAGATCGCCGGGACGAGCTCGATCTTGAGGTCGGCGGCGATCTTCTTGGCGCGCTCGAGGTTCTTGAAGTAGCGCTTGTCCATGTCCCCGAGCTTGGCCATCTTCGAGTCGGCCAGGAGGACCTTGGTGTAGCCGGCCTTCGCGGCGCGCGTCCAGAGCTGCTCGGCCGCGTCGACGTTCTTGTCGACCAGGAAGTTGGTGGCATGGTACAGCCAGAGGTCGGGCTTCTCGGGGGAGGGATCCTGCGCCCCGCCGATGCGGGGCAGCGTCGAGAGCGCCAGGGCCGCCAGGAGGAGTTTTTTCACGCGTGCCTCTCGTGATGGAAGAGGGTCCCGCCGCTCCACACTCTCAACGCCGTTCCGGAGCTTTTGTGGCGCCGAGAATGACTCCCCACGGTGCCCGGAGGCCGCGCGCGGCGGTGCGGCCTACTGATTTTCGAGGATGTAGCGGGCCATCTTGTCCTCGCTCTCCTTCTTGACTTTGAACTTGAGGCCGTTGAACTTGCCGTCCGTCTTCTCGAGCAGGGGGACCAGCCCGTCGGACATGGACTTGGAGGAGACGTAGAGGATGAAGTCGCCCCCGGGCGTCTTGACGTCCACCACGGGCGCGAAGCCGCGGATGGTCATGACCACGTAGGGCTCCGACGTGATTTCGACGGGAATCCACTCGGTGCCGACCTTGAGGTTGGGTTTGCGTTCCTGATCCGCCATAGCATTAGATCCTCTATATACAGCGCATATCCTACAACCCATGCCGGAAACAGGAAGCAGGAAACAGGAAACAGAAGACCCGCCACCCACCCCCTACCCTTCCCTTGGAGGGAGGGGGAGTCGAGCGCCCGGACGATGGTCGCAGGGGGTAGGTCTTGGTTCATACGTCGTGCTTCTTGCTTCGGACCCAAGCCTCTCTCTATAATTTGCCGCTCTGGCGTTCTGAGAACTGGGTCTTCTGTACTAGGTACTTATATGGACTACTTTAGTTACCTGCGCGGCGAGCTGCGCGTCGAAGACGTCTCCATCCAGGACATCGTCGACAAGCACGGCACGCCGGCCTACGTCTATTCCGGCCGCACCATCCTCGAGCACTACCGCAAGCTGCGCGACGCCTTCGCGGGCGCGGGAGCGACCCAGGCGCCCCTGATCTGCTACTCGGTCAAGGCGAACTCCAACCTCTCCATCCTCAAGCTCATGAAGGACGAGGGGAGCGGCTTCGACGTGGTCTCGGGCGGCGAGCTCTATCGGGCCCTCAAGGTCGGGGCCGATCCGAAGAAGATCGTCTTCGCCGGCGTGGGCAAGAACGACGAAGAAATCACCTACGCCCTCGAGCAGGGCATCCTGCTCTTCAACGTCGAGAGCGAGGAGGAGCTGGCCAACATCGACCGCATCGCCGGGAAGATCGGCAAGAAGGCGCCGATCGCCCTGCGGGTGAACCCGGACGTCGACCCCCAGACCCACACGTACATCAGCACCGGAAAGAAGGAGACGAAGTTCGGCGTCGATCTCATCCGGGCCAAGCGGATCCTGCAGTCGGCCCTGGAGCTGAAGAACATCGCGGTGTCCGGCCTCCACGTCCATATCGGGAGCCAGATCACGAAGGTCGACCCCTACGTGGAGACGATGCAGCGGATCTCGGCGTTCCTGCCCGAGATTGCCAAGCTGGGCGTGAAGATCGAGTGGCTGGACATCGGCGGCGGCTTCGGCATCTGGTACAAGGACAAGCTCGCCCGCCCGGCCAAGGAGATCGCCGCGTCGATCCTCCCCATGCTCCAGAAGATGGGCTGCAAGGTCCTGCTGGAACCCGGCCGTTTTATCGTCGGAAACGCCGGCGTCCTGGTCACCCGGGTCCTCTATGTCAAGGAGTCCGGGGACAAGAAATTTGTCATCTGCGACGCAGGAATGAACGATCTCATCCGTCCTACTTTATACAGCGCGTATCACCGGAT
>Ga0310813_10000917_pt1 | contig 17865 bp, 19 predicted proteins | sample YN3metagenome_FD_203086 | JGI IMG/M metagenome (GOLD analysis project Ga0310813, IMG submission 203086) | Soil microbial communities from experimental microcosm in Duke University, North Carolina, United States - YN3 | ecosystem: Engineered > Artificial ecosystem > Soil microcosm > Unclassified...
CAGCGGCAAGGAGAAGTGGAGTCACACCTACGAGGTGCCGCCGATCTGGCACGTCGGCTGGGGGGAACTGGGCCCACGGGCTACGCCGACCCTCACGGCCAAGCACGTGTTCACGATCGGAACCTTCGGCGACGCGTTCTGCTTCGACCGCAAGACCGGCGCAATCGTCTGGAAGCGCAGCTTCAAGGAGGAGTCGCCCTATCTCAACGGCAGCGTGAAGGGCGGCGGCAACCTCGAGTGGAAGGGCTTCAACGGCTCGCTCGTGCCGATCGGCGACAAGATCCCCTATTTCCTCTGGCAGGGCGGCAATCCGGCCATTCCCGCGTGGACCAAGACCGCGGTCAGCAACAAGATGCAGATGTTCGCGTACGACGCCGGCACGGGAAAGGTCGCCTGGAAGTTCGAGGAGGACTGCGCGCCCGGCACCCGCGGCCCCGGCCTGATCACCGGCAGCGGGCTGCGGATCACGTTCCGGAACGAGGACTGCCTGGTCGTCTACGGCAACCGCCAGTGGAAGATCCTTCGACTCTCGGACGGCAAGCAACTCTGGACCTGGGTCACGGTGGAGCACAACGATTCGCCGGCCTGGGCCTGCGGCGGCATCGCGCCGGTCGGGAAGAACCTCTACCTCAGCTCCGTGAACGGATGGCAGCCGTCGCTGGTCGAATGCGATTTCAGCCAGCCCGATCCGAAACCGAAGGTGCTGTGGACCAACAGCGGGATCCACGAAGCGGTGACGCCTCCCGTCATCTGGGACGGCTGCATCTACGGCTTCTTCGTCGACAATCGCGAAGAGTCCTGGGCCGCCGGTTCGAAGCCCGGGGAGATGACCTTCTCCCTCCGCTGCAGCGACCTGAAGACGGGGAATCTGCTCTGGAAGCAGCCGGGCTTTCACTATGGGCTGTCGATCAGCGCCGCCGACGGTCTGCTGTTCGTCCACGACCATCAGCGGCTGACGCTCGTCGAGGCGAATCCCAAGGCCTACGTTCAGAAGGGCCGCGTCGACGGGCTCCATAAGCTGCCCAACGCCGGCCCGAATTCCCACCGCGGCCTGCTCGACTGGAGCATGCCGGTGATCTCGAAAGGGCGCCTCTACCTCCGCACCCCCGTCGAGATCTTCTGCTACGACATCAAGGACCCGAAATCCAAATGAGCCGCCGCGCCGCGCTGGTCGTCCTGATCGTCGCCGCGCTCGCGGAGCGCGGATCGGCCGTCCCGCGGCCCGCGGGCGCGCAGGCCCGGGGTTTTCGCGGAGACGGTTCCGGCCGTTTCCCGGACGCCGCGCCGCCGATCGAGTGGGGCGCGGAAAAGAACATCCGCTGGACGACGAAGATCGGCCCCAACAAGTACTCGGCGCCGGTCGTCGTCGACGGCCGGATCTTCCTCGTCGCGGAGCCGGCGCAGCTCGTCTGCGTCGACGCGGCGGACGGCCGCATTCTCTGGCAGAAATCCAACGGCTACGCCGACCTGCCCGGGAAGGTCGAGGGGAAGCCTCCGCGGGGCGATGCCGGCAACACGACGCCGACGCCGGTCAGCGACGGGCGCTTCGTCTATGCGGTCTTCGGCAGCGGCATCGTCGCCTGCTACGACCTGAAGGGAGAGCGGCGCTGGATCCGCTACGGGGGACCTTATCCCGCCCCGGAATATGGCCGCTCCACGTCCCCCGCGCTGGTGGGAGGCAAGCTTCTGGTGACCCTGTCGTGCCTGATCGCGCTCGACGCGACGACCGGCGAAGAGGCCTGGAAGAACAAGGAGGTTCAGGAGCTGTACGGGACGCCGGTCCCGGCGGTCCTGGGCGGCGTGGACGTGGTCGTGCTGCCCTCCGGGCAGGTGGTCCGCGTCTCCGACGGCAGGATCCTCGCCTCGGAGCTCGGAGGCCTGTCGTACGCGAGCCCGCTGGTCCAGGACGGCGCGGTCTACCTGATCCAGGCCCTATCGAGCGCCCAGCAGCTGACGGCGAGCTCTCCCGACAAATGGGAGGCCCGGCAACTGTGGGAGCAGGAGCTGGACGGCATCTTCTACGCGTCGGCCCTCCTCGACAAGGGCCTGATCTACGCCGTCTCCAACAACGGCGATTTCTACATCCTCGATGCCAAGGACGGGAAGATCCTGGCCCACAAGGAGCTCGATCTTCCGAGCGGCGCCGGCCGTCCCGGGGCTTCCGCCGCGAATCTGTATCCGAGCCTCGCGCTGGCCGGGAACTATCTGATGCTGTTCAACGACCAGGGCGACGCGCTGGTGCTGGAGCCGGGTCGCCGGTACACGGAGCTCCGGCGCAACCACCTGGGCGCCGGCCACGGCAGCGCGCCCGCCTTCGACGGCCGCTTTATCTATATGCGCGGCGACCAGAACCTCTACTGCATCGGAGAGCCGACCCAGCGCTGATCAAATCCTGCATTCGCATTCCGGATTTCCGGCACCAAGGGTCAGGATTTTGGCTAAGGGAGGGTAGATGCTCCTTCTGATTCTCGCGTCCCTGCTCCCACAGGAAACGGAGGACTATTTCCCCCTGAAGCCCGGGATGACGTGGGAGTTCGAGAACGCCGACGGGAAGACCGAGACCAAGTCGGTCGGTGACGTGAAGAAGATCGGCGACCGCGAGTACCGGCTGATCCGGAACGCCCTCGTCGGAACTCCTCCCGAGCGCGACATTCCTGCCGTCGTCTCGGCCGAGGGGGTGACGCTCTTCGACGAGCACGACCAGGTGGACGTCTGCTGGCTGAAGCTTCCGATCAAGGCGGGGGCGGAGTGGACCCACAAGAGCCGTGTGGGCAGCCTGGCGATGAAGCTGGCGGCCGAGGAGGAGATCGAGGTCCCGGCGGGGAAGTACAAGGCCCTGAAAGTGGTCGCGGACCTGGAGGTGAACGGGGCCAAAGGCCGCATGACGGTCTGGTACGCCAAGGGCGTCGGGGAAGTCCGGAGCGAGCTCTGCCTTCGGGTCAACGACGAGAACCGGACCTGGTCCCGCCGCCTCAAGAAGGTCGAGACGCCCCCGGCCCGCTGAGCGCCCCGCCGATGAAAATCGGTTCAATTATGCACCCGCGGCTGCGGCCCGGGATATACTTGAACTCGAGTCTCAGGGTTTTCCGGACACGGGGATATGGGGTAGGGGTGTGTTTCGGACGTCCATGACGGCAACGGTGCACGGCGGCTCGGACTTCCGGGCGGGAAGGCGGGCGGCATGAACGCCTCCAATTCCAACCTGCTCGGTCAGATCGCCTTCGAGGTCGGCTACGTCAGCGCCGAGCAGCTTGAGGAGTGCCTCAAGCTCCAGTCCGGCGCCGTCGCCTTCGCCCCCATCGGCCTTCTCCTGCTCGAGAAGGGCTACCTGACGCTGGAACAGCTGGAAGACCTGCTTCGCATCCAGCGCCTCCGCTTCCAGGCCCTGAGCGCGGACCCGTCCCAGGGGGGCCTCTTCGGCCAGATCGCGATCCGCCGGGGCTGGGTGAGCGCCGCGCAGCTGGCCGAGTGCCTGCGCGAACAGGAAGCGTCCGCGAAGGCGGGGTCCTCCCTGCGCCTGGGCCAGATCTTCCTGGACAAGAAGTTCCTCACGGTCCCGCAGTTCCTCGAGATCATCCGCCTGCAGAACAAGGAAGTCGCGCAGTGCCCGCACTGCCAGACCTTCTTCGATACCCACGAAGCGACCCCGGGCACGCCCTTCGGCTGCTCGTCGTGCGGCCACGTCGTCCGCAGCCGCGCCTAAGAACGGATTGGCCACAGAGCCCTCCGAGCCCTCAGAGAGGAACTCCTCTGGGGGCTCCGTGGCCAATAGCGGAAGCTTTTCGGACTTTGGGAACACAACCTGAGGTCGCTTCCAGGACGGGTTAATGGCCGGCGTTGAGCCGGTTGGCGAGCAAGAAGATCCCGACCAGCATCGCCAGCGCGCCGACCACGAGGACGGCGCCGACGACGAAGCGGATCCGGTTCGAGCGTCTCCACTCCGCGAAGACCCGGCGGGTGTGCTTCTGGACGGCTTCCTCGGAGGGGAGGGTCCGGCCGAGCCCGGCGTCGAGCGCGACGCCGCTGCCCCGGGCGGAGCCCGAGAACTGCGGCACGAATCCGCAGTGGGGGCACTGCGGAGCCGACGTCGAAAGCCGGCCCATGCATTCGGGGCAGGTGACGATCATGCGACTACGCCTCGATTCTACCCCGTCCGGGGAGTCGGCACGGCCGAGTAATACAAATTAGAATTATTCACGGCAAGGACGCGGACTGCTATTCTACTGGGCCTGATTTGGAGACCTTGAGCATGACGTTCGCGACCGCGCTTCTCGCCGTTCTTGTCCTGCCGGCCGCGTCGTCGGGCGTGGAGGCCGCGGAGGCGCTGCCCCTCACCGACCGCATCCTCATGGTCCACATCAAGGAAGGCCACGCGGTCCACCATCAGAAGGGCCAGCGGAGAGACGAGGGGGAGAAGGTGATCCTGACCCTGCTCGACGCGGCGGCGGCGAGCCGGGCGGAGGCTTGGACCCTGAGCAGCGCCGACGACCCCGCCTACGCCAAGGGCGTGCGCCCGCTGAAGGTCGGCCGCAAGAGCAAGGGCACGGACTTCGCCTGGATGACCCAGGGCTGGGACGCCGCCAACAATCGCGCGGTCAACAAGGACCCCGACCACGCGAAGGATCACTGGCTCTACCTCGTGCTCCCGCAGCCCCTGAGCCCCGGCAAGACCTATACCGTCAAGCCCGAAGGCATCGCCGGTGTCGAGCCGCTGAGCCTGACCTACACGGTCGAGCGGTCCCGCTCCGAGGCCGTGCACGTCAACCTCGTCGGCTATGCGCCCGACTCCCCCGCGAAGTTCGCCTATGTCTACCACTGGGCCGGCGACATGGGGTCGATCGAGATGTCCTTCCTGAAAGGGAAGTCGTTCCGCCTCGTCGACCAGAAGACCGGCAAGGCGGCCTTCAGCGGGGAAGTGACCTTCCGGGCGCCCGCCAACCGCCAGGAGACGGGGCTGGTTCAGGAGACGCCCAACGGGAGCTACCTCTGCGCCGAGGTCTGGCAATGCGACTTCAGCAGCTTCTCGAGCCCCGGATCCTACGTGGTCGCGGTCGACGGCGTGGGATGCTCGTTCCCGTTCCGGATCGAGGCGGATGCCTACCGGGAAGCGTTCCGGCTCACGTGTCGCGGCCTCTACCACAACCGGAGCGGCATCGCGCTCGTGAAACCCTTCACGGAGTTCGAGCGTCCCGCGCCGCACCACCCGAAACTGACGCCCGGCTTCGCGGGCAAGCTCGTCTACACGACGTCCCGCTTCACGGACTGGAAGAACGGCGACGCCGACGCCGCGGACCGGCCGGCCATCGAGGCCGGCATCAAGGGGCCGATCGACGTCTGGGGCTGGTACCAGGACGCCGGCGACTGGGACAGCTACGCCAGCCATACCACGGTCGCGACGACGCTCTGCTTCGCCTTCGAGACCGCACCGGGCAACTTCCGCGACCGCGAGCTGAACCTGCCGGAGAGCGGCAACGGGATCCCGGACATTCTGGATGAGGCGGCCTGGCTGCCGCGCTTCTGCTTCCGCCTGCGCCACGAGCTCCTCAAGAAAGGGTGGGGCACGGGCGGCGTCGGGCTCCGGGTCTGCGGCGACCACTTCGGCGGCGACACCCGCAAGGACGGGAGCACCAAGGGGTCGTGGGAGGACACGGACCGCCAGTGGATCGTCTCCGGGGAGGATCCCGTCTCGACCTTCCGCTACGCGGCGACCGCGGCGCACCTGGCTTGGTGCCTGAAGATGGCCGGCCTGTCGGATCCCGAGAAGGTCGACTGGACCGCGGAGGCGCGGGAGTCCTACGCCTGGGCGCTCTCCCACACGCTCCCGAAGGACGAGGCCGCCGTGAAGGAGGCGCGCATCCACGCGGCCGCGCAGATCTTCCGCGTGACGGGAAGCGCGGAGTACGAGGCGCAGTTCGAGAAGGACACCGCGGCCATGAAAGTCGGCGAGGAGCTGATGTTCGACCGCGCGTTCGGCCCCTGGGCCTACGTGCTCGGCGGGAAGGGCAAGCCGGAGCTGATGCAGCGGATGCGCGCGGTCGTGCTGGGCAGCTGCGAGAGCCTGGCGTTGACGACGGGCGAGAAGCGCGCGCTGCGCTGGGGCGGCCAGTTCTGGATGCCCATGCTGGTCGGGCAGCAGACCACGCCGTGGATCCTGGAGGGGATCGTCGGGCACGCGCTGACGAAGCAGAGCGATCCGGCGAAAGCGAAGGCGTTCCGGGCGGCCGTCGTGACGAGCAGCGACTACGTTCTCGGCACGAACGCGCTCAACCAGACGTGGGTCACGGGCCTGGGCGTGCGGCACGTGCAGGGCGTCTTCCACATGGATGCTTGGTACAACGGCAAGCCCACGCTGCACCCGGGCCTGATCCCCTACGGCCCGTGGAAGAAGGGGAAGGACTTCGGCATGGGCCCCTGGGACAGCGACTGGCCCAACAAGACGGTGTACCCGGGCATCGACCTCTGGCCGGGCAACGAGCGCTGGTTCGACAACCGCAACAGCCCGCTCAGCGCCGAGTTCACCATCCACCAGAACACGTGCTACGCGGCGGCCACCTTCGGCTGGCTCTGCGGGCCGGCAGGCGGGAAGTGAGCGGCGCCCGCGCGGAGTTTTCTTAAGCGCTTCGGGCGGCGGGGGCCTTCCTCAGGAGCCGCAGGAATTCCAGCAGCTTCTCGGCCACGGCCTGCCGGATGGACGCCACCTCGAGCGGGGAGAGGGCCAAGAGCGACTCGAGGGCCCGCAGGGCGCTTTCGCAGTCCCAGCACCCCGCGTCCCGGGCGGCCTGTCGCAGCGCGGTCGCCATGCCGCGCGCCAGGCGGCGCGGGCCCTCCTCCCAGCCGCCGGCGAGCAGGTCGAGGACCGCGCCCTCCAGGGCCGAGGAGGCCCGGGCGAAACTGGAACCGAAGTCCGAGGGATGGCCGTCCGGGTGCCGCATCGAGGTGCTTCCCATCGCTCGCCCTCCTGTCATGGTGCTCTAACCCTGACTATGGGGGAGGGGGCCGAATTCTTACGTGAATTATTGTTCGACGCCCCGGACGCGGCCGCGGTCGGGTGGGGTCAGGCGGAGGTTGGGCAGCCACGTCCGGCGCAGTTGCTCGGCCATGGCCGTCAGATCCCGGAGCTCGAGGGGCTTGACCAAGTAGGAGCTCGCCCCGAGGGCCGCGGCTCGGTCCTGGTCTGCCGGAGCGTCCGAGGTCGTCAGGATCACGATCGGCAGCTCCCGGAACTCGGCCTGAGCCCTCGCCCATTCGAGCACCTCGAACCCGGATTTCCTGGGGAGGCGAAGATCGAGGAGGACGAGCGACGGAACCGGGAAGCGGGATCGGTCCTGGAAGTCGCCGGTCCCCTGCAGGTACGCGATCGCCTCCTCGCCGTCCGTCGCCACGCGGATGGGATCGGGGAAGCCGACCTTGATCAGCGCCCGCGTCGTGAAGAAGGCCTGGTCCGGATTGTCCTCGACGAGGAGCGTCGCGAAGGGGCGCGACGACGCCGCGCCGCCCGCGCGCCGCCTGATGGACCGGTTTTCCCGGATCAGGGCGCCGATCTCCTCGCTGAGGGAGTGTGCCCGACCGACTTTCTCCTGAAGGCTTCTGCCGGCCTGCTGCGCTCGAAGCGCTTGAACCAGCAACTCGCCGCCCGTGCCCGTCCTGCCGTCGATCGGGATGACGCTGCCGACCCGGGCTTGACGAGCGCGTTTTAACAACAGACCGTTTTTATCGGCCGTGACCAGGTAGATCGGGAGTTCGGGCCGGAGCTTCCGGAGGCGCACGACGATCGTGAGGTCCTCATCGTTCTCGAGGGCGACGACCGCGGCGTCGTAGTCCCGGTCGTGAACGAGCTGAGGGACGTCGGGGACGGCGTTCACCCGGTCCGCGAGGATGGAGCCCAGGGAGCGATCAAGGATCTCGAGCAGGCGGTCTCGGAGCTCGCCTTTCGCCGCTGCGCAAAGGATCCCTTTAGAGGGCATGCCTCGGCTTTCCTATCCCGTTCGAGCAATATTGTACCTGCGAACCATCTCAGCGCAAGGCGCAGCCGTCCCCCGGGCGGCCCCCCGAATTCTGAGGCCGGAGAACACCGACGTCGTAAATAGATAAAAAGAGAATGCCTGCTTTCGGGGGGGCTGGCCTCCAGACCCCGGAACGCTTGGAGGTGGGTGATGAGCAGCTTGCCGCCCCTGTCGATCCTCTTCGCCGATGCCGAGCTCGCCGCCACGCGGCCCCTGCGGGTCGACCTGCGCCGGCGAGGAGCGAAGGTCCATCTCGTCGACTCCGCGGACGAAGCGGTCCGCCAGGCCTCGATCGACGTGCCGGAGCTCCTGGTGCTGGACGATGATCTCAATCAGAGCGCCGAGTGCGGGCTCCTCTCCTGGTTCCAGGCGCGCTTCCCCGGAACGGAAATCATCCTTCTTCATGCGGGCGGCGACGTCGCTCCCCATGGTCCGGGGCAGGGGCTGCTCTTCTCCGCCCACAAGCCGGTGTCGAAGGAAACCCTTCTCGATGTGATCGTCTCGGCCTTTCCCGGGCGTCTGCGGGAGGATCCGGTCCCGCCTCCGAAGGAGCACGTGATCCTCTGCGTGGACGACGACCGGACCTACCTGAACTCGCTCTCCCGCTTCCTGCGGCGCCGCGGCTACGAGGTGTTCTGTCACGAGAGCGCCCGGCGCGCGCTGCAAACCCTGCCCGAGATCAAGCCCGAGCTGGCCATCGTGGACATCAAGATGCCGGAAATGGACGGGCTCACCCTGACCCGCTGCATCCACCAGGCCTTCAAGGGCCAGGTTCCGGTCGTGGTGCTGACGGCGCTGGACTCCAAGGAAACCTACCATCGGGCCCGCGAGAGCGGCGCCAGCTACTGCCTCACCAAGCCGTGCAAGCCCGAGGACTTCCTGAACGTCGTCGACTTCATCACCGGCGACCTCGACGAGGAAGAGCGCGAGCTTCTCAAATCCCGGGTCCGGGTGGACGCCGCCCTGTAACTCTCGGGGACTGCCGTCGTATAGGGTGGTTGGGGACGGGACAATCCAACGATCGACCGGGGTCGCTGGAAGATTGATTCGAGTAGGGACAGTATGGACGCGTCTGACCGCAAGGTCCAAAGTGACCCCCTGAACCGTGACCCGGTCGTCCTTTGCGTGGACGACGAGCCGGGCGTTCTTCACGCCCTCCGCCGCTCGCTCCGCAACGAGCCCTGCAACGTCATCACGGCCGGCAGCCCCGACGAAGCCCTTGGGTGGCTCGAGGAAGTGCCGGTCGCCCTCGTCATCACCGACCAGCGCATGCCCGGCATGTCGGGCACCGAGCTGCTGGACGAAATACGGAAGCGCTTCCCCGGGACGGCTCGGGCCCTCTTGACGGGCTACCGGACGCCTTCCGCCGTGCGCGAGGGCCTCGAGGCCGGGGCCGACACCTTCTTTTTCAAACCTTGGGACGAACGGTACCTGGTCGATTCCGTCCGGCGAATCCTGGGATTGGGGAATGCCCCGTGAGGATTCGAGTTGATTCGCGTGTCCCGGTACGGTAGATTCAATATTGTTCCGACCGCCCGCTGGCGCTCGACGCGAGGGGCGGATGCCGGAATCCCCGCCTTCGGCTGTAGGCCTTGATCCCTTGAACCGCGCTCTGCCCCCATTGCCAGGAGACTCTATGGTGATGGACCTGAATCCGGCGCCGCTTCGCGAGCCCGTCGTCCTCTGCGTTGACGACGACGCCTGCATCCTGGCCTCCCTCCGGCGCCTGCTCCGGAGCGAGCCCTACGAGGTCGTGACGGCCCCGAGCGCCGCGCAGGCGCTCGCCTCGCTGCGCAGCCGCCCGGTCGAAGTGGTCATCTCGGACGAACGCATGCCCGGGACGAGCGGCTGCGAGCTCCTCGCCGAGGTCCGGCAGCGCTGGCCCTGGGTCGGCCGGGTCATCTTGACGGGCCATCCCGGCCATTCGGTCATGGTCCGCGGATTCCAGGCGGGCATCGATTCCCTCATCCACAAGCCCTGGGACGACGAAGCCCTCAAGAACACGATCCGGCGACTCCTCTTTGGGGGCGGGCGGGCCGCGGCGGGCGCGATGGAGCAGGAGTTCGATATCGGCGGGGAAGGAGGCTAGTCGATGGAGCGACTGAGTGAGCGACCCTTGGTCGTCCTGATCGACGACGAGCCTGAAGTCCTGGCGGCCCTGAAGCGGTCCCTGGCGCGGGAGCCGTACATCGTGCTCACGACGACCAAGCCCCGGAGCGCCCTCCGCTGGGTGGAAGCGCTGGACGTCGGCGCGGTCGTGAGCGACGAGCGGATGCCCGACATGAGCGGGACCGATCTCCTGGCGCGGGTGTCGGACCGATCCCCGATGACCGCCCGTATCCTGCTCACGGCCTTCAGCGGGCGCGGATTCCGGAGCTGCGCCCAGTGCATGATTGCCAAGCCCTGGGACGACTTGATGCTCCGGCACGCCATCCGGGAGTTTTTGTCGAGGGAAGCCGGATGAGCGATCCGAAGACCCCCCGGCCGGAACGCCCCTGGAAGGCGAACATCCTGATTGTCGACGACCATCGGGCGGGACTCGACTCCCTGGAGCTCGTGCTGTCCGATCTCGGAGAGACCATCGTACGGGCGTCCTCCGGGCAGGAGGCGCTCGCGCTCGCCCTCGAGCGGGAATTCGCGGTCATCCTCCTGGACGTCCGGATGCCGGACATGGACGGCTTCGAAACGGCAAAGTATCTCCGGTCGCGCCCGAAGACCCGTCACTCGCCGATCATCTTCGTCACCGGAATGGATGAAAGCACCCTCAACATCGAGCGCGGATATCAAGTGGGCGCGGTGGACTGTCTCTTCAAGCCCTATCTCCCCGAAGTGCTCCGGTCGAAGGTCCGCTTCTTCCTCGACCTCTACCGGAAGACCGAGGCGCTGGAGGAAGCCCGGCGGAGCCTGGAGCTCGAAATCGTGGAGCGCAAACGCGCCGAGGCGGAACGGAACCGCGCGCAGGCCGAGCTCCTGCAGGGCCAGAAACTCCAGGCGACCGGCCAGCTGGCCGCGGGCATCGCCCACGAGATCAACAATCCGACCGCCTACATCCTTTCGAACCTGACGACCGTCCGGGAGTACCTCGGCGACATCAAAGAGTACCTGCGGCAGCTGGAAGAGCCGGCCCGGCGTCCCACGGACGGCGCGGCTCCGGCGACCCAGGCGCGGAGCGCGGCGGCCGAGCGGGTCGAGGCCGTCCTCGTCGATTTCGAAAGCGCGCTCGCGGACTGCAAGTCCGGGGCCGAGCGGATCCGGCGGATCGTCCGCGGGCTGCGGGAATTCGTCCACCCGGACGAGGCCGCGCTCCAGGACGCGGACCTCTCCGAACTGCTCGAAAGCGCGGTGGAGCTGTGTCTGAACGAGCTGAAGTACAAGATGACGCTGCACCGGCGCTACGATGCGGCCCCCAAGATTGCATGCCTGTCGGGCCAGATCGAGCAGGTCTTCGTGAACCTGCTCGTCAACGCCGCGCAGGCGATGGGGGAGAAGAAGGGGGACCTCTTTCTGGAGGTCGGCGCCGAAGCCGGGGGCGTTCGGGTCTCGATCCGGGATACGGGGCCGGGAATCTCGGAGGAGAACCAGGGCAAACTGTTCCTGCCGTTCTTCACCACCAAGCCGGTGGGGAAGGGGACGGGATTGGGGCTTCACGTGGCCTATAAGATCGTGGCGGCCCACGGCGGCCGCATCGATGTTCGGTCGAAAGAGGGGGAAGGCGCCGAGTTCATCATCCACCTGCCCGCTCGGGGGCGGGCAGGGACATCGCCCGGCGGGGCGTAGATCGGAGGACCGGATGAACGAGATCGCGGACCGGGAGGTCGTGGTGTGCATCGACGACGAGCCGGAGATCCTGTCGTCGCTTCGTCGGCTGCTCCGGAACGAACCGTACGAAGTTCTGACCACCGAGAAGCCGGACGAAGCGGTGACGTGGGTCTTGGAGAAGAAAGCCCGCGTCCTGATCGCCGACCAGCGGATGCCCTCGATGACGGGGCTGCAGCTGCTCGAGATCGTCCGAGCCTGCTCTCCGGAAACGGCCCGCGTCATGTTGACCGGGCAGTCCGATCTCACGGGCGTCATGAAGGTCCGCAGCCTCGAGGCGATCAGCCGTCTCGTCCGCAAACCCTGGGAGCCGGAGGAGCTCAAGGGCCTCGTGCGGGAGCTCCTGCGGCAGAAACCGCCGGTCGTTGCCGGGCCGTCGCGCTAGGAAACGGGAATTTTTGCGACTGGGCCCTTGTCATAATAAAAGAGGAGTAGGTAGGAGCGTTCCACCCGTCCGCAGTGTGCTCCGGCACCGGGACGGCTCACCCCGGAATGCTTCTTCCCCCCTGATCATTCTTCCAAGGGTAGCGTCAGGGGACCCCGGATTCACTCTCACAATCCGGTAGGTACGGCAGGGTATCCGCCCGGTTGTTTATTGGGGGACCCCGGCCATGGACGAGCGTCGACCGCTCCTGATCTTCGCCGACCGCGACCTCTCGTGGAGTCTTCCGCTTCGGAAGCGTCTCGGCGAGCGCGGCTTCACGATCGAAACCAGCACGAGCGCCCGCGATCTCCTGGAGCGCGTGACCCGTTCCCGCCCGGACCTCGTCGTCCTGGGCGATGGGGTCGACGACCTGGGCGGCCGCTTCCTGGGGGCGCTCGTCCAGGAGCGCAGCCCCGACTCGCGCATCATCCGGGCGCTGCCGCCCGATCACTCGAAATCGGCGGAGGAGCCGGGACCCGCGGAAAACGTGCTCTGCTCCGTGATGAAACGCGCCTCCGCGGAGGACCTGGACCGCGTCATTACGAGGGTGCTCGGCTGCGCTCCGCGGGCGAAGCTCCCGACCCGCCCGCCGCTCGTGGTGTGCGTGGACGACGACGCCCTCTTCCTCCAGAGTCTGGCCAGGATCATCCGGCGACAGGGCTACCGCGTCCTGTCGTACACGGAGCCGGAGCTCGCGCTCGAAGAGTTGCCGCTCGTCAAACCCGACCTAGTGATCCTGGACGTGCTCATGCCCGGCTGGAGCGGCTTCGAGGTCCTGGGAGAAATCCGTCAGTTCTATACCGCGAAGGTCCCGGTCGTGCTCCTGAGCGCGCTGGGTGGGGAAAGCAGGCTCGCCCAGGGCCGCCGGCACGGGGCCGCCTGCTACCTGACCAAGCCGTGCGCCCCGGAAATCCTGGTCGACACGCTGCGCCGCGTTCTGGCGGTCCCTGACCTGGCGACCAACGACCCCGCCGTGGGGAGCAAGTAGGGGTTTATCCCCGGGAGGTGTGGGATGACGACGCTCATGGAAACGGAAGTCCTGGAGCCCCTGGCGCTTAAGGAAAAGCACACCGTCGTCCTGGTCGACGACGAGCCCCCCGTGCTGGCCGCGCTCCGGCGGGTGCTGCGCGCGGAGCCGTACGACGTGCGGACCACCTCGAGTCCCGTCGAGGCGCTGGAATGGATCCGGCGAGGCGGCGTGAGTCTCATGGTCGTGGATCAGCGGATGCCCGGGATGTGCGGCACCGAGCTGGCCGAATGCGTGCGTCGGATGTCGCCGCGGACCGTTCGCGTCATGCTGACCGGCTACCCGGGCAACACGCTCGTCCAGCACGGCCTCGAAGAGGACGTGCAGTGGCTGATCGGGAAGCCGTGGAGCGACCAGGCGTTGCGGCTGACGATCCGTCGTCTCCTCCGCGACCTCGAAGCGACGCCGCCTCCGCCGGCCGACCCTTCCACGGGGAAGGGCGAACCCCCGGTAGAGCCGCGACGAGACGGTCCCGCCGCCGGACTGCTCCAAAGGGCGCTCCTGCGCGCGGCCGACGCCGTCGTGCTGGGGACGAAATGGATCGTCGGGTTCCTCTGGATGGCCGATGCCGGAGGGAAACCCCGGGTGTGAATGGCCCCGAGAAGTAGGAGGTGCCTCATGATGCCGACGACCGCAGCGAACGTCTTGACGCCTTGCGTCCTCCTGGTCGACGACGATCCGCAGGCCCTCGCGGCGCTGGGCCGCGTCTTTCGCGACGAGCCGTACCAGGTGCTCCGGACGAACGATCCCTGGCAGGCCCTGGAATGGCTCAAGTCCAAGACCGTCCACCTCCTCGTCACCGACGAATTCATGCCCGGCCTGCTCGGGACGGATCTCCTGGAGGCCGTGCGCTTCCTGTCGCCGGCGACCGCGACGATCCTGCTGACGGGATACCCGAAGCCGGCGGTGGCCTACCGTGGCTTCCAGCAGCGGATGGACCTCCTGATGCCCAAGCCGTGGGAAGACGAGCCCCTCCGGGACGCGGCCCTCCGGCTCTTGCGCCAGCGTGCTCCCCGGACGGTCTTCAAGAGGGCGACCCCGTCGGCCGACGCCAAGCCCCCCTGCGAAGAATCGCGGGCGAACTAAGGAGATGTATCGGATGAGCCAGAAGCCTTCGGTCCTTTGCGTGGATGACGATCCGTACGTGCTTCGCTCCCTCGAGCGCCTGCTCCGGGAAGAGCCGGTGGACGTCCTGACGACCTTGCACCCGGAACTCGCTATCCGCTGGGTGGAGGATCACGACGTTCGTGTTCTCGTGACCGACCAGCGGATGCCCGGAATGGCCGGGACGAGGCTGATCGAAGAGGTGCTCTGCCGTTCGCCGCAGACGGCCTGCGTCATTCTGACGGCCTATCCGCTGGACACCGCGGTGCTGCCGGACTTCCTGAACGGGACCTACGGCCTGATGGCCAAGCCCTGGGACGGACCCGCGCTGAAATCGATGGTCCAGCAGATGCTGCGCGAGGGCGAGTGAATCAGGATACGGCGGGATCCTGGTGGAACAGTCGCCTCAGGGCGACGGGAGGTGATCTCGTGATCGCGACCGAAAAGGGACGTCGGGCAGCGACCCCGAAACCCCGCGGACAGCGGACGATCGTGTGCGTGGACGACGAACCGCTCGTGAGTCGGGCGCTCTACCGTCTGCTCTCCCGGGAACCCTACGACGTGCTCGTCGCGGACAGCGCCCGGCAGGCGCTGCGCTACGTCCGGGACTTCGACGTCGATCTCGTCATCACCGACCAGCGCATGCCGGACATGAGCGGCGTCGAACTGCTCGGCAAAGTGCGGGAGGTCTCTCCGTTGACGGGAGGCCTCATCCTGACGGCGTATCCGGAGAGCGTCCTCGTCGACGATCCGCCCGAAGCCCCAGCGCCGCCGCTCTTCGCCAAGCCTTGGGACGACGAGACGCTCCGGGCCGGCGTCCGCGAGATGCTCCGGGAGCGCGACTCGGAGCCGGCGCCCGACCCATCCGTGGCGGAGCGGCCAAGAAAATTCGCCAAGCTCTGGCGGCAAACGAGGGAAGCGGCCGACGTCGCCGTCCGAACGGTCCTGGTGCCGGTCGACGGTTCGATCGAGCCCGAGCTGACGCTCCGCTCCCTCCTCCCGATCCTGAGGTCGGATCCGACCCGGATCATCCTCCTCCAGGTCTTGCCGCTCCTGGGACTCCACCGGGACGTGTATGCGTATCTGGAGCGAACGCGCGCCAAGCTGTCCTCGGAGGGCGTCGACGCGATCGCGGACGTCCGCTGGGGGGATCCGGCCGAGCAGATCCTTCTCCACGCCCGCCATGCGCACGCGGACCTGCTGGTCCTGTCGGAATCCGAGAAGCGCGGCTGGGCCCAACGCCTCCACAGGACTCTTGCCGAACGGCTCCTGGACGAAACCGAGGTCCCGCTTCTCATCGGTCGTCCCGAAGTGACGGCTCGCTCGTGGAAGCGCATCCTGGTGCCGCTCGACGGCTCGCCTGAAGCGGAGGCGGTCCTCTCCGAGGCCGTGAGATTCGCCGAAGGGACGGGCGCCCGGATCGATCTGGTGGGCGTGAGTCCCCGATACCGGCCCGTGGGCTACGGCGTCGTTCCGTACACGCCGCGGATCCCGGACCCGATGCCCTACCTCCGGGACATCGCCAAGCTCGTCGAGAGTGAGGATGTCCTCACGGAAGCTCGGACCTTCGAGGGGGATCCCGCGCGCGAGATTCTCCGCTACGCCGAAGAATCCGGCGCGGACCTCATCTGCTTGACGGCCTGGAAGCGCTCCCGCTGGGCCCGCTTCCTGGACGGCGGGGTGTCGCGGGAAATCCTCCGGGAGGCCCGCTGCCCGGTGTTTGTTCGGAGGGCATCGACCTGAAGGTCTGCGGGATCTATTCCTTGCGGAAGGGCTTTCGCGGGGCGGGGACGTCCGAGCTAAGGCCGGTCCGGACCTCCAAGGCCCAGCCGTTCTGCCGCACGGTCACTTCGGTGAGAGCCGCGCACGAGAGACAGCGCAGCTCGTGCGTGCCTGGAGTGACGGCAAGGATCGTGAACTTGCCGCATTTTCTGCACGGAATCGGAAAGACGGTCCCCTTCCCTGCCATGAGCGCTCGCCCCCCGTAAGGTAGATCATTCTAAATTTCCGCATAAACGTGTCAAGATGGGTAACACGCAGGTTCCGTCTTCGTCGAACGTTCCGCGATGCCGGGCTGGAGGGGGGCTACAAAATGAGAAGGGACGGCGTCGCCGAGAGGCCACGTCGTCCCTCACACCGGGGTCTGGCCGGGACTGATTGAGGGCAGGCCCAGCCGCAGGTTCTGGGACTAATCATACCCTAGGGAAAAGCCTTAGGAGGGCCGGAAGTGATTCTCCCGGCGTTCGCGGCCGGCTTCCGGCGAATTCGTGTCACAATAGCCTGGGGTCGGACCATAGGGTAGCGCCGGAGTCCCGTCCCATCCGAGGATTGCTTCCATGATTCGACGTTTCCTGCTGGCCGTGGTCCTGGTGGCGCCCGGTTTCGAGAACGCCCTCGACGCTGGCGCGCTCGATGCCGCGACGTTCGCCGAGTGGGTCGACGGATCCGAACGGCCCACGACCTCCAAGCGCGGCCCCGCCCACATCGTCTCGACCCCGGGCTCCGCGATCGAGTGGCAGGGGCTGCGGTACGGGGACAGCAAGAACCCCGGCCCGCGTCATCTGCGCGTCGGATTCAAGGGGCCCGTCGCGATCGGCTCGGTGCTGACCAAGGGCGGGGGCCGGCTTTCGGTGCTGAAGCCGGACGCCGCGTATCCCGGAGACCTGCAGAAGGACGATCAGTGGGTGGCGGCCGAACGCCTTGGGCGCGACGAGGCGGCGGACGATGAATTCAGGCTCTGGACGCTCCCGCCCGGGACGTCCACGCGCGCGCTCCGCTTCACCCACGACGCGAAGCCCGCCGATCCCGCGTACGCGGGATACCTCGGCGGCGTCTACGCCCTTACCGAGCGCTTCGCGAACATCGCTCCCCAGGCGCTTCCCCTCACGCGCGCCCGGAACGAGCACGCCGCCAAGCTGACCAACGGCACGATCGACGGCACCTGGGGGGCCTGGGACAACGGGAAGGAAGGCGCGGCCGTCGAGATCTCGAAGGAGAACCCGGAATCGATCCTCCTCGTCTGGCCCGCCGCCGTGTCGCTCCGCGGAGTGGCGGCGCTCTGGGCAGGCTTCGGCGCGGCGGACGTTCAGACCTTCTCCGGCCCGGCCGAGCGCCACCCGCGCGAGTCGACCGACGCCGACTGGCAGACGGTGGCGACTGCCGAGAAGATCCAGCACGGGTACCCGAATCCGTTCGCGCCCAACTGGATCGATTTCGGCAGGACGGTCAGCACCCGCGCCGTCCGGCTTCTCGTCACGCGGGTCGCGGCGGAAGGCCATCCCCATCTGAACGGAAACACCCGGAAGGGGAAGCGGATCTGGCTGGGGGAACTCCTCGCGCTCCGACCGCTGGGCGACCAGGCGCTCGCCGCCGCGCTCCCCCCGCCGGCGGCCGATCTCCACGCGCCGATCGGCATTCCGTTCACGTTGAAGGAGCCCGGACTGGTGACCCTCGTCCTCGAGGACGCCTCCGGAAAGCGCGTCCGGAATCTC
>Ga0310813_10000918_pt1 | contig 17860 bp, 8 predicted proteins | sample YN3metagenome_FD_203086 | JGI IMG/M metagenome (GOLD analysis project Ga0310813, IMG submission 203086) | Soil microbial communities from experimental microcosm in Duke University, North Carolina, United States - YN3 | ecosystem: Engineered > Artificial ecosystem > Soil microcosm > Unclassified ...
AGCAGCGGCATCGCCTTCTCGCCGAAGGGCGACCTGATCCAGCGCTTCGCCGGCGGCGACGACAGCGCCCACTTCCGCAACTTCATCGACGCGATCAAGAACAACAAGCCCGAGTCGCTGAACGCCCCCGCACTCGACGGCCACTACTCGGCGGCCGCGTGCCACCTGGCGAACATCTCGCACCGGCTCGGCAGCGAGAAGCCGCTGACGACCGAGGATCCGTTCGGCAAGAGCGAGTCGGCGAACGAGACGTTCCGCCGCTTCAAGGAGCATCTGAAGGAGAACGGCGTCGATCTCGCCAAGACGAACTTCACGATGGGCCGCGAGATCAAGTTCGACTCGAAGACCGAGACCGTCGTGGGCGACCCGGAGGCGTCGAAGCTGCTCACGCGCGAGTACCGCAAGCCGTACGTCGTTCCCGATACCGTGTAGGAAGTATTGGCCCCGGAGACACGGAGGCACGGAGCCGGCTTTCTTGAGGTGTCCTCCGTGGTCGGCCTTGGAGCGGGATCGAGGGTGTCCAGGAGAATTCCCATGTCTCATCTCAGCCGTCGCTCATTCATCGGTCAGACGCTTGCCGCGGGCGCCGCGGCGGCCCTTCCGAGCCTGGCATCCGCCCGGCCCGCGGGCGCGAACGAGCGGCTCCGGGTGGCCCTCCTCGGCGTGAAGGGCCAGGGGCGCGTCCACGCCGGCAAGTGGTCCGAGATGAAGGACGCCGAGGTCGTCGCCATCTGCGATCCGGATTCCAACATCATCGGCGAGGCGATGACCGCCGTGGAAAAGCGGACGGGCAAGAAGCCCGCCTACGTCCAGGACATCCGGAAGATCATGGACGACAAGTCGATCGACGCCGTCTCGATCGCCATGCCCAATCACTGGCACGTCCTGGGCTCCATCTGGGCCATTCAGTCGGGCAAGGACGTCTACGTCGAGAAGCCGCTGGGCCACAACATCTGGGAGCAGCGCAAGCTCGTCGAGGCCGCCCGCAAGCACAACAAGATCGTCCAGATGGGGAACTACACGCGGTCGCTCCAGAGCCACCGCAGCGCGATCGAGTTCCTCCAGTCGGGCAAGCTGGGCAAGGTGAAGGTCGTCCACGGGATCTACTACGGGACGCGCAATTCGATCCGGAAGTTCGCCGACGCCCCGGTGCCGGAGGGGGTGGACTACAACCTCTGGCAGGGGCCGGCCGCCGAGCGCCCCTTCAACCCGAACCGCTTTCACTACAATTGGCACTGGAATTTCGAGTACGGCGGCGGCGAGATCGCCAACAACGGCATCTACTTCCTGGACATCGCGCGCTGGGGCCTCGGCAAGACGGAGCATCCCAAGCGGGCGATGAGCATCGGCGGCCGCCTGGGCTACGAGGACGACGGCACCACGCCCAATACGCAGATCTCCGTGCTGGACTACGGCGACGTCCAGATCGTGCAGGAGTGCCGCGGTCTCGCCAGCGACAAGTACATGAACATTACCACCGGGGTCGTCTTCCACTGCGAGGAGGGCCGCCTAGTCATCGGCAACGGCACCATCGCCGCCTTCGACCCGAAAGGGGAGCAGATCCAGAAGTTCGCCGGCGGCGGGGAGCATTTCCGAAACTTCGCCGACGCCGTCAAGGCCCGGAACCGCGAGATGCTCAACTCCGAAGTGGAGCAGGGCCACCTGTCGACGGTGCTCTGCCACCTCCCCAACATCTCGTACCGGCTCGGCGAGACGAAGCTGGTCAGCGGCGACGCGCCCTTCGAGCAGAGTGCCGGGGGCAACGACGCGTATAGCCGGATGGCGGCCCACCTCAAGGACGACGGGATCGACCTCGCGAAGGTTCCCCTGCGGGTCGGCCGGACGATCCGCTTCGACGGCGCGACCGAGACCATTCCGGGCGATCCGGAGGCCACGAAGCTCCTGTCGCGCGAGTATCGCAAGCCGTTCGTGGTTCCGGAGAACGTGTAGCCGGCCCCGACGCCGTGCTTTTTCGAGGGGTTTCCGCCTTTCTGCGGGCACCTTACGGAGGAACGATGAGCAACCTCAGCCGCCGCGATTTCCTGGAGCGTTCGATGATGGCCGCCGCCGCCGCGGCGCTGCCCGCGACCCCGCTCCTGGCCAACGCCGCCCCCGAGCGCCGCGCGGGCCCCAACGACGTCCTGCGCATCGCCGTCTGCGGCGTGAAGGGCCGCGGCCTGGCGCATGTCGGCGAATGGGCGGCCATGAAGGACGTCCAGGTTGCCGCGATCGTCGACATCGACGAGAACGTCATCCACAACGCCCTGTCCTCGGTCGAGAAGAAGGCCGGCAACAAGCCCGTCTACTATCAGGACTTTCGCAAGATGCTCGAGGACAAGTCGATCGACGCGGTGTCGATCGCGACCTGCAACCACACCCACACGCTGATCGCGATCAACTCCGTGATCGCGGGCAAGCACGTCTACGTGGAGAAGCCGCTGAGCCACAACATCTGGGAAGGCCGGAAGCTGGTCGAGGCGGCGCGCAAGTACAAGAAGTGCGTGCAGCACGGGACCCAGAGCCGCTCGGCCGGCGGCCACCGGAAGGCCGCGACGTTTCTGGCGGAGGGCAAGCTGGGCGCGATCAAGGTCTCGCGCGGCCTCTGCTACAAGCGCCGCGAGTCGATCGGGAAGAAGCCGAACGGCGAGGTGCCCAAGGGCGTGGATTACAACCTCTGGCTGGGCCCCGCGGCCGAGCGTCCCTTCAACCCCAACTTCTTCCACTACAACTGGCACTGGCACTGGGACACCGGCAACGGCGACATCGGCAACCAGGGCGTCCACGAGATGGACAAGGCCCGCTGGTACCTCGGCAAGAACTCCCTCCCGCTCAAGGTGACCTGCATCGGCGGCCGCTTCGGCTACGAGGACGACGGCGAGACGCCCAACACCCAGATCGCCGTGTTCGACTACGGCGACAGCCAGCTCATGTTCGAGGTGCGCGGCCTGGAGACCGACAAGTTCATGGGCGAGAAGGTCGGCAACATCGTCCACTGCAAGGACGGCTACGTCGCGGGGACCAGCGCCTTCGACCTCGAAGGGAAGAAGATTCCGATGGAGGTGAAGGAGGACGGCCGCGCGACCAACCACTTCCGCAACTTCATCGAGAGCGCCAAGAGCGGCAATCATGAGACCCTGAACGCCGACGTCCTCGACGGCCATCTGTCGAGCGCGCTCTGCCACCTGGCCAACATCTCGTACCGCCTGGGCGAGCAACGTCCGATCACGAAGGACGACCCTTTCACCTGCGAGGAGGGCAACGAGGCCTTCAACCGCACCCGGAAGCACCTGGTGGAGAACGGCGTCGACCTTGCGAAGACGCAGCTCCGCGTGGGCCGGACCCTGTCCTTCGACCCCAAGAATGAGAAGTTCGTCGGCGATCCGGAAGCGGACAAGCTGCTGACCCGCGAGTACCGGAAGCCGTTCGTGGTTCCCGAAAACCCCTAAGAGGAATCCGGCATGCGCACCCTGACCCTGCTGTTGCTGTCGGCCCTGGCCTGCGCCGCGGACGCGGCCCAGGACAGCGCCAGCGTCACGATCGCGCCGTTCGAGAAGGACCGCCGCTGGGTCCTCGTCGAGGCGAAGGTCAAGGTCTCGGCGCCGTTCACGGCCGCCGACGAGAAAGGCAACGCGCTGGCCGCGCAGGGCGAGGGGAACACGGTGCGGGTCCTCGTGCCGTTCATCCCGGCGAACGAGAAGGCCCGCGTGGTCGTGAAGAGCGGCGCGTCCAAGGGGACCGGCGTCTCGCTGACGGACGATCCGGCGGGCTTCATCTCGGTCAAGAGCACGGACCGGGAGATCACCCGCTACAACAACGGCGCGCTGGCGGAGAAGCACAAGAAGCCGTTCTTCTGGCCCCTGAACAGCCACGGCGTGAACCTGCTGCGCGGCTGGCCGATGGAGCCCAAGGCCGGCGAGCCGAACGATCACCCGCACCACACCGGCCTGTACTTCTGCTTCGGCGATGTGAACGGCAAGGAGTACTGGTCGAAGACGGCGATCACCCCGAAGTCCGTGAAGAAGGAGCAGGGGCCGGCCTACGCCCGGATCGTCGCCGAGAACGCGTGGGGTGAGGACGTGGCGGAAACGCAGGATGTCGTCATCCTGAATGCGGGCGACGACGTCGTGATGGACTGGACGATCACGCTGAAGGCGCCCAACGGCCCCGTCGTGTTCGGCAAGGATCCCAAGGCGGCGAAGGAAGGCGCCTTCGCGGCGCGCGTGGCCAAGGAGTTGAGCATCGCGAAGGGCGACGGGCCGGAGACCATCCTCGACGCGAAGGGCGAGCGGGGCGAGAAGGCCGCGCGCGCCAACGCGGCCCCCTGGGTCGACTACTCGGGCGAGGTCGAGGGCAAGAAGGTCGGCATCTCGATCATGAACCATCCCGCGAGTTTCCGCTATCCGTCGGACTGGCACGTGCGCGCCTACGGGCTCTTCTCGGCCAACCCCTGGATCGTCAAGGGGGAGAACACGCTGGCCAAGGGCGAGTCGCTGACTTTCAAGTGGCGCGTCTACGTCCACGGCGGCGACGCGGCGGCGGGCAAGGTCGCCGACGTCTTCGCCGGCTACGCGAACACCCAGGCCTCGGCCGAGTGATTCTCGCGGCGATCCTTCTGGCTCAGACGGGCGACGTCTTCGTCTCCGGCCAGGACGGCTACCACAGCTTCCGCATTCCCGCCCTCGTCGTCGCCCCCAAGGGGACGCTGCTGGCGTTCTGCGAGGGCCGCCGGAAGAGTCGGAGCGACACGGGCGACATCGATCTCGTGCTGCGCCGGAGCGCGGACGCTGGCGCGACCTGGGGGCCTCTCCAGGTCGTCTGGGACGACGCCGCGAACACCTGCGGCAACCCGTGCCCGGTCGTGGACCGGGACACGGGCACGGTCTGGCTCCTGATGACGCGCAACCTGGGCGAGGACCACGAGTCGAAGATCATCGACGGCGGCGCGAAGGGCAGCCGCAGCGTCTGGGTCACGAAGAGCGTCGACGAGGGCGCCACGTGGTCGGCGCCGCTCGAGATCACCCGGACGACGAAGAATCCCGCCTGGACCTGGGTTGCCACGGGTCCGGGCGTGGGGATCCAGACGAAGAAGGGCCGCCTGCTCGTCCCTTGCGACCACGTCGAGGCGGAGACGAAGCGGGGCGGCTCCCATGTGATCTGGAGCGACGATCACGGCGCGACGTGGACCCTGGGCGGCGCGGTCGCGGGCGGCGTCAACGAATGCCAGGTCGTCGAGCGGACGGACGGGTCGCTGCTGCTGAACATGCGCAACTGGAAGACGCCGTCGCGCGAGCGCGCGCTGGCGACGAGCTCGGACGGCGGCGCCACGTGGTCCGCGCTCTGGCACGACGCGGTGCTCGTTGAGCCGGTCTGCCAGGCAAGCATCCTCCGCTACTCCTGGGATCCGAGCCGGATCCTGTTCGCGAACCCCGCCGACGCGAAGGCGCGCGTCCGCCTGACGGTCCGGGTCAGCCGGGACGAGGGCAAAACCTGGAGCACGCTCAAGGAACTGGGGGAGGGCCCCGCCGCGTATTCCTGTCTGGCCGCGCTGCCCGACCGCACGGCCGGCTGCCTCTACGAGACGGGCGCCGCGTCCGCCTACGAGAAGATCGTGCTCGCGAGGTTCCCCGTCGAATGAACTTCTGAGCTCAGAACTTCCCCGACTCCACCAAGGGGTATACTTGCTGAACAGGGCAGGGTGCCCTTCCGGAGGGATCGTGGGAGTCGTTGCCGTTCTTCTTTCCTGCCTCTCGTTCCTGCCCGCCCCCCAGGCCGACGCCGCTGAGGCGAAGAAGATCCAGGAGGCCATCAAGAAGGGCGTCGAATTCCTCCGCAGCCAGGAGGGGGCCTGTCTCGTCGCCAGCGACGTCGTGGGGCGGAAGATGTGTTCCCGGGAACTCGTTCTCTGGACCCTGATCAATGTGGGCGTCTCTCCCAAGGACCCCTTCTATGGCAAGATGTTCGACGACATGATGAAAGACAAGCTGGAGGCGACCTACCCGGTCGCGCTCCAGGCCATGTGCCTCGAATTCATCGACCGTGTGCAGCTCCAGAAGCGCATCGCTCAGTGCGCCAAGTTCCTGATGGACAACCAGGGGCCCGGAGGGTACTGGAGCTATGGCAGTCCCTCCATCTACATTGAGGACATCGAGTACGACAACGGCAAACAGGTCGCCCCCAAAGGCCCCGAATTCAAGCTCCCTGATGTCCCGGCGAATCCGAAAGTCGTCAAGAAGATCACCATCAAGAAGGACCGGGACGGGGAAGGAAACGACGCCTCGAACAGCTACGTCGCCGCGCTGGGGCTCCGCGCCTGCAGCGATGCCGGGATCGTCTTCGAGTCGAGGCACCTCGAACAGGCGCTGAAGTACTGGAAGGAATCCTGCCAAGGCAAAGGCCCGGCCTCCGGCTGGGCCTACGACCTCCGCAGCCAGTCGACGTACCCCGCCGTCACGGCAAGCGCCGTCTCGTGCATGCTGATCTACGGCAACCTTCTCGGCGTGAACTTGAAGAAGGACCCCGTGGTGGTCGGCGGCGCCGCGTCGCTGGCGAAGAGCTGGAACGGGGGCACGATGTTCCGGGCGACCAACCGAGGCGAGTCCGACCTCTTCCATGAGTACGGCCTCTACGCCGTGGAAATCTCTCAGCTCTTCCTCGGCAAGGACGGCGCTATGGCCCGGGATTGGTACGCAGAGGGGGCCAAGAAGCTTCTCGAGGAGCAGAAGCCGGACGGGTCCTGGGATTCCAGCGCGAAGATCGTGCGGATCGGCGGGGGACAGGTCGGCCAGGCCGTCTACACCAGCACCCCGATCTGGGACACCTGCTTCGCGGTCCTCTTCCTGACCAAGGGCATCAAGCCCCTGGAGTTCGCTCCCGCCAAGAAAAAGTAACGGCATGACGAAACCGGTCGAGAAACTGGGTCAGCTTCTCATCAAGCAGGGCCTGCTCACGCCGGCCCAGCTGGCGGACTGCCTTCGCGACAGCGGCCGCGGCACTGAGACGCAACTGAGCGACATCATCGTTTCGCGCGGGCTGGTCGATCGCGAGACCATGAACCGCGCGCTGCAGTCCCTGAGCGGACCGGCCTGGGTCTCGATCGCCGACCCCGCGACCGCCGTCGAGACGCCCGTGCCGCCCGAGGTCCTCGAAGCCCGAAAGGACCCGAAGCGCGTCATGCAGAAGTACACCCTGCTCGAGGAACTGGGGCGCGGCGGCATGGCCGTGGTCTACAAGGCCTGGGACGACTTCCTCAAGAACTACGTCGCGCTCAAGCTCATCCGCAGCCAGGACATCGGCATCGCCGACTCGGTGCAGGAGGGCGAGATCCAGGAGTTCCTTCGCGAGGCGCGGACCGCGATCAAGCTGAGCCACCCGCATATCGTCCGCGTCTTCGAGCTGGGCCGCCACGACGACCGCTACTTCCTCAGCATGGAGTTCGTCGACGGCAAAAATCTCGAGGCGATGCTGCATCCGAACCGCCGCCAGAGCCCCTGGCAGGAATTCATCGCTTCCCCGCGGCGCTTCCTGCTCATCCTGCGCGACGTCGCCTCCGCGCTTCACCACGCTCACACGCAGAATCCGCCGATCGTCCACCGCGACGTCAAGCCGCAGAACATCCTGGTCGACGGCCGCGGCCGCGCCTGCGTCGTCGATTTCGGCCTGGCGAAGGAGATGAAGAGCGGCTCGACGCTCACGGTCTCGGGCATCGTGAAGGGGACGCCCTGCTACATGGCGCCCGAGCAGGCGCTGGGGCGGACGGGGAAGGGCATCGACGCCCGCACCGACGTCTGGGCCCTCGGGACGATCCTCTACGAGTACCTCGCGGGGGTCCCGCCGTTCACGGGGCCGACGCAGCGCGAGATCCTGAACAAGGTCGTGCACGAAGAGCCGACGCCGCCGTCCACGCTCCACAAGACCCGCGGCTCGGGCGTGGCGGTGCCGGCGGCGCTCGAGAAGGTCTGCCTGAAGGCGCTCGAGAAGGACAAGACGAAGCGCTACGCGAGCGCGGAGGAGTTCGCGCGGGAGATCGACCGATATCTGGCCGGCGGCACGGTGCGGGCGCGCGGCGTGGCCGGCTACGAGCGGGCCTGGCGCCGGGCGGCGCGGAACAAGGCGGTCATCCTGCCGGTCGCGGCGGCCGTGCTGATGAGCGTCGTGGCGGCGGTCGCGCTCCTGAAGAAGAGCGAGCCGCAGAAGATCGTCGAAAAGGTTGTCGTGGAGGGCGCCGCCGACGCGCGGATCCGCGAGGCGACCGAGAAGATCCGGTCGATCGCGTCGGACATGAAGTACGACCAGGCGCGCCGGGCGTATCAGGAACTCATCGCCAGCCTCGAGGCCGGGAAGGAAAGGGACGCCCTGAAGGGCGAGCTGGAGGAGATCCGGCTGCAGCAGGCCTTGATCGGGGATCTGACCCTGGCGATCCGCCAGGGACCGCGGACCTATACCTCGTTCGCGCTGAGGCAGCGGACGCTCGACGAAGTGCGCGTCCTGGACGCCACGAATGATGTCCTCATCGTCCGCCACGCGGATCGCGCGCTCGAGATTCCCTGGGTCCAGCTGGCGCCCCAGCAGTTCGCGTCCATGGCCTACGAATTCCGCGAGCAGCTCGGCTCCGATGCATCGCTCGGCTTCATTTCCTGGTGCCTGCGGCATCGGCGGCCGGACGAGGCGCTGGTGATGGCGCAAGACCTTCGGGGGAAGCCGTCGGAAGCGACGGCGAAACGGCTCCTCTCGAAGGCGGGCCTGGAACTGGTCCCGGAGCGGACGCCCGAGCCGCTCGTGAAGGAGCCTGAGCCCGAGCCCGCGCGGACACCGCTGACGAAGAAGGTCGAGGCTCCGGAGGCGCCTCCTCCGCCCAGGTCCGCGGAGCCGCCGGCTCCCGCGGAGATCAAGGTGCCCGCCCCGCCCGCGTGGACGCATCGGCCGGAGTGGAAGAACCACGGCATCCCGCTCGCGTCGGAACTCGTGCGCCGCGGCTGGGACGACCTGGCCGAAGAGATCGCGCTGAACATCCTGAACGCCCCGTCGCCGTCGGAACGAGAGACGGGCGAGGCGACGATGATCCGGGCACGGCTTTGGGCCGCTCAGGCGGAGCGGGACCCGGACGCGGAAGATTCGGACCTGAAGTACGTGTGGGCGATCAAGACCCTGGAAGGCCTGCTCGGCCGCTCGGTCGAGCGGGAAGCATTGTCCCAGCTCGGCGTCCTCTACTCGGCCCGGGGTCGCGCCCTCCTCGCAAAGGGACGCAACGCGGAGGCGGCGAAGTCCTTCGATTCGATCGAGGCCAACGCCCGCTTGCGCGCGCAGGCCCTCGACAAGGACCCCCGGGCCGCGTCGACCGATCCGAAGATCGTCCTGGCCTGGCGGGAGGAGTGGCTTCAGGCGAAGCTCGCGCCCGCCCTGGCGGTCTTCGCGCAGGCCCAGGCCTACGGCGCGACGACGAAGGGCACGGCGTGCTACGAACGAGTGCTCGACCTTCTGGACAAGGACATCCTCTGGGACGTCGACGGGACCGCGGTGGGAAGCCACGCCGGCCTGCTCCGGGCGGCGGCCCTGAAGCAGAGCGGAAAGTCGTTTGGGGCATTCTTGTGGGCCCTGGAGGCACCTCGGAGCTTGCTCCATGACCCGGCCCAGGCCAGGAGCGAGGCAGGCCGCTGGATCGCGCCCCGCGCGGAGCTCCTCGCGGCCATCTACGCGACGGACTACCTCTGCCCGAAAGCAGAGAGGCAGGCCAAGGACATGGAGGAACTCTTCAAGAAGGCGCCATCTCTCAAGGACGGCGAATTCAGTGTCGAGCTCCGCCTTCACCACGCGCTGGCATATGCCCGGAGTGGAAAGGGGCCGAGCGCGACGGCGATCATCAAGACGATGCTGACCCCCGACCTTGGCGCGTCCGCCAAGGCCCAGGCGGCGCTCGTTCTCAAGGAGGCGGGCACGCCGGAGGCGAAGCAGCTGCTGGCGGACCTCAACGTCGCGCCGGCTTCCAGGCTTTCCTCCTCCCTCTCGTTCCTTCAGGGGGTGGTGCCGGCCGGGGCGACTCCGATCCGGATCGGTCTCACCTCACCCATCGCGCAACGGATGGCTCAGCACGAGAGCGCCGTCCTCCGGGGAGCCGGGACGAAGGCGACGGAAGCGGCCGTGCTTGCCTCCCTCAAGTGGCTCGCACGGCATCAGGAATTCAGCGGGGAATGGAAGCCGGACACGTTTCAGGAGCAATGCAAAGGCGGACGCTGCGGTGGACCGGGCGCGACCGAGGCGGCGCAGGAGCAACAGTCCATCTTGACCCCGTTCAAGGCACGCAATCCGAACGACTGCGACGTGCCGGAAGAGACCGTCGCGGTCGCGCATTCCGACTGCACGACCGGGGTGACGGGCCTGGCGCTCCTGGCCTTCCTGGGAGCGGGGTATGGGCCGCAGTCCAAAGAGACTTATCCGGACCCGGTGAATCCCGGCCGCGTGCACGACTTCGGCTTGATCGTTCGCCGAGGGATTCAGTCCCTGATGTCCCACCAGGATCCCGAAGGGTGCATCGGCGAGCGCGGCATGAAGTACATGTACAACCACACGATCGCCGGACTGGCCCTGGTTGAGGCGTACGCGATGACCGGTTCACCGCTGATCAAGGGGGCGGCCCAGAAGGCGGTCGACTTCACCGTCGCGGCCCAGAATCCCGGCAAGGGCTGGCGCTACAGCGCGAAGTGCGGCGACAACGATTCGTCGGTGACGGGCTGGGCGGTTCAGATGTTGCGCGCCGCGGAGCTGGCGGACTTGTCCTTCCCGAAGTCGGCCTACGATGGTGCGCTGAGCTGGTACAGCGAGGCCGCCGAGCTGGGCGGCTACTACCAGGTCGGCTACAACGCGCGCGCGACCGGCAAGGTCTACAACCCCGGCACGAACGAGCAGTTCGACCACCACGCGACGATGACCGCCTGCGGGATCCTGTCGCGCTTGCTCATCGCAAGGCGCAAGGGAGAGCTCGCGTTCGGGGGCTTCAACCTCCTGGTGGCGGATCTTCCCGAGTGGAGGACGAACAAGATCGACTTCTACTACTGGTATTACGGGACCATGGCGCTCTTCCAGTACGACGGGCCCGACGGCCCGGCGTGGAGGAAGTGGAGCGAACAGATCAAGTTCATGCTGCCGCCGAACCAGAAGACGGCGAAGGACGGCTGCAAGAGCGGTTCGTGGGACCCCGACAACGAGCGCTGGGGCCATCAGGGCGGCCGGGTCTACGTGACCGCCATCAACGCGCTGACGCTCGAAACCTACTACCGCTACCCGAAGAGGTAGGCCTCAAAACCGAACCGTCAGGCCCAGCTCGATCATGAACGTGGTCAGGATGTCGGGGTCGATGGCGCTGCTCACGTCCCGGCCCCGGCGCGGGCCGCCCATGATGCGGATGCCGAATCCCAAGTCGCCCTCCACGTGCGGGCTCCCGAAGATGAAGCGGCCCGCGATCTCGCCCACGACCGTGGTCGTCGAGGCGAACAGCTCTTCGTTCGTGAACGGGCCCGGGATCGTGATGTCGAAACCGGACCATTTCACCGACGAGTAGTGCACGGCGCCGATGCCGAGGTGGCCGTCCCAACCGAAGAAGGGGCTGAACCGCTGGACCACCTTGCCGCCGACGATAACCGAGGTCAGGTCCATGTGGTCGGGCTCGGCGAAGTCGCCGTTGAAGAAGTTGATCCGCTGCCCTTCAAAGCGGTCCCAGCCCACCGACAGGTAGCCGCCGACGCCCCAGCCGGGGTTGATGTAGGTGAGCAGGTCGCCCTCGACGCTCAAGCCCAGGCCGGGATCGAAGAAGTCGGAGTACCACAGGCCGTCGACCGTGACGTCCGTGTCGCTGGGAAAACTGACCCGGCCGTAGATCGCCAGCGACGCGCGGACCCGCGGCGTGTACCACTCCTCCGTCACCTGGCCGCCGCGCCCGCGGCCGTCGGGTCCCTGCTGCTGGAAGTCCATGGCCCGCGACTCGGCGAGGTCGCTCCAGAGGCGCGGCCCGTCCTGGGCCGCCGCGAGCGAGGACAGCGTGGCGGACGTCAGGGCCGCCAGGAAGGCGATCTTCTTCATCATGGCTCCTCGGGAAGGATCGTCGTCGTGATCCGAGTTCCGTCCTCCCTTAGTCGCCGGGGACGGGAATTCCTTTCTCCGGGCGGAATGCGTCCTCGGCGAACGACGGACTCGGGTCGTTCGGGGATTAAGGGTATATACGAAGAATTTCCCGGGGTATCCAGGAGGAGTGGGATTATTTTTGGGGCGCTTGGGGCTCCGGACGGGCGGGGCAGGGGTGCTCGAACGGCAGCTGCCCGCCGCGCCAGTCCCCCTTGGCGTCGTGCTTCGCCTCGGCGTACTTCTTGAGCAGCTCGATCACGGCGTCATCGCTCTTCTCGACCTGCAGCTCGAACCACACGCCGTCCACACCCGTCTTCGCGACCCGGACCCCCGCCGCCAGCCTGCCGCGGTGGTCGCCGCCGGCGCAGTCGCCCGCGACGAGCGCCGCCATCAGGCGGTCGGCCAGGCTCCCCTTCGTCTCCTCGACCGCCTTCACCATCGCGGCGATCACCCCGGGCCCCATCAGGGTGTTCCCCTGGCAGGCGTAGAAGCGGCCGCTGGACGCGCCCCACCAGACGCCCCCCGCATCGGCGTCGGCCGGGTTGCGGTTTGCCGCCCGGCCGTTCATGTCGATGATCGCCAGCTGCCGCTTGTCCCGGTTCTTGTCGTCGCGGAGCAGCTCCCCGAGCACCTCCTCGGGGAGTTTTCCCGCGGCGAGCAGGTCGAGCGCGCGCTCGCCCCACTTGGGATTGTGCCAGTGCTGCGTGCAGAAGGCGCCCACGCCGGCCCGGACGTAGGGCACCACCGTGCCGACCGAGGGGTATTTGCTCGCGACCGCAGCGCCGCAGACGCCGCTTGCCGGATCGACGGCGACGATCGAGAAGGTGCCCGAGACCCCGAACTCGGCGCGCTCCGCGGGCGCGGAGCAGGACAGCAGCAGGAGCAGCAGCGCCGCGGCCGACGCTCGTCTCATCTCAATACCCGATCACGAAGCCGCCGCCGATCGCGCCACGGTTGGGCTCGTGCGGCTGGCCCACGAAGGCCCACCAGCCCTCGAGGCGGATCGGCACTCGTCCGTTCACGACCGGCCAGAGCATGAACGACAGGTCGAGGCGCAGGCCGATGCCCGCGCTGTAGGCGTAGTAGTTTTCGCGGAAGCTTCCGACGTGCGTCGCCAGCCAGCCGAAGTCGCCGAAGGCGAAGCCGCGCAGGTCCTTCAGGATGAGCCACTCGCCCAGGCCGATGAGCTCCAGCGGCTTCCACAGGAAATCCCGGTAGATGGGGAAGCGGATCTCGAGCGACGTCGACCACTCCTCGAGCCCGTCGAGCGTCCGGGCGCCGCGGACGAAGCGTCCGATCTTCAGGAGCTCGTCGTCGAGGAAGCGGCGGCCCGCCAGCTTCTCGTAGGTGCAGCGGGTCCAGAAGATCAGGTCCTGGTCGATGAAGCTCGTGCTCGTCTCGAGGAACGCGAAGTACTCGTTGAGCTCGCGGTCGCCGCCGAACTCTTCGCTGAAGAACGTCGCCGTGCCTCCGATCGAGAGGCCCCAGGCGGGGTCCCTCGGCTGGTATCCGCGCTGATTCGTGTAGAGCGCCGAGACGCTCGGGCCGGAATCGAAGACATAGGCGTTGGGGGGATCGTCGAAGTACTCCGACCGCTCGCGCGCGACCCAGCCGGCGCCGATCTCGAAGGTCTCCAGCAGCGGCAGGTTGACGAAGCCCGTCCCCACCGCTTCCAGCATGTCGGAACTGCGCGCGACCGCCCCGGCGGCGCCGATCGTGGGCCGCCAGCGCGTGTTGACGATCGACGAGGCCGCCGTCCAGTTGCGGCTGCCCGTCCCGTATCCGCCGATCGTGAAAGTGTTCTCGGCGTCGCGGTCGGCCGCCTGGAACTCGACCCCCGGCAGCAGCAGCGAGAAGCTGCTCACCGGGAACTGCAGCCAGTTCACGCCGAAGACGCGCGTCTTCTCCTCCGGCGTTCCCTGCGGCTCGCCCTTCTTGAACTGGTCGTACCAGGCCTTGCGGTCCTCCTGGTCGAAGGCGGGCTCGTCCTGCGGCGCGGCCTTTACCCGGTAGAGGTCCGTGCCGCGGCCCTCGAAGTACGTGATCACGAGCGTGCCGTCCGTCGGGTGCCAGGCCGGGAAGCCGACGCCGCCCTTGAACTTCGTCAGCCGCTGGGCCTTCCCGGTCGCGGGATCCACCGAGAACGCGTCCCAGACGCCGCCGACGTCCGCCGCCAGCACGATCGACTTGCCGTCCGGCGCCCATTCGGGGTTCTTGAGCAGCGCCCACGACTTCGTGACGGGCTTCCCGTCGACGTAGAGCACCGTGTGCCCCTCGGTTTCCTTGATCCAGGCCAGGCGCCCGTCGGGCGAGTAGGACGGGCTGAAGTCGCCGTCGGGGTCGCTGGTGATCCGCTCGATCGTCCGGGTCTCCAGCGTCATGGTGTAGATGTCGCTCGTGCCGTTCTTGAGCGCCGCGAAGGCGATCTTCTTCCCGTCGGGCGAGAAGTGGGGGTCGTAAAGCTCGTCGAAGTCCACGTAGACCGCCTCGGAGCTGCCGCCCGTCGTCACGAAGAGGAAGCGGTCGAAGTTCTTCCGCTGCTCGACGACGACCAGGCTCTTGCCGTCCGGCGCCCACTCGGGGATCCCGACCAGGCGGCTCCCGTCCATGCTGCGGTCCCAGCCCAGCAGGCCCTTGCCGTTCACGAAGAGGTCGGGCACGACCTTGGAATCGCTGACCCAGGCCAGCTTCTTGCCGTCCGGGCTCCAGCGGCCCCCCAGCGTCTGGCGGCGGTAGTACTCGCGCGTGTCCGTCAGCCGATCGGTCGGCACGTTGCGGCCCACCATGAGGGCGGCCCACTTCTGACGCAGGTTCGCGTCGAAGTCCTTCTCGATCTCCTTGCGGGACTTTCCGACGACGTTCTGCACGGGCTTCTGCGAGGCGATGGGAAGGCCGTGGTCGGTCCGCTCGTAGACCCGGCGACCGGTGCCCGGGCCGTATTCCTCGTCGAGGAAGCGCCAGAAATAGGACCCTTCATAGTAGATCGCGAGGTAGTCGTAAGGGTTGAGGATGTCGGGCGTGTGGAGTTCCTTGAGGTCGTAGAGCCGCTCGTTGGCGAGGTCGCGCACCCAGGTGTCCTTCTCGCTGTCGAAGATGTTCGCCCAGTAGTCGGCGCCGCCTTCCCACCACCACTGCGGGACGATCGGGTCCTTGAGGGTGATGAGCCAGCTGGGGAGCCGGAAGGCGAAGAGGTGCTGGAATTGGAACTGGTGGGCGAGCTCGTGCTTCAGGAACCAGTAGTTCCAGCGGTCGCTCGCCTGGCAGTGGATGAAGATGCGGTTCCGCAGCGGCTCGGCGAGCGCGAGGGCGCGCGATTTCGTATCCGGCCGGCACTCCAGGCATTCGTTCTGAAGCGGCGGCGGATCCTTCAACTGGGAAGGAGCTCTCACCCGCGCCGCGAGCGGCTGGTTTTTCGGCGACCCCAGGAAGCTCGACTGCTGCAGGTCGTGGAAGGAGCGGTAGAGGAAGACGTGGATGCGCGGCGGGTCGCCGCCCATCGTCTGGACGTTCTCCTTGCGGGCCCGCTCGAACCAGGCGGCGAACTCCTTCGCGCGGGGAAGCAGCTCGTCCGTGGGGTAGTAGATGTTGAAGTGCTCGGTCGCGATGAGCTTCCAGTCCTTCGGTTCGTCCCGCACCTGCACCTGGAGGAGCACGGCGGCTGCGAGGAGCACACTCATCGGGCCTCAATTGTGCCCGAAGCGGCGCTGCACCGTAAAGAAATATGGACGCCGCCTACCGCAGAAGATCCTCCAGCGGCAGAATCACGATCTCCTCCCCCTGGACGCGATAGCAGAGCCGGTTCTCCATCAGCGATTTCTCGAGCACCAGCCGGAAGGGCGCATTGTTCCACTGTCCCAGTTCCACATTCGAGACGCCCTGGACCCTAATCCGCAGCGACAGATCGCGCCCGATCCGGTCCATCACCTCCTGAAGGCGCCCGCCGGAATGGCTCCCCCGCTGGGCCATCTTCCAGTCGAGGAGGGCTTCGCCCGTCGGGACCTGCCGGCCCAGCGCCCGGAGCACCCGTTCGAAGTCCAGGCGCGGAATGCTCGCCGACTGGATCCGTGCGGTCCCCCGCTTCCGCAGGATTTCCGCGAGCAGCGAGGCCCGCCAGTCGCGATCTTCGGCGGTCCAGAGGAGGATGTTGTCGGCGGACTCCCGGGCGACGGGATCCACGTCCTTCAGGACCAGGTCCACGAGGCTCGTCTCTTTCAGTGCGGCTTCGAGGAGCGGGACCCACTCTCGCGGCTTGGCCCCGAGCTGCTCGACGGCCAGCGAGCGCGTCGCCAGATCACTCCGGGCGGCCTCGATCCGCTCGCGCAAGCCGCGGCGGGCGGCGCGCGTCGCCGGCATCGCGGCCAGCCAGGCTCGGAACCCCTCCTCGCCGCAGGCCGCGGCCAGGAGCTCGCTGATCCGGGGATTCGCCGGCACCTTCGCGATCACGGCGTCCGCGTCGACCGCGCCGAGCGCGGGGAGCACCTCGAGGAGTCCGTCGACGCCGGGCGCGCTCTCGATCTCGGGCGCCGCCCTGCGGACGAGCGTGCCGTCGGCGACCTCCAGGCGGTCCTCGGCGCCGCTCGCGTGGAGTTCCGGCTCGTACATCGCCTCGACTCGTGGGGGCAGGGCGTGGAGGCGGCCCGAGTGTTCCGCCCGGGCGAAGTACCAGAGGCCCGAGGCGCCGGCCGGAAGCGACGTCACGAAGAAGATCGTGCGGTCGTCGCGGTGCTCGATGTTGGCCGGATGGGCCGCCGTCGGGAACGAGAACTCCTGGGATTCCGCGCTCCGCACGTATTTCTTCCGCTCGATGATGTCCCGCAGCAGGGACTTGATCCAGGCCGATTCCCGGGCCGAGTCGCCCCGGGCGCTGCGGCGGAAGTCCTCCAGCCGGGCGGGCCACTCGCGCTCGAGGTCGACCCGGTCGCTGGAGCGGCCGAGATACGTCAGGTGTCCGCGCAGGGCGTCCATCGGGAGCTCGATGGGTTCGAGGCCGTCGGGACGCGGATCGCTGATCATGACGTAATCGCGGGGGGCCGACGTGTCCAGGCGGAGCAGCACCAGCACGGTCCGGCCCGGGGTGATCGGGCCGCGCACCGGGATCCAGCCGGAGCCGTCGACGGTGTCGCGTTCGAAGTACTGCCGCCGGATCTCGAAGCCGTTTGAGATTGGCTCCCGATCCTCGCCGCCCAGCAGCCCTTCGAGGGACGCGGTGTAGAACGCGGAGCCCTGGCCGTCGAAAGTCAGGGTGACGACGGCCTTCTCGCCCCAACCGGCGGCGGGGACGGGAATCGAGATCCGGCCGTCGAAGGCGGCGTCGGCGGCTCCGCGCAGCGTGAAGTCCTGCACGAGCTCGCCGTTCACGCGGATCTCGACGCGGCCCGGGGGCAGGTCCATCGCGGGAGTCGGACGCTCCACCGCGGCGGCCAGTCCGAGGATCGCGTGGGCGCTTTCGATCGTGCTCGCCCAGCCGCGGCCCCGGCGCTGCCCGAGGAGGTAGCGGATCGTCGGCGCCAGATCGCCGCCGCGGGCGGCCTGCAGCTGGAGGAGGAACGAGGCCGTCGCGACGTCGGCCGGGGCATGCCGCTGGGCCCGCCGGGCCAGGGCGTCCGCCACGTCCTTCATGCCCACCCGGAGCGCCGCGAGGGCAAGGACGGTTTCGTCGGCGGGGCTGAACCCCTCCGAATGGTCGGCCATGGTGCCGATCAGCTGCTTGAGCGTGACCGCCGGGACATCCCAGGCGGCGTGATACTCT
>Ga0310813_10000920_pt1 | contig 17830 bp, 21 predicted proteins | sample YN3metagenome_FD_203086 | JGI IMG/M metagenome (GOLD analysis project Ga0310813, IMG submission 203086) | Soil microbial communities from experimental microcosm in Duke University, North Carolina, United States - YN3 | ecosystem: Engineered > Artificial ecosystem > Soil microcosm > Unclassified...
CGTCGGCATTCCGATGAAGGTGAAGGCGCTGCATTGCGACGAAAGCCCGCATCGGCTGGAAATGACCTGCAACAAGGGCGTCCACCTCGGCGACATCCGCTCGCATTCGATCGTAATCGCCAGCGGCGCCGTGTACCGGCGCCCCAACCTCGAAGGCCTCGACAAGCTCGACGGGCGCGGCGTCTACTACTGGGCGTCGCCGGTCGAAGCGAAGCTGTGCAAGCATCAGGAGATTGTCGTGGTAGGCGGCGGCAATTCCGCGGGACAAGGCATCGTCTATCTGGCCTCGCACTGCGCGCATATCCACGTGCTGATTCGCCGCAGCGGCTTCGAAGCGACGATGTCGCGCTATCTGATCGACCGCATCCGCTCGCTGCCGAACGTGACTGTGCATCCGCACACCGAGGTCGGCTGGCTCGACATCGACGACAGCGGCCTGAACGCAGTCGGCCTGAAAACGCCGCTGAGAAACGGCATCGACCGTCTCGACGTGCGTCATCTGTTCCTGTTCACCGGTGCCGATCCGAACACCGCATGGCTACGCACCTGCGGCGTGCAGCTCGATGCGAAGGGCTTCGTGCTGACCGGCGCGGATTCGGCCTGCGATCTGGAGACTTCGGTAGAAGGTGTGTACGCAATCGGCGATGCGCGCGCCGGATCGACCAAACGGGTGGCCGCCGCGGTCGGCGAAGGCGCGGCGGTGGTCGCCCAGATCCATCAGATGCTGGCGGTGCGGGCCGGTGTTGCGGTCGCGCTCGGCGCGTAGCGATTCGGCCGAACGCAACCAGCTCACCGCCATCTGCGAAGCGTCAGGCCACCACGATACGGCAAGGATCCGCGCTCGCCAGTACCTCTGCGCGATCCGGGGCGGGCGGGTAGATCCATTCGGTATTGATCTGCCGCTTCAGCGCTTTCGCTTGCGCATCCGACAGCTTGACCTCGCGCTCCCACCCTTCGGTGTATACCGCGCCCCACGGGCCCAGATCCAGACAGGTCACGTAGTTCGGCTGACTGTACGGAATCGGTTCCACGCCCAGCAAATCAGCGGCGACATTGTTCCCCGCCGAACGCCCCAGATTCATCGCATGCTGGCACGACATCTTCGCGTAGTTCCCTTCGTCATCGGTCGCCGCTCGAGTCCCGGCACGTCCGGCCGGAACAGACGGCTGCCGGCGGCAAGCACCAGGCGGTCGTAGCCGATCTTCGTGCGCGAGGCATCCGTGCCGACACCGATCACGCTGACCTGGCGGTCCTCCACATCGATTTGCTCGAACTTTGCCTGGATGAACTGTGAGCTTTTCGTTTTGCTTGCCGGGCACCGATTCCCCAGACTATCGTAACTACGACTATTAAAGTTGTAGTTTCAAATAAACAGGATGCGATCATAAATCCGATCGGGGTGGTGGGCAGGAAGGCGAAATCGAGCGGGTCGGGGGCACGGAGACGCGCGTCGATGTGCGCGTGGTAGCTGCTACTAATCTGGATCTGCGCGAGGAGATTGTCGCCGGCCGCTTTCGCGAGGATCTGTACTTTCGCCTGAATGTAGCGGATGGCTGGCTTGTGTCTCGTCGATCAAACGGCCTGTCACCCAGGCCGACTCCGGTGCCGACGCCCACGCGGCAACGCCGGTAACCAGAACTGCCACTGCGCGCACGCTCGAAGCGCCCCGGGCGGCTTTGCCTCGCATCGGTAAAGCCGCCCTTGTCGCCGCCGAACAGCTCCGATTCGACCAGCGCATCGAAAACTGCCTTCATGCCGATACCCTCGATAAACGCTTTTCTTGAAACTACGATTTGACAAATCGTAGTAATACGGCCGGTAAAGATTAGCTCACGACCTTTCGATGTGCAAGGCATCAATGAACGGGGGATCGTCAAGGCTCACACACGCGCTGGCCGGCGCATTTTGGTCCACTCGTAATGACGATTCATGGGCCAGAGCCCCCAGCCAACCCGGCAGTAAACTGGTACACGTCCGATCTGCGTATCCGCGAGGAACCCACCATGCCAAGCCAGCACGCCACATCCGAACCCATCGTCCTGCGCCATGCCGCCAGCCGTGAAGAGTTGAGTGCGTGCTTTCCGGTGATCGCTCAACTGCGCCCCAGTCTGAAAGACGCAACGCAATGGGTCGACTGCGCATTGAAAATGGCGCCTGCCGGCTATCGTGTCCTTGCGGCGTGGCGCGGCGCAAACGTCGTGGCAATTGCCGGCTATCGCGTGATAGAGAACCTGATCCACGGGCGCTTTCTGTATGTGGACGATCTGGTCACCGCGGAAGTCCATCGCGGCACCGGTCTGGGCGCCGCATTGCTCACCGAGTTGTCGGCGCTCGGTGCCCACGAACACTGCAGCCGTCTGGTGCTCGATACCGCCGCTGCCAATACCAACGCACGCCGCTTCTACAAGCGCGAGGGCCTGTTCGATCTGGCCGTCGGCTTCATCAAGCCATTGGCCCCGGAGGTCCCGTGAACATCCTCCATATCGATTGCAGCCCCAGAATGCATTCGCACAGCCGCCAGCTGTCGGCGGCGATCGTCGACCGGCTGCTTGGCACCGCCCCGCATGCGCACGTCACGCGCCGCGATCTCGGCCGGCAGCCGATACCGCACGCCGACGAAGACTACGCGACGGCGCTGTCTTCCCCGGCAGCATTTGCCGCGGGCTTGCAGGGCCGCGCAATCCAGTTGTCCGAGCAACTGATCGAGGAAGTCGAAGCGGCCGATGTCATCGTGATCGGCACGCCGATGAACAATTTCACGATTCCATCGGTATTCAAGGCGTGGCTCGACCAGATCTTGCGGGTCGGCAGAACCATAGCCGTCACGCCGAGCGGCAAGGTGGGACTGTTGCGCGATCGTCCGGTATTCGTCGGCATTGCTTCGGGCGGCATCTTTTGCGGCGACAAAGCCAACCAGCCGGACTTTCTGACGCCCTATCTGACGGCCGCATTTGGCTGCGTGGGCCTGAAAACGCTGCACTTTCTGCCGCTGCAGGGCACGGCATCGCGCAACCAGCAAGCGGTTGGCACCGCGCGGGCGGCACTGCTCACCACCATCGACGCAACCCGGGTCCTTTAATCGCGCCGGCGGCATCCGCACGCGTCGACGCGTGCGCGGCACAACGCTCACAGGGGCATCGACATGAAAGTATTTGTGGCTGGCGCATCGGGTGTGATCGGCAAATCGCTGGTCCCGCTGCTGCGCGACGCGGGCCATCAAGTCACGGGAACCACCCGCACCGCCGACGGCAAAGCCCGCTTGCAGGCGCTCGGCATCGATGCCGTCATCGTCGACGTGTTCGATGCGAAGGCGCTCGAACATGCCGTAGTGGCAAGCGCGCCGGACATCGTGATCCATCAGCTGACCGACCTGTCGGCCGGTATCGATCCGGCCGCGCAGGAGCAGGCGCTGCGCCGTGCCCGAGCAGTAACGGCACCGACCCGGCAATAAACCCGACCGACGTCATCACGATCGGGCGCAAACGAAGACGGCACGCTTCGAGTGCCGCGGCAACCGTGCTCTTCCCATGAATTTCAAGCTCACGCGCAAACTCGACGATCAGGATCGCGTTCTTGCACGCAAGTCCCATCAGCACCACCAGCCCCACCTGCACGAAAACGTTGTTGTCGCCATCGCTCAGCCACACGCCGAACAGCGCGGCACACATGCAAACCGGCACGATCAGGATGACCGCCAGCGGCAGTGTGCAGCTTTCATACAGCGCCGCGAGCACCAGAAACACCCGCATCACCGCCAGCGGAAACACGATGATGGCCGCATTGCTCTGCGTGACCTGCTGATAGCTGAGGTCGGTCCATTCGAGCTTGATACCGGTCGGCAGCACCTGTTTGGCAATTTCGTCCAGCTTCGCGATCGTCTCCGCGGAAGACAACACCCGCGGATCCGCGTCGCCGATCAGGTCGGCCGCCGGATAGCCGTTGTAGCGCATCACCGGGTCCGGCCCGTAGGTCGGGACGATCGTCACCATCGAGCCGATCGGCACCATTTCTCCGCGCACATTGCGGGTGCGCAGGTTTTCGATATCGGCTGCATGTTGCCGGTATTGCGTATCGGCCTGCGCCATCACCAGGCAATCGGCAACGAACCGCCGGAGCGCTCGACGCATCCCACGGTCTGCGTAATTGCGCAGATCCGTTCCGCTTTCTACGAAATGTCCTGTGCGTTCGATGGCGTGCCGGCGCAATGCGCCCATGCGAGCACCTGCTGCGCCGCATCGGGCCGCGACCGCGCGCGCAGTCGGTCGGCCAGCACCATCTGAAATCCGGTCGTACTGTCAGGCCCGTGCGCGCTCAGGAACGCGTGCAAGATCTCTTCGATGGTTTGTGTGAGGGTCGTGGCCTTGATACTGCTGGCTATGTAAGAACTTGCGCGTGCCAGCTCGAGTTCGAAATCGACCTCACATTGACGGTACGACCTCGACTTATAAGCAAGCGTGCGATCCCGGGATGGCATTTTTTAGCCTTTGGTTAGTTTTTGACGTCCCTTTCGTTGCCCAAAGCGCATGTCGAAATAACGAAGGAACGGGGCACCCAGCATAGACGAGGCGGACCCTGCGCACCTTGTCCGTAATCCGACCCTTTCGGCGCGCCGCAGCAGGCATGCGTTCGCGCCCTTTGATAACGCGCGCTCAACGGGTTGACCCGGTACGCATGATCCCTCGGGAACGCGGCTAGCCGCCGGGCACGCACCGTTGCATGCGCCCGAGGCAGGACGAAGCGAGGTGCGCGAACTCGCGGTCGACTGCCTGCTTGTCACCGTCCGTTCGCGCAGCCCCCATCAGTGCCGCCCCACTACGCCACCGTGCACAGCCGGCGCAACCGGCGTCTGCGGCAGCCGCGCCTTCTCGCCCTTTTCAAGCACCGGTTGATGCCGGAAGCCAAGGGCGCCCGCGCCGACCGCAATCACAAAACCGACGAACAGCGCCGCCACCGAGAACCAGCTGGCGCGCGCCACCGTACGGGCAGCCGAGTCGGCGGCCTGGCGCGCGTCGCCCTCCGACGGAGCGGATGCTGCGGCCGTCAGCGACGCGATTGCGTCGCGGGCCTGCCTGGACAATGCATTGGCCGCGTTGTCGGAACCCGCACCCGCGCCCGCTGCCGCGGTGGTAGCACCGGCATTCGCCAGATTGCCTGCCACGCCGACCGCGCCGCCGATCACCGAGGTCATCGCCATCACGACGAACAGGATCATCAATGCCCACGCGAGCAGACCGTGCAACCAGCCGAGCACCGGCGCGCAGCGCCCCGCGAAGTAGCCACCGGCGAATACCGCCACGACGGTGGTCAGAATCATCCACACACCGGAGCCGAAGCCGAACGCACGTACCGGGTCGGGACGCGACAGCGGATTGAGCATCGACGCGCCGATTGCCGCGCCCAGGATGCTCATGAACAGATACACCACCAGTGCGATCGTCAGCCCGGTGAACACCGCTCCCCACGAGACCCGTGGCAAGCCTTCCTGCGTTTCAAGATAGCGCATGACAACCTCCTGTTAAGTAGCAGGCAGCCGGACTCGCCGGCCGCCGCAAGCAATCCGCAAGCGTCATGCCGCGCGCCCGACAGGCGCGCGGCGCGGCCGCCCGCGCTACATCAGGGAACCGCAGACCGCCAGCACCCAGACACCGACCTGATAGACGAACAGCAGCCGCCCGACACGGCCGGTGCACGGCGTGTGGAGGCTGCCCCTCTGCGCCGTCGCCGTCGGAAGATGAGCACGCATACGGCACCTAGCTGCCCAGTGCTTCGGCTGCCACTTTCTGCTCGGCCAGCAGCGACAGCTTTTCGTCGGTCGCCTTTTCTTCGCGCAGCGTCTGCGACAGCAAAGTCACCGCGTGGGTCTCGCCGAGCTGCTTCGCAAGCGCGATCAGCGAGCCATAGGCGGCGATCTCATAGTGCTCGACCTTCTGTGCTGCCGCGATCAAGGCGACATCGAGCACCGGACCCTGTTCGATTTCGTCGATCTGCTCGCGTCCCTCCTCGACCAGTCCTTCCATCGCGACGCATTTGACCCGCTTGAGCCGGATCCCCGAACCCTCGACCAGCTGATCGATCCGTTCGATCTGGCCTTGCGTCTCGTCGAGGTGCGTCATGAACGCCGCGCTCAGTTCCTCACTGGTCGCCGCGCGAGCCAGCCGCGGCAGTGCCTTCGTCAACTGTTTCTCCGCGTTGTAAATATCGGAGAGCGAATGGACAAACAGGTCCTTTACGGTTTTCGCAGTCATGGTGGTTGCTCCAGAATCGAATTTCAAAAAGCCGCCGCAGCGGCATGCTGTTGACCTAGCGTTTGCGCTTGCCGCCGGTGCCTGATTCGCTCGTCTGCGCAGCGCCGAGCTCCGCGCCCGTGGTCGGGTCGCTGTCCGGGTCCGACTGCAGACGCGTGGCCATCTCGGTCAACGACTGCTGCTCGTCCGCATCGAGCTCGACCCAGGCGTTGCCGTCGCCGCCATCGACCGCCGGTTCGCCGTTCTCGGCCGACAGCCCTGCACCGCTGTTCCACGGCCCCTTAACGGCTTCGCCGCCGTGCGACATCTTGAAGTACGTGCTGGCGAATTCCGGCATCGGCGGCATCTTGCCCGGCGGGAAGTTCGGTGTGATCGCGTAAAGCGCTTTCTCGAACGACTTCTGGTGGGCGATTTCGCGCGTCATCAGAAAGCCGAGTGCGTCGCGGATGCCCGCGTCGTCGGTGACGTTGATCAGCCGCTCATAGATGATCTTCGCGCGCGCCTCGGCCGCAATGTTCGAGCGCAGATCGGCGGTCGGCTCGCCGATGGTATCGATATAGGCCGACGTCCACGGCACACCGCCCGAGTTCGTCAGCGGCGGACCGCCACCGTACAGCAGCTGCGTCAGGTGACTGTCGTTGCCGGCGCCGTTCAGCTTGCGGTATAGCTCGGCCTGTTCGTCCACCGCTTCAGCCAGGCTGCCCTTCGCGCCGCGATTGAGCATCGCGACGATCGACCCGATGATCTCGAGATGGCTGAGCTCTTCGGTCGCAATGTCGTACAGCATGTCCTTGCGGCCCGGATCCTCCTCCGCGACCGCCTGCGTGAAATAGCGCATCGCCGCCGCGAGCTCGCCCTGCGGGCCGCCGAACTGCTCGAGCATCAGGTTGGCAAGTCCGGGGTTGGTTGCGCTGACACGTACCGTGTACTGCAGCCGTCTGTTGTGCATGAACATGAGAGCCTCCGTGGGTTGGGCACAGACGGCAGTGCATGAGGCGTGCCCGCTACGCGCTGCATGCGTCGGATGCCTGACTATCTGGAACCTGAAACGTTGCGCCGGTCCGGCTCGACGTCCGGGTCGACGTCCGGGTCGACGTCCGGGTCGACGCGATCGTGTTCAGGAACATAGGGGCCTTGCTCGGGGTGTTCCTTGCCGCGCGGCACGAGCGTCGCATCCATGTTGCCGTGCGGCTTCTGCCGCACGGTGCCGTCAGCATCCACTTCGACGTCGCCGTCCGTTACTGACTCCCGGCGACGGTCCGCCCGTTCCACCGGGTCGGTAAAGTCGCTTTCGTAGGGCTCCTGTGCGGACGATTCGTGCTGGGCATCGCGTGTCCCGGCGGCGCCGCGCCTGTTCGGTGTCTTCATCAAACGCTCCTGCTAAAAGGGGATGTCCCGGCTGCCGCGCATCGCGCGTTCCAGGCTCCCACGTCGATCGGCATTGGGTACGGAGCTTGCGCGGCGCTCGGCATCCGCACAGCACCACGCATGCACAGGCGAACGACCCGCGCAGCGCCTTCGCGCAAACGCTCGCACCCATGCATATGACGCCGATGAGCATCGCTAAACAGACTGGCGCGCCGTCACCGCGCGCATCCACACTGCACGTCGCCCGCGACGCAGTGGAGAACTTCATGTCCGACCGCTGCCTGATGATGGGCGCGAGCATCGGCTTCTATTCAGCCTTTTCGCTCGCACCGACTTTGCTGATCGTGCTGGCGGTGCTCGGCTGGTTCTTCGGCTCGGACATCGGCACCAGCCAGTTTTTCGCGCAGGTCAAATCGATCATGGGCGCTGAAGCGGCCGGCGCGATGCAGGAGATTGCCCAGCACGCGCATCGCTCGCAAGGCGGCGGCGCGGCAGCGGCGGTATCCGTGCTGCTGCTGGCGGTCGGCGCGTCGGCGACGTTTGCGTCGCTGAACACCGCGCTCGACGTGATTTTCGATGCGAAGCCCGCCCACGGTCTCGCCGGTCTCGCACTGCTGATCCGCACCCGCCTCGTGTCGCTCGCGCTGGTGATGGGTCTCGGTTTTCTGCTGGTCGTTTCGCTGGTGCTCGACGCGGCATTGCAGGCCGCCGGCAAGGTGGTATTCGGCAGTGTCGCACTTGGCGTGTTCGCGGCGCTTGCGCAATCGGCGATCGCGCTAGCTGTGCTGGCCGTCGGCCTGACCGCATTGATCAAATGGCTGCCCGATACCCGCGTCGACCTACGGCACGCGCTGGTCGGCGGCGTGGTGGCCGCGCTGCTATTTACCATCGGGCGACATCTGTTCGGGCTTTACCTTGCGCACGCCGGCACCGCCGGCACGTTCGGCGCGGCGGGTTCGCTGGCGGTGCTGATGATGTGGCTGTATTTCTGCGCGCTGGTGTTTCTGCTCGGCTCCGAAGTGACGGCCGTGCTGTACCGGCGCCGACGCGCGTCGCGACAGCCGGCGCCCGCCATACCGCGGCATCGTGGCTGACTGCCCACGAGCGCGACCGGCAACGCGCCCGCAGCCGCTCGATGCACACCGGTCGGGAGCGGCTCTTGCTCTGCGCCCGGGGTCACTCCCGCGCTCACCTGTCCCATGTCCGATCGCCTGAAGTCTTCCGCGCCGCGCCCCGACTGGAGCGCAGGCAAGCCATGCACGCCGCCGGACGTCAGCCTGCCCGAGGTCCATCGCACGGTGCGCGTGCCGGCCGCCGGCAGCTGGCTGCGGCGCTTCTTCGCCTTTGCCGGGCCGGGCTACATGATTTCGGTCGGCTATATGGATCCGGGCAACTGGGCGACCGATATCGCCGGCGGAGCGCGCTTCGGTTATCTGCTGCTTGCGGTGATCCTGCTGTCGAACCTGATGGCGATCCTGCTGCAGGCGCTTGCCGTGCGACTCGGCATTGCCGCCGGCTGCGATCTCGCGCAAGCGTGCCGGGCCCGCTATCCGCGCCCGCTCAACCTCGCGTTGTGGATCGTCTGCGAACTGGCGATCATTGCCTGCGATCTGGCCGAAGTGATCGGCACGGCCATCGCGCTGCAGCTGCTGTTCGGCATTCCGCTGATTGCCGGTGCGCTGCTGACCGGGCTCGACGCGTTCCTGCTGCTGTTGCTGATGAACCGCGGCTTCCGCTTTCTCGAAGCATTCGTGGTCGCATTGCTGGCGGTAATCGCCGTCTGCTTCGCCGTGCAGATCGCGGCCGCCGCGCCGCCGCTCGCCGCGGTGCTGCGCGGCTTCATTCCGGCGCCGGAGATCGTTACGAATCATCAGGCGCTGTATGTGGCGATCGGCATTCTGGGGGCCACGGTGATGCCGCACAACCTGTATCTGCACTCGTCGGTGGTGCAGACGCGCGCGTATCCGGACAACGAGGCCGGCAAGCGCGACGCGATCCGCTGGGCGACGCTCGACGGCACAGTCGCGTTGATGCTCGCGCTGCTGGTCAACGCCGCGATCCTGATCGTTGCGGCGACTACTTTCCATGCGTCCGGTCACACCGCCGTGTCCGAAATCGGCGACGCCTACCGCCTGCTGTCGCCGCTGCTGGGCGTCGGCATCGCGTCGACGCTATTTGCGGTGGCGCTGCTCGCGTCGGGCCTGAATTCCACTGTTACCGCGACGCTGGCCGGCCAGATCGTGATGGAGGGCTTCGTGCGGCTGCGGCTGCCGGGCTGGGCTCGCCGTCTGATCACGCGCGGCATCGCGATCGTGCCGGTAGTGGTCGTCACCGCGCTTTACGGCGGCAACGGCACTGCGCAGCTACTGGTACTGAGCCAGGTGATCCTGTCGATGCAGTTGCCGTTCGCGGTCATTCCGCTCGTGCATGTCGTATGCGAGCGGCGCACGATGGGCGTCTTCGCGCTCGGACCGCTAATGAAGTCGCTCGCGTGGCTCGTCGCCGGCGTGATCGTGCTACTCAACGTCATGCTGCTGCAGGCGTGGATCCGCGGCTAGCGCACTTGTTCCGGGATCTGCTTACAAAGCACACGTCAATCGCCGCACGGGACACCGCCGCGCCATTGTCCCCAAACCGCGGATTCTGATTCGTCCCGACAGGTACCGATCGCCAGCCGGGCCATTGCGCACAATGGCCTCAACAACACTCCGGCAACCGGTACAAGGCGCTGCGCGGCCCGCGTCAGTGAGCCCGTTTCGACCACGGCGATGCATTGCGCGCTGAATCCTGTCTGCGGATATTGCTGTGCCGTAGACGTACCGATGGAAGATTCGTGGAAGGCGACGCCCATACGCGTGGCTTGTCGGCGACGCTCGCGTGCCCCCAGTCGGCCAGGTGACCCTGGCGTCGCGGTGTGCGCAACTCATGCTGCTGCACGATGCGGCTAGCCGGATGGTCAGCCGCGCGATACCTTCGTATGTTTGAAGAAACAGGCCAGCTCACTATCATGGGCGTTGGCACCAGCCAGCCAGGCCTTTCCCACTTCAAACGTTGTTTGCGCGCATGAGCGACTCGTCCTTTCGCGTTGACCGCCGCGCGGCACCCCAGCGCGCCAATCGAACCGCATGCGGAGTCGTCGCCGGTCTGTTCGTCGCCGGCTGCGTATACCTTGCCTTCACGGTCAGTAGCCGGCAAGCCGCGCTGTTCGGCGTCGGCGGATTGATCGGCATGACGCTGTACCACGGGCAATTCAGCTTCCCGTCGGCATGGCGCGAATTCATCGTCGAGCGGCGCGGCGCGGGCATCCGTTCGCACGCGCTGTTGCTGGCGGTCGGCGCCGCGCTGTTCGTGCCGGTGCTGGCGGCCGGCACGCTATTCGGACTGCCCGTCAGCGCGGCCGTTGCGCCCGCAAGCATGTCGGTGCTGATCGGCGCATTCATCTCGGGCATCGGCATGCAGCTGAGCAGCCGCTGCGCATGCGGCACGCTGTATACGGCGACCGGCGGCAGCACGAGCATGCTGGCCACGCTGCTCGCGTTCGTCGCCGGTTCGCTGCTCGGCACCGCGCACATGCCGTACTGGGGCCGGCTGCCTTCGCTCGGGCCGCTGTCGCTTGGCAGCACGCTCGGCGCGCTGCCCGCCCTTGCGCTCAGCTGGGGCGTGCTCGGCGTGATTGTCGGGCTGAGTTTCGCGCTCGAGCACCGTCGCTACGGGGTACCGGCCACGCCTGCCGCAAAGCAAGCCATGTATTCGTGGCTGCACGGACCCTGGCCGCTTTATACCGGCGCGCTGGCGCTGGCCATCCTTAACTTCGTCACGCTTGCGCTATCGGGGCATGCATGGCGCGTGACCTCCGCGTACGCGTTGTGGGGTGCCAAAGCCGCGGCAGCGGCAGGCGTCGACGTCGCGCATTGGCCTTACTGGTCCACCGGCGACGACGCCGCCGCGCTCGCCGCGCCGCTCAGCCACGATGTACCCACGGTGATGAATGCCGGCATCATGCTCGGCGCGATCCTGGCTGCCGCGCTGGCGGGCCGCTACGGTCCGGTGTGGCGCGTGCCGGTGCGTCCGCTAGGCGCCGCCGCATTCGGCGGTTTGCTGCTGGGTTACGGTGCGCGCCTCGCGTACGGGTCGAACGTGGGCGCCTATTTCAGCGGCATCGTCTCGGCCAGCGTGCATGGCTGGATCTGGCTGTTCGCGGGGTTTGCCGGCAGCGCGCTCGGCATCGTCGTGCGTCCGCTGTTCGGGCTCGAAAAGGACGGCCATAGGCGACCGCCCGACATGTAGCGCCGCGTGCCGTCTTCGCGTCACTGCTCCCGCCGATGGAAACGGCTGCGTGCTGGATCACGGCTTCAACTCGGGCCTGAGCGCGCACGCGCCGCGCGGCACGGCGTTTGCGCCAAAACATCACATCCGTTGCGGCGCACAGTTGCGAGCTCGTCGATGCGCGCCGCGGCACCCATCGCAACCGGAGGAAAAGATGGCTAGCGACAAAACCGAAGGCGTGAAAGAAGAATTGAAGGGCTACGTGAACAAGGCAGTCGGTTCCATCACCGGCAACGACAACAAGAAGGCCGAGGGCGAAGCGCAAATCACCGAGGGCGATAACCGCAAGGATCTCGCCGATCAACGCGACAACGCGCGCAAAGGCAAGCCCGATCCCGGCAATCCGTCGAACCTGTAAAGCGCATCCGTGCACCCCGCTGTGCGCCTGCACCTGCCGAGCCTGCACAGCGAGCGCGCATCGCTGCTCGCAGCAGTCGTGCTGCTCGGCGCGCTGTGTGCGCGGGCAGCCCGCGATAACGCTGCCGTGAGCGGTGCGATCGCCGACGAGCTGTTCGCAGCTAGCGCGGCGACCGTCGTGATGACGCCGAGGCTGGCCGCGGCGACCGCGATGTCCGTAGGTCTATGGTTGCTGCCGCCGGGTCTTGCGTTGCTGCTGTGGGCCCAGCTGGCGGGATCGATTACGCTGCTGGTGATCGCGACCGGGTTGTACGGCATCGCAGGCGCTCGGCTTTCGCGGCAGTTTGCAGGAGGTCAACCGGATGGCGCCGCAAGACCGGCGCGCCGAATTGCTGGCGGCGTATCTGCTGTGCTGTTACACCGGCAATTCGTTGCCGGTGGTCGGCATTGCGCTGCTGTCGCGCAGCGTCAGGCATCTGTGGGCAGACGTCGTGTTCGCTGCTGTGTCGCCTGTGCTCGCGGTCGGAGGACGGATGATGGGTCGCCACGGGCCGCCTACGGACTGAGCGGTTTCCGGCTGCGCGCGGCGTGCAGCGACTGCGACCTGGTTGGCATTTCTACACGATAGCGTGTCGTACGGGCTGGGCCCGCCGCATGCTCAATCTAGCGATGAAGCGGCCCGCGACGCGCATTTGCAGGCGACGGGCTTGCGCAATCCCATCCAGCTCGACAACGCGCCGCACCACACCTCAATGCGACCAACAGGGAGCAACCATGCAACACATCGAGACTGCCACCCCGCACACCCCCGCTCAGGACGATGGTACGGACCTGCCGCAAATTCCACGCGAACCGGAACCGCCGCACACGGAGAATCTGCCCGAGTTGCCGGATCCTGGCGAAGTTGGAGAAGACGGCTAGGCGGCGTGTTGGGATTACCAGCGCGGGAAACCTGCGCGGATTACCCGCGCAGCGCCGATCCAGCGAGATTCACGTGCTGGCGCAGCGCTTGCCGATGGAGACGATATGCAACGACCGATACGTATTGCGCTTGTAGTGACCGCGTTGGTAGCCGGTTTCAGCGGCTGCAAGAAGGTCGATGACAAAAGCACCGACAGCATGAGCGCTGGCAGTAGCGGCGTGATGAGCAACAGCGCCAGCCCGAGCGGCACCGCCGGCCAAAGCGCGGCAGCAAAAACCGCCAGCGCTGCGGCCGCGCAGGCCAGCGCCCCCGCGGCCGAGCAGGCCGCGCCGCTCGCGAGTTCGCCTGCCGCAACGTCAAGCAGCATGCCGGCCGGCGCGAGCCAGTAACGGTTGCCGATACCGCTTCGCTCACAGCGACACGGGCCGCCGACGCCGCGGCGACAGCTATCGCCTGCCCTCGGCCCGTGTGGCTACGCATACGTTTTCCCGCTGCAACGCTACGCAAGCCCGGTAAACGCCAGCGTATTGTCACCGACGTTGCGGCTACCCGCTTCATCCAGCTTCTTGCGCAGCTGCGCATTGCGGTTGTCCAGTGCCTTGCCCAACGCGACCAGGTCCGCGTTGCTTTTCTTCAACGCGGGGAAAAGCTCTGACTCTTCTTCCTCGATGTGGTGACGCACGAGTTCCGACATCACCTTGAAACTCGCATCGAAGCCCGCGTCGCCCGGCTTCATTGAAGCGAATCGCGAGATCAGCGTTTTCACGAGGAAGTGCTCCACATAGGCTTCCTCGACATCGAGCGCGTGTTTGTCCAACGCCTTCTGTGCAGCCGGATACAGAATTTCTTCCTCGAGAATCGTATGCACGCTCAACGCTTCGCAGGCACGCTGCGCGAGGGTGCCTTTCGCGGCGAGATCGTCGTCGCCGGCTTTTTGATAGGCGTCGAACAGTTTCTCGACCGTGCGGTGGTCGTGCATCAACCACTCGACCGCGTTGGCCGCGTGGCGCTGTTCGGAGGTAGGGTGTCTGCTTGCATCGGTGGCCATCGTGTGCTCCTTCAGGGTCGTGTTGCCGCATCGCAGGTGCGCGGCTCCCGGAATGCAACTCGCAAACGCTGTGCCGCGCTCCTTTGCGTTCGGCATGCTTTAATAGCGGCCAGACGCGGCGCCGCGGCCGGTGTTCACCGGCACGCGCAGCGAACCGCCGGTAGCCTTGCCGTCTTCGATTCCACTTAGCCCTCAACGAGGAGATCTGTCACGCATGCCAGCCCGCCGCGCACTGTCGGCGCCTGCGGATAGCGCGCATTTCGTGCGCTTCGCACAGCCCGAGCTCGAACTGCTTCATGCGCGCTTCTATACGCATCGTTTTGCGTCGCATGCGCACGATAGCTGGGCGATCGGCGCGGTGATCCGCGGCGCGAAAGACACTTCCGCACACGCTGGCAAGCCGATGCAGGTCGCGCAAGGCGAGCTCTATGCGCTTGCGCCGCACGTCGCGCACGCGGGCCGTTCGCTCGGTGCGCAGGGTTGCGAATACGTGATGATTTACGTGCCGGACACGCAATGGCGCACTCAATGTGCGCTGCACGGCGTGTCGCCGCATCTGCTCGACACGCCGCTGCGCCAGCGCCGGCTGGTCGCCGAGTTCGCGCACTTCGCGGCCCGCGCGCTCGCGCAGCCGCAGGCAATCCAGGCGTACGCCGGCGAATGGACGCTGTTCTGCGAACGCGTGCTCGGCGCGCTCAGCCCATCGGCGGCGAGGTTGACCAATCTGTCCGCCCAGCCTGCTGCGTTTGCCGCCGACCCGCGCGTGCGACGCATCGGCGACTACCTGCACACGCACGCTGCACGCAATGTGTCGCTCGACGAACTGGCCAGCGAGGCTTCGCTATCGGTTTCGGAACTGTGCCGGCGCTTCAGCGCTGCCTATGGGCTAAGCCCGCATCGCTATCAGCTGGTGCTGCGCCTACGCGACGCGAAACGCCTGCTGCTCGGCGGCGCGGCACCATCCGAAGCGGCACTCGCCACCGGCTTTGCGGACCAGAGCCACCTCGGCCGTCACTTCAAGGCGATGTTCGGCGTCACGCCCGGCAGTCTTGCCGGCGCGCGCGGCAGCGCAAGAACGTTCTAGATCGGCCGGCGGCCGCCCCGTACAGTGCGCATGTTCCCGCTTCCCGTGGTCTTCGCACAATGCTCACTTCGCCATCCGCCAGCAGCCCTTCGATTGCCAACCTCGCTGCCATCGTCGACTATCAGCCGGCACATCATGCACAGGTTGTCGAACTGATCCTGCATATCCAGAACGTCGAATCGAAGGTCGGCATCGCACTCGACGATCAACCGGACCTGCGCGACATCGAACGCCACTACATCGCCGACGGCGGCGGCTTCTGGGTCGCGCTGGATCGGCAGCATCGCGTGGTTGGCACACTCGGCCTGCAGATCAAGACCGCGCAGATCGCCGTGATGAAAAAGTTCTTCGTGGCCGCGGCGTGGCGCGGCGCCGGCAAGGGCTGCGCGTCGCAGCTGTTCGCCGCGCTGATCGCCCATGCGAGGTTGCGCGGTGTCGCCACCGTGGTGCTCGACACGCCATCGGTCGCCACCCGCTCGCACCGGTTTTACATCCGGCAAGGCTTCACGCAGATCGCGTCCGCCGAACTGCCGGTGCAGTACGACTACCCGGATCGCGATTCGCTGCTGTTTCGCCTCGATCTCGCGTAGCAAAAAAAACCGGCAACGATTCCGTTGCCGGCGGGGTCCGACGCGCGAGGGGAAGCAGATTTCCGCCGTCGAAGGAGTAGCGCACGGACGAGGTGCTTGCTACCCAATACCATGTTAGCCATCCGCAAGCTTCTGTCCAATAGCGGTAACATGTCCTTAATCCGTCATTTCCGGACATAGGCATGAATACTTGCGTTGCGCTCGATCGCAATATGCCGGCCGCAATCCTGGCATGCTGCAGCGAAGGTTTTCAGTCGTGCGGGGGCTTAGTCTCAACGGCGCCGCGGCAGTCACGGGCAGCGAGCCTTCCCGCCAGGCCCGCATTGCTGTTCAGCAGGTCTTCCAGCAGGTTTAGCGTGACGGGCTTCGCCAGCACCGCGTCGAACAGCGTTGGGTCGCACTTCGCGTGTGCATGCTGAATACCCGTCACCGCGACGATCCGGCACCCGCTCAGCGCGCGGTCGCCGCGCAGCTGCGCGCAAATGTCCCGACCGTCGTCCGCGCCGAGCAGCACGTCGAGGAAAATGAAGTCAGGCACGATACGGCGCGCCTGCGCCAGCGCTTCGCTGCCATTCGAAGCGGAGATCGCCTCGTGGCCCATCAGCTTCGCGAGCTCGGTGAAAGTCCACGTCGTGTCGTGGTCGTCGTCTACGAATAGCAGTTTCATTGCTGGCCTGTCCCGGTTTGCCGCTACGCGAACGCATCTTCCGGTTTGCGTTGTGCGCGAAGCGAAGGCCGCATCGAGATTCGACGGATGCACGCTGCAAGCTGCTCCGTATGGCTGCGCGCATTGCACGTTTCGTATTGCGTTTGCTGCGTGGCAATGTCGCGCGAGTGCTTTCGAGTATAGATGGTCATCTTCGCCGCATATGCATCTACGTTGACGTGCATGACCTGCATACACGCCGCGACAGCTCCGATGCGCGCGCATTGCGCGCGCCGCAGTGCCCGCGCCGTCGCTGCCCGGTGTCCGAAACTGTTGGTATACGTACGAACCGCGCGGCTTGATACGCGCGTACGCTGCGATTGTGCAGTTAATGCACGATCGCACGATCGCACGATCGATCGCAGAGAGCAGCGAGATGTACCGCAACTACGAATACCGCGACTACGTGGTCAACATCGTGGTGGAGGTGTTGCTGCGTGTGCAGGACAGGATCACCCGCGAACCGAGCTTCACCGCCGTGGTGCAGGTGACGAGCAAACGCGCGTCCGCCCCGCTGACCGCGCCGCTACGGATCGAGGGCAGAACCGGCGAGGCCTTTCACACCGAAGCCGACGCCGTGATGGGCGGCTATACCGCGGGACAAGTGCTGATCGACCGGTTGTTGCGCACACAGCAAGCGCATCAGTGAGCGCAGCGGGTCACGGCATCTCTTTCTGCGCCCCGCGCAAAGGGCATCGCTACAAGGGTCACAGCGGGATCACCGCGCGGCCTCGTCGCAGCATCACAAAGCCACCTGCACCCCCAGTTCGACCACATCCTCCGCACGCAACCCGTAATACTCGGCACTCGGCGCCGAATGAAACGACATCTGCCCGAACAGCGCCTTGCGCCAGCGCATCATGCCGCGGCTCGAGCGCCCCTTGAAGGCCTCGTCGCGCGGCAGAAAGTAGGTCGTGCGCGCGGCATCGTAGCGCCAGTCGCCGAGCCGTCCGCTTAGCGATGCGAGCAGCCGCGGCAAATCCGGTCGTTCGACAAACCCATGACGCGCGACGATCTCGTAGCATCCGTCGCCAAGTTCGCGTGTCTCGATGCGCGAGCGTTCGTCGATGCGCGGCGCCGATTCGGCGATATCGGTAAAGAAAATGGTCGTCTGGTGCAGCACGTGGTTGTGCCGCAGGTTGCTGACAAAGGCCGCGGGCGTCATGCCGGGCCGGTTGCCCGGA
>Ga0310813_10000921_pt1 | contig 17825 bp, 16 predicted proteins | sample YN3metagenome_FD_203086 | JGI IMG/M metagenome (GOLD analysis project Ga0310813, IMG submission 203086) | Soil microbial communities from experimental microcosm in Duke University, North Carolina, United States - YN3 | ecosystem: Engineered > Artificial ecosystem > Soil microcosm > Unclassified...
CACGTTGCGCGATGGATACATGAACTCGAGAAACCACGGATGCGCATCGGACCCCACCGTGAGCCGGATTCCGTGTGGTAACGACGGCAATCTGCTGTAGACGCGCGAGAAATCGGAAGTCTCGGTGTACTTTTCGCAGTCGTGTTTGTGATTCCATTCGGTATGAAGTCGGAATTCCTTATCGACTATCAATTCCTTGAGAAACAGGAATGATGGATGGTAGTAGATCTGTATATCGATTGCAGTGCCGGCCGCCTGGCAATAATAGTCTTGCTCCATAATCCCCGCCGGAGACTCGAATCGTTTGGCCTCAAACAAACACTTATATTCCGTCCAATAGCCCATGTGGCGCTCCAATCCGTAGACGGCATCTTGGATTTGGTACAGGAGATGCAGGAGATCCAGATTCTCTACGAATCCGTCGTTGTAGACGAGATACCATACAATCTTGTCCCACAATTCCGGGGGAAGGCGGAGAGATTCCGAATCCATCTCAACATGCTCTTTATTCACACCACAACTTGGATACAGACATTGAGAAAACACAAATTGACAAGATCACTATATTACAGAAATCCGCGTTCTACGAGATATTCATACACGGGCGTCCCCTTGGCGTATCCGAGGAGATTCATGAACGGAATCCAGTAATCGGTTGCCATGTGCATGAATTGGTCCATGGGCGGGTATCTAGCGTACGTCTTGATATCCCTCACCGGAAACAGATCCAGTAATGGGATGATGGAATAGCAATCAACTTCAATGTAATACTCTTTAATCTTCTGCGTGTTCACGGTTTGGATGGGCACGATACGCATCTTTAGAAATCCCGTTTCCACATCCTCGTCCGGAAACAGAATCGATCGCTCCCATGGATTCTCCGGCGATCCCGTAATGATCTGGATTCCATAGGGGAGAATATGAATTCTGGCGTGGTGCAAGCGCAATTTCTCGAAAGCGGAATCCGTGGGCATTGGCGGATTTGCCAATATGATCTTCTCGTGGATAAGGACGTATCCATCCAACGAAATATCGATTCTAATCACCCAACGCGGCCCGCACAATATAACTCTATAGATGTCCGCGCATGGACCAAATTTGTAACAGTCGGAACGTGGCGGCTGTGTCTTGTCCGGGACATCTAATCCACTGAATGTGATTACCGAAGCATATTCTCTTTGCAATGGCCCCGCCTGATGCCTCGCCAGGAATTCCGGTGTGTATCCATCACACAGCCACTTGTGCTTGTGCCGATGGAACGCGGGCCACGTTTCCGGCATCTCCTGGAGAACATCGAGCAAAACTGGATTGGAGTAGAAGGCGCGATTGATGAGGAGATACGGAACGATTTTATCCCACAGATCCGAGGGGAGCCGATCGGCGCATCCATCGGAATCCATCTCAAGATCTCGAGATTACAAATTACAGACACAATACAAGGAAACGAAACAATGATACGATCTTTATTGAAATCCATACAAATCTCCGCTCATGACTTGTCTATGATATCGATACCCCTTCCCGAATCCACAATGGATCGCGAACGCCGTCCAGTCGGGATGCGTCAGATATTGGCGATCGAATTTACTCTCACTCCACTGCGGTGATCTCAATCCGCGAAAGGGAAAGTAGAATCCGAGGTCGATTCTCGTAAAGCATTTCGTTATATTGTCGGATTCTTGCACGAATCTCTTCCGGATACGTCGCATCATGAAGGAGATTTTGCCCGCCACTTCCACTGGATACATTAACGTGAGATAGCACGGATCGCACTTGGATTCCAAGCGGATCCGGCATCCGAATGGGAGGAATCGGATCGTTTCGTAGATGGAATTCATTTGCCAGCAGATCTCCTCCGTGCCCCTCATATGATAGTCGATATGCTCGCGGATGAGGATGTTGTTATCTGCCGTGTATATGAGGCAAAACTCGAACCCCGGGTTATTGGCATTGTGCTCGAATACATGCGCCCTGCCCATGGGAGCGTGCAGATATGAGGTGACACACCACCGGTTATCAAATAACCGAGTATCGCGAGCAGAATAGCCAACCTCATACGAGATCCGCGGGATCTGCTCATGTGTGTGTCCGCGATTCAGAAGAATCCGCACACAATCTCGGAATCCGCCATGGATAGGATCTGCGATCTGATCAAGAATTCCAAGGAGTTCCGGATTCGCATAGAATCCGTCATTAAGAATGAGATACACAATGACTTTATTCCACATCTCCGGGGGGAGACGTCCCCACTCGGATCCCTCCATCTTAACTCGGATACACAACGAGAGAAAACACAACACTAACGATGTCTTGCCATCAATCCTTCTATTTCTTCGCGGCTCGGATTCGGCTGGATCTTGCGGTCGAAATCCTGCATCCGTCGCTTCTTGGATTCCAGGGCATGTTTCCGTGTCTCGGAATACGAGATCTCGCTAGCGACAAGCGTGATGATGGTCGCGAGGATGCCCAGTCCTATGATCCCGAAGAAGATCATGAGCCCAAGGAAACACCAGCTGTCCGTGAGATTCTCGTGGCAGCCGAAATTCCAGCATGCGCATCCGCCCGTGATATTGGGCCGGAGAGATGGATCGAGCGCGCTTCCGTTGAACTTGAATGTGGGTGATGGGGGGAGATTCACCGTGCATCCGACAGTGACATTATCGAGATACGCCTGGATCACGGCCTCGCCCGGGATCAGGGAGAGGAGGCAATTCCGGTCCTGTGCGGGCGGGACGCCGCCGCTCTGTTTCCATATCACATTCTGAAACTGGGATTCGCCGACATCCAGCAGATCGGTGTTAAATGTAGTCGGTCCGTCGTATCCGAGTGCGGGATTACACTCGATCGTGACAATGTATCTCTGCGGAAACGTGCCCGTGTTCTCGACGCCGATTGTGAAATTGCCGTTGATATCGCCGGCGATATTCACGCAGCTGGAATTCGTGACCAAGATCTTGCCGTTGGATACATTGATCTGGTATCTCACGAATTCCGCGGCGACATCCAATACGACCTCAAAACTCAGATCGTTGAGAAATGTGATATTCCCGGGATCATAATAAAGACGCTGTGTATCCGCAATGAACCATTGCGGATTCGCGGAATTGTAACTGTGCGCCGTCTTTGTGTTTCCAACCGATCCGGGCATCGAGAGGGTGGCGATCTTCTCAATATAGTTGAGCCGCGCCTGGCCGAACGGAAGCGCCAAGATCTGGGCGCGTGCCGTGGCATTGGACAAGATCGTGAACGCCAGCGCCGCGAGACAGCCCGGGATTCCATTATCCAAGAGCGGATCCAGGACATCCCCGTCAAAAGATCCGGGCATGCACAGATCCGGGCGATGGAGACACGCCTGCTGCGCCGTAAATCGGTTCGGCGCCGCTTCCACGCCAGACGTCGAGAACCACTGATCCGTGAACGCGATCCCGCCACAATTCCGGTTCATGGTCGCCGCGCGATCGGGCGCCACATAATACCACATGACACTGGATTCCTCTGGATGCAGCGGATTCAGTTGGAAGTTGGTGGGGTAGAACCGGTCGTATTCCGGCCGCGCCTCCTGGATTTCCGGGATCAGTGTATCCCATGGATTATCCTGGACAGGCGATCCGGGATCCGCCACATCTCGCATATCCCAGAACAGCGTGTCCGTATAGTTGAAATTCGGCACGCCCGTGATCTGGCTCGCGAATTGTGTCTGCTGTGTCCCGCTATGCGGAATCAGTTTCCCGCCGCAGATCACGACAAGCCCGGACACGAACGGGCCCGTGTATCCATCCACCGTGTCCACGGACACGATGCGCCCGGAGATGAACTTTTGCAGACTCGACTCTCGAATATTGGGTGAGATGTTGTTGATGGTCAGCGTCTCGACATTGCCCGTGACATGATTCTTCACCTCGATATCCACGGTCACTGCGAATCTCGGCACGGAATCCACCACATACACTTGACACAACGGTTCGAGTTGGGCGATATTGATATCGGAGGATTCCGCGCGCACGGGATTCACGTTGGGTGGATCCGGTTGAGGACTGGTCCCCGTGCCCACGGAGAAGGCGTGCGCATTACTCGTGGCCTGGCATCCCGAGCCAAAGCAGTGGAATCCTTGTGCATACGCCCCGCTCGCGCTATCGAGCGAGAATACGACCGGGCCCGGGAACGGATCCGGGAGCGGGAGGTTGAAATCGAACGTAAAGTCCGGATTCCGGCGGATACTGTCAAAACCGAAATACGTCTGCGCCATCATGGGCGACGTATCCGTGGTGTTATTGTCAATATGCCAGAACTGCTGCCGTACCGCCCGGCATTTTGTGACGTTTGCGGGCGCGCCGTTGCAGAACTGCCCGCATCTCGTTGTGGATGGGCACCCGCGCGCGATTCCGCTCAGATCCGAGAACTTCTGGAAGAATACGCTTCCCGTCGATAATTGCCCGGGCGCCTGGGCGACTTGCACGGAATCCCAGTACGGCCATCCCCAGCATCCAAACACCTTGTTGGGATTCACGCATCCAATACACGTGTCGATGATGGGCGTATTCGCAACCTGGTGGAATACGTGGCAGTAGTTGGGCAAGTAATCCGTAAGTCTGCGCAATTGGTAGAATAGGATGGCGCGACTGCGCGTGACGCGGATTGTTGCGAGATCTGTGAGAACGCAGTCCTCGCCCTCGGGCGCGCCGCAGAAGTTCGGGTCGCTGGGCTCGCGGCGATTGTTTGCCTGAGACGGGACCACGGTCAAATTGAACACGAATTCCGCTTCCGATCCCGTATCCGAGGGCGTGATCCGCAAATCGAGAATCGTGACCTTGCGCTCGAATCCCTGGCAATCCAGATACGTCCCATTCTGCCCCACGCCCTCCGTCCCGGTCTTGGCCGAGAAATCTTGGTTGATGCAGCTACGGAACGAGGAGATGCTGAGCACGGACGCCTGCCCAGATACGAATGGAATCAGAGATAGGAGAAGTAGATTTATTGCGTATCTCGTGTATCTCGGAAATGCGCATCTTGCTCGTGCTCCCCATATTTCCATATCTTCCCCTTGGCGCGCAGCATCGAGGCGCGCGTGATGGCGAACGACAAGGAACTGATTACGAGAATCACGATTCCGATGATAATGATCCCTAGTACAATATAGGTTATATAGCGAATGTACCACGGCTCGTTGCTGATGATGCAGAACAGATCCCAGGACTCGCATCCCGGGCCGTTGTCTCGAGAACTCGCTTCCGCAATGAAATCTTGGTAGGCGTACTGGATCAGCGTCGGCAGGAATAGATCACAACTCACCACGAGCTTGGACGTGAATCCCGCTTCCGGGATCTCGTCGCCCATCACCACGCCCGCGCCGGACGTGAGCACAATCTCGCATACCGCATCGCCCAAGACGAGCGGACCGGATGCGCGGATCGAGAAGGATACATCCGCAAAATCGCCCGGACCGATATTAAACGGACCTTGCTGCGTGCTCGGACCCACTTCCAGCCGCTGGTTGGCGATATTGGAATAGCAAGATGCGGAGACGAGATACGATCCGCTGAGTGTGGGCGAGAGATTGAAGATCCGTGTATCCAGTGCACCCAAGGCTTCCGCATTCAGTGCCGCGCCGCAGTATGTGGCATTCGCCTGGATCGCGCCGGGGGTCACCGTAATGGTTTCTGCGTCCAGATCCGCCTGGATGTACACGGAAACATCCGCCTTGACAACGCCCTGGTAGAATCTCTCAAGCACATAAAGTGTGGATCCGTCCACCCACATGTTCGGCGCCACGGGCTGTGTCTCCGCCCCCATCTCGCGGTTCTGGTCGTACGTGTCCGTGAAATCCACGCGCCACGTGAATCCGGGCGGCATGTTCTTGGGACCTTCCGTATTTGCCGTGCATCCGTCTGCAAAATTGCGGCTGCTTCCCGTGACGTTCACCATCGCGCCCAGCTCAATGCACGGACTCTTTGCCTGCCGCCCGTTCGTGATTCCGCCAAATAGAGGCGAATCCGTCCCGGGCGTACACGACGCCCCCTCGCCTTGCTGGCAGAGTAAAGTGGCATACGAGTTATCCTGGATCTGGCGGAATCCCAGTTGTCCGCATCCCGGGCCGTACGTGACGGCATCCTCGAACGGCACAAAATACCAGTACGCCGGCAATCCGCAATTGAGTTCGCCCAGATAATAGGGGATCGGCATCGGGCACTGCTTCTCTTCCGCCGGATTCAATGGATCCGCGCCATTCTGTGCCGCCTCGGCGCGCGTCTCGATGGCCTGCTGGATGATATCCGGCCACGGATTCAGAAACTTGCTCGAGATATCGCCGCCCGGGATCCGCCCACGGATCTGGCCCTGGAATCCATCCTTGAGATCACACGCCGCGCCCGCCGGCGATTCCTCGAATACATTGGCGCCCGTCGTGCCGCAGATCACAATGAGTCCAACAATGGACGGTCCGATGGCGTTCTCGGGTACGTTGATCCGATTGATGCGTGCCGTGAACGGGACGAAATCTCCTCCGCCAGTCGAATCCACATCCGTGACCGTCTTGATATTCGGCCCGTCCGCCGTATCCAACACCACGCGCTCCCTGCGCCCGTCCGGGAACACGAGCGTGATCTGGATCTCCATCTCGCCGTACGCTTCCGGAGTGATCTCGTACACGGTGCACTGCGGCCCACCCACCCACAGAGATGCGCGCTGCTTGAGATTCGACAATAGAATATCGGGGAGTAGGACGGATTGCGAGAATACCTTGAGGGATTGCGTCGAGAAATCTAGATCGAATGATTTGAATCTCTGCGGAAACGTCTGCGCCGTCTGACATCCGACCGAGCACCGCGCCACATAGAAATCGTCCGTGCCGCGGCCCGGCCGCACGGCCAATCCCCGATCCCCGGGCCGTGTCCACTGCTCGTAGGCAATCTCGCCCGTCCCGCCCTTGTCGATCGTGCACGTGCCGGCGATCTGGAGCGCCAACGAGGACACGGCATTCTTGGTCGCCGTCTCTGCGCACGCGTAGAGCGGACAGTATTCCACCCCCTTCAAGATCGAATATAGACCGCCCGGCTGGAACGAGCACATGTACGCATCCGCATATTCTTCCCACAGTCCATAGAATCGAGATCCGCTCTTGGTCGTGAACGGATTCTGGCACATGGCGCGATTCTGGTTCGGGAAGCACTCTTTGTTTGGCAGGATACACACACTGGATTGTTCCTGCAGACACCATTCCTTCCCCGCCGTCCCGCCCTTTGCCGTGATCTGCGCCGAGGATCCCACCCCAATCTGGTTCACGGGATCGCTCGTGTTGTAGATGTAGCAGAACGTCTTGTAGTTGGTGGTGGGCGGACACGCGCCCTCGCGCTCCTCGAATTCTCCTTTGAGGCAATTGTATCCGACCTGAGGTTGTGTCGGACATTGGTTTCCCGCCGGACAGATTTGCGCGATGGTATTCGGATCCTTGGATACAGATCCCGATCCACCTTCATGCATCCCGATGATATCCACGGCGCATCCCGTGCACGGACCGCCCACAAAGAAATCATTGGGCGTCGAAAAGAAAGATCCGGGCTGACCCGAGAGCGCCGCGAGATTATCGTTCTGGAATCCACGGCATTGCTGGCTGGAATCGATGGGCTGCTGGTTGCGCGATCTCTCGAGAAGTGGATTCGCCCCAACCTCACCTCCGGGCGGCGCGTTGAATAATGTGGGATTCATCAGCTGAATCCAGTCCCCAAAGAAGACGCGCGCATCCGAGGCGCCACATACCGTATTGTCCTTCCCCGGATCCCACCCAGAAGTGCAGTACGCTTCCGGCAATCCATAGAACAACTGGCAGATCTGGCACCACGGACCGCACGCGAATTCCGTGACGGGGGATGTGATTCCTTTACACAGCCCACAGATCGTCTGAGAATCATCGCTCAGAGGGAGATTCGTGCACAGTCCGCCCGGCGCCTGCATCTGGACACAGAAATCCGCCTGGATCGGGAGCATCGTCTGGAAAAACACGGAATTGTAGTTGGCAAGCTCGTTCACTGGGATATTCTCGCCCGCGGTCACTCGCGCATCCAACAAGATAATCTGCGCACTCATCGCCGCGACGGATGCGGGCGAGGCGCCCGCCGTGATGAAATCTGCCGCATCCCCGGGCGCATACGGGCCGAGTCCAAACCAGCTCTCAAAGAGATACGTCTGGTATGTCTGGGAGAGCGCATCCAGACCCACCGTCTTGGTCTCAATCTCACAGAACGCCACAAAAAGCAACGCGATATTCTTGATGACACAAGATCCCGGGATCGGGCTAACAAAACATATTGGCCCGATCTCAATCACCAACTGCTCCAGCTGCGTGCACAGATAATGGTTCGCATCCGGATCGCATCCCAAGATATCCGCATTGTAATCGAGATACGCGTACGGGACATCGATATGCGTCGGAATCAGCCGATACGAGCGGATGAACGTCGAGCTCTCAAAGACCATATCGAATTGACTCACTTGCGCATCCGTCCCGCTTCCGGATGCGAACAGTTCACAATTCTGCCCGGGATCCAGAGATGCACACGGAATCGTCTGGTCAATGGGATCGGAATTCACGGGATGCTCCGCCGATACGACCGGGAAACGCGAGAAACTCAAGTCGTTTCCGGTCGTCCCGTCCGGCCCGGCCTTGCGCTCGGGCGAGACCAGCGCCCGGATCACCGTGAGCGAGGTATTGTCGCCAATCAGCGCACACTGCGCATCCGTCGCGGGATCGCCCGCATCTCCGATACATGTATAGAAACTCGTCACGGATTCCAGGAGCACGGGCAAGGAGTTGAGTCCTCGAGATGGCGGCAGAATCGTGGCGATGCAAAACAGGACGGCCAATGCGTATACACGACGGACGCCTGCGCCAGCCATGGTTCCGGATAGTACGCCACCGAGAATTGTATTTTGTCCGCAGAATCACGCCAGTGGATGCGCCGGCGATAGAGCGGACCCGAGATGTGCACTGACCAGCCGAGCGGGATCTCGCCGCAAGATACCATAAGCTCACGGCTCTTGTGGATGGATTCGAGAGAGGGCAAACTCAAAAATCCAAGAGATTCCAACTTGCGTCGCTGGCACGCCCGCGCGAGAAAGGCCCGAGGTAAATGCCGGATGTGCTCCTTTAATATGAGCCAGATTGTACAGTCATGAAGGACGAGATCGTGCGCCTTTTCTAGGCTTCCGTACCACTGTTCCGTCCAGTTGCTCTCGTACACCGTATCCATGGCATCCACCGTGGAAATCTTGGGAATCTTCTTCCTGATCTTCTCCGTATTCAACGCCATCTTGGGTGTGATGCTCTTGCATCTCTCGCTGCTCCGCACCAAAGCCAAGAAACTGGTCACGTGGATCTATACGCATGGCGGATTCACGTCCTTAAATGCCATGCGCGCACATTATTCCAAGGGCGGGATGCCGATCTCGCATCGAGATATCGTCGCCGTCATCGAGGATGTTACCGAGTTGGACAAATCCGACTGGAGCAAGGAACCCTCCCTCTTGACCGAGAACGACGTCGTCAACGAAAAGAACATGTCCGTCGTCCTCCAGAACAAGAATCTGCTGCGCGGCGACGCCATCAAGCGGAAACAAGTCGTGGATCTCTACAAGGAACGCAATATTCTCGACAAGGCCATCCAAAGATGCTATGTGGATTACAGCGGACAGATAATCTGCTCGAAATAAACACGCGATTCCATATAATCCATTCTCACGCATCCACTCCAGTCACGAAATCCATATATAGATCTTGCATCTTTGCATCTCAAGAAATGACGACCGTGGACGAGGGCGTCATTATTGCATTTTTCCTCGTTTCCGTCGTCGCATTTGCAATTCTCATCTCCTTCACCGTCATCCAGTGGAAGGCGTACGTGGCCAAGGACGAAAAGTGGAAACGATGGATGCTCGAGAATCCGGACAAGGCGCCAGTGGCGGCATCCCGGTGGATTCCGCTGATGAACAAACAACAAATCCTGGACCAGGGCGAGCTCCTGGACACGGCCAATCCGATGACATGACGAGATGCAGAGTTGTTGTGGTTGGAGACGGAGGGACTGTGAGAATCAAACTGGAACCCGAGATGGAATCCCAAGGGCGACACAATGGATATCCTGTATATGTGAGTGAGGAAACCATCCGGCGCATCCTTGAGAATCCAGATCTGGCAGAAATCGTCATCGATCCCGAGATCAGTCGAGATGGCAATAGAATGGCCGTCGTCGTTCTCCATGCAACGACGAATGCGTTTCTTGGTCTGCTGACGGGACAGTTCCCGGAAACGAGGGAGGAAACGGAATCCCGTCTCTTTGCGGGCTTGCCGAATCACTCCTTTGTCCGCATCGAGCCAAAAGAGGAAGAGAAGGTGAACGTCGGCAAGAAGAAGATCTCGGAACGCGAACGGATGCGCCAACGCGCGCAAAAGGCCGAGCGCAAGGCACGGCAGCGAGAGATGCGCATGCAGATGCGCGGCAAGAATCGTTGAGATTCGAGACTCAGAACTCAAGATTTATTGGATTGGAATAAACGCTTGTACAGATCATTCACGCAATCTTGCGAACAACTGTGCGACGTCATCCACTCATACGTCATCTCCTCCCTCAAGATCCCGCACGCGGATTCCACACACGCCATCGCCCGATCCCACTCTGCATCCACCACATCTCTCGGAAATCCGCGCTCGTATAACCGGAATCTCGCAAAATCCATCCCAAGATCTGCACTCGCGGAACGGACTTGCGAGATCCGGTACGCCAACAAGATCGCCGCCACATACACGACTCCAACCACTAGATACCGGAAATACTGGATCACCGCGAATCGCCGCGCCCGAGATTCCCCATCCAATTCGCGCATCCGCCCTCCGTCATCTCCTTGTACAGCGCGTCGATGCATCCCGTCCCGCATCCGCCATCCCAGAAGAGACAATCGTACTTGAACAAACCTTGTCCCGGCGGCGGAGCGCATTTCAAATACACCATCTGTTGTACTCTCTTGTATACGGCCATGGATTGGATCCACAGATCTGGATCCACTTGCGCAATGAGCGTATCCAGACGCTTGTTCGCCGCCTCGACAATCTTGTAGTCCATCTTGTTCCGCTCGCGGAATCCGGCAGATCTCAGATAATCTTGAATCTCTTGCGGCTCGCGCGCCACACCCCAGTTTGGCGCCATCACTTTATGAGTGATATCGTCCGCCCTCCCCTCTGTGGAATTCTTGGACGTCAGGAAGAGGATATCGTTCAGACTCAGATGGAACGTGAAGAGATACGCCAGCATACTCTCCAGCAATCTCTCTTGGATGAAGATGAAGGCATACTTGTCGTTCGGAAGCAGATGCGGATACGCTGGGTCTCCCATCCACAGCATCAACGCACCCTCATTCCCGCGGAAGAACGAGATCTTGTTCTGGATCGTCGGACGGACACGGCGGCGCGTCATGCGGAAATGATAAAACTGACTCAAAATCCTCTCTTCAGGATTCCGCACAGAAGCCATCCAGATCTGAGATCCCGCATCCGCCCGCTCCCGATATCGGCCCAGACGCGAGTAGAATGTGTGATCAGCAAAGACAAAGGCGCGTCCACCACTACTCGCTTCCGCCTCGTGCTGACGCATATGGACGCCATGAAGACCATGATTCCGCGCCGTCCTGCGGATTGTTCCTTGAATGGTCGAGGAAGCGCACTTTGGAACCTTAACCAGAATCAGAGATTGGTTTCTCGAGAACGTGTCATAGACGGGATCCGTGAGTCGGCGGAATGCGCGACACTCCGCGGACTCGAGATCTGTACATGAGATGATGTGGATGCAAACAAGAGACATGTAAATCCACTTCCATGGTCCCATTTTCTCATTTCCCCGTTTCTACCCTCAAATTCATCCACACGCCAGAAACGGATTTGAATCATGGACTCGGATTATTCCAAAATGCTGTATTCCGCCTGCCCCGCCGTCGTCAGCGGAAACGCATTGGTGGATTGGGTGAAGATCGCTTGCCGCAGACACAATCCGTTCCATAACGGATGCAAAGGATTCCACGAGAAATCGGACAAGATTACCTTCGCCAAGATCGTCGTTACCATCACGGGCGAGAAACACGAGATGTATTTCTGTCAGGATAGTTATACGTTGCTCTCGCATCTCGGAATCATCCAATCTCACATGTTTTCTGAAGTTCACCTCCTCAATACCCAGCCCCTCTACCAATTCATCTTGGCGCAAAAGCGGATTCACGATCTCGCCGATACGGAACACATCTACGGAATCGTGGAGAGGATTCATGGGAAACCACGGCCGAAAGCGAAAACCGTTGTATAATACAGTAATGAATAAATACACCCCATATCTCCATAGATTTCCGAGATTTCTTTGCGATCCATTCGCGGAAACAAGTGGATTCCCGAGATCTCTCCAAGATGGCTGCGAGATACGTATCGCAATCCATTTTAAAAAGAAGACGGAATAGAGAGTATATACATATACCTACTCGCTTCCATCAGAAGCGAGATACAAATACGGATACACATAACGTATCCGTATCCACGCAACGACGGAAAGAGGAAGACGGAATAAGATGGATGTAATATAAAAAGCAAACGGAGTGACTTTATAAAGTACAGTAATAATAGTACTATAAAAAGGACGGAAAGAGACGGAAGAGAAGAAGATGGTGTTGTTTCAGGATTCGCGGAGTAGAGGTAAGTTGGACCAGGTGGTATGTACTCTATAGAGTACAGTATATATATACTGTACTCTATAGAGTACATACCACCTGGTAAGTGGAGGACATACATTAATTTTTTTTATTTGAAAACTATCTTATTAACTGGTAACATGTCGAATGTAGCCTAGTCACCTTTAAATCACCTTAGTGGCCGTTTTTGTGACCATTTAATAAGAGAGTGGTGGATGCGCACGGATGCGCACGGAAACAATAAATCTCAGGAAATCTCAGGAAATCTCAGGAAATCCACTTGAATCAATGTGAAATCCCTATTTATTCGAACGACGAAAGTACAATGGCTGTAAAACGCTCACTTTTGGATTGAAGGAGGTGGATGCGCAAAATCCTGGAGAATCCGTTGTTTCTGTGGCGGGGTGAAGACAAACACGTGCATCTCGACATCCTGGTCGAGGAATCCCATCTTGTATCCGATCTGGGTTCGGAAATGGTTCCCGGCGGAATAGGCGAGATACGTGGCGAGGATTTCCGAAAAGTCCTGTTTGATGCTTGAGACTAGTAGGAAGTTGGCCTTCCACTCGTTGGAGGAATTCGGGTGGAGGACGAGGGCGCCATTCGCGCCGGCCAATTGCTTCTGCGCGTTGGTGAGCCGCAAGATGCGGAGAGTGGAATACTGGAGCGCCGCCATCTGAGATTTGAGATTTGAGATTTGAGATTTGAGATCTGAGATCTGAATTGAGTATCGAGATCCGGGAAATGAGAAACAAGCACCATACCCTATCTCACACCATCAGAACTCGCTCAAGAATAGCGGGATCTGTAAATAAGAGCGATCGCGACGAATCCACCTCCAGACATGTCCGTGATCTCTAATTTACGCATCTATCCTAGTGGATTCTCATACAGATCTCAAATCTCAAATCTCAAATGGATCCGGAAGAGCGGCGAGGATTTTTGAGTTATGCCCCCGGCGGACGCGCCGCGGCGGGACCCGAACGCATTATCTACGATGCCGACGGAAACGTGCGATGGGTCGCGTTGGGCGGCATTCTCGTAACACTCTGGTTTTTGGCGACATGGGTGGCGCTCGGATTCGCGGTCGCCGGGTGGAAGGATGCGGACCAGACGCGCGGATACAGTTTCTGTACAGACCAGGTGCAGTACGTATTCGGAGAACCCGGCGTATCGGAATGGCAGTATCTGAGCGATTGCGATCCGTTGCTCAACACCTACGCCAAGGTGCAGATCTTGCGGATCGACAACGACATCCAGGCGATCGTGCGCGGATTGCCGTACAACCAGACGACCGGGCCACTATGCGCGGACACGGGCGAGACGTGCCCGAACTTTGATGTCGCATCCATCACGCGTGGGCTCTTTGCCATCAACAGCCGATGCCTTCCTCCGCCACAGGGATACGTGGTCCCGGTGGATACGACCAAGTGCAATGTCACAAATGTATTCGCGGATCTCACGGATTGCGGGAACGCCAAGTGCGGGATCTGGAATCACACCAACAAGGCGGGATTCGTGAGTCAGCACACGGGATGGACAAAATACGGGGCGTTCTTCCCGGACACGGCGGTGGATGTGCAAATGTGGGACGGAGAAGCGCTCTTCTTTGGCGGGATGTTGAACAATGTCGCGGATCTGGACACGGATACGGACATCTTGGGCGGGACCGTACTCACGGAATGGACACTGACTTTCAACTACAGAACGAGTGCGAATCGGGAATGGAGTCCGCCTTCCTTCTGCAAGATCGATACGTGCTACAATACTCAGCAGTATGTGCCGACGGTATTTGGCCCGGCCATCATTGGCTAATTTCGAGATCTCGAGAACTCAAATCTCAGATCGAATCCAATAAATCCATGTTTATTCCACTCTACTCGGAACACATGATACACACCCCGCCACCGTTCGCGGATGCGTCCAGACGGCATGATTCCACAAGATCGTCGCGCGATTCCGTCTCTGAGGTGGATGCGGATTCCGAGATGGATACGGAATCCGAAATCTCGTTCTCCTCGCCACTCCGGAGTACTTGGAGGACGCGCGATCCGTCGCGATACACAGTGCATCCCTTGCATCCCTGTTTCCATGCGGACATGTAGACGTCCATCACATCTTGCACGGATGCAGAGTTGGGCAGGTTGATGGTCTTGCTCATGGAATTGTCCACGTACTTTTGCAATGCGGCCTGCATCCGGACGTGATCTTTGGGCGCGATATCCATGGACGTCGCATAGATGCGCCGGAAATCCAATGGAATCCGTGTACTCGACCAGAATTCCTCGTTCTTCAAAACACTCCCTGTGCGCCGGACTTCCTCAATAACGGAATCCGTCACGAGATGCGGGAATCGCTGCTGGAGCTGTGTGAAAAAGTGGCGGTTCATCCCCGTACTCAGATCCGTCTTGCCGTCCAACACGGCCTTCTTGTCGTACGTGTAGTAGAGCGAGAAATAGGGCTCCACGCCGCCACACACGTTAAACACGAGCGACGTCGTCCCGGTCGGCGCCACCGTGAGAAGCGCGGCATTGCGCCGCGGATCGCCGTGGGCGTAGGCGCTCTTGGAGAAGAGCGGGAACGCGCCCTTCTCGCGGGCCAATCTCTTCGTCTCGGCGACGGATTCCGTCTCGAGAATGTTCATGAGGAATTCCGCGAGATGCACGCCGATATCGGAATTGTACGGGACCATGGCCTTCATGAGCGCATCCGCGAGACCCATAATCCCGAGCCCGACGCGGCGCGTCTCGCGCGATCTCTTATTGACCTTGTCCACGGGGAAGTTGGTAATGTCAATGACATTGTCCAGGAATCGCACGGCGATCCGCGTGGTTTCTCGGAGTGCATCCACATCCACAATCTGGTTGCAGAAATCCATGGATTCGCACATGGCGCTCCGCTCCCAGACGTTCCCGGTGAATGCGCGCGCGGTAAACCACTCGTATCCCGTGATGGCACTCGAATCTTTGCGGATGAACGCCTCGAGATTGATGGCCCCCAAGTTGCACTATAATAAACAGAGTGGATTAGTATATGATATCATAGATTCGAGGTGGATTCGCGATTGGATTCCGTGTCGTACCACATCGCCGTCATGGAGAAACCTGCATACACATGGAAAAGACATGGATTAGTATGAGATCCCGTATGGAAATCCACGCGCATCCACACGGATTCCGATAGAGATGGATACGTACTGCTCGCCGCAAGCTGCATGCACAAAAGAGAGACGGGATTAGTAACGCGCATCTCACAAATCCATACAGATCCACATGGATTCCATTTGAGCTAATACGTACGATTTGTGCACAACAGCCGCCCGAGCGACGGTAGTGGATTCTGCCCGTTCGCCGTGTCCAGGAATACGACGCCGGGCTCCCCGTTCTTCCATGCCGCTAATGCAATCTCCTCGAGAATCTCACGCGCCGTCATCGCCACATCCTCAGCCGACTGGAACGCGAACTTGTGATCGCGCACTACTCGCCGCGGATAGTACTCTTGCCCGTTCCACTTGCACATCCATGAATTCGTGGAATTGGATTCCGCTTCTTGCATGAACGCGGACGTGAGGCCGACGGAGATGTTGAAATTCGAGATCTCGCCTTCCTTGGCCTTGCATCCGAGAAACTCGAGAATGTCCGGATGTCCGATATCCATCACACACATGTTCGCCCCGTGCCGATTCTGCTGCTTGATCACCCCAAACGCCTGGTCATAAACCCGTAAGAACGATACGGGGCCGGACGCCTGCCCAGGCATCGCCACCGTCTTGTGTCCCGCCGGCCGCAATTCTCCAAACGGAAATCCCAATCCAGATCCCGCCTTCTGGAGTTCCACGGCATCCGAGAGCGTATTGAAGATGGATCGGATGGAATCCTCCGGAACCAGCACGATACAATTGGCCACTATGCTCTGCGGCGTCCCGGCGTTCGCCAACGTGCGTCCCGCGGGCAGGAACTTCCTCTCGAGCATCACCCGAAAGAACTTCTCTTTCCATGCCTCCCGCGTATCGCCCTCTAGCGATTCCTTGGCGGATACAGCGGATGCGACGCGCTCGAACAGATCCGGGATCGTCTTCCCGATCTTGATCTCTTCCTCCGTGAAATACCGCTGCGCGCAAATGGTTTCCGCACACGATGGCGCGTCCAACCAAAACTCCCACGATTCTTGTTTGTGGTCCATCTTTTGTTTTCCGCGTCCGTTTAGGCGAGTTGATGTTTGTATGTGAATCTGAGCTAAAGTGGTTTGTAAGGCAAACTGAGCAAAATCGAATTTTGAAAACTGGACCACGTTTGTAAAGAAGAGCAGCTCTCTTTTATTCACCGAACGGATCCCGGTCGGAATCTAAATTCATGGCATCCGTGCCAGTCTGCACCGTCGCATCCATGGCGAATCTCGCCGCGGATCCCGGAGCATCTTCGTCCATACCCGCGCCAGAGCCGAAACCCAAGATACGGAATCGTAAATGCAGTGCGCCTGGATGCGAACATCGCGCCGTCTTCGCCAAGTACAAATGCTACAAGCACGGGACGCGGATGCAGAAAGACAATTTCAAGGAAGCCGCCAAGAGACGCAGGAAATCCATCAAGAGCAAGATCATGGACAAGGGACGGCAGCGATTGAGAAGATTCATGACGGGGGGAATGTCTAATGCTTCCTTGTGCGTAGATACGTTTGGTATGTTTCCGGGCGAATTCGAGCGTTTCCTCAGAGGCGAGATTAAGAAACTGGATCCAGAATTCAAGTTCAGGGGATTCAACAGACTATGGAAAGTCGAATTCATACAGCATCCCAAGGCGTTCATGGACGGAGAAAATCCCATGCTCGGATTCCACTTTAACAATCTGAAGATTGTAAAGATCGTGAAGAAATCGCCGGCCGAGCAATAGAATCAATAAATATACGTTACCTCATACAAATCTATGCATCCGTCAAGGTGCGACAAATCCGTGGGCCCAGTATGTATTTCAGTGAAAAGCCCCTCAACGGTATGAATTTAATTATACCCCATTCACCTAGGAAAAAAGTATTGTGGCCTACAACGCATCCGTTGTGGCGTTTTAATGGCCCAAATTGTCGTACCTTGACGGATGCACGGATCGGATTTGTCG
>Ga0310813_10000924_pt1 | contig 17806 bp, 15 predicted proteins | sample YN3metagenome_FD_203086 | JGI IMG/M metagenome (GOLD analysis project Ga0310813, IMG submission 203086) | Soil microbial communities from experimental microcosm in Duke University, North Carolina, United States - YN3 | ecosystem: Engineered > Artificial ecosystem > Soil microcosm > Unclassified...
CGTAAAGCCGATGTCGCCGCCGGTGCCCCACACTTCGGCGCCGATCCATTGAGACGGACCATCGGTCACCACGCCGCTGAAATCGCGGCCCGGCACGCGCGGCGGCACCGTATGCGCGAAATGGCCAGCCACGTTCTTCACGTCGCTCGGATTCACCGAGGCCGCCTCGATACGTACCACGGCGTGGTCGGCATCGGCGCTGGGCGTGGCGAGCTCGACGTACTCGAGTACGCCCGGTTCGCCAAAGGATTTGAACTGAACGGCTTTCATCACACTTGCTCCTGATCGGTGGATGCCGGGTCGGCGTTCATTTGCCGGCAGCGACAGCAGCAAGTGTAGGGAATGGCGGCGGCGCGTCAGGACAACGTGTTTCGAGTTTCGGACAAGCGTGACGGAGGCTTACGGTATCCGGCCGCTGCCTGTGCGCAATGTTTGCGGCGGATGACCACACTATGCGATCACGCCGGATGCTCATACCGGGCAATCACGCCTCGGGCGCATGCTCCACGCCCGCACCACCCGCCAGCGTCTCGCTCGCCGCAAACTCACTGGGCGCCACACCCAGTTCGCGCCTGAACATATCGCTGAAGCTGCTCAGCCGATAGCCGAGCGCATGCGCGATCGTGCCGACCGATTGCCCTTCTGCAAGCCGCGACAGCGCAATCGCGAGCTGAACCTGGCGCCGCCATTCGGCAAAGCCGAGCCCCAGCGCACGCGAAAACAATCGGGCCAGCGTCCTGACACTCGCGCCGACCGAAGCCGCATGCTGTTCGAAGCTGATATCGACCGAAGGATTGTCGATCACCGCACGGCACAGCGCATCGAGCCGCCGGTCCGATGCATCGGGCAGCGGGATACGCAACGAATAGCGGGCCGCATGCGCAAGCTCCAGCGCGACCAGCCGGTACGCGGTGTCCTGATAGCGCGGGTCGCGCTCGGCCTCGTGTTCCGCCAGCACCGCGATCAGTTCGCGCAGCAGACCGTTGACCTCGAACACGTCTGGCCGGTCGCTCAGATGCTGCACGTCGACTTCGCGCAGATACAGATTGCGCATGTCCACTGCCGTCATCATGCGGATCGCGTGCACGGTATCGGGCGGCAGCCACACCGCGCGCTGCGGCGGCACCACCAGCGCCTCGCGGCCGACCTCGACCCACATCACGCCCGCCACCGCGTAAAGGATCTGCGCCCACGCGTGCGCATGCGGATCGATGCGCACGCCGCGCGGGTAGTGTCTGGCCAGCGACTTGCCGCGTCCTGCGTCGTCGCTGAGATCGGGAGGAATAGCTTGCGGCATCGGTGCGAGCGCGGTCGTGCCGTGGTTCGTTAGCTCGCCGCCGCCGAATAAGCAGCCCGCAACGCGGCGACGTCGAATTTGATCATGCTCATCATCGCCTGCGCGACGCGCGCCGCCTTCACCGGATCGGGGTCGGCCATCATCGTCATCAGATCGCGCGGCACGATCTGCCACGACACGCCGAAGCGATCCTTCAGCCAGCCGCAGGCTTCGGTCGAACCGCCGCCGGCGAGCAGCGCATCCCAGTAGCGATCCAGCTCGGCCTGATCCGCGCAGTCGACCATTAGCGACACCGAATGGTTGAACGCGTCCGGCTGCCCGGAGCTCATCGCGATGAACGGCTGGCCGAACAGCTCGAAGCCAACCACCTTGGTATCGCCGGCGCTCGGCACCGGCGTGACGTTCACCACCCGCGAATCCGGGAAAATTGCCGTGTAGAACGCCGCAGCCTGCTCGGCGTCGGCTGCGTACCAGAGGAACGGGGTGATCTTTTGAATCGTCATCGCATATCTCCTGTCAGGGTGGTGGCGCAGTGAGCGCCGCAACGCGCAACCGCATGCGGCCCCTTCAGACGACGAACCACGACCGTCCGGATCGACACGCCGACCGTCATTCAGATGAGTTTTTACGATCACGCTACGCGAGGCACGACGGTGGATCGATCGATCCGTGTCAGCATCGCGTGCACGAGCGGCCATCTTATCCGATCACGGCAACCTCAACGGCTGTCACATAGCGCCGTTATCATCACGCGCGAGGGCAGCCGACCCGCGGATGCCCATACCTGTCCAGCCAGCCTGTGTTGCCACTACGATGTCGATAACCGTCAGTTTCCCCGCCGAAGTCCGCGACTGGATCGCACATAACCTGACGCGCGGCGTCGCCGCGCAGGCGATCGTGCACGAACTGGTCGAGCGCAACAATGCGGTCGAACTTGCGTCGGCGATGGTCGATGCGGTCGCTTCGGCGTTTCTGTACGGCACGCCGTTGCCCGGCGCGACGCTCGAAGTGGGCACCGCGCCGCTCCGGTACGAAGCCGAGCCGCTGCGCGTGCCCGACGGTCCGCTGATCACGATCGGCGAGCGCAAAATGCGCGTGCTCGCACGCCTGCAGCGGCCCGCCTCCGTGCACCTCGCCGGTTTCCTCACCGGCAACGAATGCGAACAGCTGATCGCACTCGCGCGGCCGCGCCTGAATCACTCGACGGTGATCGATCCGGTCACCGGACGCAATGTCGTCGCCGGGCATCGCAGCAGCAGCGGGATGTTTTTCCGGCTCGGCGAAACGCAGTTGATCGCGCGCCTCGAAGCGCGCATCGCGGAACTCACCGGCCTGCCGGTCGAGAATGGCGAAGGCCTGCAGATGCTGCATTACGAAGCCGGCGCCGAATCGACGCCGCACGTCGACTACCTGGTCGCCAACAATGACGCGAATCGCGAGTCGGTGGCGCGCAGCGGGCAGCGCGTCGGTACGCTGCTGATGTATCTGAACGACGTCGACGGCGGCGGCGGCGAGACCGTGTTTCCGCAGTTGGGCTGGTCGGTGGTGCCGCGCCGCGGCGATGCGCTGTACTTCGAATACGGCAACCGTTTCGGGCTTTGCGATCCGGGCTCGCTGCACGCGAGCACGCCGCTGCGCGCCGGCGACAAGTGGGTTGCCACCAAATGGATCCGCACGCGCCGCTTCGTGCCGCGCGATCAGGCGTAAGCGCCGGCGGCACGCGCCGCGGGCGATGCCGCCGTCAAGCCGGTTGAAAAGCGGGTTGAAAAGCCGGCCGTGAGCCGGCTTGCTAAATAGCTTTAGAGCAAACTGAATGGCGGCCTGTACCGCAACCCAGGCCGCGTTCGCGCGTCAGCGCTGGAACACCTCGTCGGCCACCCAGCCGTTCGACGTCAGATACACGCCTTCGCGCAGCTGCATGGTGCCCGCGCCTTCGATCACGCGCTTGATCATCGGAAAGACGCGCTGCGCATCGGCATCCCTGGCCCACGGCGCCGGGTCGATCTTGTACGTGTAGATCACCGAAGTGGCGAGCTTGCCCTCGACCTGGTTCGGCCGTTCCCAGCCCACCACCTTGTCGAGCGTCAGCGTGGCCGCGCAGAAATCGGCCGGATGCGTGACCCGGCTGGTTGCGGTCGCAACCACCTCCGGAACGTGCAGATAGTATTTCTGGCCTTCGTCGGTCAGCTGGTACTGGCGGGCGTTCGCGGTGATCTTCTTGCCGTTTTCGTCGGTCCGCCCGACCACCATGTCCTTGCCCGACACGAGGCCGAGCTTCTCGAGCACCGGCATCTGCACCGCGTCGCGCGTGCCGGCCTTCTGATCGTCGGTCGTCACGTAGATCGGCCAGTCGTATTTGGCGAGGCACAGGTGGCCGCGCTTGGCGAGAAAGTCGTTGATGGTGGCCGTGAAATTCTCGCGGCTCGCGTCCTGGCTCTTGTCTTGGCAGCCGGCAAACAGCGTCAGGGAAATCATCGCGGCCGCGCCGCAAACGAAACGGGCGGCAGTGGAACGTCGCATCATGGTGTGTGTTGCTCTGGTTGATTGCTAAAGCACGAATGCAAAACCGCACGCGGCACGCCGTTCGCAGGCGGGCCGCGCGCGGCTCATCGTCAGTTGACGCAGGCGCCGCTGGCAGGCGGCGTAGCGGGCGGCTGGTAACCGTCGGTCAGCGTGTTCAGGAAGCAGATCAGGTCCGAGATGTTTTGCTGCGTCATCTGCGGCGCCGAATGAATCGCGCGCGCCTTCGCACCGTCGGCGGCGGTGGTGCCGCCGGCATCGGTCTGGCCCTGCCCCATCGGCAGCTCTTCGTCGATGTTGCCCTGGAACTGCGCCGGCAGATCGTTGAACGACTGGGCCGTCGCACCCGAAGCAGCGGTCGGGAACAGCGCGTAGCCCGGGTTCTGCACGACGGTGTTCGGATCGCCGCCGGTGCTCGGATACCAGTATTCCGGGTTGGTATCGCGCGTGTTGTAGAAGTTGAGCACCTGCGTCAGCGAATGGAACACGCCGTTGTGGAACAGCGCGGTACGGGTTGCCACGTTGCGCAGCGTCGGCACCTTGAAGCGGCCGCAGTACGGATCGGGCACGTTGACGCCGGTAATCGCATCCGGGCCCGCGCCGCTGGTGGCCGTGCCGGGCAGGTGGATCGTGTTGAGCGGACCGCACAGGCCCATATCCACATACGATGCGTTGGCGTTGGCCGGGATCGGATCCGGGTTGCCCGGAATCTGCGCGTCGTTGCGCGGTGCGCCGATCGCCTGGTACGTGAAGTCGGTCATCAGGCCGACCGAGCCGTTGAAGTTCGCACCCGCATAGTGGCAGGCCACGCAGCCGGCGCCGGCGTCGGTGTCGTTGAACAGCTGCAGGCCGCGCATTTCCGCCGCGGTCAGCGTGCCGCCCACCTTGTTCGATTCGAACAGGTCGAACTTGCTCGAGTACGGCGCGAAGCTCGGGTCTTCAACCTGATAGGCCTGTAGCGCAGCGCCGACGTCGTTAAAGGTGGCGTTTGCATCGGACAACACGTTCGCGCCGAAGGCCTGCTGGAACAACGCCGCATACGAGGCGCTCTTCACCGTCTGCACCACGGCGTCCTGCGACGCGTTGTTCATCTCGATCGGATTGAGCAGCGGCAGCGCCGGCTGCGACGCCAGCGTCGCGGCGCGGCCGTCCCACATGAAGCCGCCGCCCGGCGCATTCTGCGTGGTGCCGTCCGGGTTGTCGGCGACGTCGTTGTACGGCGGCGTCATCGATTTGTAGCGCAGCGACGGCACGGCGCGCTGGCCGGCCTGCGACGGATCGGAGCCGAGCTGCACCGACAGGCTGTTGGGCGGCCCGTAAGCGAATTCAGGGTTGTGGCAGGTCGCGCACGCCATGTTCCTGTTGCCCGACAGGTTCTTGTCGAAGAACAGCTGCTGGCCCACCTGGGCCGCAAGGCTCAGCTTGACCTGCGCAGGCGGCGCGATACCGCCAGTCGAACCGCTGCCGGTGGTCTGGCTCGCACCGCTGCTGCCGCCACCGCCGCACGCGGCCAAAAACACGGGAAGCGCGCACAGCACGCCGAAGAATAGTTTTCGCATGACAAGGTCTTTGATTGCCTGACTCCACCCGCTGCGCGTTTTCGTTGAAGCCGAAACTCAGCGGGCCAGCGGCGCGACGATACGCAAACTGCCGGGCCGCCAACAACGCGGACCCGGCAGCAGATTCACGAACTGGCAGACGCGCGAGGCAAAGCACCACCTCGCGCGCGCTGCATGCTTACTTCGCGAGCGCCCAGATGTTGGTCTGGTTTGCATCCGGTCCCGGAGCACGCGACGCCAGCGAGGTACCCGTCACGTCGACCGGGTTCAGCTTCTGCGTGTAGCTGGCCGGCGTGACGTACGCGTGATTCATCGGACGCACGGAGTCGAAGTGCGTATCCGCGCTGCCTGCGAGTTCCGGCAGGTTCAGGATGTTGGTCGCGATGAACGACTCCGAGTACTTCGCACGGGCGAGGTACGTCGACGGCTGCACCGGATCGGCGACCTGGAACATGTCCTGCATCGTGCGCACCAGCGAGAAGTGGCTGTACTCGTCGCTGTCGACGATGTTCGGGTTGGCCTGGTTGGTTGCCACACCGAAGATCGAGTTGCCGTGGCCGTGGTTACCGCCGTTGTACAAGACGGTCGACACCGGCGTGAAGGTGCCGTTCGCGAACGTCAGCGGCGCCTGGTTGACGTTCGACGTCACCGGGTTCCAGCCGCAGCACGAGGTCGAGCTGCCTTCGCCTTCGTCGAACATCACGACGATCGCCACCTTGCGCTGCTTGTTGGCCCACAGCGGAGACGCCTGGATCTTCGTGACCACCTGACGCACATAGTCGTCGCCGCGCTGCACGATCTGCGTGCTGCCGCCTGCGCAGGACGGATCCGAGCCGACGCCGTGCATGTCGTCGCACTGGTCCGGCATGATGAAGTTCACGTTGCCCACGTCGCCCGATGCGAGGTCGGTGCTGAACTGGTCCGGGTTGTAGCCGGTCGGGATCGTGTAAGCCGTCGACTTCGCCCAGTCTGCAGCGCTGTATTGCGTGCCGAAGATCGTGCGGTTGTCGGCCATGAACTCAGGCAGGTTACGCGTGGCCTGATAGGCCATGCCCGGATGGTGCTTGGTCTTGTACAGCCCGTTCGGAACCGCGAAGGCCGTGCCATTGCTGCCCGGGCCCGTGAACGTGTCCGAGACTGCCGTATCAGCAATGCTGTCCGAACGCGGGTCCTGGCCCGGGTTCATCGATTCGCTATAGGTACGCCACGTCATGCCTGCCTGCGTCAGCAGATTGAAGATCGACACGCCGGTCTTGATGTTGTGGTTCGCGATCGAACCCGTGCCGGAACATGCGGCACTCGTAAACGACGACAGGTGCGTTGAATCTTGCGGCGGTAGCGCACCGGTCGCAGGCAGCGGCGCGCCGTCCGAAGCCTTGCCGCCGGAGAACGCAACGTCCGTCGGCGCATTCGCACCAGTCGTGCCGGCGCCGCAACCCCACCAGTTGTCGTCCGTGATACCCCAGTCGTCGCCGCCGCCGAGCGCCGTGTAGTTCGGCTCGCTCGGGTTGCCGGTCGAGTAGTAGGTCGTGAACTGCGCGTTGGCGCTCAGGAACTGGTTGATGAACGGTGCATTCGACGAACCGAGAATACCCGGCAGCGTGCCGATCGGCGCCACGCTGTGGTTCTCCAGCATGATCACGAAGATGTTGTCGTAACGCGGAATGCCTTCGACGTTGAATGCGGCCTGCTGGGCCTGCGCAAACGTGATCGCCTTCTGTTGCGAGGCCGGCTGCACCAGCGTCTGCGTGCTGATGCCGGCTACGCCGACCAGCGACGGATCGCCGCCCGCCACGGCCAGATTGTCCGGGTACAGGTCGCCGCGATCGAACTTGGTCGTCGCGTACGTGTAGCGGTTCGCGAGCTGGTTGTCTTCGAACAGCACGGCTTGCTGCACGGCGCCCGTCAGCGTACCGGCGTCGCCCAGTACGTTGGCGGCGGTCACGGCCACCGTCGCCGAACCCAGTTGCGGCGCGCTCATGCGCGTCACCAGATTGGCCTTTTCGGTCGCGTAGGTCGTGCCGTTCGCTTCGACCAGACGCTGCACTTCACTCGACATCGGGCTGATCACGACGTTCGACGTGCCCTGGTCGGTGATCTGCGCAGCCGATGCGCGCAGGATCAGGTGGCTCGGAACAGCCGCGCCCGTTGCCGTGTTGATTGCCTTGGTGCTGATGTCGGCCACCAGCTGACCCGTGCCGTTTGCCTTCAGCGTGAAGTGGCCCGTGCTGTCGGTCGTCGTCTTGACTTCCGAAGCGTCGCAGACGCCGTTGCCGTTCGCGTCCAGGCACACCGTCGCGCCCGTGAAGTAGCCGGCCTTGATGGTCGGGTTGCCGGTGGCGTTGCCCGGTACGAAACCGCTGGCAGCCACGACGCCCGCCATGGTGGTCGCCGTGGTGTTGGCAGTCGTGCTCGACGGATTGCTGTCGCTATGGCCGCCGCACGCAGCCAGCGCACACGCCGCCGCGATCGAGGTTAGAAGAAGGGTGGTGCGATTGGTTTGGATAACCGACATTTGTGGAGCCCCTGTTGATTGCCTAATGTTGCTTTCTTGTGCGCGTGCTGAACCATGCGTACTGCTGGCGGGGTCGAATTATCAGGTGCAGAGATTAATGTTTTGTGAAAGCAGATTTATATAAACATGACTTTCTTTTTTATTTCATTTAATTTACTGGATTATTACATTAATGGTTCGGCGAACCGGTACGCTGCCGGACAGTATTCTTGACATGCTTGTCCAGATTCGCTGTGCCTGAGCTGGCTAACACCTGAGTATGCACAGCGATACAAAGGTGCAATCGACACGCTCATCAACCAGGAGTGCAATCGCGGAGATCGTAGCGGCACCGGGCGATCCGTCTGCCCCGTCGATCCGCCGCCGATCCGGATTAAAGCCGTACTTCATCGCGGAGAGCTTTGCCATGAGCGCGTCTGCCGATTTTCAGACCCGAACGATCGCGCTGAATCACGGCAGCGGCCGCGTGCCGGCGCTCGGATTCGGCACGCTGATCGCCGATGCGGCCACCACGGTCAGCGCAACCCGCGACGCGCTCGAAGCCGGCTTTCGTCACTTCAATTGCGCCGAGCGATACCGCAACGAGCGCGAAGTCGGCGAGGCGCTGCAGGCAAGACTGGCCGGCGGCGCCATCGCACGCGAAGCGCTTTTCATCACCACCAGGCTGTGGAACTCCAATCATCGGCCCGAGCGTGTCGCACCCGCCTTCGCGGCGAGTCTCGACAGGCTCGGCATCGATTATCTGGATCTCTATCTGATGCACACGCCGTTTGCATTCCAGCCGGGCGACGAGCAAGACCCGCGCGACGCAAACGGCAACGTGATCTACGATGAAAGCGTGACGCTGCTCGACACGTGGCGCGCGATGGAAAAGCTGGTCGACGGCGGCACGTGCCGCGCAATCGGTTTGTCCGACATTAGCCTCGACGAGTTACGCCCGCTATACGAAGCGGCACGTATCAAGCCCGCGGCGGTGCAGGTCGAAGCGCACCCGTATCTCGACATCGCCGCGCTGCCGCAAGATGCATTCGACGAGATCGATCGCATCGAAACCCGGCAGAGGTACAACGAAGTCGTGAAGACCGGCAGTCCGGGCTTCATTCCGCGCAGCAGATGATCATAAAACGTGGGCAACCTCCGGAGGCCGCCATGACAGAAGAGGATTTCCGCGAAGCCTTGCAAGCGCATTGGCGCGCCTCGGCTGCAGGCGACCTCGACGCCGAACACGATATCTACGCGGAAGATGCGGTGTGCGACTACCCGCAATCCGGTGAACGGATCCATGGCCGCGGCAATCTGCAGGCATTGCGCGGGCATCATCCGGGCCGGCCATCGGGTTTCGACATCAGGCGGATTCAGGGCAACGGGGATCTGTGGATCACCGAATACACGATTACGTACAACGGGCAGCCGTCCTGCGTGGTCAGCATCATGGAGTTCTGCGACGGCAAGGTGCTGCACGAAACGCAGTACTTCTCCGAACCGTTCAAGGCGCCGGCGTGGCGCAGCGGCTGGGTCGAACAGATCGCGTAGCTTCGATCAGTTGCTCGCCACAAACGGCCGCGGCTCCGTAAACGTGTGCCGGAAATACTCGCGCACCGCATGCATCGCCGGACTCAGTTCCGCATTCTTGCGCCACGCGAGTCCGACGCTCATCGGCGGCACCGCGTCGCGCAGCTGCATGGTTTCGATGCGCCGCCCTTCCAGCGACCACGGCCGATAGACCATATCCGACAGCACCGCCACACCGCTGCCGTTCGCCACCATGCTGCGCACCGCTTCGACCGACGAGGTGCGCAGCTTCACGTTCGGCCGGTAAGGCGTTTCGTTCCAGTAGCGCAACGCGGTGTACGCCGCTTCGTCGACGGTCAACATCACGAACGGTTCGGCGGCGACGTCGGCCAGCGTGACGTTCTCGCGCCTCAGCAACGGATGTTGCGCGCACAACCATAAGCGGCGCGGCGAATGAATCACCGGCTCCAGCGTCAACTCCGGGTTCGTAACGTTCGAGGTCAGCAGCACGGCCATGTCGTATCGATCGGCGATCAGGCCTTCCTCGATCGACTCGCGATTCAGTTCGTGCAGCTGGATCGTCAGCCGCGGATAAAGCGTGCTCAGGCGCTGCAGATGATGCGGCAGGAAATAGCCCAGCACCGTATAGCTCGCGACCAGCGTCAAGGTGCCGCTCAGCGTGCTCTCGAGGTTAGGGATGCGCATCGCCTCGTCCACCGACGCGAGGATCGTATACGCCTGATTCAGAAAACGCCGCCCGGTGGTCGTCAGCGTCACGCCGGTTGCGGTGCGCATAAACAGCTGCGTGCCGAGCGTGTCTTCCAGCTCTTTGATCGCATTGGTTACCGCCGACTGCGAGATCGTCAGCTGGATCGCCGCCTGCGAGATCTGGCCGAGCTCCGCGGTCGCGACGAAGTATTTCAGTTGCCGCAGCGTGAAGGCCATCGGCTCATCCGAAAAATCGATAGGGTGTCGGGCGCATATCTTATTCTCGCCAAAAATCTGTCTGGTGGCAGGTCTTCGCCAATCGCAGTTGCCGCACGAAGCCCGTCGAGCGCGCTTTCGCATGATAAGCATGCCATCGAAAAAACAGATAACGTGCCATATAAAAATAGAACTATTTTGACGAACGGCTTGCAGCTAATGTTCTTCGCAACGTGCCGGCGCCTCATCAGGCGCCTTCGATCGAGGAGATTCATTTAGCATGCGAAAAGACCGCGTCGACCTCAATTCCGACATGGGCGAAGGCTTCGGCTCATGGACCATCGGCGACGGCGTCGATGAGCAGATCATGCCGCTGATCAGTTCCGCCAACGTCGCCACCGGCTTTCACGCCGGCGACCCGAACATCATGGCGCGCACGGTGCAACTCGCCAAAGAGGCGGGTGTCGGCGTCGGCGCGCATCCGGGCTTTCGCGACCTGGTCGGCTTCGGCCGCCGCACCATCACCGAGACGCCGCAGGCGCTGGTCAACGACATCGTGTTTCAGCTCGGTGCGCTGCGCGAATTTGCGCGGCTGCACAACATCAGCGTGCAGCACGTCAAGCCGCATGGCGCGCTCTATATGCTCGCCGCGCGCGATGAAGGCTTGTCGCGCCTGCTGGTCGAAACGCTGCAGACGCTCGACCCGGCGCTGCTGCTGTATTGCATGGAAGCATCGGTTACCTACCGGATCGCCCGCGAACTCGGCCAGCCGGTGATTCGCGAGTTCTACGCCGACCGCGACTACGATCGCAGCGGATCGATCGTGTTTACGCGGCGCGTCGGCCGGCTCGATCCGGCCCAGGTCGCAGCGAAAGTGCTGCGCGCATGCATGGAAGGACGGGTGAGCACCGTCGACGGTGAAGACATCGAGATCGACTTCGATTCGGTCTGCATCCATAGCGATACGCCGGGCGCGCTGCAGCTGGTCGAGGCCACGCGCGCCGCGCTGACGAGCCACGGCATCCGGGTCGCCGCGCCCACCCAGGCGGCCATTCGCTGACTCCACTCGCATACAACAAACAGATTCGAGGAGCACCCAGTGGCACAACACGACATCGTCAGCCCCCTGCCCGGCACGTTCTATCGGCGCTCGGCGCCGGACGCCGCGCCCTACGTCGAACCGGGCGCGCCGGTCGCAAGCGATACGGTGGTAGGACTCGTCGAAGTGATGAAGCAGTTCAACGATGTCGAAGCGGGCGTGGCTGGCCGTGTCGCCGAAATCCTCGTCGAAGACGGTGAGCCGGTCGACGCCGGACAGGTGCTGATGCGGGTCGAAGCATGAGCGCGATCAGGCAACCGGACGCGCCGTGTGCGGACGGCGCCAGCGCAGCATTCTATCGGCCGCAGCGGATCCGCACGGTGCTGGTCGCCAATCGCGGTGAAATCGCGGTACGCGTGATCCGCGCCGCCCACGAACTGGGTATGCGAGCCGTGGCGGTCGTCAGCGACGCCGATCGCGACAGTCTCGCCGCCCGCATGGCGGACGAAGCGATACATATCGGCTCGTCGCACGCCGCAAAAAGCTATCTGAATGCCGCAGCGATTCTGGCCGCCGCACAGCGATGCGGCGCGGACGCGATTCATCCGGGCTACGGTTTTCTGTCGGAGAACGCGGCCTTTGCCGCGCAGGTCGAGGCGGCCGGACTGATCTTCGTCGGGCCGTCGTCGGCGGTGATCGCGACGATGGGCGACAAGGCCAAAGCGCGTGAAACCGCGCAGCGCGCCGATGTGCCGACGGTGCCCGGCAGCGACGGCGTGGTGGCCTCGCTCGACGAAGCACGCGCGGTCGCCGCCGCGATCGGCTACCCGGTGATGATCAAGGCCGCCGCCGGCGGCGGCGGGCGCGGCATCCGCGTCGCGCACGATGCGGCCCAGCTCGACGCCGAGCTGCCGCTTGCACAGCGCGAAGCGCAGGCCGCATTCGGCAATGGCGGCGTGTACCTCGAACGCTTTATCGCGCGCGCCCGCCATATCGAAGTGCAGGTGCTCGGCGACGGCCGCGACGCGATTCATCTGTTCGAGCGCGAGTGCTCGCTGCAACGGCGGCGGCAGAAGATCATGGAAGAAGCGCCTTCGCCATCGCTGACGCCGGCGCTGCGCGACATGCTGTGCGCATCGGCGACGCGGCTCGCGCGGCAGGTCGGCTATCGCAGCGCGGGCACCCTCGAGTATCTGTTCGACGAGACTCGCGGCGAGTTCTATTTCATTGAAATGAATACTCGCATCCAGGTCGAGCATCCGGTCACCGAAGCGATCACCGGCATCGACCTGGTGCGCGAAACGCTGCGCATCGCCGACGGCGAACCGTTGCGTCTGCAACAGCACGACGTCGCGATGCGCGGCGCGGCGATCGAATGCCGGATCAACGCAGAAGACCCGGCGCAGGATTTTCGTCCGAGCCCCGGGCGCATCGACGAGCTGGTGTGGCCGACCGGCCCGGGTGTGCGCGTCGATTCGATGCTGTACCAGGGCTATACGGTGCCGCCGTTCTACGATTCGCTGCTGGCCAAGCTGATCGTGTTCGACGAAAGCCGTCCCGCGGCGCTGGCGCGCCTCGGCCGCGCGTTGTCCGAACTGCATGTGGCCGGCGTGAAGACCACCGCGCCGCTGCATCGCGCGCTGCTCGCCGACGACGCGGTGCGCGCCGGCCGCTATCACACCAACTATCTCGAAGCGTGGCTCAGCGCGCGGCGCGCGCAGCTGGCTGCCCCGTCCGAGCCCGCGCCTGCCGCTCGCGAGGAGGCCGCATGACGACCCGATATACATTCGGCGGCGACGAGTTCCTGTTCGTCGAGATCAACGAGGCCATGTCGCTCGACGCGTTTTTCAAGGGCACCGCGATTACACGTGAGTTGCAGCGCCGCCAGGTGCCGGGTGTGACCGATATCTGCCCGGCCAATGCGTCGTACCAGGTGCGTTTCGACCCGGACGTCATCGATCCCCAGGCGCTGCTGACGCTGCTGCAGCAGATCGAAGCCGAGCTCGGCGAAGCACAGCTGGACATCGCCACGCGCATCGTCGAGATTCCGGTGCTGTACAACGATCCGTGGACGCACGAAACACTGATGCGCTTTCGCGAGCGTCATCAGGATCCGGACTCGACGGACCTCGAATATGCGGCGAGGATCAACGGCAAGCGAGACGTCGACGACTTTATCGCTGCGCATTCCAGCTCGCCGTGGTTCGTTTCGATGGTCGGCTTCGTCGCGGGCTTGCCGTTTATGTTCCAGATGGTCGAGCGCGAGCGTCAGCTACAGGTGCCCAAATACGTGCGGCCCCGCACCGATACGCCGAAGCTGACGGTCGGTCACGGCGGCTGCTTCGGCTGCATCTACTCGGTGCGCGGCGCGGGCGGCTATCAGATGTTCGGCGTCACGCCGGCGCCGATCTTCGACCCGGCGCAGCGGCTCGATTATCTGCGCGATTTCATGGTGTTCTTCCGTCCCGGCGACATCGTCAAATTCAAGCCGATCGATCGCGCCGCGTACGACGCAGCGGTGGCCGCCGTGGAGGCCGGCACGTTTTCGCTGCGCGTGCGCGACGTGAGCTTTTCGCTCGAAGCGTTTTTGCGCGACCCGGACGCTTATAACCGCTCTTTGGTCGAGGTGCTCCATGCCGACTGATTCCGTGTTCGCCATCGAAGTCGTCAAGCCGGGCCTCGCCACGTCGGTGCAGGATACCGGCCGCCAGGGCTATTACAACGTCGGCATCCCGCCTTCCGGTGCGCTGGATCAGTATGCGTTGCGTGCGGCCAATCTGCTGGTCAGCAACCAGGAGGATGCGGCGGCGCTCGAATGTACGCTGCTCGGCCCGCAACTGCTGTTTCACGTCGATACGCTGATCGCCGTCACTGGCGCCGACATGGCGCCGAAAATCGACGGCACGGTTTACGCGTGCAATGTCGCGCTACGCATCGAGGCGGGCAGCACGCTGAGCTTCGACTATGTGAAAGGCGGCGCGCGTGCCTATCTGGCGGTGGCTGGCGGCATCGACGTGCCGCGGGTGCTCGGCAGTCGTTCGACCTATGCGCTAGGCGCGTTCGGCGGCCATCAGGGGCGACGCCTGCAAAAGGGCGATCGGCTCGCGGTCGGCCGCGAGCGCGGGCCGGCGCGCGAGGGCACGACGGTGCCTGAGCCGTTGCGCGCTCCGCTCGCACGCGAAGTCGAATTGCGCGTGCTGCCGGGGCTCTACCATCATCGCCTGACCGACGAATCCGCCGCGACGTTTTTCGAAGACACGTGGGCCGTTGCGCCCGAAGCCGATCGCATCGGCTACCGCTACAAACAGGGCCGGCCGCTGACGTTTCGCGAACGCGAGCAGCCGTTCGGCGCGGGCGCCGATCCGTCGAACATCGTCGACGCCTGTTATCCGATCGGCTCGATCCAGGTGCCGGCCGGACTCGAGCCGATCATCCTGCATCGCGACGCGGTGTCGGGCGGCGGCTACGCGACGATCGGCACCGTGATCAGCGCCGATATGGATCTGATCGGCCAGATGCAGCCGAATCATCAGGCGCGCTTCGTGCCCGTCACGATGTCGCAGGCGCTTGCCGCGCGGCGCGATGCGCAATTGCGGCTCGCGCGCCTGCGTGAGGTGTTGCTGCGTTAGTTCGCGGGGCGGCTAACGAAACCGACCCGCGCGAATCCTGAAGCGCATGTTGCACGCATCAGGCATTGACCCGCTCACTGCACACATTGAAACGACGCGGCCGAATTCACGTCACCGCCGCTGTACTGCGGCCACTTCGGGTAATCGCACAGCGGCCGGGTGCGGCCGGGCACGCCTGCCGTGTCGGTGGTCACCTGCCCCGTCGGCGCGACTCCGTGTTCGACCCATTGCTCGAGCGCCGTCAGCGAATCCCACGTCGCATTGAACGTGCTGCTCGCCGCGTGGCCCATGCCCGGAATCTCGTAGTAGCGCACGAAGCTGTCGACCTGCGCGGCGCCCATTTGCGCCTGCAAGCGCTGGTAGTACATCTCCGTCGCGCGCGTGCTGACCAGCACGTCGGCCAAACCGTGCGCCAGCAGCAACTTGCCGCCGCGCGCCTTGAACGCCGAGATATCCGTACTCGTATCGAGCTGCGAACTCAGCGCACTGATGCGCGCGGCCCACGTGCCCGGTTGTTCCGGATCGAGCGACAGCGAGTCGAAGTTCGCATCGCGCGTCACCGAGTACTTGATCCATTGATCGGTCAGCACGCTGATGTAGGGCGCCGTCACCGGCATGATCGTGGCGGGTTGCGAACTGCCGAATGCAAGGAAGGTCACCACCGGCTCGACCGCCGAGGTACGCGTCGAGATGCCGAGGTCGGCGCCCCACACGTTGTAGCCGGGATACTGCGTCTCGCCGCTTGCCAGCGGGAACTGGAACACGGTTGGCGTGTTGATGGTCTGCAGTGCGGCGATCTGTGCGTCGGACAGACACGTATCGCCGGTGTCGGCGCCGTTCGGGCACCGCAGCGCCACCCCGTTGACGGTGGCGGTCGACGGATCGAAGCTCGCGTTGCATTGCTGCTGGTTGCTGATCAGCCCATCGACCACCCCGTCCAGCGCATCGCACGCCTGTATCGCAGCGTTATACACGGCGGCCCGTTTGCCGACGCTCAGATACGCGCCCGGCTGCGCCAGTGCACGGCTCATCCGGTGCCCGCCGAGCAGCGCCGCCGCATCGTCCCACGCGGGATACCATGCGATCGCGCCGTCCCAGTCCGACGGCCAGCGCGCAATCGACTTCAATGCCTCGCGCCCGCCCGTCGAGCCGCCGGCGAAATAGGCCTTCTGCGGTGCGGCCGCGTAGCGCGTCTTGATGATCGCGAGAGCCGCGTCGTGCGTCTTCTTCAGTGCATCGCCACCGAAGTTGTTCAGCGCTTCGTCGTTCAAGCCGAACAGGCCATCTTCCGAACCCAGCGCGTTGGCCTGATGGCCCGAATCGCTGGCAAACGTCGCATAACCGCGCCCGAGCGGCGTCGGCTGGTCGATCGGACCGTCGGGCACATTGCCGGTTACATCGGGAATGGTGCCGTCGAAACCGCCGCCGCCGAACATGACCACCTTGCCGTTCCATTGCGTAGGCAGCGCCACCTGAAAACGGATATCGGGCGCGGACGGATCGACCGGCGATACCTTGCCGGTGACCTGGCAGTATTCAGGCGCCGCGGCTGCGCCGGTGCCGCTGGCAGCGACGGTTTTAGCCGCCATCACGCTCGCGCCCGACGTCGGCAAGCCGATTTGCGAAGCAGACACCGCAAGACCCGCGAGCTGTTCGCAGGCGACGCCTTTGGCAGCCGATGCGGTGGCTGCAGTGCCGCTGCCACTGTCGCTGCCGCAACCCGCCAGCAATACGCTTGCCGCGAGGCCAGCCGCGCACGCGGCCTTCGACCACCCGCTGTGTATCAAGGTCATGATGTCTCCGCTCTTCGTATGGATCGCCACCGGCGCGTCGAACCGGTCGGCGGCGCGCGCAAATCTTCGACGTGTTCAGTTGAATGCAGCGGCACTCGCTGTCGCAGGCCGTTCCGCATGCCGGATCGCGCGTGCCAGCAGCGGCACCAGACACAAGCCGAGCACCGAAGCCGCGACGATCACATTGAAGCCCGCATCGCTGCGATGGCTCCATGTCTCCGCCAGCCCGAACAGATACGGGCCGGCGAAGCCGCCCAGCAAGCCGACCGTATTGATGAAAGCGAGGCCCGCGGCAGCCTGGATACCTTGCAGCCGCTTCATCGCCACCGCCCAGTACGACGGCAGAATGCCGCCCGCGAAAAAACCGGTGACGGCCAGCAGTACGATCTGCACCGTCTGGCTGGTACTCGCGATAAATGCCAGCCCGCTGACCACGAGGCCCGCGGTCAGAACACCAAGAAAGGCGCAATCGTTGCTGACGCGGCGATGAATGCGCGGCAGCGCCAGCACGCCCAGCAGAAAGCCGATGCCGACGCTGCTCGACAGCAGACCGACCAGCAGCGGCGACGTCACATGCATCTGCGAAACGATCGCCGGCGTAAAGAAGTACAGCCCGACGAACGCCACCTGGTTCAGAAAGTAGATCAGCGCGATCAGCACCGTGGTGGGCCGCCGGATCGCAGCGAGCCAGTCTGCCGAGAACAGCTCCGCGTGACCGTGCGGATCGATCACCGCGTGCGTCTCGAGCGCTTGTGCCTGTTGCGGCGTCAACCATTTGACGGAACTGGGCCGGTCCGGCAGCTTGAAATAAAGCACGATGCCCGCCACCACGGTCGGCACGCCTTCGAGCAGAAACATCCATTGCCAGCCGCGCAGTCCGCCGATGCCGCCGAGTTGCATCAGCGCCGCGCCAAGCGGGCTGCCGACGATCAACGCCAGCGAAGGCGCCGTGTAGATCCAGCCGACCGCAACCGCGCGGTCTTTAGGCGCGAACCACAGCGTCACCATATACATCAGC
>Ga0310813_10000926_pt1 | contig 17778 bp, 10 predicted proteins | sample YN3metagenome_FD_203086 | JGI IMG/M metagenome (GOLD analysis project Ga0310813, IMG submission 203086) | Soil microbial communities from experimental microcosm in Duke University, North Carolina, United States - YN3 | ecosystem: Engineered > Artificial ecosystem > Soil microcosm > Unclassified...
GTTACATGCACGCGCTCGACCTCTGGTGTTCCGGCTGGTTCTGGCCCAATCATCAACCTCCGGAGCGCGGCACATTCTTGGACTTGATGGATCAATTACTCGGGCGCGGTGGTGCGCTTTCCCATCGGGTTGGAAAGAGCCTTCTCGACACCGCACGGACCGTCGCCGCGCGCCATCGATTCCTGCATTGGCCGCTGATGTTTCCGGAAGTGTTCGCGGGAGACGCAGGCGAGCCACTCGGCAACGCAGGTTTCGATGCCGTGCTCGGTAACCCGCCGTGGGACATGATTCGCGGCGACAGCGGCGCCTCTTCGAAACGCGACGTCCGCCGCGATGATGCGCGGAGTCTCACCGGGTTCGTGCGTCAATCGGGAATCTATCGCGTCGAGGCGCACGCCCACGTCAACGTGTGTCAGCTGTTTGTCGAACGCGCGATGCAGTTGGCGCGCCGCAGCGGCCGCATCGGGTTCATTCTCCCGGCGGGAACAGTTACTGACGCAGGCTGCGCACCGCTGCGTCGTCATCTGTTCGATCATGCGGCGGTCGAGTCGATTGATGGCTGCGACAATCGTCATCGCATCTTCCCGATCCACCGCAGCGTGCGGTTCATCGTCATGACTGCAACCGTGGGCGCCAAGACGGACACCATACGGTGCCGCTTCGGCGTTGACGCTCTCGACCAACTCGAAACGCGTGACGAGCCGTTTACCCTGACACGCGCGTTCATCTCGCGTCTCTCCGGAGACGACGACCTCGCAATACCGGACATTCGCGAAGCGTCTGACCTGCGGATTCTCGAGCAGGTCAGCGCACGGATCCCGGCGCTCGGTTCACCCGAGGGATGGCATGTCGTCTTCGGGCGCGAGTTGAACGCCACAGACGACCGCGGCCTTTTCGAGCCGTTCGATCCGCTGGGGCGCGGACGCCCGGTCCTCGAGGGAAAGCAGATCGAACCGTTTAGGGTGTGCGTCGACGGGTGCCGCTATCAGCTTCGTGACGATGCACACGTGCGGGTGCGACGAACGCCGCGACTCGCCTACCGTGACGTCGCGAGCGCCACGAATCGGCTGACGCTCATCGCCGCCATTGTCCCTGCCGATGCAGTCACCACGCACACGCTGTTCTGTCTCAAGACCGGCCTGCCGCTCGATGCACAGCATGTGCTCTGCGCGTTGCTCAACAGCTTCGTCGCCAATTACCTGATTCGGTTCCGCGTCAACACGCACGTCACCGCGACGTTGATGTCGCGGCTGCGCATACCCGTGGTTCGACGCGATTCGTATTTGTTCCGCCACCTTGCCTCTCTCGCGCGGACGCTGATGCATTCACCGGCTGCCGCCGAGCAGCAGCCGGAGTACGCGGAGATGCAGGCACTCGTGGCCAAGCTGTATGCGCTGTCAGAGGCCGATTTCCGATATGTGCTGGGGACTTTTCCTTTGATTTCTGACGAAGTGAAGGCCAAGACACTCGTTCTGTTCAACGGTCTTCACTGATTCTGGTCATGGACGTGCCACCGCGGACCTGCTTACCGAGCCTGTGACAATGCGAATTTACGAATCGCCTCCGCAAGCCCGGCGTGCTCGTTGTCGCCGGTGACTGCCCAACCACGCTCCAGCAGGCCCGGCACGGAGTTGGCCATCACGACCGGAAGTCCCGCGAACTCGAGCATCTCCAGATCGTTGAAATTGTCGCCGACCGCCATCACCTCGCGTCGATCGATACCGAGCTGGTTGGCGCGCCACGCGAGCGCGCGGCCTTTCGTCGCGCCCGGTGCCGTGACGTCGATGAGCGAGAAATCGCGGTGCACGTACTCGGTCAACGACACGTTGAAATCGCGGGCGCCGGTCCTCAGCTCCTCGACCAGGATGCGCATCGCGTCGACACCGCCGTTGAACATCACCTGAACTGGATCCTCAACGAGCGCGTCCTCCAGCGGCACGGACTGCGCAATAAGGGATCGGTTGCGCGCCCAGTACGCCTTTCGGCCAGGATGCTCCCAATCCATGTTCTCGAACATCACCTGACGATCGGCGTCACGATCGAAGACGAGCGCCGCGGCATGACGAAACAGACGCGTGGACTCGAGAACAGTGCGCGCGATATCGCGGGCGAGGAGACGCTGCGCGAATCGCGATCCATCCATGCCGCGCTCGACCGCGCCGTTGCTGACAATCAGCGTCATCGTCGACGGCAACAGATCTGCGATCGGGCGCACGAACGGATAGCTGCGCCCCGTGACGAGCGCCACGTGGATACCCGCGGCTACGGCGTCGTGAATCGCGTCGACGTTCGCCCGTGGAATCTGGCCGCGTGTGTCGAGCAGCGTGCCGTCAACATCGATACCTATGAGGCGGATCATGGTAGGTTTCAGGTGTCAGGTTTCAGGTATCCAGGGAACTCGGATGCGTCTTGATGAGTTTACGGGAGTCAACGCCGGCTATGTGCTCGAGCTCTATGAGCGCTACCGGCAGAATCCCGGCTCGGTCGATCCGGCGACGCGTAAAGCATTCGAATCGTGGACGCCGCCGTCCGAAACCGCAGATGCGCAGCCGCAGGCCATCAACGGCATCACCGTCCAGAAGATCGTCGGCGCGGCGAATCTCGCGGAGTGCATCCGCCGCTACGGTCACCTTGCCGCGCAGCTCGATCCGCTCGGGTCGCCGCCGATTGGCGATCCGTCGCTCTCGCCGGGCGCGCACGGCATCACCGACGCCGACCTTCGCCAGCTTCCCGCATCGCTGGTAGGGGGACCGGTCGCGGATACATCCGCGAACGCCTACGAGGCGATCGAAAGGCTGCGGCGGGTCTATTGCTCAACGGCCGGATTCGACTACGCGCATGTATTCGTGCCGGAAGAACGCGAATGGCTGCGGCACGCCGCCGAGTCCGGACGATTCCTTCCGCCGATGGACGCGCAGAGCGTCGAAGCCGTGCTCGACCGCATCACACAAGTCGAGGTGTTCGAGCGCTTTCTGCAGCGGACGTTCCCCGGAAAAACGCGCTTCTCGCTCGAAGGCCTCGACATGCTGGTGCCGGTTCTCGACGAGATCATCTGCGGCGCGGCGGACCACGGCGCCCGCCACGCAGTGCTCGGCATGGCGCATCGCGGTCGGTTGAACGTGCTGACGCACGTCCTCGACAAGCCCTACGCGCAGATCCTCGCCGAGTTCAAGGATCCGGTGGCGGCGCGATCTCTTCGCACGGACCTCGGTTGGATGGGAGACGTGAAGTACCACGCCGGCGCACGGACATCCGCGCCGCGCGGCCAGATGTACATCACGATGCCACCGAACCCGAGCCATCTCGAAGCAGTCGACCCTGTCGCCGTCGGCATGGCGCGTGCTGCCGGGACAGACGCACAACAAGCGGGCGCGGCGCACTTCGACCCTGCGATCACTCTTCCGATCCTGATTCACGGAGACGCCGCGTTCCCTGGCCAGGGAGTCGTTGCGGAGACGCTCAACTTGTCGCGCCTGCCAGGCTACTCGACGGGCGGCATCCTTCACATCATCGCGAACAACCAGCTCGGTTTCACGGCGACCCCCGAGGATTCATACAGCACGAGCTACGCCAGCGGGCTGGCGCGCGGCTTCAAGATTCCGATCGTGCATGTGAACGCGGACGATCCCGTCGCGTGTCTCGAGGCGGCGCGCCTCGCATGGGAATACCGCGTCCGCTTCGGCCTCGATTTTCTGATCGATCTGGTCGGTTACCGGCGGCACGGCCACAACGAAGGCGACGAGCCATCGTTCACGCAACCGGTGATGTATAGAACAATTGCGTCGCATCCGACCGTACGCGAAAGCTGGTCGCGCACCCTTCTTGCGAAAGGGATAATTCCTCCCGAGGTGCCCGATGCCCTCGTCAAGAAGTACTTCACCGAGCTGGAGACGACCTACGCATCGCTCAAGCCGGAACAGGAGTACGCGCCGCCGCCCTCACCGAAGCCCGCCGCTGGAACGGCAGCGCAGATCGTCACCGGGGTGCCCGTAGATCGTCTTCGCGAACTGAACGACGCGCTGCTCATGCGTCCTGAGGGCTTCACCTTCAACCGCAAGCTTGAACGTGGCCTCGAACGTCGTCGCGCCGCCTTTCGCGACGCTGACGCGCGAACGATCGATTGGGCGACGTCCGAGGAACTGGCGCTGGCGACCATCCTCGCCGACGGAATCCCGATTCGGATGACGGGCGAGGACGTCGAACGCGGCACCTTCAGTCATCGACATGCCGTCTTTCACGATGCTGAGACCGGCAGGCAGCTGATACCGCTGCAGGAATTTCCCCAGTCGCGCGCTTCGTTCGAAATCCACAACAGTCCGTTGAGCGAAAACGCGGTCGTCGGCTTTGAGTTCGGCTACAACGTGCAGGAACCCGGCCGACTCGTGATTTGGGAAGCGCAGTACGGGGACTTCATCAACGGCGCGCAGGTGATGCTCGACCAGTTCGTCACCTCGGGCCGAGCAAAATGGGCGCTCACGCCGTCGCTCGTATTTCTGCTGCCGCACGGCTACGAGGGCCAGGGTCCCGAACACTCCAACGCCCGTCCGGAGCGTTTTCTCAACTCCGCTGCTGATATCAACCTTCGCCTCGTCAACTGCACCACCGCAGCGCAGTACTTTCATGTGCTCCGGCGTCAGGCGGCGTTGCTCGAGCGCGATCCGTTGCCGCTCATCATCCTCACACCCAAGAGCCTGCTCCGGCACCCCTCCGTCGCCTCAACGCCGCGCGAGCTTGATGAAGGCCGCTTCCTCGCCGTCATCGACGATGAGGAGGCACGCAGAAGCGCAGGCAAGATTGAACGGGTCATCCTGTGCACCGGGAAGGTGTTCGTCGACCTGATCACGAACGAGCGGCGCGCTGCTGCCCCGAACATCGCCATCTGCCGCGTCGAACAGCTCTATCCGTTCCCGAAACTCGCACTCAACGAGGTTCTCGCCCGATATCCTTCGGTTCACGACGTCGTGTGGCTGCAGGAGGAACCCGAAAACATGGGTGCGTGGGAATTCATGCGCTCGAATCTCGAGGAATTGATCGGCGACCGCTGTCCGCTGCGTTACATCGGCCGCGCTCGCAGCTCGAGCCCGTCGGAGGGGTCGGCGGCGTGGCACCAGCTGAATCAGAAGATGCTCGTCGAACAGGCCTTCGATCTCGGCACCCACGCGACAGCGCCGTCGATGGTTCTCTCCAAGGAAGTCTGAGCGCTCATGACCAACATCGTCGTTCCCGAACTTGGTGAATCCGTCGTTGAGGCGCGGGTTGCGCGATGGCTGAAGAAGGAAGGCGATCGCGTCGAGATCGGAGAGCCCGTCGTCGAGCTGGAGACGGAGAAGATCGACCTCGAGGTCAACGCCGAGCGAGGCGGCGTCATCACCAGCATCAAGCACAAAGAAGGCGATGATGTGAAGATCGGCGAGCTGCTTGCGGTGCTCGATGAATCGGCGGCGCGACCTGAGCCCTCACCCGCGGAACCGGCCTCACCCGAACCGGCCGCGAAGCCATCAGGCAATGGTTCGAAAGCCACGCCCACCGCACGCAACGTCGCCCGGGAGCACGACGTCAATCTGACTTCGATTCAGGGATCTGGCGCCGCAGGCCGCGTAATGAAGCAGGACGTCGAGAAGGCAATTGCGCCGCCAACAATCAAGCGCGCTCCTGCCTCGCCCGCCCCACCCGCCGCCCGCCACCGAAGCGAGCGCCCCGAAGAGCGCCAGCGGATGTCGAAGCGTCGCGCGACCATTGCGCGCCGGCTTGTCGAGGCGCAGCACAACGCGGCCATGCTGACGACGTTCAACGAGATCGACATGAGCGCGATGATGGCGCTGCGTGAGCGGCGCAAATACGCGTTCAAGGAACAGCATGGTGTCGGGCTGGGCATTGCGTCGTTCTTCGTCAAGGCATCGATCGCCGCGCTGCGCGAATTTCCGCTGCTGAACGCCGAGATTCAAGGCGACGAAGTCATCGTCAAGTGGTATTACGACATTGGCATGGCGGTCGGCGCTGAAGGCGGATTGGTTGTCCCCGTACTGCGCGATGCGGATGGAATGTCATTCGCGCAGCTCGAACATGCGATCCGCGATTTCGCGAAGCGCGCCGCCGACGGAACGCTGACACTGGAGGACCTCGCGGGCGGTACGTTCACAATTACCAACGGTGGCGTCTTTGGTTCGCTGATGAGCACGCCGATCCTGAACCCGCCGCAAGTTGGCATCCTCGGTCTGCACAAAATTCAGGAACGGGCCATCGCCGTGAACGGACAAGTCGTCGTCCGCCCGATGATGTACGTGGCGCTCAGCTACGACCATCGCATCGTCGATGGCCGCGAGGCCGTGCAGTTCCTCGTAAAAATTAAGGAGTTCATCGAGGATCCCGGCCACTTGCTGCTGGAAACGTAGAAGCGACCTCAGGTCCGCCGCTACGAGGTCGGCCTCTACGTTTCACTCATGTAGGGATATTTGTAATCACGGGGCGGCGAAAACGTCTCTTTGATTGTCCGCGCGCTGACCCAGCGCACGAGGTTCAGCTTCGACCCGGCCTTGTCGTTCGTGCCCGAGGCTCTCGCGCCGCCGAATGGCTGCTGACCGACGACTGCGCCCGTAGGCTTGTCGTTGATGTAGAAGTTGCCGGCGGCGTTGCGCAACACATCCGTTGCTTCATGAATCGCCTTGCGATCGGTGCTGAAGACCGAACCCGTGAGCGCATACGGTGAGGTGCGATCGATGATGTTCAGCGTGTCGCTCCACGTGGAATCGTCGTAAACGTACGCGGTCACGACAGGCCCGAAGATCTCTTCACAGAGCAGGCGATAGGCGGGGTCTTTCGTCTCGATCAGCGTCGGCTCGATGAAGTAGCCATCATCGCCAGTCGCGACGCCGCCCTGGACGACCGTTGCATTCTTCTTCGCGTCATCCAGATACGCATTGATCTTGTCGAATGCCTTCTTGTCGATTACCGCGCCCATGAAGGTGCGGAAATCGGCGACGTCCCCCATCCTGATCTCGCGCATGATGGCGACGACGCGGTCGCGAATCTCCGGCCAGAGCGACCTCGGGATGTAGACGCGGCTGGCAGCGGAGCACTTCTGCCCCTGATACTCGAAGCCGCCGCGCGCGATCGCCACGGCTACTTCCTGCACATCGGCAGACGGGTGCGCGACGATGAAATCCTTGCCGCCGGTTTCGCCGACAATGCGCGGATACGAACGATAGCTCCCCACGTTTGCGCCGATCTTCTGCCACATGCCGTTGAAGACGGCCGTGCTGCCGGTGAAGTGAATGCCTGCGAGGTCCGGAGAATCGAGCAGCGTGTTGCTGATCTGAATCGGATCGCCGGCGACGAAGTTGATGACGCCCGGCGGCAGCCCGGCGCGCTCGAGCAGGCGAAAGATGTAGTACGCGCTCAGCATCGCGCTGGATGCGGGCTTCCAGATGACCGTGTTGCCCATCAGCGCCGGCGCCGTCGGCAGGTTGCCGCCAATCGCCGTGAAATTGAACGGAGTGATGGCGTAGACGAACCCTTCGAGCGGGCGGTAGTCGATGCGGTTGTGGATGCCGTGCGAACTGATCGGCTGCTCGGAGTACAGCTCCTGTGCGAAGTAGGCGTTGAATCGCAGGAAATCGATCAGCTCGCTTGCAGAATCGATTTCCGCTTGAAACGCCGTCTTCGACTGTCCGAGCATCGTCGCCGCGTTCAGCGTCTGACGCCACGTGGTCGTCAGCAGCTCCGCGGCGCGAAGAAAAATGGAGGCCCGATCCTCCCAGCGCCAACGAGACCAGTCGCACGCCGCTTTCTTCGCCGCCGCAATCGCCTCGTGCACGTGTGCGCCGTCCGCCATGTGCCAGTCGGCCAGCACGTGCCGATGGTCGTGCGGCATCACGGCCTGATGCGTGCGACCGGTCCGGATTTCGCGCCCGCCGATGATCACGGGAATATCGATCCGCTCGCCGGCAATTTCCTTCAGCCGCGCCTTCAACGCAGCGCGCTCCGCCGAGCCTGGCAGATATCCGAGATTTGGTTCGTTGACCGGTGGTGGGACGTTGGCGATCCCCGCGATGCTCATATACGCACTCTACGAGAACAGTAGTGCAAAATTCAAAATGCAGAATGCAAACACAGGCATTCGCATATGATTTTCGTGCCTCCGTGGTTCGTAAAGGATCAGGGTCGGGCGGGCTCAATGTCGACGGCGATCGTTCTCCATTTCTGTTGTCTGAACCTTGCCACGCTGAGCACGCAGCGCGTGAAGTGGCCGAGGACAATCGCAAGCCAGATATCGGCCGGCATCAGCGCGCGGGTCATTTCAATCACCGTGCACAGCCCGAGCGGAATAGCAATCTGTGACACGACGGAGATGTAGAGCGGGCTTCGCGTGTCGCCGGTTCCCTGGAGACCGCCGGTATAGCTCAAGGCAACAGTGATGAACAGTCCCGAGATGCTGAGGTAGCCAAGCAGCTGACGCCCAATCGACAGCACGAGTGGATCGGTCATGCCGAACGCCGCCAGCAGATATTGCGGCACGATCAGAAACGCCGCGCCGACGACGGCCGCCGCCCCGAGACCGATGTGGGATGCCACGCGCACGCCCTCGGCCGCCCGATCGGGATTACCGGCGCCGAGATTCTGTCCCGCAATCGTTGCTGATGCACCGAGCAATCCCGTCGACGTCCAGGTAATGAGCGAGAACAGCTCCGTGTAATCGACCGCAAACGCCGCCTGTGCAGCCGCGCTCGACTCGAGCGATCCAATGAAGCGCAGCAGGAACACGCCGCCGACGTTCATGGCAATACCTTGCACACCCGTCGGCAGGCCGAATCTGAACAGCGAGCGGATGATGCTCCAGTCAGGCTTGCGGCTCATGCCGCTCTCGAAATGAATCACCGACTGCGTGCGCGTGAGCCGCCACACGCCGTAGGCGCTGACCAGCGTGCTGCTCGTCACAGTACCGAAGGCGGCGCCAATGGTGCCGAACATGCGAATGAGCGTGACGTTGAGCGCGATGGTCAGCATCGTCATCGCCAGACCGAGACGAAGCGGTGTGCGTGGATCGCCGGCGGCGCGAAACGCGCCGCTCAGCATGAAAAACATGATCAGGCCGACGATGCCCACGAACATCGTCCGCAGGAACGGCAGCGCCTCGTGTCGGACCTCGGGTGCGGCATTGACAAGCGTCAGCAGCCACGGCGCCGCAAACCATCCGACGCCGCCAAGCAGCACCGACAGGCCGGCGGCGGTGAGAAACGACTGATAGACGACGCGATTCACCTTCTGCGGGTCGCCTGCGCCGGCAAAGCGCGCGACGAGCACCGCCATACCGGTGAACACCGAGCTGATGAAGACGATGACGACGAGCACGATCTGCCAGCTGACGCCGATCGCGGCGTTGCCGACGTAGCCGACGAAGTGGCCAACCATGACGTGGTCGATGATGCCCTGCAGCCCGGCAATGACGTTCTGCAGCATCGTCGGCCACGCGAGCTTCCAGACCGCAGCCACGATCGGGCCTTCGACGAGCGAGCGGTCGTATCGGGATTGGTTCGCAGCGCTGACCGTCGCCATGCGGGCGTGATTTTACTTCGGAGCGCCCATCCGCCGTCCGCCATCGCGATACGGTTGATGGCAGTTCATGCACGCGACGGTGATCGCATCGGTCGCGGCCTCGAGGGCTTTCGGCTCCTTCTTCTCCGCTGCCGTTGCGGCAAGCGCTGCGGCATCGACCAGAGCACGCGACATCTTCATCCAGTTGTTGGTATCGCGAACGCGTGAGCCGACCATCAGCAGGTTTGCGGATTCCGCAAGCACAAGCGCCTGACCGCGTGCCGCAGTCCAACCCTTTGCGTCGGTGGGAGGATCGGTCGCCGCGTTGAACACCGCGTCGGACGCAGGAGAGATCAGCAGATCGTGCAGCTCCCGTACGTTGGCGAGCGTACGAACGCCCGTCGACGGCGCACGCTGCGCCTGAACAACGGCCGCGAGGACAACGATCAAAACGGTGCTATACGTCCAGCTCCTGCGCATCTTCGGCTCGCTCCATGATGAACCGGAACCGTGCTGACGCATCCTTGCCCATCAGCTCGTTGATGACGCGATCGGTCTGGATCTGATCCGCGATGTCGACGCGCAGCAGCCGCCGCGTCCTCGGGTTGAGCGTCGTCTCCCAGAGCACCTTCGGCATCATCTCGCCGAGACCCTTGAAACGGGTGATCTCCGCGTGCGAGCGGCCATTGCCGTGCAGCTTCAGCAGCCGATCGCGATGCGCATCATCGAGCGCCCACATGGTGTCCTTGCCGATGTCGATGCGGTAGAGCGGCGGCTGGGCGAGAAACACCTTGCCGTTCGTAATCAGCTGCGGCAGGTGGCGATAGATGAAGGTGAGCAGCAGCGTAGCGATGTGATGGCCGTCCGAATCCGCGTCGGCGAGGATGATGACGCGGCCATAGCGTAGTTTCGACAGGTCGAAGTTCTTGCCGAGACCGCAACCCAGTGCGGTAACGAGATCGGCGAGCTCCTTGTTCTCGAGCACCTTCGCCAGCGTCATGCCTTCGGTGTTCATCACCTTGCCACGCAGCGGAAGGATCGCCTGCTTGCCGCGATCGCGACCCTGCTTCGCGGATCCACCGGCCGAATCACCTTCGACGATGAACAGCTCGCTGTCTTCGCGGCCGCTGCCGGTGCAGTCACTCAGTTTGCCAGGAAGATTGAGGCGGCCTGATGTCGCCGTCTTGCGCGTCACCTCCGCCTGCGCTGCACGGCTCGCTTCACGCGCGCGTGCTGACAGGATGATGCGCGCGACGATCGCTTCGGCAACCGAACGGTTTGTGTTCAGCCAGTGCTCGAGGGCCGGGCGCACGGCCGAGTCGATGGCGGAGGTCAGCTCGGGATTGTTCAACCGGTCCTTCGTCTGTCCCTGGAACTGCGGCTCCTCGATGAAGAGGCTGAGGACGCCCGTCAACCCTTCACGGATATCTTCGGCCGTCAGCGTCACGCCTTTCGGCGAGAGGTTGTGCGTATCGATGTAGTTACGAACCGCTTTACCGAGACCTGCGCGTAGACCGTTTTCGTGCGTGCCGCCCGACCCGGTCGGAATCCCGTTCACGTAGCTGCGAACGTGTTCGTCCGTCGCTTCGGTCCACTGCAGCACGAGATCCAGCCGCGGCGACGAGTCGCGGGATAGCGAGAACGGTGCCTCGTGCACAGGCTTGCTGCCCCGTTCGGCGACGATCTTCTTCAGGAAGTCGGTGAGGCCCTCCTGATGCTGGAAGACCTCTTTCTTGTCATCGACTTCGTTCTCAAAGGTGACGCGAACACCCTTGTGGATGTAGCTGACGATTTCGAGGCGCTCACGGATGATCGCGGGATCGAACTCGACCTTCGGGAAGATTGTAGCGTCCGGATGGAAGTAGACCGTCGTCCCCGTTCCGCGCGCGGAGCCCGCCTTCTTCAGCGCACCCGTTGGCTTGCCGCGTTTGAACGACATCTCCCAGGTGGCGCCGTCGCGTTTGACGCTCGCGCGCAGCTCCGACGACAACGCGTTGACCACGCTGGCGCCGACGCCGTGCAGGCCACCGGCAGTCTTGTAATTGCCCTGCTCGAACTTGCCACCCGCGTGGAGCACCGTGAAAATGACTTCGAGCGCACTCTTCTTCGTCTTCGGGTGCTTGTCCACCGGAATGCCGCGGCCGTCGTCGCTCACCGTTACAGAGGTGCCGTCCTCGTGCAGCGTCAACGTGACGTTCGAGGCGTAGCCGTTCATCGCTTCGTCTACGGCGTTGTCGAGGATTTCCCACACCAGGTGATGCAGGCCGGCGGTGCCCACACCTCCGATGTACATTCCGGGACGCTTGCGGACCGGTTCCAGTCCTTCGAGAACGGTGATGTCTTTTGCGGTGTAATTCGTGGCCACTGAGGTCTATAGTCTAGCGCGCAGGATCAAGCTGCATGACCCGGCTGGTCGTCGCCGGCGTTGCGTGGCTGGCCGCGTTCGCTCTTTTCGCGGCGCTCGTCCAGTGGTCTGCGCGTCCGCGTCCGACGCCGACCGCTCCCGCTGTCACCGCTCTGGTGCGCGCGCTGAACAGGATGGAAACGCCGTCGCCGTTCGGCAAACACGAGCCGTGGGTCGTGACCCGCGCGACATCCGCCCGGCGCGCGATGGTCATCGACGTCGAAGCCGACAAACCGCAGGAGGCGCGCAGCATCGCGGAAGAAATCGTTGCGCCGCTGCGCGCAAAGTACGAAGAGGTGCTGATTTACGTGCGGGCGATCGGCAGCCCAGCCGACGGCCTCACCCGGCGGATCGAGTGGACGCCCCGTGCGGGGTTTGTGGAGACAGCCTACTAGATGACCAAGATTTCGGCGTTCGCACTTGGCGTGGCAGCGGCACTCCTCATGATCCAGCACGGAGCGGCGAGGCAGCTTCCGCGGGCTTCCGTGCAGATCGACCGCGATGACATCGGCGGAGTCGTGACCGGATCCGCCGGACCCGAAGCCGGTGTCTGGGTCATCGCGGAGACGACGGACCTGCCGACACGATTCGCGAAGATTGTCGTCACCGACGATCAGGGACGTTACCTGGTGCCCGACCTGCCCAACGCCCGCTACTCGGTCTGGGTGCGTGGTTATGGACTCGTCGATTCAGGCCGGATGCAAGCGCCACCCGGTACGACACTCGATCTCCAGGCGACAGCCGCACCAAGCGCGGCGGCCGCGGCGCAGTACTATCCGCCGATTTACTGGTTCTCCATGCTGCACGTCCCCGCAGCCCGGGATTTCCCGCTGCCGAAGATCAAGAGCCAGGGCGAGTGGCTCAACATCGTCAAGACGGGTGCGTGCCAATCGTGTCATCCGCTCGGGACGCCAGGCACACGTACCATTTCGAAAGCGCTGGGCGAGTTCGCGAACTCGGCGGAAGCGTGGCAGCGCAGGATCCGCTCCGGCCAGGCGCAGGCATTGATGGCACGCGACATCACGCGCCTCGATACCCAGCTCGCGTTGCGGCTGTTCGGCGACTGGACAGATCGCATCGCCGCTGGCGAGCTGCCGTTCGCCAAGCCGGAGCGGCCGCGAGGCGTTGAGCGGAACGTCGTCATTACCCAGTGGGACTGGAGCAGTCCAACCGCATATCTCCACGACGAGATCTCAACAGACCCTCGCAATCCGCGGATCAACGCTAACGGGAAGATCTACGGATCGCCGGAGGACAGCTCGGATTTCGTTCCAATCCTCGACCCGAAGACCAACACCGCGAGCGCAGTGCTCCATCCCGTGCGCGATCCGAATACGCCGTCCACGAAAGCGAATTCGATGGCGCCCTCGGCATTCTGGGGTGCCGATCCCATCTGGGACGGCAAGACGCTGAATCACAATCCGATGATGGACGAGAAGGGACGCGTCTGGTTCACGCCGCGCATTCGTCCTGAGCCGAATCCTGACTTCTGCAAGGCGGGCTCGGCGCATCCCTCGGCGCGCGCATTCCCAATCGAGAGCTCAGGCCGAAATCTGTCGATGTTCGATCCCGCGACCGGCACGTTCACCCTGATCAGCACCTGTTTCCCGACGCACCACCTGAACTTCGCGTCCGATGCGAATCAGACGCTGTGGATCAGCGCCGGCATCGCCGGACCGGGAGTGATGGGCTGGCTCAATCGGAAAATGTTCGAAGAGACGCACGACGAAATCCGTTCGCAGGGGTGGACGCCGTTTGTCGTCGACACCAACGGCAACGGGCGGCGCGACGCTTATGTCGAGCCCGGCGAGGCGCCGGATCCGGCGAAGGACACTCGCGTTGCGCTGAACACCTACGCCGTCGCTGTCAGTCCCGCCGATGGATCGGTGTGGGGAACGGTCGTGGGATACCGCGGCTACATTGTGCGCGTGGCGCCCGGACCCGATCCGACACACACGGCGCTCACCGAAATTTACGAGCCGCCCGCGCCCGGTTTTGGACCGCGCGGCGGCGACGTCGACGTCAACGGCGTGTACTGGGTGTCGCTCGCCAGCGGGCACCTCGCGAGCTTCGATCGCCGCAAGTGCCGAGCGGGCACGAAGCCTTCAGCAAGCGGCCAGCAATGCTCTGAAGCCTGGACGTTTTACCAGCTGCCCGGGCCGCAGCTGCGGGACGTGACCGACCCAGGCAGCGCGGAGGCGAGCTATTACACGTGGATCGATCGCTTCGGCGTCTTCGGCCTCGGGCGAAACGTGCCGATTGCGATGGGGAACCTCAATAGCTCGCTTCTCGCGCTCGTCGACGGCCGCTTCATTAACATCACGCTGCCGTATCCGATGGGGTTCTTCGCGAAGAACGTCGATGCCCGAATCGATGATCCGAACACCGGCTGGAAAGGCCGCGCCCTGTGGTCAACCTACGGCACGCGGACGATGTTCCATCTCGAAGGCGGAACGGCGAACCGTCCGAAAGCTGTCAAGATTCAGCTTCGTCCCGATCCACTCGCGCGCTAGCGACGTTACGCTACCGATCGAGTGGCGGAGCGGCGGCTTCGTCGAGACGTCGTACCCACTTTCGCCGCCTTCGGCTTCGGTGCCGCAGCCTTGCGTTTGCGCGCGGGCTTTTTAGCTGGCGCTGGCTCCTGCGGCTCAGATTCGAGTTCAACAGCCGCGACAGGCTCGACCTCTTCGACAGGCTGCGCGTCGACAATCGGCGCCTCTTCGACCGTTTCCGCTTCAACGGATGGCGGTTCTTCTGGCACGACTTCGCCGGCAACATCCAGCGGCATCTCTTCAACGTCTTCCAGGTCGACCTGCGGTGGCGGCACCGCCGCGAGCCGCGGACCCGCAAACACACGGAACGCGCCGTGTCGATCGCGTTCGAGCTTCAGGACGCCTTCCTTCGCCGCCGCGCGAAGAAGATCGACGACGGAAGCGAAGCCATACTGACGCTCGTCAAAGCCCTCGATCCTCGTCTTCAGGAACTGTTTCGCCTGCCGCACGTACATCGGCCAGCGTGGCGGAGGGGTTCCGTTCGCAAACGCCTGCTGCACGGCGCGGATGCCGTCCTGTATCGTCATCGGCGACCGCGGCAGCGACTCCTCTTCATCTTCGGTGGCGGTTTGATCGACGGTCTCTGATACGGGACCCATTACCTTGTCGACCGGCGCCGCGACAGTGTCAACAGGCGAGCTCGCCACTTCAACGTCGCCACCCTCGCGCGACTCGACCATCATGCTGCGGCCTGCGCTTTTGAGCGTGACCGCTCCGGTCTGCGCGACTTTCTCCATGAAGTCGCGAAAGCTGCTCGCGCCGTACTCGCGCTCCGAGAAGGTTGAATCCAGCTGCAGCAACGTGCTCTTCAGCAGTCCGAGCTGCGGCGCCACCTCGCGTTCGGAAAGGACTTTGAGCGCGCGCTTCACCAGTGGCAGCACCTTGGCGATGTCGCTCACCGCGCCCACCGGCCTTTCACCGCGGGTGCCGCTGCGTCCGCCACGACTACCTACGAGATTTTCGTAGGCAATGAACTCGTGGCAGTTTTTCTGCATCGTCAGGCTGGTGAACTGGCGTCCACCGACAACGATCACCTTGCGGCCGTACTGTTTCAGCTTCTCGACCAGCGAAATGAAGTCGCTGTCGCCGCCGACGATGACGAACGCATTGATGTGGTCGTGGGTGAACGCCATCTCCAGCGCGTCGAGCGCCATGGTGATGTCAGCGCCGTTCTTGTCGCCACCCGGCGTCATGTTGCGCTGCACCATGCGGATGGCGTGCTGCGTGAGGATGCGGCTGTAATCGCCGACGCGCTTCCAGTCGCTGTAGGCGACCTTCGTCACGATCTCGCCGCGTTCCTTGATGGCCTCGAGGATGAGGCCGATGTCGAATTGACCGCCGATGGTGTTCTTGACGCCGATCTCGACATTGTCGAAATCGATGAACACGGCGATCCGTGTAGTGTTCGTATTGGTTGTCGGGATATTCACGTTAACTTCCGCCGGACGGGGGCGTCCGGCTCTCTTTTAGGAATCGATGAATCAATTATATGGGAGGCGCGGCGGGGACGGGGCATTACCCCCCGCCGGTGAGCGCCTGCGGGTTTTCGACCTCATTGGGAACGACGCGCGTGAATTGGCCACGCTGCAGCAGCTCGCGCCCCTTGCCGCCTCGGCCGGTGACTTCGTATTTCGCGGTGCTGATCGTCTGTTCGCCGCCGCGACTCGTTTCCACGCGCAACAGATCGCGTTCGCCGGTTGACGCCACGAAGCCGAGCACGTGGTCATCTTTCTCCGTCAGTTTGATGAGGATCACGCCCTTGCCGGGGCCGGAGAGGTAATTCACCTCGTCCGCGCGGCACAGCAGTCCACGCGCTTGCGCGGTGGCGACGATCACGATTTCGGATCCTGTGACGCGAGCCACGCCGACCACTTCGACGCCTTCACTGGGTCGCGCATAGCGGCGTCCGGCGCGTGTGCTTGCTTCGACAAACGTCTCGAAGCTGAACCTGAGGCTGTAGCCATCGCTCGTCACGGCAAGGGCGTGCACCCGCGGCGCCTCGCCTTCCCTGCGCGTGCCGATGTCGCCCGCCACTCGCGGGTCGAGGCTGAAGGCTGCGATAATTTTCTCGCCGTCCTTCATCTTGAACAACTTCTGCACCGGTTCGCCGTAACCGGTGGAGGCGGGCACGTCGATAATGCGCGCCGTATACGCGACGCCGAAATTGCTGAAGAACGCGACGGTCGCGCGCGTGCTGCCCTGCGTCACCGCGTGAACGGAGTCGCCTTCGCGCAGACGCGTCGTCGATAGATCGCGCACTTCCTTCTGCCGCTTCACCCATCCGTCGCGCGAGATGATGACAACGTTGTCTTCTTCGACAATGAAGTCGTCGGCGGTGAAGGAGACCTCTTCCTCGGTTTCAATCAGCGTCCGCCGCTTGTCGTCCTTGCCGCCGTACGTCTGCTGGATCTCCTCGATCTCGTCGCGAACAACTTTCCAGCGACCCTCTTCGTCTTTCAGCAGCGCGGTGATCTGACGTGCGCGCTTCCGCTTGTCCGCGAGCTCGTTCTGGATGACGAGGATCTCGAGCCGCGCCAGGCGATATAGCTTCAACTCGAGGATGGCGTCCGCCTGCTCCGCGTCGAGGCCGAATCGTTTGATGATCTTCTCCGCCGAATCGGCTTTGCCGTCGGACTTGCGGATGATCTTGATGATCTCGTCGAGCGCGTCGAAAACCTTCTCGAAGCCTTCGAGGATGTGAATCCGCTTCTTCAGCGCCTCGAGCTCATGCTCAAGGCGATTGGTGACGACCTGCAGGCGGAACTGCAGGAAGTACATCAGCGCCGTGTGCAGATCGAGCCGCTCGGGCCTGCCGACCTCGGCGTTCTCGGTCGGAATGAGGCACGTCAGGTTGACGATGAAGTTGGTCTGCAGCGGCGTGTTCTTGAACAGGTACGCCATCACCATCTTCGCGTCGGCGTCTTTCTTGATCTCCAGCGCGATCCGCACGTCGTCTGTGGAAACGTCCTTCACGTCGAGCAACGGCGGCAGCTTGCGCGACAGCACGACGTCGGCGATGCGTTCGACGAGCGCCGCCTTGTTCACCGCGTACGGAATGCTGGTGATGTAGATCGTCTGACCTCCGCGCGTGCTCGGACCTTCTTCCCACGTTGCGCGGAGTCGCACGGTACCGGAGCCGGTCTTGTAAATCTCCTTCAACTCTTCGGGCGAGTTGAGAATCTGCCCCCCGGTCGGAAAGTCCGGCCCTTTGACGTAGCGACATAGCTGCGCGCTGCTCAAGTTCGGGTTGTCGAGCAGCTTGATCAGTGCAGCGCAGATCTCGCCTAGATT
>Ga0310813_10000927_pt1 | contig 17776 bp, 13 predicted proteins | sample YN3metagenome_FD_203086 | JGI IMG/M metagenome (GOLD analysis project Ga0310813, IMG submission 203086) | Soil microbial communities from experimental microcosm in Duke University, North Carolina, United States - YN3 | ecosystem: Engineered > Artificial ecosystem > Soil microcosm > Unclassified...
TGTCGAGCGTGCGGCGCTGCCAATCCTGCGTCGAGACGAGGAACACGCCATTGCCGTCGCGCTCCGTCGTCGAAACGGTGTACGCAAGCAAGATTCCAGGCTTATTGAACTCACCGGCCGTCACGCTGCCGATCAGCTCATCCACGCCGTCCGCGAGATGGTGGAGAATCATGTCCGTGCCGGCGACGGCCGGTGCAGGGGCACCATTCCCCCCGCGTCCGCCTTGGGTCTGCGCCGGAGCGGGCGTCGTAGCCGCCGGCGCGCCCCCCCCGCCGCGGCCGCCGCGGCCACCAGCCGCGTCAGGTCCGGCGCCGGGTCGCGCCTTACGCACCATCAGGGCGCGCGAGCCTTTAGAGAACGCGAATGACGCGACGTTCTCCCACGACACCGTCGCGTTTGTCGCCAGATTGCGAAGCTCGAGCCGCGCCGGACCGGTAGGTGCAGGACCGCCATCCGGTCCGGGCGCCGCGTCGCGATTGTTCGCGCCCGCCGCCGCGACGAAAAACGCGACCCATTTGGAGTCATCGGAGAACTGCGCGCGCGTGGCCCGCGGCACCGCCTGCACCGCGCCGCTGTTGAGATTTTTCACGAACAGCGTGTCGTCGACTCGCCGTTGTTGATAGCCGTACACCGCCCAGACGCCGTCGTCGGAGATCGCGACGTCGCGAATGGTTCGCCACTTCCCGATGTCGGCGATCGTCATCCCGCGCTTGTTGTCGGCGTGAGCGGTCGTCGGCGTCGTCGCGGCGCCGGTATTCGACGCATTGCGCGCCTGCTGCGCGGGGAGGGGGAGGGGGAGGGGGAGACCGGCGGCGAAAACGAGCATCAAGCCGGTGGCGCGGGAAATCGCTAAGGGGCGGAGGCGCATGGGAAACTCTCTCCGAGTCGTTGCGCGAGCTGTAGGGGGTGGCTGATCTTGCCGTGATGACTACGCGTGCGGATCCAATTCAGTTGACAACGCAGCTGATGTCAATCGACTCCACCAGCGGGCGCGAAGGCGACGTCATCGCCTGGTTGGAGCCACGCTTGGTCGATATGGGGTGGCGCACTCGCCGGATCCCCGTGTCGCCCGGCCGCGACGATCTGTACGCGACCACGGCCGACAGCCCCCTCGTCACCCTCACGACGCACCTCGATACCGTTCCACCCTTCATTCCGCCGCGCCTGGACAACGACCACATCCGCGGTCGCGGCGCCTGTGACGCCAAGGGCATCGCCGCCGCGATGATCTGCGCCGCCGAACGACTCCGCGAGGAGAACGCGCCCGTGGCGCTGCTGTTCGTCATCGGCGAAGAGGTGACCCACGATGGCGCCCACGCGGCGAACGAAGCGTTTGCCTCCGGCATGGTGCCGCGGACAAATCGCGTCATCATCAACGGCGAGCCGACGGAGAGCACGCTCGCCGTTGGAACCAAGGGTGCCGTCCGCGTCATCGTGCGAACCATAGGGCAGGCGGCGCACTCCGCCTACCCGCACCTGGGCCAATCGGCGACCCGCGACCTCGTGCATCTCCTGGCCGAACTGGACTCGCTCGATCTGCCGACGGACGAGCTCCTCGGCAAGACGACGATCAACATCGGATCGTTGAGCGGCGGCGTGGCCGACAACGTCGTCGCTCCCTCGGCCGAAGCCCGCTTGATGATCCGGCTCGTCACTCCCGTCGGCGACGTGATGTCGCGTATCGAGGCGTGGGCGAAAGGACGCGCGTCCCTCGAGTGGGGACCGATGGTCCCGCCGATGAAGCTCGGCGTCGTCGACGGATTTCAAACGTCGGTCGCGGCGTTCGCGACAGACATTCCCGCGCTCACCAACTGGGGAACGCCCTACCTCTTTGGGCCAGGCTCAATCCACGTCGCGCACCGCGACGACGAATGCGTCCGCATCGACGAGCTGCACCGCGCCGTCGATGCCTACGAGCACATCGTTCGCCAGGTCCTTACGCGGCTCCCCGCTCTCCAGACTTGAGCGGCACGATGCGATCCAACTTCCGCGCGATGATCGCGTTCGTCGGACAGTAGGCGACGAAATCGCCGTCTGCTGGCGACCAATCCACTGTTCGCGTCCGCGGATACGCCTTTCGATCGGCGTCCAGTCCCATGAGGCTCGGGGCCAGCGCCGCGCAGAGGCCGCAGCTGATGCATCGGTCGCGATCCACCTCGAGCTCGAAGCGGCGCCGTGGGTAGACGCCGCCCGGCTGATCGAAATACGCGTCGATGTCCTCGAGCGCCTTGCATGCCGCGCGGTGGCCCTCGCGAATCGTCTCGCCGATGTTGGTGAAGCTGAGCCAGTCCTCGCCGCACCGCGGACGGATCAGCACCATCGGCGGACCGTTCCAGTGCGTGAGCGGGAACTGCTGGAGCGCGTGCATCATCGTCGTCGCGGCGCGCATGTAGATGTTGGCGAAGCCGAGCGACATCGCATCCTGGATCGGACGGAGGTCGGTGCTGCCGACGTCCACGGCGATGATCAGATCCGCGTCGAGCGCGGCGATGCCGACCGGCAGGTTGTCGACGACACCGCCGTCGACGCATAGCCGGTCGCCGACGCGCCCTGGCGGGAAATACCCGGGAAGGGCGCACGACGCGTACACGGCGTCCTGCACATAGACGTCGCGCAGGCCCGGCGAACCCCAGATGACCGGCGCGCCGCGCTCCAGATCCACCGTATTCACGAGGAGCGGCATCGGCAGGTCCTCGAACGTGCCGCGCGGGACGACCGCGTGCGTCAGATCGCGCAGCGGGTCCTCGAGATAGATCGAGGGCGACCGCATGCGATCCATCAGCATCCCGAAGTGATTGATTCGGAACAGGTCGCGGCGGCGGATCGTCCGCGCTCGCGCCGCTAGCTCGTTGGCGGGCATTCCACCCACGCGCGCCGCCGCCAGCATCGCGCCGATGCTGGTCCCGGCATACAGCGTGGGCTGGATGCCGCGCTCGTCGAGCGCCTGCATGACTCCGATGTGCGCGAAGCCCTTCATACCGCCACCGCCTAGAACGAGCGCGATGCGGTTGGAACGCGTCACTGGTGTTTGGCGAGTATCCACGAGTAAAGAAGATTTGCCGAGGAGCGAGCCGATCCTTCGAAAAAAACGCGCCACAGGTCCCGACGGTCACTCGCCGAAGGCTGGTGGCGTATGCTAACGACCATCCGTAGTCTTGTACCCGTTCGCGCCCCGCCCGCTCCCGGCTTCCCGCTCCACCCTCCCCACCCACGGCCTAAGAGAACCCCTTCCGCGCGTGAGTCGTTCAACCAGCGAGCAGTCTCTCGTGCGTGCGGTCGGCGTTTGGGGCCTTGCCGCCAACATCGTCAATTTGACGATCGGGGGCGGGATCTTCCGACTCCCCGCCGCGGCCGCAACGGCACTCGGTCCTGCCGCGCCCGTCGCGTATCTGGTGTGTGCCACCGCGATGCTCCTCATCGTTTCGTGTTTTGCCGAGGCGGGGAGCCGCGTTTCTCTCACCGGCGGTCCCTATGTCTACGCCGGTGTCGCCTTCGGGCCATTCATCGGATTCCTCTGCGGTGCGCTTCTCATGGCGGGCGTGGCGGTGGCCACGGCTGCCGTCGCTTCATTCTTCGCGGATAGTGTCGTCGCCCTTTTTCCAGGGATCGGCGGGGGAGCGGGCCGGGCGACGCTGATCGTTGTCGTTCTCGGCCTCCTTGCGACGATCAACATCGCCGGCCTTCGCGGCGCGAACCGGCTGAACGCGTTCATGACGATCGCGAAACTCGTCCCGCTCGTGATCCTCGTCGGGGCCGGGCTCGTCGCGATGAACTGGCATAACCTGCAATGGCAGACAGCGCCGACCGCGGCCGCGGTCACCCGCGCGTCGGCCGTCATGATCTTCGCGTTTCTCGGCCTCGAATCCGCCCTCATCCCGAGCGGCGAAGTGCGAGATCCCGCGCGCACGGTGCCCCGCGCCGTATTCCTCGCCATCTCACTCGTCGCTGTGGTTTACCTCTGCGTGCAACTCGTTGCGCAGGGCTTGCTCGGCGCCGCGCTCGCCGGCCAAAAGACGCCGCTCGCCGAAGCCGCGGCCGTGGCGATGGGTCCGGGCGGCCGCATGCTGATCCTCGTCGGATCTTCCGTCTCGATGCTGGGTTACCTCGCCGGCATGACCTTCGCCGCGCCGCGCATGCTGTTCGCTTTCGCGCGCGACCGCTTTCTGCCCGCTCCACTCGCGTTGGTGCATTCGCGGTTTAGAACACCGCACGTTGCGATCGCTATTCAGACGGTCGCAGTCATGGCGCTTTCGGCAACCGGCAGCTTCGAGAAGCTGGCGATGATCGCCAACGGTTCGGTCCTCATGGTCTACGCGATCTGCTGCGTCGGCGTGCTCTTGCTTCGCCGGCGCGGCGTTCGGCAGGCGGAGGTTCCATTCACGTCGCCCGTCACTCGGTTTGCCCCGATCGCCGCGGTGGCCTTGATCATCTGGCTGCTGACCGGGCTCTCCGCCGACGAGTGGAAATCGATCGGGCTTTTGGTTGCGATCCTCGTCGGGGCCTACGCGATCAGCTCGCCCTCGCGCCGCGCCGCCGCCGCGGAGGAAACGGCATGAACGACCCGCTCCTCGATTTCCGCGGCGAGTTTCCGATCCTCGAGCGGACGACGTATCTCGTCTCCAACTCGCTCGGCGCCATGCCGCGCACGGTGCCAGAGCGCCTTGCCGAATACGTCGACCAATGGGCGGAGCTCGGCGTTCGCGCTTGGGCGGGGGTGAACGGTTGGTGGGAGATGCCGGTTGCGGTGGGCGACGAGATCGCTCCGCTGATTGGCGCGAGCCGCGGCCAGATCGCCATGCTGCCCAACGTCACCATCGCGCAGACCGCGGTCTTGAGCGCCGTGCCGTATACGGCCAAGCGCGACACGATCGTCATGACCGAGCTGGACTTCCCATCCGTTCGCTACGCGTTCGACGGCCTGGCGACGCGACTGGGCGCGCGCATCGTCGTCGTGCCGAGCGACGACGGCCTTGGCATCGACACGCAGCGGTTGATCGACGCGATCGACGAACGCACCGCTCTCGTGGCGATTTCGCACGTGCTCTTTCGCTCGGCGTTCATTGTCGACGTCGACGCCGTTTGCGCACGCGCGCGTCAGGTCGGGGCGCGCGTCTCACTCGACGCCTTTCATTCCGTCGGCGTGCTTCCCGTGGATGTTCACGCCTTGGGCGTGGATTTCCTGAGCGGCGGCGTACTGAAGTGGTTGTGCGGCGGACCTGGCGGCGCATTCCTCTACGCATCGGAGGAAGCGAGTCACTCGCTCGCGCCATCCTTCACCGGGTGGCAGGCGCACGAACATCCCTTCGCGTTCGACCCGGAGATGCGCCACGCACAGCACGCCTGGCGCTGGCTGAACGGAACACCGCCGATTCCGGCGCTGTTCGCCGCGACAGAAGGCCCCAAGCTCGTACGCCGTGCCGGCATCGAGCGTATCCGGGAGAAGAGTATTCGGCAGACGGCGCGACTCATTGAGCTGGCCGACGCGAATGGATATCGCGTATCGGCTCCGCGCGACGCGTCTCGGCGTGGTGGAACGGTCGCGTTCGACGTGCCGCACGCGTATGGTGTCGCGCAGGCTCTGCTCGCCAACGATGTCATCGTCGACTATCGGCCGAACGCCGGCATTCGCATCGCGCCGCACTTCTATACGAGTGATGAAGAGCTCGAGCGGGCCGTCGCAATGATCCACGGGATCGTTCGCGAAGAAGCGTGGAAGCCGTTTGAGAACAAGCGAGGAGTTGTCACATGATGGCTGGACAGGCATTGCGAATCATCGCGTTGACGACGCTGGCCGTTTCAATCGCCCGGGCACAAACGCCGTTTGCCCGGGCCGACACCGCGGCGCTTCACAAGCAGCTGGACGCGATCGCCGCGGCGCACCACGGCGTACTCGGCTACTCGATCTCGAATTTGGACACGGGCGAGCGTCTCTCACTTCGCGGCGACGAAACCTTTCCGACGGCGAGCCTGATCAAGGTCCCGATTCTCGTCACACTGTACGACCAGGTCGAGCAGAAGCAGCTCTCGTTGGACGACCCGCTCACGGTCCTCAAGATCGATCAGGTTCCGGGAAGCGGAGTATTGCAGTTCATGCATTCCGGCATGTCGCTCAGCGTGCGCGACGCCGCCGTGTTGATGTCGGTGCTCAGCGACAACACCGCGACGAACCTGCTGTTGGATCGCGTGGCCATCCGCCGCGTGTGGCAGAAGATGGAAGCCCTGGGCCTTCCACACACCAAGGTCCATTCCAAGACCTTTTTGCGAATCACGAGCGTCGCGATGGACAGCTCGGTAAAGTACGGCCTCGGCGTGAGCACGCCGAACGAAATGGCCCGTTTATTCGGGCTTTTGGCGAATGGAAAAGCGGTCACACCTGCGGCCGACTCGGCGATGCTCGAGATCCTCCGCAGCAATGCCGACGGGGAGTCGATGCAACGGACCGTCGAAGGAGTAGTGGCTCCCCACAAGACCGGAGCGACGGATTCGGTGCGCACGGAATGCGCGCTTTTTCGGCTTCAGTCACGGGTCGTTGCCTGTGGCTTCACCAAGCAGAATCGGGACATCCGCTGGGTTGTCGACAACGAGGGCCAGACTACCCTGGGTAAGCTCGGCGCGGCCGTCGTCGCGGCCTGGCCGAAAGCGAGCAACCCTTAGACCCCGGGTGCCATCCGCCCATTGCGCCGGGCATGCTCGGATGGGAGTGTAGGGCCGAGTTCGCCACGCTGTTGCGCGTAGGCAACGGCACAGCCCGGAACCGCGATTTGGAGCCCTCCTGGCCGGGTTGGACGACCGTCCTACTTGGCCCAGCGTATGCCCTGTCGGTCGGCACTAGGAGGAGACCACCGTGCCGTATCGACGTCTGATTCAACTCGCGCTGATCGTAGCAGTTCCGAAGTTCGCCGGCGCCCAGTTCACGACGTTTATTCCCCCGCGCACTCCGAGCTCTGATTCGGCGAAGGCAGCAATCGTCGCGACGGAGCGAGCGAGAGAGGATAGCGTCGTAAAGGCGCAACTGGCCAACATGAAAACCTGGGTGGATTCGGCGGCAGGTCTTCCGCCGGCACCCAAGAGCCCCAATCCGGCGGTCGACTCGATCGCCCGCCTTCCCGCGCGAAAGGACTCCGTGGCTAGGCCGCGGCCGCCCGCGGATTCCATCGGCGGGGAAGTCATGACGACATCGCGCACCGACACCGCGCTCGAAACGCGCGGACTCACGGCGCCCGAAACCGCGAGCGCCCTGCCGCTCGTCGCGATCACCGGGGCCGGGCTGCTGCTCATTGGTGGAGTCCTTCTCGGAACCGTTCGCCCATCGAGGAACCGTGCGTAAACCGATCGGCTACATCTTTTTCCTCGCTGGAGCGCTGCTTCTTTCGTTTTCCTTCGGACGCTACGTCTCGGGCGCGCTCGATGCCGATCGCGCACGCGCGGCGTGGGAATCCGCCGAAGCGAAATCGACCCTCGCGCTCGCTCGTTCCGCGACGCAGCGGACGGGCGCGCGCGAGGCCCTGGCGCCCGGCGCTCCGGTCGCTCGGCTCGTGATTCCGCGCCTGGCACTCGATGAGATCGTCCTCGAAGGAGTTGGCGACGATCAACTCAACGCCGAGCCCGGGCACATGTCGGGAACGGCATTCCCCGGCGAGCGCGGGAACTCGGTGGTTTCCGCTCATCGCGACCGACACTTCAATCATCTGGACGCGATCTCCGTCGGCGACACGATCACGACGGAAAGCGGCACCGTGAAGACCACGTGGGTCGTGGTTGGAAAGCGGATTGTCGGGAAGAACGAGCCGGCGCTGTTCCCGGCCACTGATCCCACGTTGACGCTCACTACCTGTTGGCCGATCCGCTACATCGGGCCAGCGCCGGAACGACTGATCGTGACGGCAAAGCCACTCGCGGCTCCGGCAAACCGTTCAGGACAAGTCGCCTCGACCAACTAATGCGAAATGGAGTCTGACTCCGGTTAGAGATCGGGGAATAGGCTCAGACTCCAATCGCGTTTTTGATTTGATTGCGGGTTTTTTTCTCCGAACGACTGCTCTAGCGAACGCGTTTAGAATGCAGTGGGCACTCTCCTGCCGCGCCCAATTATGCATCCACTCATTCGCGTTGTCCCGCGCATCGCGCGCGCGCTCGCTGACGGCGAGCCCGTTGTCGCGCTCGAAAGCTCCGTTTTCGCTCAGGGATTGCCCTGTCCCGAAAACGCCGAGGCCGCGCGCGCAATGGTGGATGCCGTGGAGGACGCCGGCGCGGTGCCCGGAATCACGGCCGTGGTGCAGGGCACTCCGACCATCGGACTGGAAGCTGCCGAACTCGAGCGTTTTTTGCGACGCGATGGAGTCCGCAAGGTTTCGGCGCGAGACCTCGCGACCGCTGTCGCTTCGAGCGCGGATGGCGCGACTACGGTGGCCGCGTCGCTCGCGCTGGCGTCGACCGTCGGGATTCAGGTGTTCGCCACCGGAGGCATCGGAGGGGTTCATCGCGACGCGCCGTACGACGAGTCGGCGGATTTGGCGGAATTGGCGCGAACGCCGATGGTGGTGGTCTGCGCCGGCGCCAAGTCGATTCTCGATCTCGAGGCCACGTGGGAGCGTCTGGAAACACTCGGCGTGACCGTTGTCGGCTACCGAACGAGCGAGCTTCCCGGATTCTTCACCGCGGAGACAGGGCTTGGCCTCGACACGCGTGTCGAGGAAGCGAGGGACATCGCGGCCATTTGGCGGGCTCACCGAGCGCTAGGCCGGCGCCAGTCGGTCGTCGTTGTACAGGCACCGCCCGCGGCGCACCGGATGTCCCGCGAAACGGTTGAGGCCGCAGTCGAAAAGGCTCAAAGCGCGGCGCGACGGAACGCAGTTCGCGGTGCGGCCGTCACGCCGTTTCTATTGTCCGAAGTAACTCGTTTAACTAACGGTGGATCGCTCGCCGCGAACGTCGCACTCCTTCGCGAAAATGCCGCACTCGCGGGCGCCGTCGCGAAAGAAATCGCCATTGAACTTCATTGACCCCCGATGGTACTATAGGCTGACCCTCATGAGCTGGAGGCTTGCTGACGATGGCCACCCCGTTCCTGAGTTCTGAAGAGTATGACGAGCGCGCGCATCAGCTCTACAACGAAGGGCAGTATGACGAGGCGCTAACCGTACTTCGTGAAGGACTCACGCTCTATCCGAACTCGGTAGAGTTGCATGTTGGGGTTGGTTATGCCCAGTTGGCGCGCGAAGAATTCGCCTGGGCGCGCCGGTCGTTCGAACAGGCACTTGTACTCGAGCCCGAGCACGAAGATGGGCTCGCTGGGCTTGGCGAGTGCATGCTAAAACTCGGTTGCGACGAAGCGGCGCTCCGCTGCTTTCATCGCACCCTCGAGCTCGGCTACGCGGACGATACCGATCTTATGCTGCAGGTCGGCCGATCGCTTTTCCGCGAAGGCTCGCTCCGCGAAAAAACAGAATTTTTTGCCGCCGCGAAAGAGTTTTTCGAGACGGCGGTTCAACAGGCGTCCGAATCGGCCGAAGCGGTTGCGTGCGTCGGCTACACGCAGCACCGCATGGGTGACGACGAGGGCGCGATCGCTTCGCTGCGCAAGTCGCTCCAAATCGATGGCGATCACGCCGAAGCGCGGATCTACCTGGCCAATATTCTCTACGATCAGGGCGAGAACGAGGCGGCGCTCTACCACTTCGAGCGAACGGGCCCGGAAGATCACTGGGACGAGCTCGGAATTTGGCGCCTGATCGAGCTCAAACGCTCGCTGTACCGGCTCGAGGACAACGATCCCGAGCTCAAGCCGTGGGACGACCGTCTGGCCGAACTCGCCAGTGAGCTGGACGACGTCGACACGATGTTGATGGAATTGGAGACTGAAGGCGCGGATGCTGCACCAGGTGCGGAAACAGCTCGGGGCCAGCTCGAGCTCTTCGGCACGCTGCTCAACTCGCTCGCCGAGCAAAAGCAGACGCCGCAGCATCAAGTGATCGTGTCCGACGGGACTCAGTACGATGGGTCTTGGGAGGAGATCGTGCGCCGCTTGCGAGACCAAACCGGAAATCCGGCCCACACCGTTCAGGAGTTCATGACTGGTGTGTCCCAGCACGGCTTCCGGCAAACCGGTATCCGGATTCCGACCCACGACGCGGAGAGCTTCCTCCGCGGCAGCGCCGTAGCGGGGCTCCTCCGGATCGTTCGGTGAACACGTACGAACAGCGCACCGCGCGCGCGGCTCTCGACGCCGCGCGCCCGGCGGTTGCGCGCCTCGACTCGAGTCGAGGTCCGGAAGATCTGGCCGCCGATCTGATCGAGACGTGGGGAGCGGTCGAAGCCGCGCTGCGCACGCTCGTCGGCAGCACCGTCCTCACCGGGCAGCCGCTCATTCGCGAAGCGCGCCAGCGTCAGGTCATCAACTTCGATCAGGCGAACTCGCTCGCTGAATTCCAAGCGGTGCACGATCGGCTGCAGGACACGAGCTATCGGGCCGATGACACCGACGTCAACTCGGCGCGCAATGCGTTCTTGAAGCTCGACACGGCGCTGATGGGTGATGTCGTGTCCGCGCCTCGTCAGCCGCCGCGCGACATACAGCCAAGCGTCGTCGAAACTGCCGCGCCGGTCGAAGTTGTGGCGCCCGCTGGTCGAACCCTGCCCTCCTGGGCAATTCTTGGCGGCGCGGCCGTTGTTCTCATTTTGCTAATCGGCGGCGGCTTCCTGCTGTTCGGCCGCCGCGGATCCGACTCGATGCAGCAGGGCATCGATGCCTACCGCCGCGGACAGCGCGAAGTGGCCGTGAGCGCCTTCGGCCGCGCGGCGCGCGAGAATCCGAAGTCAGCGCTGCCGCATGTCTATCTCGCGCGTATGGCGCGTGAGGTCGGCAACTTCACCGTCGCCAACCAGGAACTTGGACTGGCCCTCCAGGCCGATCCCAACAACGCGATCGCGCTTCGTGAGATGGGCGCGAACCTGCTCACACAGGGCAATTTCGAGTTGGCGCGGCGCTTCTACGTTCGCGCGGTCCAAGCGGACCCCACCGACAAGAATGCCCAGGGCTATCTCGGCTGCACGCTGATGCGGCTCGGACGCACCACCGAGGCGACGAATTTCCTGAATCGCGCTGGACCAGGTGCGTGGACCAACTGCACCCCGGCCCAAACGCCGTCCAACGGACAAGCCGCCGGCAATCTTCCGCCGATCCCATAACAATCGTCGTGTTTCCAACTATTGACGCCGCGTCCGTCGTGCGCACGCGGTTGCCGAACGGTCTCACCGTTCTCATTCGGCAGGACCGATCGGCGCCCGTAGTCGCCATCGTCACGTACGTCTGCGCGGGCTACTTCGACGAGACCGACGACATCGTCGGTATCGCGCACGTGCTCGAGCACATGTACTTCAAGGGCACGCCGTCGCGTGGCGTCGGTGAGATCGCGAAAGAGACGAAGGCCGTCGGCGGCTACCTGAATGCCGCGACGATCTACGATCACACGGTCTACTACACCGTGCTGCCGTCGTCGGGATTCGTGCAGGGGCTCGACGTACAAGCCGACGCTTACGCCCGCTCGCAGATCGACGCCGGCGAGCTGGGACGCGAGCTCGAAGTCATCATCCAGGAAGCGAAGCGCAAGGCAGACAATCCCGGCGCGGTCTCCACGGAGACGCTGTACGAGCTCCTCCACGACCGACACCGGATTCGGCGTTGGCGCATCGGGCGCGAGCCCGGTTTGCGCGCGCTCTCTCGCGACGCGCTCGTCGGTTTCTATCGGAACTTCTATCACCCCGGCAACACCATTCTCTCGATCGTCGGCGACGTCGATCCGATGGAGGCACTCGCCGAGGTCGAACGGAAGTACGGCTCGTTGCCGGAGGGTCACCCATCGCGCAATCGCGGTCCGACGGAGGAGGGAACCGCGGGCTTTCGATATCGCGAGTGGACGGGAGATATCGGCCAAACGCAGCTCGCCTTCGGTTGGCGAACGCCCGGAAGCACGCATCCCGACACGCCCGCGCTGGACATGCTCGCCACCGTGATGGGTGGCGGCCGCGCATCGCGACTCTACCGCGCAGTGCGTGAGCGTCGCCTCGCGTCCTCCGTCTCGGCGTACAACTACACGCCGACGGAGATCGGCGTGTTCGTCGCGCACGCCGAGACGCCGCCCGAGCACGCGGCCGACGCGGCACGCGGCATCTGGGATCAGATTCGCACGATTCGCGACGGCGACCTTGGAGAATTCGAGCTCGAGCGCGCGAAACGAATTCAAGAGTCGCACTGGCTCCGCCGCCTCGAGGACATGGAGGGCCAAGCCAATTATCTCGCCGAGTGGGAAGCCCTTGGTGATTGGCGGATGGGTGGGCGCTATCTCGAGCGGATGCTGACGATGACCCGCGCCGATGTCATCGAGGCGGCCGTTCGGCACCTCGGCCCCGACAACGCGTCCGTAGTGGTGTATCGCCCGACGACATCGGGGCAGGTTGTCGCTTCGCGCGATGAGATGCGAGCGCTGCTCGAGCGCGAGCCGCGCCCAGAGGCGCTCGCGGCACCGGCGCCGTATCGCGCGCGCGCGCTCGGCGCCGCCGCTCGACCCGAGTTCGTTCGCGAGGAAGCGGGCGTGCGTGTTTATCGATCGCCATTCGGCGTGCCGATCCTCGTCCGACGTAAGCCTGGCGCGCCGCTCGTGCACTTCGGCGTGTACGGGGCCGGCGGCTCGTGCGACGAGGCTCCGTCGCTCGGCGGGCTGACGACGCTCACCGTTCGTTCCGCATTGAAGAAGACGTCAACGCGCTCGGCGCTACAGATCGCCGAAGAGGGCGAGATGCTCGGCGGGAGCGTGACCGGTCTCGCCGCTCCCGAGAGTTTCGGATGGACGATTTCGGTGCCGGCGCGCCACGCGTCGTCCGCCGTGGAGCTGCTGAGCGATGTCGTGCAGCGCCCGACGTTCGACGAAGACGTGCTCGAGACCGAGCGCGCCATCGCTATCGCCGATGTCGTCGCCGCGCGCGACGACATGTACCGATATCCGATGCGCCTCGCGATTCAGGCGGCGTTCGCCGGCCACTCGTACGGAATGCCGTCGAGTGGAACGGAGGAAACTCTGCGTGGCATTACGCGCGACCAGGTTCGTGAGTGGCACGCGTCCGAGGCCCTGCTCTCGGCGTCGCTGATCGCGATCGTCGGCGACGCCGATCCGGACGAGCTCGCGGCGATGGCCGCCCGTGGGTTCACCGAATTGCGCCACCGCGAGCCACGAGCGCTTGCGACGCCCTCCTGGCCGCGCACGATCACGATTGCCGCGGAGCCGCGCGACCGAGCGCAAACCGCGCTGGTCGTCCTGTTTCCAAGTCCAGCACGCAATAATCCCGATCGCTTCTCCGCCGACATGATCGCAACGGTAGCGAGTGGGCTCGGCGGTCGCTTCTTCGACGAGTTGCGTGACAAGCGCTCGCTCTGCTACACGGTGGCCGCGTTCGCAAACGACCGTCGCCTCGCGGGAACCTTCGCTTCGTACATCGCCACGTCGCCGCAACAGGAAGAGGCCGCGCGAGAAGGACTTCTTGCGGAGTTCCGCCGCTTGCGCGACGAATCGGTCACCGACGAAGAGCTGACCCGTTCGCAGACGTACACGATCGGCGCGCACGCCATCCGTCAGCAAAACGGCGGTGCAGTGCTCGGCGAAATGGTCGACGCGTATCTCTTCGGTTCGCTCAGCGAGTTGTTGGAGCACGACGAGCAAGTTCGTGCCGTGACCGCCGAATCGATGCAGCGGGTTGCGGAGAAGTACTTTGATCAGAGCCTGCGAGTGGAAGGGGTCGTGCGCGGGACGGGCAAGCAGGTCTGAATCGGGCAACGGTCGCGTTGTCATCCTGAGGAGTGCAGCGACGAAGGATCACTATCCCCGTCTGGTAACTAATTTCGGAGAGTAGATCCTTCACTCGCTCAGGATGACATCATCGCCTGTCGCCTGTCGCCCATAGCTCACCGCCCATCAATGCTCCGTCTCGACAAGATCGTTCTCCGCGAGATTTCGCTTCCGCTCAAGGAACCGTTTCGGATCTCTTCCGGCGTCGAAACCGTTCGCCGGATTCTCCTGCTCGAGATATTCGACCACGATGGTGCTCACGTCTGGGCGGAGTGCGTGGCCGGTGCTTTTCCGAATTACACGTCAGAAACAATCGACACGGCTTGGCTCGCCCTCCGCGAATGGCTCGCGCCGCGCCTCTTGGGCCATACGGTCGATCACGCCGCCGACGTCCACGCCCGCCTCGCCACCAACATCCGCGGCCATGCGATGGCCAAAGCCGCCCTCGAGATGGGCGCCTGGGCCCTGGAAGCCGTCCAACTCGGCCGGCCGCTCTCCCGGCACTTGGGCGGCGATCGCACGGGCCTGCGGAGCGCGGTGCCGACCGGAATCTCCTTGGGGCTCCAGACCACGCCCCACGCCCTGGTCGAGCGCGCCCAGGCCGCCGTCGCCGCGGGCTATCAGAAGGTGAAGCTCAAGATCGAGCCCGGGCGCGATGTCGCGTTCGTCGAAGCGGTGCGCGCGGCGGTGGGGCCGGACATCGAGCTCATGGCGGACGCCAACGCCGCCTACACGCTCGAGGACCCGGCGCACCACGCCGCGCTCCAGGCGCTCGACGCGTTCGATTTGTTGATGCTCGAGCAGCCGTTGGGGGCCGACGACCTGTTGGCGCTGGCCACGCTCCAGGCGGAGCTCAAGACGTCACTGTGCTTGGATGAGTCGATCACCGACCGGAGCCGGGCGAAGGCGATGCTGGCCTTGCAGAGCGGGCGGATCATCAACATCAAGCCGGGGCGGGTGGGCGGATTCACCGAGTCGTTGGCGATCCACGATCTGTGCGCCGCGGCAGTTCCCCGTGTGCCGGTGTGGTGCGGGGGGATGCTGGAGAGCGGGATCGGGCGGGCGTACAACGTGGCGTTGGCGTCGTTGCCGAATTTCAGTTTGCCGGGGGATTTGAGTCCGAGCGCGCGGTACTGGGCGCGGGACGTGGTGACGCCGGCCTGGACGATGAACGCCGACGGACTGGTGCCGGTGCCGACGACCGCGCCCGGGTTGGGCGTCGAGATCGACAGGGACTTCATTGATTCGATCACCACACGACTCGAAGTGGTATCGAAGCGATGCAGCGGGGTGGCCGTCGCATGAGCGCCACCGGCGGTGGATCGCTTCGTCGCACGCTCGGCTTCAGTGACCTCGTCCTGCTCACGCTCGGCACGGTCATCGGCTCGGGAATCTTTCTCGTGCCCGGCGTCGTGCTGAAGCAGACAGACGGACGGCTTGGACTCGCGCTGCTCGTCTGGATTGTCGGTGGGGTGTTGTCGTTCCTCGGCGCGCTCACCTATGCCGAGCTCGGCGCCTCGAGGCCTGATGCCGGCGGCCTTTACACCTACATTCGCGACGCGTTCGGTCCGCTGCCCGCCTTCCTCTATGGTTGGGCGAGCTTTCTCGTCATTGCCAGCGGATCCGTGGCCACGCTCGCCGTGGCGTTTTCGTCGTATCTCGGTCAGCTCGTTCCGCTCAGTCCCGCCGCGGCAAAGGCGATCTCGCTGGCGATGATTCTGGTCATCGCCGCCGTCAACATCCGCGGTACGCGTGAGAGCGCGTCGATGGAGAATGTCGCCACCGCGATGAAAGTGGGCGCGTTGCTCCTCATGAGCGTGGCGCTCATCGCCGTCGGCAAAGGCTGGCACAACGTCGGACCGGTTTGGCCGGACACGTGGAATGGATCGGTATTCGTCGCCGCGGGCACGGCGATGATTGGGATTCTGTGGGCATACGAAGGGTGGCAGTACGTCACCTTTTCCGCGGGCGAGACGCGCGATCCGCAGCGCGTCTTTCCGCGCGCGATTGCCGTCGCGACGTTCGCGCTGGTGCTGCTTTATGTGATCGCCAACGTCGGCTACATCGCGGCGCTGGGACCGGCGGCCGCCGCGCGCAGCGACCACGTTGCCGCCGATGCCATGGCTGCGATCCTCGGGAGCGCGTCCGGCAAGCTGCTCAGCGCTCTCGTTCTCGTCTCGATCTTCAGCGCGACGAACGGGTTGATGCTCACCGCGCCGCGTTTGTACTTCGCGATGGCCCGTGACGGCGTGTTCTTCAAGCAACTGGCGCGCGTCAGCGAGCGTCGTGGAACACCGGTCGCGGCGATCGTATCGCTCGCCGTCTGGTCGGCGGTGCTCGCACTGAGCGGGACGTTCGAGCAGCTGCTCACGTACGTCGTGTTCGCGGGTTGGATTTTCTACGGCCTCGGGGCGCTCGCGGTCTTTCCGCTTCGGAAGCGCGTCGCCGCGGCGGACCGGCCGTACAGCACGCCCGGCTATCCCGTCACACCGCTGCTGTTCGCGGCGTCCGCCGCGTTGCTCGTGCTCAACACGCTCCGAGAGCGACCCACGCAAGCGCTGGCCGGCTTGGGCGTGGTGATCCTCGGGACTCCTGCGTTTTACCTGTGGCGCGCGCGCTCGACTGCGCGCCCATCGGCGTTGGCCATTTCCAATCAACCGGAGGATTAGGATGCACACGCTCGTCGATCAGCACCTGCGGCGCAGGTGGTTGATCCTGGCCTGTTCGATCATGACGCTGGGCGGCCTCGCGGTCCCCTTTAGTGCGTCAGCGCAGGCTGGGCAGGGCGGAACCATCGTCGGGCGCGTCACCGACGCGCGGACGAACACCGGGATTCAGAGCGCCACGGTACAGGTCGAGGCGACGCGTCTCGCCGCCACGACCGGCAGCGACGGCCGCTTCCGCATCGCCAACGTTCCCGCGGGCGCGCACAACGTCATCGTGTTGCGACTGGGCTTCGCGTCGGGAAAGCGCGCGGTCACCGTCATGGCGGGGCAAGAGGCTTCGGTCGAATTCACGCTGCAGCAGAGCGCGGTGGAGCTCGACCAGGTCGTCGTGACCGGAACGGCGGGCGGCGAAGCGCGGCGTTCGATCGGCAACGCCGTCTCGCGCATCGACGTCGGCGACGAGCTGGCGAAATCGGCGGCGACCAACCTTACGAGTTTGCTCAACGCGCGCTCACCCGGCGTGAGCATCCAGTCGACGACCGGTCGCGTCGGCGCTGGCCCGTCGATTCAGATCCGCGGCCGCAGCAGCCTCGGGCTGTCCAACGCACCGCTGATTTACGTCGACGGCATTCGCGTGAACAACGCGTCCGCGACGGGTCCCTCCTCGGGCAGCTTCGCCGGGCAGGGTGCGCGAGTCGGCGGGCGTTTGAACGACATCAACCCCGATGACATCGAGAGCATCGAGGTCATCAGCGGGCCTGCCGCGGCGACGATCTACGGCACGGAGGCCGCGAGCGGCGTCATCCAGATCATCACGAAGCGCGGACGCGCGGACAAGCCGGAGCTGGCGTTCCGCTCGGAAATCGGCTCCCTCTACTTCAAGGACGCCGCCACCCGCATTCCGACGAACTACGCGAAGGACAAGTCCGGCGCCATTGTGCCGTGGAACGGCGTCCAGCAGGAGGCCGATAGCGGACGGCCGATCTTCAAGACCGGCATGACGCGCCAGTACAACGCGTCGCTGTCCGGTGGTCATGAAGCCACCCGCTACTACTTCGCGGCCGGCTACGAGAACGACTACGGCATCGAACCGAACAACTCGATGCGGCAGTTCACGTCCCATCTCAACATCAGCACGCCGATCGCGCAGTCGAGTGACATCGCGGCCAGCTTCAACTTCGTCAATCAATCGGCGCATCTGGGCGTCGATGTCGGCGCGTCGCCGTTGATCGGCGCCGAAGTCGGACATCCGCTTGTCTTCCCGACGTCGCG
>Ga0310813_10000928_pt1 | contig 17774 bp, 14 predicted proteins | sample YN3metagenome_FD_203086 | JGI IMG/M metagenome (GOLD analysis project Ga0310813, IMG submission 203086) | Soil microbial communities from experimental microcosm in Duke University, North Carolina, United States - YN3 | ecosystem: Engineered > Artificial ecosystem > Soil microcosm > Unclassified...
TCATTGTTTGGCCCACGCACGTGTGTGACGGAGCAATGAACGCCGCTAGCGGTCATTCGGCTACGCCCGCCAGATGCTCAATGTCGCCTTCGATTCGGGTACGCGCTTCAGCAGCCGCATCTTCTGCGTTGACCGATGCGAGTGGGAATACAAGCCCATTGCCTTTAAACACGCCTGCGAAATGTACCCACGCCTGATACTGGAATACACCCGAGTCGAGCCTGGCGACGTTCACCGTCACATCGTAGGTTCGCTTGAACCCTTGGGAACGCGTATACGCAAACCGATATACCTCGGACTTTATCATTGATCGACCTCAACCATCTTGCAAACTCACAACGCCGCCATCGAGTGCGCGTATGGCGGCCATTGTTATGGTGCAATCCGCGACGCGTGGTAGAGCTTCGGAGGGCGGAGTCTATCGTGCAGCGTCGGGGCGGTTTTTGTGACAGGATCGCTCTGCTACGCCTTTTAGCATCACCGGAATACATGAGCTACCCGACGGTTCATCTGCGAGGGCCTAACGATGTACCCTACGCCGCTAGCATGCAGGAAACAATAGAGAGGTTGTACATGAGCCAATCGGACTTTATCGAAGCCAATCTCCCTGAACTCGCTGACGACTGGGTCGAGTATGCAGAAACGCTCCTCCTCGAGAACGCACGCCTCACCCCCGAACAGTTGCGCAACTCGGCCGGAGAGATCCTTGCTCGTACTGCGAAACCGATACAGGCATTCCGGGATCACGCGCCGGCAATGAGTCTGTGACGTTGCGGTAAAGAATGGTTCATTCAATCTGGGCCTTGGTTTCACACAACGAAGAAAGCGAAGGCTAAAGCCGGAGCAATCCGCCTGATTTCTATGATCCCAATGGCCACCATCGTAGGGAACGACCGTATCGACTGCCAGAATGCAGGCGGCTACCTCATGCGTAACAAAACGTAAATTGGGCAGGCGATTTTTAAACCAATTGACTTCCAGGCGGATGTTTTATGGTTACCTCTACACAGGCAACAGACATGGCACACGTGCGAAGTTCGGGCGGAAAGCAGCCGGAGTCGAACCGACCAGGGAGTGTCTGACACCCCCTACTGGGTTTGAAGCCCAGCCGCACCACCGGATGCGTATGCCTTCCTTTGTCTCATCGTTAAAGCACAAAAGCCACAAACGTCCCCCTCAAAACCTCTCCCCGCCCCCACCATCCGCTCTCAGCATATGCACATCGCGCTGAAACCGCGTATATCCAACACGGTCGAAAAACTCCAGCAGCTGAATCGCCCGCTTGCGGCCAAGCCCGGTCGCATCGCGAAACGACGATGCACTAAGCGCGCCGCCCTGCTGTTGCGCGAGTTGCTCAATCAGATGCGCGAGTTCCCGCACGCAGTCGCGGTGATAGAAAAGGTCTCGCACGACCTGATACACATCGCCCTGCCGCGCGAGCTTACGAAGCAACCCACGCACCTCTTCTTCCTGCCGGTGCGCAGCGCTCGCCAGCGTGCGCACCCATGGTGGATCGTAATGGCCTTCGACGAGCAACGGTAGCAGCGTGGTAGCCAAGGCCTGCTCCTGCCTATCGAGCGAAACCGCATGCGCGGGCAAGTGCAGCCATGGTCCGCTCTTCGAAACCAACCCTTGCTCGACCGATGCATCGATTAACGCATGCCACAGCGCATCCGGCAACAAAGGCGCCGCCATGCGACGCAAACGCGCGGCGTCCGGGCCCTGTTCGTCCGGAAAGCGCTGATGAAACTGCTGCAACGCGCCGATCAGTTGTTCGCACAACCGTTGCCAGTGGCGCGTCAACACGATAAAGCCGCTGTCATCCGCTTTGCCGTGCGGCGCGATCACCCGCGCATCGTCGGGCAGTTGCAAAGCGTGCTGCGGCAAACCTGTCAACGACGTCAGCAGCGCACGCGACATGCCGCGCGGCGCCTGTTCCAGCAGCGGGGCCAGTTGGCCTTCGTCGAGCCATGCGCGCAATGCGTCGAGCCATGCGCGACGTTCGGCGGTTCTGCGCTTGCGCGGCGGCCCGAACGGATCGAGTACGCGGCCGCCGCCCACGGTACGCGTGGCCTGCGCGTTGCGCACGATAAAGCGGTCGCCAGGCACCGCGCACAGCGCTGTATCGAACACGAGTTGCGCTCGCGCGTTGCCGCCCGCGGACAGTGTTTCGCAGTCCAGCAGCGCGACGTGCGCGACCTGGTGCGTCGTGCCCAGGTGCACGTGCAGCGGCGTCCAATGTTCGAGCGTAAGTCCTGCATCGGCTAGTAGCGTCAGTTCGACATCGAGCCGCTCCGATGGCTGCGCAAGCCGCGCATCGACGATCCAGTCGCCGCGCTCGATTGCCTGTTTTTCTATCCCCGCAAGGTTGAGCGCGCAACGTTGTCCTGCTCGCCCACTTTCGGCTGCGCGATTCTGGGCGTGAATGCTGCGCACGCGTACCGTTTGCCGCGCTGGAGCGAGCATCAGCGTTGCGCCCGTCGCCACTCTCCCGGCGAACACGGTTCCCGTCACGATTGTGCCGTGGCCGGCCAGCGTAAACACGCGGTCCACCGCGAGCCTGAACAGACCATCGTCGCGGTGCGCCTGCCATGCAACGGCCGCATCGTATAGATACGCTTTGAGCTGCGCGACGCCGCGATCGCCGTCCGCGGTCGCATTGGTCTCGAACAGCGGCGCACCGGCGAATGCCGTCGAGGCAAGCCAGTTGCCGATTTCGTCTCGCACTTCCGCGAGCCGCGCTGCATCGACACGATCGACCTTGGTCAGCGCAACGGCCGCGCGCTTTACACCAAGCAGTTCTAGAATCGCCAGATGCTCGCGCGTTTGCGGCATGACGCCGTCGTCGGCGGCGATCACGAGCAGCGCAAAGTCGATGCCGCAAGCGCCCGCGGCCATCGTATGCACGAGTTTTTCGTGGCCCGGCACGTCGATCACGCCAAGCACCTCGCCGTTCGGCAGCGGCGTGTACGCATAGCCAAGCTCGATCGAAATGCCGCGCGCTTTTTCTTCCTTCAAGCGGTCCGTATCGACGCCAGTCAGCGCTCGGACCAGCGTCGTCTTGCCGTGGTCGATATGCCCCGCCGTGCCGACGATCATAGCCGCAGCTCCGCGCATTGCGCGATGAACTGCGCTTCGTCGGCTGCTTCGAGGCAGCGTAGGTCGAGTTTCAATGCATCGTCGGCGATGCGTCCGACGACCGGACGCGGCAGCGCGCGCAAGGCTTTTTCCAGCTGCGCGAGCGCGCGTCCGCTGCGCCGCGCGGCTGGCACGCGCAGCACGACGCCGTAACTCGCCAACTGGTCTACTGGCAACGCGCCGCTGCCGATCTGGCTAAACATCGGTTCGACGCTAACCGTATAGCGTTCGCCCAGTACTTGCTGCAACACCGGTTGCACGCGCCGCGCGGATGCATGCATGTCGGCGGCGGGCCGCGTCAGCAGGCGCAACGTGGTCAGCCGCTCAGCGAGGAATTCGGGCGCACGGTATAAACGCAGAACCGGCTCGAGCGCGGCCAGTGTCAGCTTGCCCACGCGTAATGCACGCTTTAACGGATGCTTCTTGATCTTGCGAATCAGCTCGCTGCGTCCGACGATCAATCCGGCTTGTGGCCCGCCGAGCAGCTTGTCGCCGCTGAACGTCACGAGGTCCGCGCCGGCTTCGATCGTGCCGCGCACGGTCGGCTCTGCCGGCAAGCCCCATTGCGTCAGATCCGTCAGTGTGCCGCTGCCCAGATCGAATGCCACCGGCAGCGCATGTCGCTGCGCAATTCGCGCGAGCTCGTCAATTTCTACGCTTTTCGTAAACCCGCTGATCGCGTAGTTGCTGCAATGCACTTTCATCAGCAAGGCGGTGCGCGGGTTGATCGCCTCTTCGTAATCTTTTGGGTGCGTGCGGTTGGTCGTACCGACTTCACGCAGCCTGGCGCCAGCGCGCGCCATGATGTCTGGGATGCGGAATGCGCCGCCGATTTCCACCAGCTCGCCGCGCGACACCACCACCTCCTTTTTCGGCGCGAGCGCCGATAGTGTCAGCAGCACCGCTGCGGCGTTGTTGTTGACTACCGTGGCAGCTTCGGCACCGGTCAGCTCGCAAATCAGTTCGTCGATCAGATCGTCGCGGTCGCCGCGTGCGCCGGTTTCGAGGTCGAACTCGAGATTGCTTGCATGGGTCAGTGCAACGATCACGGCTTGCACCGCTTCATCGGGTAACAGCGCGCGTCCGAGATTGGTGTGCAGCACGGTTCCGGTCAGGTTGAAAACGGCGCGCATCGAACTGCGCGCACGCCGCGCGAGCCACGCGCCGGCATCGGCAACGATATGCGCTTCGTAGCTGTCCGGATCCCGATTCGGCGGCGACGCCGCAGAACCTGCGCGATCGCGGACGTGCTCGCCGTTATTTGCCTGCGCGAGCAGTTCGCCACGCAGCGCATCGAGCGACGCACGCACGGCGGCGAGCACCTGGGTGCGTCCATAAACCTCGATCAAAGGCTGCACGCCAGGTGCGGACAACATCCGCTCCACCGCCGGTACGCGCGCCAGCCGCGCGCGCAGATCGCCTGTCGCCAGTTCGCTCACGTGCGATCCCCGCTCAATTGTCCGACGCCGACTCGGGCCACAGCAGCGGATTGGGGCTACCGCGCCGGTAGCCCGCCTCGTTCATCAGCAGATCGAGCGTCAGGCTCGCCAGATCGTCGGCGAGCGGCTCGATCTCGACGTCCTTTTCGAGGTAGCCGATCTTCCGATAGGTATGGCATTCGTCGCACGATTCGGCTTTCCATGCTTCGTTACCGCCGGCGATAGCGTGATACGCAATGCCTTTGGTCGAATCGCAAGTCGAACACTTGACGCGCACCATGTGCCATTCGTTACCGCACAGTCCGCATTGCAGATAGCGATAACCCTGGTACGGCCCGCCGATCCGCACGACGCTTGCCACCGGCAGCGCGCCGCATGCCGGGCAAGCACCCGGCGTGTCGAGGTACGGCAACGCGCGCGCATCGAGCCGGCTCACGATATCGGTCCACACCACCTGCAGCGCGGCCATGATGAAAGGCGCGCTCGCCGGCTCGACTTCGTTGATGCGCTGCGCGAGGATCGCATCGGCTTGCGCTTCGAGATACGCGGCCGTGCTCGTGCGCAGCGTGTCGATCAGCTTGCCGAGCGCGGGGGTCACCGCGCCGGCGGCTTCGACGCGATCGAGCAGTTGCTGCAGTACGTCGCGCCACACCGGGTCGCGCTCCGCGCCGAGCGCCGGTACGAGCGGCATCGAATTCTGCTGGGCTTGGGCGATTGCTTCGGCTTCCGGCATGGGCGCCGAGAAGTTGGCAAGCACCTGCTGTTGTGCATCGGCAAGCGACGCCATCAGCCTGACGTAGCCGCCAATCGGGCTATGTTCAGCCAGATGCCGCAAGCGCGCCGCGCGCGTGACGAACAGCGTCGCGCGTTCCGGCAGGCGGATGCGCGGGATCGCGGACGGATCGAGCGACTCGATCTGCCCTGCTTCGAGAATGCGCTGTACCAATTGAGTGGCTCCCGTTTGCACTACAGCCATCGTGCCCATACGGCAGGGGGCACGTTGATTCTGGCGCTGATCTGGCCGCCAAAGCAAGCGCAACGGGAGCGGTTGCGCCTGCTGTCGCCCGCTGCGCTTACTTGATGCTCTCCCTGAACCAGCGCGGATGATGCTTGCGCGCCCAACCAACCGTCACGGTGCCGCGCACCATCGCGCTCACCGAGCCCTTGATCCAGATCGCCGCATAGATATGCACGATGATGCCGACGATCAGCACGAAGGCCGAGATCGCGTGAATCAGCGCGCACAGACGCACGATCTCGATCGGAAAATAGAACGAGAAGTAGCGCCGCCAGATGACAATGCCACTCAGCAGCAGCAGGATCAGACACACCACCATCACGAAGAACAGCAGCTTCTGCCCGGCGTTGTAGCGCCCGACCTCCGGCAGTCTTTCTTCGCGATTGGCGAGCACGTCGTCGATCTGCCGCATCCACTGCCAGTCGTTCTTGTCCAGATAGTTGTGGTGCCAGAAACGCACCGCCAGGATCAGGAACGACACGAACATCACGAGGCCGATGAACGGATGCAGGATGCGTGTCCACTGGCCGCCGCCGAACAGCGCGGACAGCCAGAACATCGCCGGATGAAACATCGCGAGCCCGGACAGCGCGAGCAGCACGAACGAAATCGCAGTGATCCAGTGATTGGTGCGCTCGTTCGGCGTGTAGCGCACGATCAGGTTCGGGTCGTCGTGGTTCATTTGGTCGGCTCCTCGATTCTGCCTTCCGGCTGGTCGCCGGTGGGCTGGCCGCGCTGCTCGCGCAGCCGGCGCGCGTCTTCCCGCGCGGCAAGCTCGTCGTCCTCGGTCGTTTCGTTCGGGCCGACCCGCGTGTAGTGGAAGAAGCCCGCCAGTGCGGTCAACGCGATGCCGGCCAGCGCGAGCGGTTTCGCGATGCCTTTCCAGATGCGCACCATCGGGCTGATCGACGGGTTATCCGGCAGGCCGTGATACAGCGACGGCTGGTCCGCGTGATGCAGCACGTACATCACATGCGTGCCACCGACGCCAGGTGGATCGTACAGACCAGCGTGCTCGAAGCCGCGTTCCTTCAGGTCTTCGATGCGCTCGGCCGCATGCAGCTTCATGTCTTCCTTGGTGCCGAACACGATCGCGCCGGTCGGACAGGTCTTCACGCACGCCGGTTCCTGCCCGACCCCGACGCGGTCCGAGCAAAGCGTGCACTTGTACACGCGGTGATCGGTCCGCGACAGGCGCGGAATGTTAAACGGACAACCTGCGATGCAGTACCCGCAGCCGATGCAGTTTTCCTCGTGAAAATCGACGATGCCGTTGGTGTACTGCACGATCGCCCCCGGCGACGGGCATGCCTTCAGGCAGCCCGGGTCCTCGCAATGCATGCAGCCGTCCTTGCGGATCAGCCATTCGAGGTTGCCGTTCGGGTTTTCGTATTCGGCAAAGCGCATCACGGTCCACGAGTGCGCGGACAGGTCGTGCGGATTGTCATAAACGCCGGTGTTGTAGCCGATTTCGTCGCGCAGGTCGTTCCATTCCATGCATGCGGTCTGGCAAGCCTTGCAGCCGATGCACTTCGATACGTCGATCAGCTTCGCCACGCTGCCGGTGGCCGGCTCGCGCGCGGACGTCGGCTGCACGGTGGTGGCCGACTGGCGTTTGATATCGAGTGATTGCAGTGCCATGGCGCCCCCTATGCCTTTTCGACCTTGACCAGGAACGACTTGAATTCCGGCGTCTGCGTGTTGCCGTCGCCGACGAACGGCGTCAGCGTATTGGCCAGATAGCCGGGCCGCGTCAGGCCCTTGAAGCCCCAGTGCAACGGAATGCCAACCGTCTGGATCTTTTTGCCCTCCACCATCAGCGGCTTGATGCGTTTGGTGACCACGGCCACCGCGACGATCGAGCCGCGGTTGCTCGATACCCTGACGTTGTCGCCCGCCTTCACGCCGATTTCATGGGCCAGGTCTTCGCCGATTTCGACAAACTGTTGCGGCTGCACGATCGCGTTCAGGCGTGCGTGCTTGGTCCAGAAGTGGAAGTGCTCGGTCAGCCGGTAAGTCGTTGCCGTGTGCGGGAACGACGCCGCCTTGCCGAATGCGGCACGGTCGTCGGGAAACACGCGGGCGCCCGGATTGTTGGTAGCAAGCGGATTGTTCGGGTGCAGCGGGTTATAGCCGAGCGGCGTTTCAAACGGCTCGTAGTGTTCCGGGAACGGCCCCTCGTTCATGCCGTCGCGCGCGAAGAAACGTGCGACACCTTCCGGGTTCATGATGAACGGCCCCATACCGGTATCGGGGTTTTCGTCTGCCTTGTAGTCCGGCACGTCCGCGCCGGTCCACGCCTTGCCGTTCCACGCAATCAGCTTGCGCGCGGGATCGAACGGCTTGCCGTTGAGGTCGCACGACGCGCGGTTGTACAGCACCCGCCGGTTTGCCGGCCACGCCCAGGCCCAGCCGAGCGACTGGCCGATACCGGTCGGATCGGCGTTGTCGCGCCGGCCCATCTGGTTGCCGGCCTGAGTCCACGAGCCGCAGAAAATCCAGCAGCCGCTGGCGGTGGTGCCGTCGTCTTTCAGCTGGCCAAAACCGGACAGCTGGTCGCCGGCTTTCACCAGCACCTTGGACGCATCCTTCGGATCGGTGACGTCGGCCAGCGCCTTGCCGCTGAATTCCATCGCGATCTCTTCGGGCGTCGGACTATCCGGGTGCGCGTACGGCCAGGTCAGCTTCAGCAGCGGATCCGGGTACTTGCCGCCTTTCTCCTGATACGCCTTGCGCATGCGCAGGAAGATGCCCGACATGATCTCGAGGTCGCTGCGCGCTTCGTACGGTGCCTGCACGCCCTGCCAGTGCCACTGCAAGACGCGCCCGGAACTGACCAGCGAGCCGCGCTCTTCGGCGAAGCATGTGGTCGGCAGACGGAATACCTCGGTCTGGATCTGCGACGAATCGACGTCGTTGTACTCGCCGTAGTTCTTCCAGAACTCCGAAGTTTCGGTGGCGAGCGGATCCATGATCACGAGCCACTTCAGCTTCGACAGTGCCGCCGTCATCTTTGCCTTGTTCGGCGCCGCGGCAAGCGGATTGAAGCCTTGCGCGAGATAGCCGTTCACCTTGCCCTGCACCATCAGCTCGTAGATCTGCAGCATGTCGTACGGCTTGTCGAGCTTCGGCAGATAGTCGTAGCCCCAGTTGTTGTCGGCGGTAGCGGCGTCGCCGTACCAGGACTTCATCAGGCTCACGTAGAACGCGCGGTAGTTCTTCCAGTAGCTAAGCTGGTTGGGCCGCAGCGGCTGTGCCGCGCGCTTCGTGATGTAGCCGTCGAAGTCCTGTTCGCCCTCGTTCGGCAGCGTCATGTAGCCCGGCAGCAGGTTCGACATCAGACCGAGATCGGTCAGCCCCTGGATGTTCGAGTGCCCGCGCAGCGCGTTCATGCCGCCGCCCGCAATGCCGATGTTGCCGAGCAGCAACTGCACCATCGCGCCGCAGCGGATCATCTGCGAGCCGATCGAGTGCTGCGTCCAGCCGAGCGCATACAGGATCGTGCCGGCGCGGTTCGGCGCAGCGGTCGTTGCAAGCATCTCGCAGACCTTGATGAACTTGTCCTTCGGCGTGCCGCACACCTTCTCGACCATTTCCGGCGTGTAGCGCGAGTAATGCTGCTTCATCAGGTTGTACACGCAACGAGGACTCTGCAGCGTTGCGTCGGTCTTCACGAAGCCGTCGTCGCCGCGCTCGTAATCCCATGACGATTTGTCGGCGTAGCGGTGCTTGTCTGAGTCGTAGCCCGAATAAATGCCGTCGTTGAATGCGAAATCCTCGCGGACGATAAACGTGAAGTCCGTGTAGTTCTTCACGTAGTCGTGCTGGATCTTGTCGTTCGTCAGCAGATAGTTGATCACGCCACCCAGAAACACGATGTCCGTGCCGGTGCGGATCGGCGCATAGAAATCCGCCACCGAAGCGGTGCGGTTAAAGCGCGGATCCACCACGATCAGCTTCGCGCCGCGGTGCGCCTTCGCCTCGGTCACCCATTTGAAACCGCATGGGTGTGCCTCGGCCGAATTGCCGCCCATCACCAGAATCACGTCAGCGTTCTTGATGTCGACCCAATGGTTCGTCATCGCGCCGCGGCCAAACGTCGGGGCAAGACCTGCCACCGTCGGGCCGTGTCAGACACGTGCCTGGTTGTCGAACGCGAGCATCCCGGTCGCGCGGATCACCTTGTGCGTCAGATAACCGACCTCGTTGCTGCCCGCGGATGCGGCAAGCATGCCGGTGGTCAGCCAGCGGTTGACCTTCTTGCCGTCGGCGGTGGTCTCGATGAAGTTCGCGTCGCGGTCTTCCTTCATCAGCTTTGCGATGCGGTCGAGCGCGTCGTTCCACGAGATCGGCTGCCAGTCTTTTGCGCCGGGCGGCCGGTATTCCGGATACTTGAGCCGGCTCGGGCTGTGGATGAAGTCGATCAGGCTCGCGCCCTTCGGGCACAGCGTGCCGCGGTTGACCGGATGGTCCGGATCGCCTTCGATATGGATGATGCTGGCCGTGGCGTTCTTCGCGCCGTCGCCGAGACCGTACATCAGGATCCCGCAGCCGACCGAGCAGTAAGGACAGGTGTTGCGGGTTTCAGTGGTCCGCGCCAGCTTGTACTGACGCACCTCGGCAAGCGCGCTGTCCGGCGAGTACCCGAGCAATGCAAGGCTCGAACCCGCCAGCGTGGTTGCCGTCACTTTCAGGAATTGACGCCGGGACATCTGCAACATAGTTGCCCTCGCGCTTTCTGTTGTGGGGTACAAAAAGTATATGTGGTTTCTTTTTGGCTCGTACTTACTTCGTCGGTGAACCGGGAAACGCTGGTTTTATTCGCTGTACATAACCGCTCGGCCCATCGGGCATAGCGCTTGCAATTGTCTGCAAGAATGCCGTTTGCGTGGCATGCGCCGCGCCCGCGCACGGGCTGCCGGCCGGGTGTCACGATCTCGTCACTAAGGGACCGCCCATGGAACTCGAGCACTTCTCCAGCGACAGGCTGCAGTCCGTAGCGCGCCATCAGGCGTCATGGGCGGTCGGCGCGTTTCGTCAATTCTTCGAGAACCGCTGCCTCGCGTTGGCCGCAAGCATCGCGTTCTATGCGGCGTTCTCGCTGGCGCCGACCCTTGTGATGGTGATCGCCGTGGCCGGCTGGTTCTTCGGCGCAGACGCCGCGCGCGGCGAGTTGTATCGACAGGTACACAGCGTACTCGGCAACGATGCCGCGGCCGCGATCACGACCATCGTGCAGAACGCGCATCGTAGCGGCAGTGCGGGCGGCACGGCGGCGATCATCTCGTTTGTGCTGCTGGCGATCGGTGCGTCCGCAACCTTTTCGTCGCTGAACAGCGCGCTCAACATCGTGTGGCCTTCTACCGGGCCGCGCGCGTCGAGCGTTATGGCGCTGGTGCGGGTCCGGCTGATTTCGTTCAGCCTGGTGCTGGGCGTGGCGTTTCTGCTGATCGTGTCGCTGGTGCTCGACGCAGCGATCACGTTCGTCGGCAACTGGCTGTGGGGCGATTCGCCATATGTAGTGGTCGGCAATCTGCTGCAGCTGGCGGTCGGGCTGCTGGTGTTGTCGGCGGCGTTCGCCGGCCTGTTGAAGTTCCTGCCCGATGCGCCGGTGCGCTATCGCGATGCTCTGGTGGGCGGGTTTACCGCAGCGGTGCTGTTTTCGGCTGGCAAGAAGCTGTTCGCGCTGTATCTCGCGCATGCGGGCATGGCCAATTCGTTCGGCGCGGCCGGTTCGCTGGCCGTGTTGCTGATGTGGCTGTATTTCTCCGCCGTCGTGCTGCTGCTCGGCGCGGAGTTCGCTGCGGCGCGCGGCCGTCTGCTGGACCCGCGCGGCGCGTGGGCGTTTCTGCAGGCGGCGCCGCCCGGCAGCCGGGCCATGATGGCGTCGGTGATGGCCGCTTCGACGGTTGCGGCAAAGCGGCCGCAGGGTGCTGCCGCGGTCACGGTCGACGGTAGCGCTGCGGCACGCGATGCGCGCACGACGCCGGGCGCCGCGGCGGCGCAAGCGTCGGCGGCCATGCGCACGGTACCGTCGGTGGCAGAGGTAAAGCCGGCCGTGGCCGGCGGCCCGCGCGGCAACCTGGTGCCGGAGTCACCATCGGCTTCTGCGATTGCCGCCGATTCGGCGGCGAAAACAGCGGCGGCGGTGGCCGCGGCCACCACACGCGCTGGCGCGCGGCCGGCGGGGCCGGCCGGGCCGGTCGACAGAGCGGTCAGAATGGGGCGCTCGGTATTAAGCGCGGAAACGCGCGCCACGCGCGCGGCGGCTGTCACGCTGGTGCAGGCCGGGCGTACTGCTAGCGCGGCCAATGAATATGTACGGCGCCATCCGTGGGGTTCGGTCCTGCTCGCCGCCGGCACCGCTGCGCTGGTCGCCGCCATGGCAGGCCGGCGCGGCAACGACAAAGACTGAGCGATGCTGGATGCATTGCCGTGGGGCGCTCACGTCGCCCTACTCTCGCCGCTACGGTCGCATGAACCACAAATGTGCACGACTGTCGACACCCAAGATCTGTAAGGTTTCACTTACAACTGCATGCTTTCTAGCTGTCGACGGTCATTGCTGCCTATCCAGCCAAATGCCGGATATCCGTCATGGATCGCCAAGCGCCGCAATTGTTGGGCGTTTCCCTCCACTCAAACAACAATAATGCGCAATCGACGATAAAACATTGCCGAACCGGCAATAATCACGGATAGTCTTATGAGACAAGGCTTTCCGGCACCTGTCACATTTTCGATACACCTTTATTTTTTTCAGTTCTTGTGCGTCGAGACCCTGCGTTATTCTCCGTTTCGCAACAACTAAACAATCATCTGCGTGGAGAATTGGATGAAACGAATCGCACTGTCTACCCTCTCGCTGGCTCTGCTAGGTGCTGCCGGAGCGGCGCACGCGCAAAGCAGCGTGACCCTGTACGGCTTGATCGACGAGTCGTTCCAGTGGGTGCATCACGCTAACCCCGCCAACGACAATCTCTACCACCTGGCAGCCGGCAACATTCAGGGCAGCCGTTGGGGCCTGAAAGGTACGGAAGATCTGGGCGGCGGCCTGAAAGCAATTTTCCAGTTGGAAAACGGCTTTGATCCGAACAACGGCCGGCTCGGCCAGGGCGGCAAGCTGTTCGGTCGTCAAGCTTACGTCGGCCTGTCGCATGACGCGTACGGTACGGTCACGTTGGGCCGCCAGTACGATCCGCTGGTCGACCTGGTTCAGCCGCTGACGGCTGACAACTTCTTCGGCAGCATGTTCACGTCGCCGGGCGACGTCGACAACAACGACAACAGCTCGCGTACGAACAACGCAATCAAGTACGTTTCGCCGGTGTTCAGCGGCTTCCAGTTCGAAGGCATGTACGCACTGGGCGGCGTGGCAGGCACGACGGGCTCGGGCCAATCGTGGGCAGGCGCGGCAACGTACGGCATCGGTCCGTTCAGCATTGCAGCCGGCTACTTCCGCATGGAAAACTCGAACGGCTTCGCGGCTCGCGGCGGTTCGGCTACGACGCCTCCGGGCTGGAGCACGACCGCTACGTCGGACGGCACCTTCGACGGCTCGACGATCAACGGCGCGTATGCGTCGGCCAAGTCGATCGACATCACGTCGGCAGCTGGCCAGTACGTGGTCGGCCCGTTCACGTTCAACCTGCGTTACAGCTTCTCGCAGTACAAGCCGGACGGCTTCTCGGCGTTCACGAACCAGGAGAAGTTCCACACGGTGGGCGGCTACGCTGGCTACCAGGTCACCCCGGCCATGCTGCTCGGCCTCGGTTACATCTGGGAACACGCGGCTGGCGACACGTCGGCGAACTACCACCAGGTTTCGCTGGGCGGCGACTACTCGCTGTCGAAGCGCACCGACATCTACCTGATGGGCACGTACCAGCACGCGAGCGGCACGCAGCGCACCAGCGCGACGACCACGCAGGCTGCGGTGGCTTCGATCGGTTCGTATGGCTTCCAGGCCGGTTCGAACACGCAGGAAATGGTCAGCCTGGGTATCCGTCACAAGTTCTAATAAGAACATCACGCGCAGCTGCGGTACGGGCTGCGGTTTGCAAAGCCAGCTGGAGGCGCAAGCCGAAGGCTGGCTTTTTTGCTGATGGGGTTTGCCTTTGCCGTTTACGCGGCGGTTGCGCGGGCTGTGGCGCTCGCGCAGGTGAACGCACTCGCGTGGGTCGTCGCGCCACAATGCATGCCGGTACGGGCGGCGCAGCGCCGCGCTGCTGCCATTCAGCGAGGTGCCTTGGGTTTGTCCGCCTGTGCAAGCGTCTGCGCAGGCCGCGCTTCGATGGCGCCCTGCGGGCCGGACGGTGCGCGGTATAGCACCATTTCGCCTTCCATATTGCCGCGCGGCACCACGCCGGAATCCTGCCAGTCGGGGTCCGGAATCTCGCTGAACACCTGGCGCAGCCGCTCGCCCCATGTGCGGTGAATCATCTGGTAGTACGTGTTGTCGCTCGTGATCGTCACGAAGCGCGTGACGCGCAGCGCATCGGTTTCGTACACCAGCAGATCGAGCGGCAGACCGACCGACAGATTCGAGCGCAACGTCGAATCCATCGAGATCAGCGCGCATTTGGCGGCTTCGTCGAGCGGGGTTTGCGGCACCAGCACGCGGTCGATGATCGGCTTGCCGTATTTCGATTCGCCGATCTGGAAGTATGGATTGACGCTCGACGCCTCGATGAAATTGCCCGCCGCGTAGATCATGAACAGACGCGGCCGCGGCAAGCGCGCGCCATCGTCGCTTGCGGCGTGCGCGATCTGGCCGCCCAGAATGAAGCTGCAATTGAAGTCGACGCCGAATTCCTGCAACGCTGGCGCTTCGCGCTGATGCACGTCACGCACCGCCCGGCCGACTACCTGCGCGGCCTCGGCCATGGTCGGCGCGTTCCACAAGCTCGGTTGCTGAGGATTGGCAGGCTCGGACAACTCGCGCAGCACGGCCTGCGTGAGCGACAGATTGCCGGCGCCCAGCAGCACCAGCACGCGCTCGCCGGGCTCTTCAAACACGGACATCTTGCGCGCCGTGCTGACGTGGTCGACGCCGGCGTTGGTGCGCGTGTCGGACAGGAACACCAGCCCGTCGTCGACGCTCATCCCCACACAGTAGGTCATGGACGGATCCTTGGAAGCGGAACGCCGCTATTGTAAACGCGGCGTACCAGCCGGCTGTGTGGTGCGGCGTGCGCGCTGCAGCGACAAGGGAGGCCCCCTACTGCGGCGACTGCTCCGCCGCACTGACCGCCACCGACACGTCGAGACGCTCGCCCAGCCCGCCAATGCGCCGCCCGCGCACCGGCGAGGCCGCCTCGTAGTCGCGCGCCGCCGCCAGCCGGCAGTACTTGCCGCTGGCAAAGCTTGCATGCGTGACGTCGACCGAGATCCATCCGGGCCCCGCCAGCCACACGTCGACCCATGCATGGCTCGCCGCCTGCGGCACGTCGCCCGGCTCGATATAGCCGCTGACGTAACGCGCTGGTACGCCGCGCGCGCGGCAGCAGGCCAGCATCAGATGCGCATGGTCCTGACAGACGCCTTGCCCGAGCGCGAGGGCCTGCGCAGCCGTGCTGGTCACTTCGGTCACGCCCGGCTTGAAACTGACGCGCTCGACAATGCGCTCGGCGAGCCCGATCAGCGCGGCCGGCGAACTGAGCGGCGGCGCCGTTTGCGCCAGCTCGCAGATGGCCGGATCGACGTCGGTCAGCCGCGTCGCGCACGTATAGTGCTCGAGCGGGATCGGTCCCGCCGGGTCGCCGAGGCGGCCGTCGAACAAAGGCATCGTGTCGACTTCGCCCGACACCTGCACGTGAATCTCTTCATGCGGCTTGTTCAGCACCAGCGTATGCAGCACGTTGCCGTACGCATCGAAAGTCGCATCCAGCTTGCCCGGCGCATCGAGCAGCCAGCGCCGCACGGTCTGCGACGCGCCGCTCGACGGCGTGAGCCGCAGCTGCTGGATCGAATAATGAACCGTCGCTTCGTAGCGATACACCGTATCGTGGCGGATCGTCAGATACATACAGGCACTCCGTCAGGCGACTGGCAACAGCAGATAGGTACGCGCGACCATGTTGCCGAGTTCGAACACGCGCGCGAGAAACTGCGTGAGCCACGCATGCAGCCCCGCTTCGAAAACCTGCCGGATATCGGCATACAGCAGCTCCGCGCGCAGCTTGCCGGCGAACCGCTCGCACTGGTTCGAGCCCTGCGTGCGCAGCATCGCGAGGTTTTCGCAGACGCCATCCAGCGATGCAAGCAGCGAACGCGGCATCTGCGAATTGAGGATCATCAGCTCGACCACGCGCGCGGGCGTCACGACGTCGCGATACACCTTGCGGTAGATCTCGAGCGCCGACACTGAACTCAGGATCGAGGTCCAGTAATAGAAGTCTTCGAGCTGGCGTGCGGCATCGCGGGAATTGGGCTCGGCGTCCGCAAAGCGCACGTCGAGAATCCGTGCGGTATTGTCGGCGCGTTCGAGGAAAGTACCGAGTTGCGTGAAGAAAAATGCGTCGTCCTGCAACGCGGTGCCGAGCGTCACGCCGCGCGACAGATGCGAGCGGAACTTGACCCACTCGAACAGCCCTGCCGGATTGTTGGTCAACTGGCCGGCGCCGGTTCGCTCATTGAACTCGAGCCATGTGTCGTTGATGGTTTCCCACCATTCGGTGGTCAGCGTGCCGCGCACCGCACGCGCATTTTCGCGGGCCGCCTGCAGGCACGAATGAATACTCGACGGATTCGCTGCATCGGCCACCATGAAATCGAGCACATGTTCGCGCGTTGGTTCTGCGAAGCGCTGCGCGAACGCTTCTTCGAGTTCGGAAATGCGCAGTACCGAGCGCTGCGTACGCGCCTCCTGATCGGGCGTTTGCGGCAGCAGTTGCGCTTTCAGATTGATGTCGAGCATGCGCGCGGTGTTTTCCGCGCGCTCCATATAGCGGGCCATCCAGAACAGGTGATCGGCGGTGCGGCTTAGCATGACGGCTTTCCGTGATTGATCGGCTCGGGATCGAAACGCGCTGCGCGTGGTTACCCGTGATTACCCATGCGCGCCGGCAAGTAGCATGGCCGGCCGGCCCGGCTGCTGCCGCTGCGCGTTACCGTCGCAGCGGCGCTCGACGCTGACGTCATGCGCCTAGTCGACCATCCACGTGTCCTTCGTACCGCCCCCTTGCGATGAATTGACCACTAGCGACCCTTGCTGCAACGCCACGCGTGTCAGGCCGCCCGCCACCATCGCAACGGTTTTGCCGGACAGCACGAACGGCCGCAGGTCGATATGGCGCGGCGCGATGCCGGCGTCGACGAAGGTTGGGCACGCGGACAACGCAAGCGTCGGCTGTGCGATATAGCCGGCCGGCCGCGCGATCAGCCGCGCGCGGAACGCTTCGATCTCGGCCGCCGTCGACGCGGGACCGACCAGCATCCCGTAGCCGCCCGCGCCGTGCACTTCCTTCACGACCAGTTCCGGCAGATGGGCGAGCGTGTATGCGAGATCGTCCGGCTTGCGGCACTGGTAAGTCGGCACGTTGTTGAGAATCGGCTTCTCGCCGAGATAGAACTCGATCATCTCCGGCACGTACGGATAGATCGACTTGTCGTCGGCGATGCCGGTGCCCATCGCATTGGCCAGCGCGACGCGGCCGGCGCGATACGCAGTCAGCAAACCCGGCACGCCGAGCGCCGAATCCGGGCGGAACGCGAGCGGATCGAGGAAATCATCGTCGACGCGGCGATAGATCACGTCGACGCGACGCGGCCCTTGCGTCGTGCGCATGAACACATAGTTGTCGTCGACGAACAGGTCTTTGCCTTCCACCAGCTCCACGCCCATCTGCTGCGCGAGGAAGGTGTGCTCGAAATACGCGGAGTTGTACATGCCGGGGGTCAGCACCACCACCACCGGATCGTCGACGCCGGCCGGCGCCACCGAGCGCAGCATGTCGAGCAACAGATCCGGATAGTGCGCGACCGGCGCGATGCGGTTCTGCACGAACAGCTCAGGGAAGAGCCGCATCATCATCTTGCGGTTTTCCAGCATGTAGGACACGCCGGAAGGCACCCGCAGGTTGTCTTCGAGTACGTAGAACTCGCCGTCCACGCCGGCGCGCACGACGTCGACGCCGGCGATATGCGCATACACGCCGAGCGGCACGTCGACGCCCTGC
>Ga0310813_10000929_pt1 | contig 17764 bp, 12 predicted proteins | sample YN3metagenome_FD_203086 | JGI IMG/M metagenome (GOLD analysis project Ga0310813, IMG submission 203086) | Soil microbial communities from experimental microcosm in Duke University, North Carolina, United States - YN3 | ecosystem: Engineered > Artificial ecosystem > Soil microcosm > Unclassified...
GAGAGGAGTATCGCCACAATCAGGCAAATAACGCCCGTGATCATGATCTTCGACCTGATGTCGGCCATGGTTTGGTCTATCCGGAGTAGCGGGATGCCGAGCCGTAAAAACTCAGTTCGTTCAAATCCGGCTTGTCGGGGAAAAGGATGATCGAGCCTCTTGGCCAGGTAGAGCATGTCGGTGTTGAGGGTCGCGCTGTGGCGAAGGCTCGAACCGGTCCCTTGCCGCTTCGCTTCCTCCACCTCGGGTCTGTGAGAATGATTTTCCACGGTCGACAACCGGCCATAGGGGAGATCGGATTCGAAAATCACGTTCCCGGATGTATCGATTAAGGTGAGCCGAATGCCTGATGAGTGGACGAAACGCTGGAGGTGGTCATAGCTGAGAGAGTCGAGACTTCCAAGATCCCTGATGACAAATTCCACCTGATTCGTTTGTCCGAGAAGCGTCTGGAGCGTATGGGAGCGGAAGTAATCCTCCAGGACGAAGGTCGAAAAAATAGCGGCAAAAAGGATGATCCCGGCCGAGAGTAGAAGAAATAAGAGCGAGAGTTTAGAGCGAATTTTCATGACTGAATGGTGTCATTGTAGCAATTCCCGCTATGAAAAACAATGCAACGATTCCTGCGCTGGTAATTGATTCCGGACGTTGATAAAGTTAATACAATTATGTACATTCATTCGCCCATTCCATCGAATATTCCATTTGAGGTCACGTACTATGAGGCTCGACAGGTTAATACAGGTACTGCTTCCCCACGACGAAAAGTTCTATACGTTCTTTGAAGAATCCGCCAGCAACCTTGTGACAGCGGCGGAGCTGTTGCAGAAATTGGGAGAAAGCTCGCCTGCGGAGCGTGCGAACCTCGTAAGCAAAATCCATGATTGCGAGCACCTGGGGGATAACATCGCGCACAAGATTTTTGCCGAGCTCAGCGCGACATTCGTCACTCCGTTCGACAGGGAAGACATCCATCTGCTCGCCTCTGCGCTCGATGACGTCACAGACTATATCGATGGCGCGGCCGCCCGATTTGTCCTCTACAAGCTCCAGGAGTGCCCCAGGGAACTATTAACCTTAATGAATATTCTCAAGCTCTCCGTGAGCGAGCTGCAACGTGGCGTTACGCTCCTGCGCGATTTCCGGAATGCCGAACAACTCCAGAAGATCCTCGAAAAGATCAACGAATACGAAAATGAGGCGGATGCCGTGTTCGAGCGCGCTATCGCGGACTTGTTTGAGTTCGAGAAAGATCCCATTCAGGTCATCAAGCTGAAAGAAATCTACGTAGGATTGGAAACTGCTACGGACAAGTGCGAGGACGCAGCAAACGTCATGGAAACCCTCCTTATCAAGCACGGCTAAGCGCTTTCCGGATGCTTCCCCTCATTGTAGTTATCATTTTTATAGCACTGATCTTCGATTTTCTGAACGGGTTTCACGATTCAGCAAATTCGATAGCCACGGTCGTCTCGACGCGCGTCCTTACGCCCCGCAAGGCTGTTCTCTGGGCGGCCTTCTTTAATCTTGTCGCTGCGTTTCTCTTCGATGTCCATGTTGCGAAGACTCTCGGAAAGGGTCTCGTCGATCTCCAGGCGGTGAATGAGTATGTCATTATGTGCGGGCTGCTGGGTGCTATCGTGTGGAACATTATCACATGGTATTTTGGATTGCCGACAAGCTCGTCGCATGCGTTGATGGGAGGATACGCCGGAGCGGCGATTGCGAAAGCGGGATTCGGCGCGATCCTTTACGGCGGCTGGTTAAAAACCATTATTTTTATTTTTCTCGCGCCTCTCATGGGGATGCTCATGGGTTTTATTCTCATGGCGGCGCTCATGTGGATTTTTCACGATCGCTCTTCGGCAAAGATTAACGGTGTATTCAGAAAGCTCCAGCTTTTTTCCGCGGCTCTTTACAGCCTCGGCCACGGAACCAACGATGCACAGAAAACCATGGGGGTCATTACCGGGCTTCTCCTCACGGCGGGTGTCCTTACAACCTTTGAGGTACCATACTGGGTCATCCTGATGTCGCATTTTGCGATCGCGCTCGGGACGCTCTTCGGAGGCTGGAGAATCGTAAAAACAATGGGTCAAAAGATCACGAAGCTTAAACCGACAGGCGGATTTTCCGCAGAGACTGCCGGCGGAATAACACTGCTTATTACTGCATGGGCGGGTATTCCGGTGAGTACCACACACACCATTACGGGTGCGATTATGGGTGTCGGCGCGACAAAGAGGCTTTCGGGGGTGCGGTGGGGTATTGCCGGAAACATCATCATCGCCTGGATCCTGACGATTCCGGCATCGGCGCTCGTGGGCGCCGTCTGTTACTTTATCACTTCGTTGTTCACTTAGTCCTCTGGTTCTCGAAACCTGTACCCCACTCCCTTGATCGTTTCGATATAGCCGGCGTGGCGGCCGAGCTTTTCCCTGATTTTCCTGATGTGGACGTCGATGGTCCTGTCGACGACCAGCACGTCGCTTCCCCAAACGGCGTTGAGCAATGATTCCCGCTTTACTACCTGCCCAGCATACTTGGCCAAATGTGCCAGTACTTCGAATTCCTTTTTGGGAAAGAATACTTCTTTTGAATCGATGCGGACGATATGCTGGGTGGGGAGGATTTCGATGCTGCCGATCGAAAGAGATGTCTCTCCGGCCGTCTTAAGTTCCTGTTTCCGGAAAATGGTTCGGATGCGTGCAAGCAGCTTGGGAATACTCACCGGTTTGACGATGTAGTCGTCCGCACCCAGCTCGAGTCCGAGAACCTCGTCCACATCGGAGCCCTTCGCCGTAAGGAAGACGATAGGGATATCGCCGGTCTTCGGGCTGCCTTTAAGCTTTTTTACCACCTGCCAGCCGTCAAGCTCAGGCATCATCACATCGAGCAGGATCAAATGCGGCTGCTGCTGCGCCAGCTCTAACGCCTGCTTACCGTTCCGGGCAGTGAGAACGCCGTAGCCTTCTTTCTGAATATTGTATTTCAGAAGATCGACGATATCCTTCTCATCGTCGACAATCAGGATCGTCTTCATGACTTAGCGTGACCTCTTGCCCGGAATATTATTTTCCGGCAATTAAAACTCCCTCGGGCATTGACTGAGGTTTGTTGGGTTCTTCCTGCTCTTCGCTGAGCTTCCTTCCTTTCGTAAATCGGGAGAGCAGGGTGTAGACAACCGGCACGAGAACAAGCGTGAGGAATGTCGAAAAGATCAAACCGCCGACAACCGCGAGTCCCAGCGGACGGCGCGATTCCGAACCGGCACCCAGGCCAATCGCGATAGGGAGGACGCCAAAGACCGTCGCGAACGACGTCATGAGAATAGGGCGAAGACGGATCGTAGCCGCCTCAGTAATGGCTTCAACGAGATTCTTCCCCCGTTCGCGCAGCTGATTGGCAAATTCGACGATAAGAATCGAATTTTTGGTGACAAGCCCAATCAACATGATGAGCCCGATCTGCGAGTAAATGTTTAAGCTCTGACGGAAGATAAAGAGGGTCAACAGTGCGCCGAACACCGCAAGCGGCACCGATAGCAGAATCGTGAGCGGATGAACGAAGCTTTCGAACTGCGCCGAAAGCACGAGGTAAATAAAAATGATCGCCAGCAGGAACATGAAATAGAGGCTCGAGCTGGATGACTTATATTCCAGTGACTGTCCGGCGTAATCGCGTTTCATGGTTCCCTGAAGTTTCTGCGCTGCAATCCGGTCGAGATCGTCGAGGGCGGTTCCGAGGCTGACTCCCGGAACCAGACTTGCCGTGATCGAAGAGGAGCGAACGCGGTTGTAGTGGTTAAGCTCCTTCGGGGCGACGGTCTCATCGACTTTTACGACGTTTGTCAGCTGAACGAGTCCGCCCGTCCCGCGGACGTAAATATCGTGGATCGCATCCGGCGTCGCCCGCTCCTGCGACTTCATTTGCAAAATAACGTCATACTGTTTGGTGCCGCGCTTGAAGTTTGTCACCGCGCGTCCGCCGAGCAATGTTTCCAGAGTTGATCCGATATCCGTAACGGAAACGCCTAGTCCGGCAGCCCGTTCGCGATCGATATTAATATCGAGCTGGGGTTTATTCAGACGCAAATCCGTATCCATATTGACAAGGTAACCAAGTTTTGACGCTTCACCCATCATGATGCCGGTTGCCTGGTTGAGCTCTTCATAACTGTCCGCCTGGAGGACGTAGTCGACGGGGCTGGAGCTGAAACCTCCTCCGAGACTTGGAGGGTTAATGACGAACGCCAGAACCCCGGGGATTGTGATAAGCTGGGGAAAGAGTTCCTGCACGATCTGCTGCTGGGACTTATCGCGTTCATGACGGGGCTTGAGCGCAAGGAACATGAATCCATTCGTGACGCTTCCGGGTCCGCCAAACCCCAGGCCGATTGCCGTGAAGAGGCCGCGGCGCTCGGGAAGGGCAAGAAGCCGCTGCTCAATCTGCTTCATGTACTTATCGGTATAGTCGAGCGTGGAGCCTTCGGGAGCGATGACGATGCCGAACCCGATGCTCCGGTCTTCCACCGGGACCAGTTCGCTCGGCAGGAACTTGAAGATGACGAGGCTCAATGCGATGGCAATAACGCCGCCGATGAGCATGATGCCCCGCCGGCGCAAGGCGCCGCCGAGAATCCGGTGGTACGTCCGGTCGAGCCATTCAAAAAATGTATCAAACGAACGTGAGGCCCAATTTGAGCCCGTATGATGCAGCGGTTTGAGAATCTTCGAACACAGCATCGGTGTGAGCGTCAGTGCGACGAAGCCGGAGATAAGCACGGCAACCGCCAGCGAGACGCCGAACTCGTTGAACAACCTGCCGACGGAACCGGTGAGGAACGCGAGGGGAACGAACACCGCCACCAGGGCCACCGTCGTCGCGATAACCGCGAAGCCGATTTCTTTGCTTCCGTCAAGCGCTGCCTGCCATTTGCTCTTTCCCATCTCCATGTGGCGGTAGACGTTTTCCAGCACCACGATAGCGTCGTCGACGACGAGGCCGATCGCGAGTACAAAGGCGAGAAGCGTGAGAATATTAATCGTAAACCCGGCGAAATATGCCGCGGCAAGTGCTCCGATAATCGAGATAGGGATGGCGACAGTAGGGATAATCGTCGCGCGGTAACTCTTGAGGAAGGCCCATACCACGAGGACGACGAGAAAAATGGAAATCACCAGCGTTTCCTGCACCTCCGAAATCGATTCGTTGATGAATGCAGAGGCGTCATAGGCGACATCCAGTTTCATGCCCTCGGGTACGAGCTTCTCCAGATCAGGGAGACTCGCTCTGATTGCCGCGGCAACGTCGACAGTACTGGCTTTGGCTTGCTTAACGATTCCGAGTCCTACGGCAGGCTGGCCGTTATATCGGGCAACTGTACGTTCGTCCTCGGCACCGACCGAGACCTCTGCTACGTCACGCAGCCGCACGACATCATTATCCTTTTGGGATATGATGATGGCTCCAAACTCTTCCGGCTTCGAAAGCTCTCCGCGGGTGCGCACCGCGAACTCTCTGCCTGAACCTTCGACTCTCCCTGCAGGGATTTCCGCGTTTTCTGTCCTGATCGCATTTTCGACGTCCGCCGTCGTCAAGCCGTGGCTTGCGAGTCTGAGCGGGTCCAGCCATACGCGCATGGCGTATCGCCGTTCTCCGCCGATGATCACGGATCCAACGCCGGGAAGACGCTGGATGCGCTCTTTGAGAACGCGGTCCCCGACGTCCGTTAATTCCAGGCCTGTATGGTGCTCACTGAACAGCGCCAGCCACACGATTGCCTGCGCGTTTGCATCAACCTTGGACACGATCGGATCGTCAACTTCCCGCGGCAGGGTTCCCCGCACACGGGAGACGCGGTCGCGCACGTCGTTCGCGGCCTCGTCGACGTTTCGGTTAAGTTCGAATTCAATCGTGATGACCGAGCCCTGTTCGCGGCTCGAAGAGGTCATTGTCTTTACCCCCTCGAGAGTTGCGAACTGCTCCTCAAGAATATTCGTAATTTCGGTTTCAACGACGCTCGGGCTTGCTCCGCGGTACAATGTCACCACCGACACTATTGGTGGATCGATGTCGGGGTATTCACGGACCGGTAATCGTATGAACGAAATGATTCCAAACAGGAGTATCGTCAGGCTCATCACGGTGGCCAGTACAGGCCGCCGTATAGAAGAATCGCTGAGTTTCATGTTATCTATCCTTTAAATATCATCGTCTCGTAAGTAATTCTCATTGGCCCTGAGGCTTGGGCTGATTGCTCATCGGCATGACCTTGGCGCCCTCAAAGAGCTTCTGATGGCCTGCGCGCACGACAGTTGTACCTTTTTTAAGGCCGTCCGTCACTTCTACAACGTCCGCGAGCCGGGTTCCGAGCCTGATTGCAGCCCGGGTAACGGTGCTGTCGGGTTTAACTGTGAAAACAAAGGTTTGACCACCGTTGGCGAACACCGCTTCGTTCGGAATAGTGATAGCGTTTTCGCGCTCACTCAGTACCACGCCGATGTTTGCCGACATTCCGGGGCGGAATTTTCTTCCGGGATTGGTGACTCGCGCTACGACGCGTGCGCTTCTGGTCGCCTGATCGAGGACAGGCTCGATGGCGATAATTTTCCCTTTGGCCTCGTATCCGGGGAATGCTGTCGTTGATACGGCGACTTCCGCGCCGCTTTTCAGCTGCGCAAGAAATCTCTCAGGCGCGGAGAAGTTGGCGCGTATCTCATCGATGTTTGCGAGCTCGGTGATGGGACTTCCGGAACGAAGGAATGTTCCAATACTCACCTTACGCGCGCCAATAATGCCCTCAAACGGTGCGACTATCCGGGTCTTTGCGAAGCGGGCCCTTGCAAGTGCCAGGTTCGCCTCAGCTACTTTCAATGATGCCGCGGCATCGTCGAGGTCCTGCGGGCTCCCTGCTTTCTGGTCAACGATGGCCTTTACACGATCGTAACTTGCCTGGCTCTGCGAATGGAGCGCTTCGGTCCTGTTGACCTCCGCGGCCAGCTGTGAATCGTCGAGCCTGGCGATAAGATCCCCTTTTCGAATGAACGACCCTTCCTGGAAGGGGAGAGCCGTGACGGCTGCATCGATCTCCGCGACGACAGTAATGGCCTCAAGGGCATCGATCGTTCCTACGGCCTCGAACTTGTCGACAACCTTTTGAACGTTGGATTGCGCGACCTCGACCGGCATCGGCGGCATCGAAAAACCGCCGGGGCCGCCTTGCTTCGAGCAACCAGCTATAGTGGCGATCGCGATGAGTAATAATAAATATGATAGATTACGGTTCATGGTATTCGCTTTCGTAAAGATCACTTAAATGAGTACTTGCCTGATGTAAGTTGTTTCAATGTTGCTCCTGCCTTCGCCGCACGCACAAGCTCCGCGGAATAGCGGCGCTGTGCCACGCCAAAATCCTCCCCGAGACGGACGAGCTCAAATGCGGTAGATCTTCCGTTCTGAAATGATATGAGCCCGATCCGGACTTGCTCCTGCGCTGCCTCAACTCCTGACCGCGCCGCGTCGAGCCGTTGGACAGCATTGGCCAGTTCGCGGTATGTCGCCCGAACCTGGTTGCCGAGAGAACGGGATTGTTCAATATATTGCTGCTCCGCTCCAAGCACCTGAGCATCAAACCGGTCCTTATCGCCAAGCCCGCTCCGGAATCCGATCGGGATGTTCACCTCGACGCCGATACTCCAGCTTGGGAACTCGCGCCTCGCGGCGGAGTGTACGGCATCGTAAAGACTTCCGTTCTGCGATGTTATGAGCGTATCGGTACCGAAAATGACGGTGTGAGGATCGCCTCCCAGCCCGTTGCCGCTCAATGATCCCACAAGATTGACGGTGGGGAGCCATTCCCAGCTTGCGGCTCGGGCAAGAGCCTCTGCCGCGTCAATCTCTTTTTGCGCCGCCTGGAGATCGAGATTGTTTTTTATCGCATAGTCAACGAGTGTTTCGATGGAGTCTGCCGGAAAACTGCTGGGCGGTTCATCCTTCGGCAGGTATCGGGCTGCTTCCGGACGAACACCGATAAGAGCCGCAAGCAGATCAGACTGCCGATCCAGGGATTCCTGGCTCTCCAGGAACTGAAGCTGCTGTTCCGCAAGAAACGTCTTTGCGCTTGCCATTTGGATCGGACCGACAAGTCCTACCTTGGCGCGGATCTCCGTCTCTTTGAGGAACCGCTCTGCGCGGCCCAGTACGATTTTTTGAACGCCAAAATCTCTTTCTGCGGCATACAAATCCCAATACGAACGTTCCACATCCGCACTAACCGCCAGCACCTGCTGGTTATAGCGCGCCTCCGCGGCCTCAAGCTCCCGTTCAGATCTTGTCAATTGCTTTCGCGCGGAGATAAAGAATCCTCCCAGGAGGGCCTGCCGGAACGTAAACGTGCCGAAGGCGTCGTATTCAGGATTGAGAAATGCAAACGATGAATTTGTCGCGAGCCGTGTCGTGCTGAGAGAGAGATCAAGCTTTGTCCCGATCGGGAGATCCATATGGAGTCCGGTGCGGGATGTCGTCTGCTGCGTTGAAAGCGTGGCGGCGCCGGCAAAGAAAGAGGCCGTCGGCAGATTTTGTTCCTGGTAATTCAGGTTGAAGTACAACTGAGGATCAAATTGTCCCGCCTCGTGTCGGCGCGCTCCGCCAGCGGCCAAGAACGCAGCCTCGGCCCTTCGAACAGACGTCGCATTCTTCAATCCATACTGAACCGCGTCCTGCAGCCTGAGGGGCGTGCCCGGCAGTCCATTCAATATATCCTGGAGAGAACTATCCGGACTGGTGGGTTCCTGAGCAGACGTTTTGGGAGAGAAAAATATAATCGTGCCAATACTTATCAATACTAAGAGTTTTTGGAGCATTTTCATAGGAAATTGTTACGGTATCGGAGAGAGTTAATATAACCAAATCTTCTGAATAGAACCACTTAATGGAACCTTACCATCTAGATCGGAGCGCCCTGTTTGCTCTCGATGGAAATTCTATGTTTATCGATCCAATACGCCCACAGAACGAAAAGCCATGTAACATTTCCTCCGATCGCCAGGGACATGACATTCGGGGGAGGGCCGCCAATCAGGCTTGCCACATATCCGACGAACAAGATCGCGATCAAACTCCACGCGCCGAATTTTCCCACACGATCAATAGGCTGCGTGAAACGGAGATACAACCAGACCCCGACGGCATATAAACCGATTTCAACGACAAGCGCTCCCCAGAGAGAATTCCAGAGGCCAAGCCCGACGTAGGTCGTAGTGCCAAACCCGAGCGGCATATCGGGATGGTGCGTAATGAAATCGAGTATCCAGTGACTCAAGACGCAGAGCGCGACGACAACCGATCCAAACGTCTTCTTCGTGAAAAGATAATATCCTGTCCCGAGAACGAACGACCAGATGAGCGATGCTACCAGGCTGTGTGAAATCGGATAATCGTATAAATCAATCGGAGAAACAAGCGTAATGCCCGGGACAATTCTCGCGTGCTCCCATCCAAGAAGAAGAAACACAGGCCAGAGCATATCGAGGAATTGTACGGCTACGAATGTCATTCCGAGAGAAGTTTTTGGGGCCGCCTTCTTGACAGCAAATGCGATTGCGTGATGACCGATGAACATTCCCGTTCCTCCGTAATGCATTGTAATGATTAAATTTGGATTTACAAAATGCGCTTGATACTTTGCATCATCGTGGACAAGAAACGTTGTATCATGGTGTCGTTGGTTGTGATTTCGCTCTTCAGGGGTGCGTCCACCGCATCGTGCATCTCATCTTCAGACAGCCCCGGTCAGCGATCTGGTTCGGTTATTGCGGATGACGCCTCGATCGTGTGGAAGGACCTGGGGATGGTGTTCACTGCACCACTACATTTCGATGAATGCGCATGGTTGCGCGCGGGTGTCGTCGGGGGAGGGACGCTCTTATTGTTGCCGGTGGATCACTCCGCCAGAACTCTTGCACAGCGCAATCAGTCGGGTCTCAACGACGATCTTGGAGAAGTTGGCCGGGTCTACGGAAGCGGGCTCTTTGCGTTTGGACTTTCAGGAGGTGTGTATCTCGGCGGTCTGGCAGGAGGAAACGAGGATCTTCGTACAACGGGGAGGATGATGTTCGAGTCGGTCGCTTTTACGGGAGTTACCGTGGTGGTGCTGAAAAGTGTTACCGGGCGAAGCCGGCCGTACACCGACGAAGGCAACCTGCGATTCCGGCCATTTCAATATCAGGATGATTATGTTTCGCTTCCGTCGGGCCACTCGGCGCTCTCCTTTGCCCTCTCGACGGTGCTCTCACGGCGAATTCATAATACGTACGTCTCTCTGGCTCTCTATTCAGTCTCGACGCTCTCGGCAATATCACGGGTGTATGAAGATGGGCACTGGCTTTCAGATACGTTTCTTGGAGCGGCGATTGGAACAGCTATCGGACTTTCGGTCACCGGTTTGCATGACGATGAGGGCCGGCATGCGTCGGTGAAAATTGTTCCAGGCGCAAACGGCATTTCCGTGATATATCTCTTTTAGGTAAGATTGAAGCCCGCTAGCTCGTTGCCTTGATAACAGTCTTCCGCACTAAGGCGAGCAGTTCTTCTGGGTCGTACGGTTTCAAAAGGTAATTTTTTGCACCCAGATTTACGCATTCAACCGCTTTCAGTAAGCTGTTTGAAGCTGTGAGGATGATAATGTTCGGGATGGTACCTCGAATATGAAGTTCTTTCATCAGGGCGAGGCCTCCCATACGGGGCAGGTGGAGGTCGAGGAGAATGATATCATATCGCTGCTGCTGGATAAGAGACAGTGCAGGGATGCCATCGCCCGCCGTGTCGACGACAAATCCTTCTGCCTCAAATTGGACAGCCAGGGATGATCGCATGTCCTTATCGTCGTCTACTGCAAGCATCCTCAACTGTTTGTCGGCAGCCATGATGATTATGATGATCTAGTCGCGATTGAGAACTTCATGGAGCGAGACGAGCAATCTATCTGCGGTAAACGGTTTCGTGAGGGTTGCCTGGACCCCGAGATCGGGACCGACGGTTGATTCAGATCCGCCGATCAGCCCGCTCGCGGCTATGATCTTGATGTTCGGGTTGATCTTCCGGAGTGCGCGAATCGTTGAGGCGCCGCTCATGAGCGGCATCATCATGTCGGTCAGCACTACTTTCACCTCGTTTCTGTGCTGGACGTAGAGGGCGACACCTTCGGCGCCATCATTGGCGGTAATCACCCTGTAACCGAACGTCTCAAGAGTCTCTTTTGTGATTTCCCGGATGCCAGCCTCATCATCGATGACGAGGATCGTTTCACCTTGTCCCGCCGGCCGATCTGATTTGGCTGAATCCGTCTGAATCGATTCCTCGGAGCTCGTGATGGGCAAATAAATCTTGAACATCGTCCCCTTGTTATGCTCGCTGTAAACATTTATAAATCCGCCGTGGCTTTTTGCGATCGCAAGGACGGTGGAAAGACCGAGACCCGTTCCTTTTCCGACTTCCTTCGTGGTAAAAAACGGATCGAAAATCTTGTCAATGATGTCCTGGGGAATGCCGGTTCCTGAGTCTGCGACGCTAATAATGATATGAGGCCCGGCGGTCGCTTCGACATGCATCCGGGCGTAATGTTCGTCAAGATGCACGTTCTCTGCTGAGATCGTGATCGAGCCACCTGCGGGCATTGCGTCACGGGCGTTGACGCAGAGATTGAGAAGGACCTGATGAAGCTGAGTGGGATCGCCTTTCATCGTCCAAAGATCTTTCGGAACGTCGGAACGTACATGAATTGATTTTGGGAAAGTTTCCCTGGCGATTTTGACGATTTCCTCAATGATGTGTTTCGGTTGGAGGGAAATGCGCTCTCCTTCGATGCCCCGGGCAAAGGTAAGTACTTGGCGAACCATACCGGCCCCCCTTGTAGCGCTCGTCTCAAGCGCATCAAGGATACGTTTGCTGTCGGAATCCGGAAACTTCTTCCGAAGAATTTCCAATCCCATGAGAATCGGGGCGAGGACGTTATTAAGATCATGAGCGATTCCGCCCGCAAGCGTCCCGATACTCTCCAACCGCTGAGCGCGCAGCATCTGGGCCTCGGTATTCTTTTTATCGGTCACATCCCGCGAAACGATAAGCACCTGCGCAACATTGCCGCGGGGATCCCGGATCACGCTACCCTGCGATTCAACGTAGCGTACCGCCCCATCCCGGGCCTGGAAGCGAAACTCAGCCGCGTGGCCTGTCCCGGTCCGGACAGTGTCAAAAAAAGCCTGCTTGATGCGGTCGCGGTCATCAGGATGAATCTCTTCGAACGAATCAGTCCCACGCAACGATTCCGGATCTCCCAGGATTTCCCGGTATGACGGGCTGTTGTAGATCCTGCGTCCTGTCAAGTCGAGCACCGCGACGAGGTCTGCGATATTCTCTGATATAAGCCGGAACTGTTCTTCGCTGCGGCTGATTTTTTCTTCCGATTGCTTGCGCTCGATCGCCTTGGCCACTTCTGTCGAAACAAATTCCAAAATCTCCTGCTCACGTTTTCCGTACGCAGCGGGATCGTCGTAATGCTGAACTGTCATCACCCCGATGGTTCGATCGCCAATCCTGAGCGGAACGCCGAGCCAGATCGGTGAGGGGACACCGACGAGTTCGACTTCTCCCCGCTTGCGGAGCTCGAGGTCGGTTTCTTCGTTGCACAACAGGGATGTTCCGGTGCGCAGGACATATTCGGTGAGCCCTTTCCCCGGCTTCTGCGGCGGGAGCGGAGTGTCGGCCTCGTCGACACAATAGGGAAAACTCAAGATGTCCGACCGCTCATCGTACAAAGCGATGTAGAAATTCTTTGCCGGCATGATTGTTCCGACGATTTCATGAACCGACTTGAAGAGATCATCCAGGGTTTGGGCGACATTTGTGGCGGAGGCGATATGATAAATCGAAGACTGTAACTTCTCAGCCTGCTTGCGGTGGCTGATATCCCGGGTAACTCCAAGAACACCAATAAGTTCTTTGGTCGATGTGTACAGAGGTACTGCATGCGTCTCAAGCCATCTCCTCGTTCCTTTCAAACCGATGATTTCAAATTCAAGAGTCCGCTGGTTACCGGCGCAGACTTCCTTCATCAAATTATGAAATTTCTCACGGTGTTCGGGCGCAACGTAAGGATAGACTGTTTGGCCGATAACATCGTGAGTGCTCGGTGCTTCCAGCATCGCGGCGCCGGCAGGATTGATCTGAAGGACTTTTCCATCCTGTGAGACGATCTTGACGCACTCGGGTTCTGTGTCAAAGATCGCGCGTGAAAGCTCCTCACTCTCATGAAGGTCCCGTTCCATTTGTTTCTGCTGCCGCCGGGCGTCGGCTTCACGCAATTCACGTTCTACCGCCGGGACAAAGCGCCTCAGGTTGCCCTTAACGAAATAGTCCTGCGCGCCCGCCTTCATGGCCGCAACCGCGGTATCCTCTCCCATCGTACCGGACACGAAAATAAATGGAATATCCAGATTTTTGCTCTGGATGAACCGGAGGGCGTCGGTTCCGCGAAACTGCGGCATCGTGTGGTCGCAGATCACGAGATCCCACTGCTGTGCTTCGAGCGCGATGTTTAGGTTCTCCGCCGTATCGACGCGTCGAAACAGCACGTCATATTTCGCGTTGCGCAGCTCGCGTACGACAAGCTGTGCGTCATCTTCGTTGTCTTCTATGAGAAGGACGTGGAGTATTCGATTCAACTCTGGCTCCTCGGTTTGGGAGCGCGTTCATTGAGCACGAGCCAGTATAATTTTAACTGCTTAACAGCATCGGTGAATTGAACAAAGTCGACGGGCTTCCGGATATAGCTATTTGCACCCAGCTTGTAGCCGTTAATCAGATCACGCTCTTCTTTCGACGATGTCAGGATAACAACCGGGAGCAGGCTCGTACGCTCATCGGAGCGGACGCGGCGAAGTACTTCGAGGCCGTCAATTTTAGGAAGCTTTAAATCAAGAAGGACAAGTTCGGGTACGTCAGAGGTATCCCGGCCGGCAAAGGTTCCGGTTCCAAAGAGGTAATCGAGCGCTTCGATCCCGTCGTGCGCGACAATGATTTCGTTGACGATGCTGTTCTGTTTGAGCGCGCGGATCGTCAGAGCTTCGTCGTCGGGATTATCTTCAATCAGGAGGATCCTTTTGGGTTTCATTTTGGCTCCGCTGCAAGTGTGAAAAAGAATGTGGCGCCTTTTTCAATGAAGCTTTCGGCCCAAATCCTGCCTCCGTGGCGCCGGATGATTCGCTGTACCGTTGCCAGCCCGACCCCTGTTCCTGGAAATTCCGACATACCGTGAAGCCGCTGGAACGCCCCAAAGAGCCTCTCCGCGTATTTCATGTCAAAACCGGCGCCGTCGTCGCGCACGAAGTACACCGGCGTTTCGCTATGGTTCATTACTCCAAATTCTATCTTCGCTGTCGGGTGTTTGCTGGTGTATTTCCAGGAGTTCCCGATGAGGTTGTCCATGGCTACCCGGAGAAGCCGGCAATCCCCCTGCACGACGATATCCCCGGCGATACAGAAATCAACGTTCCGGCAGGGAAATGATTTCTGAAGGTCCTCCGCGATTTCCTCGGTCAATGCACTCAGATTGGTTGACTCGAATGACAGTTCCGCCCGGGTTACGCGCGATAAGTTCAGGAGATCGTCGATGAGCTGCGCCATGCGTTGCGAAGCGGACCGGATTCGTTGGAGGAAGTCTTTTCCCTGATCGTCGATCCTGGCCGCATAATCTTCAGCAAGCGCCAGGCTGAAACCGTCGATACTGCGTAGCGGCGCGCGCAGGTCGTGTGAAACAGAATAACTGAATGCTTCGAGTTCCCTATTCAGGGCTTCGCGTTCAGCATTGATGCGCTCCAGATGGTCGTTTGACTCGCGAAGTCGTTGGTTAACCTCCTGGGCCTCTTTTGTTCGCAGGAATATTTCCGCCTCCATCTTTTCCATTTTCGAGCGTACCTCATCAGAGATACCGCCCGAATCAGCCGCCTTCTGGCGGACAAACTCCGTCACGTCCTCAACACGATGTATGATATACTGAACTTCGCCGTGAGCGTCAAGGACGGGTGAGTTTACCGGACTCCAATACCGCTCTTCAAATTCTCCATCTTTGGAACCGGGTTTCCTCACATCATATTTTTGCAACGCCATCGTATCAGCTACATGGTTTTTCAGGACTCTCTGGAAAGAGGCCTGCAGGTTGTTGACGCCGTTCGCAGAAGGATCGTTTGGATTGTCGGGAAAAACCTCAAAGAGATTTTTTCCCATGATATCAGAGCGTTGAGTCATCGTCGCTTTGAGATATGCGTCGCTCGCTCCAACAATGGTCAAATCAGGCTGCAGCACCAGGTAGAGCCCGGGGGCTGCTTCGAAGAGAGCCTGGAATCGCATGCGAAGCTCCTCGTCATGGCGCATTCTTTCGAGCCTCTTCCGGTCTGTGATATCGCTGAAGAGAATGCCGACTTTATTGGATCCGGGGCCGCCGATTCGGTACGCATGTACGTCGTAGTAGCGGGCAAGAGATTTCGCCTCGTTTTCGAATCGGCGCGGCACACCCGTCGCTGCGACTTCACCAAAGATCTCGAACCAATGCTTCTCATGATCAGGGGCGAACTCCGTCATGAGGTGGCCTTGTGCATTCTTCATCCCGGTCTGTTTTTCAAACGCCTGATTCACTTCCAGAAATCGGTAGTCCACGGGTTTCCCCTCGACATCAAAGATCATTTCAATGATGCAAAAGCCTTCGATGAGCGTGTCAAAAATATTCTTGAACTGCTGTTCCGTTGCACCTATCGTGGTAGGCATTCCGAATAATCTTGACAGTGATTGATAGGCAAATAGTGTGGAATGTTGAAAAATTCTACAGCGGGAGGGACGACGTCTGCGGAGAGGAATTCTGTATAAATATTACTCATTGAAGCATGTCCAAGCGAAAATATCCGATTGTTCGCAATATTTATGGAAATATACTCTGATAAAATCCAAATGTCAACCGCGATTTTAGTTATGTCACATCCGGAGAGATCCTGGCGGGTGATAGTCGGAAAACGTCTATTTATCAAACACTCGCAGCTCCGAAATTAGCTCCTTGATGCGCAAATTTGCTCTTTCCTCCTCAAAATGATAAGTTTAATAATGAATCCGGAAACCCAGCTCATACTTGAACAGAAACTAAAGAACCTCCCCACAGGGCCCGGCGTCTATCAATTCAAGAGCGAAAACGGGGAAGTGCTCTATGTCGGCAAGGCGATCAATCTCCGCAACCGCGTCCGTCAGTACTTCCAGAAGTCATACCGCCCGGATCCCCGCCGGGAGGTTATGGTTTCGAAAATCGTCGATGTTGAACTTATCGTTACCGATTCCGAGGTGGAGGCGCTGATCCTTGAGACGAATCTCATCCAGAAAATCAAACCTCGCTACAACATCGATCTCAAGGACGACAAAAGCTTCCCCTATATCGTCGTGACCAACGAACCATATCCCCGTGTGTTTGCCACGCGCCGTGTCATCAAGGATGGGTCAAGGTATTTTGGGCCGTATACCGAGGTCCGGAACATGCACGACTCCCTGAAGATCGTCAGGGAAATCTACAAGGTCCGGAGCTGCAACTATTTCATCGATCAGGCCGCGATTGAGAAAAAGAAGATCAAGATATGCTTCGATTATCATATCAAGAAATGCGACGGTCCGTGCGAAGGGTTGATTTCGAAAGAAGCGTACAATGCGATGATCGGGGAAGTCATTCAAATTCTCAAAGGGAAAACATCCACGCTCGTGAAGGCCCTTCAGGGAAAAATGAACCAGGCTTCGGAAGAAATGCGGTATGAGGACGCCGGTGAATTGCGCGACAAGATCAGGGCTCTGAGCGTTTACGCCGACCGGCAAAAAATAGTCGACACCGAGCTCATCGACCGTGATCTCTTCGCACTGGCCTCGGACCGCGACGATGCTTGCGGCGTCGTATTCAAAGTGCGGGATGGCAAGATCATCGGCCGCCACCACGTCTATATGGCGGGAGTAGAAGGAAAAGAAGAGAAGGAAATACTGGAACAGTTTCTTGAGCGGTATTATCTGAATTCGCAGGAAATACCCAGGGAAATCTTCCTTCCGATTGAGATCGAGAGTTCGGGGACGATCGCGAAATGGCTGATGGAGCGGAGCGGGGGGCACGTCGCGATCATTGTTCCGAAGATCGGTGAAAAGGCGAAACTCCTTGCGATGTGCAGGAACAATGCGACGCTTCTCCTGGACATGCTGAAGCTCCAGCGGCAAAAAAATAAAGAGATCATCGCTCCTTCAATCCAGGCGCTGCAGAAGGATCTGCGGCTCGAAAAACCTCCAAGACGAATTGAGTGTTTCGACATATCGAATATCCAGGGAACCGACAGCGTTGCGTCGATGGTAGTGTTCATCGACGGCAAAACCAGAAGATCTGAATATCGCAAGTTCAAAATCCGCACTGTTGAAGGAACTGACGATTTCGCAAGCATGAGAGAAGTCATCGAGCGTCGTTACACCCGCGTTCTGGCTGAGCAGGCTGTATTGCCGGACCTTGTCGTGATCGACGGGGGAAAAGGCCAGCTTTCCAGCGCAGTCGAATCGCTGACGAAGCTCAATGTCGAGATCCCGATCATTGGGCTGGCAAAGAGGCTCGAAGAAGTATTCGTACCCCAAGCGAGCGATCCTCAGTCGATTCCCAAATCATCTCCGGGGCTCAAGCTCCTCCAGCGCATCCGGGATGAAGCCCACA
>Ga0310813_10000930_pt1 | contig 17741 bp, 13 predicted proteins | sample YN3metagenome_FD_203086 | JGI IMG/M metagenome (GOLD analysis project Ga0310813, IMG submission 203086) | Soil microbial communities from experimental microcosm in Duke University, North Carolina, United States - YN3 | ecosystem: Engineered > Artificial ecosystem > Soil microcosm > Unclassified...
CTTGTGACGCGACGGCTGCACCGTGCTCACGTACGTGCGCGGCGGCAACCCGCCGATTCGGCCGGTGATGTTCGTCCACGTACGGCCGCCGTTCCGGGTGACGAAGATTTGTCCGTCGTCGCTGCCGGTGTAGATCAGCGACGAGTCGACAGGCGACTCCCCGATCGAAGTGATCGAGCCGTAGTTCGACTGCCCGTCGTGCCGCGACAACGCATCCGATCCGACGACCTTTCCCATCATCTTGAGCGTGTCGCGTTCGATATTGAGGGTGAGGTCGTCGCTGATCTTGCGCCAGCTCGACCCTCGATCGTCGCTACGGAAGAGGAACTGCGCGCCCATGAACCAGGTCTTCGGATTGAAGTGCGACACGGTGAACGGTGTGTCCCAATTCCACCGATAGACCTCGCGACCCGCGGCCGGCGGCACCGGCGGACGTTCCCCCGTCCCCGGCCGCACGCCTTGGCGCTCGAGCGTCTCGATGTTCACCCACGCCGCGTTGCCGTTCTGCGACGACTGGAGGACCATCGCGTTGTTGGCCGGATCGAAGTGCGCATGAAAGCCGTCGCCGCCGCCGATATTCCACGCGTCGCGGTCGGCGATGCCGTTGCGGTTCCGTACCGCGCTCGGCACGCACCAGACGCCGTTATCCTGGAGGCCGCCGCAGATGCGAAACGGCACACTGTTGTCCACGTCCACTTCATAGAACTGGCCGATCGGCATGTTGCGCCGGAAATCCCACGTCTTGCCCCGGTCCCACGAGATCGACACGCCGCCGTCGCCGCCGATGATGAGATGATTGCCATTCTCCGGATCCACCCACAGCGCGTGGTCCTCGCCGTGGACGTTGCTGAACAGCTCCGTGAACGCCTTGCCGCCGTCATCAGAGAAGTAGAAACCGCGATTCGAGCCGAGTGTGTAGACGTGGCGTCGGTCGCGTGGATCGACGCGGATCTGTGAGTAGTAGTTGGGCCGCGTGTTCAATGACGACGTTTTCTCCCACGTCGCGCCGCCGTCCGATGTGCGATAGATGCCGCCCTCGGGATTCTTCGCCTCGATCGTCGCGTAGACGACCTTGGGATCGGCGGCGTAGATGGCCAGTCCGATGCGGCCCTTGTCGCTCTGTGGAAGACCGGCGCTCAGCTTTGTCCATGTTGCGCCGCCGTCGGCCGTCTTGTAGATCGCCGAGCCGGGACCGCCGCCGTTGAAGCCCCAGGCAGTTCGCTGTCGCTGGTAGGTCGCGGCGTACAGCGTCTGGGGATTGCTCGGGTCGAGCACGAGGTCGGTCGCGCCGGTGTTCTCGTCGACGTACAGGACCTTGTTCCAGCTCTTTCCGCCGTCGTTGGTCTTGAACACGCCGCGGTCGGCGTTCGGTCCCCAGAGGTGGCCCTGCGCGGCGACGTAGACAACGTCGGCATTCGCCGGATCGACGACGATGCGGGCGATGACGCGCGTGTCACGGAGTCCCATGTTCGTCCACGTCTTGCCGCCGTCGGTGCTCTTATAGACACCGTCGCCCCAGCTCGAGCTCTGTCGCGTGTTTGCCTCGCCGGTGCCGATCCACACCGTGGTCGGCGCCGATGGCGCCACAGCCACGGCGCCGATCGACATCATCGCGTCCACGCCGTCGAACACCGGAGCGAACGACACCCCATTGTTGCCGCTCTTCCAGAGGCCCCCGCTCGCCGTCGCGATGTAGATCGCATCGGGCTCGCCGCGGATCCGCGCGACGGCGATGTCGTCGATGCGGCCGCTGGTATTCACCGGCCCGATCGACCGCCACTTCACGAACGAGAACGGCGATGCCTGGGCACCAGCCGTACCGGCCGCCAGAAAGGCCCAGAGTACGCGAACGCGAAAGAGGGAACGGAACACGAGCGGCTCCAGTGACGGTTGGTGGCGAGAAGTTACTGCGCAACCGGCGCGTTCTCCACGCGGGACAGAGCGCTCGATCAAATGCGGGGCGGAATGTACCTTCCCGGCATCGTGCTCTCCGATCTCCGTGTCGAGCGCCCAGCCTCTATCCCCGACTTCTATGCGGAAGTCAGGGACTATCTGCTCGAGCACGAAGCCGAGCACGGGCTGATGCTGTCGGTGGCCTCGGCGACGCTGATCGCACCCGCTGAGTCCTGGTGGTCGCTCGCCCGAGCGCACGACGGACGGGTAGTCGCCGCCGCGCTCCGGACGATGCCGAAGTTGATGCTGTCGCGCGAAGCATGCCCCGGTGCGATGGCGGCGCTTGCCGACGACGCGCGTCAGGCCAACTTCAATTCGATCATCGGCCCCTGGCCATCACTCGAGTCGTTCGCCGCGGCGTTTGGCGGCACTTGGCGACCGACGCATCGACATGTGCTCTACGAGTGCCGCGCCGTTCACGCGTCGCTGGCGCCGCCGGGCGAGCGAGTCGTCGTGGCACCGCCCGACCGTTCGTTGATCGCTGACTGGATTCAAGCATTCAGCGCCGAGGCGATCGGTGACGGTGCGACGCGCGACGCTGCGGAAATGCTCGTGGATCGACACCTGCGCGACCGGTCGATGTGGGTATGGCGCGTGGATGACGAACCTGTGGCCTGCGCCGCCGCGGTTGGACGCACCCCGCATGGGATTCGGCTCAACGCCGTTTACACGCCGCCGGAACGTCGGCGTCGCGGTTACGCGTCGGCCCTTGTCGGCTCCATCACGCGCGAGTTGTTGGAAACGGGACGCGACTTCGTTTTCCTGTACGCGGACGCCAGAAACCCGACGGCCAATGCGATCTATCGGCGCATCGGCTATCGTCAGATCGGTGAAGCCGGAGAATTGGTCTTGGAGTCCCGATGAGCTCTAAGCGCAATGACGATGGGATGACCCGGCGAGAGGCGATCGCCGCGGCCGCGGCGATCGGAGCGGCGCTCGCGCTGCCGGTGTCGGCCCAACAAAGCCTCCGCGGCGCTGCCGAGTGGCGCGAGCGTCGCGAGCTCTTTCCGGAGGGCGTGGCGTCGGGCGATCCGCGGCACGACAGCGTTATCCTCTGGACTCGGCGCCCACCGATGGACGGGGTCGCGGTCGACCGGCTTCGCGTCGAGATTGCGGCCGACAAGGACTTTCACAACGTCATATCAGCGAACGACGCCGCGATCAGCGCCGCGAGCGATTGGACCTGCCGCGTGCTCGCCGCCGGCCTCGCGCCAAATCGCGTGTACTGGTACCGCTTCACGGACAGTCACGGGAACGGGAGCCGGATCGGCCGCACGATCACGGCGCCGGCGCCGACAGACGATCGCCCCGTTCGCTTTGCCTTCGTGAGCTGTCAGAACGTGCAGCAGGGAGCGTGCAACGCGTATCGCCGGATGATCTGGGAAGACGAGCGCGCCAAGCCCGGCGAGCAACTCGGTTTCGTCCTCCACCTCGGCGATTTCGTGTACGAGCTGGTGTGGTATCCGGAGGAGCGGCCGCAAGGCTATTACGCGCGGCGCATTCGCGACCTCGTTCGCTACGCGCCGGGCGAAAAGCACGCGGACTTTCACGTTCCGACGACGGTCGACGACTATCGTGCGCTATACCGCGCGTATCTCGCCGATCCGGACCTCCAGGACGCCCGGGCGCGTTTCCCGTTCGTCTGCATGCCGGACAATCATGAATTCTCCTGGAAGGGATGGCAGAGCCAGGAGAGTTTCGGTGCGGTCGTGCCGGCGCAAACGCGGAAAGTCGCCGCGAACCAGGCGTGGTTCGAGTACCAGCCGGCGCGGGTCGCGCGTCCGGCCCCGACGAAAGACGACCACTTCGTCGTGCCGCGCGTCGCCGACGCTCCGATCGCTCGCTTCGACGATCACGGATTGGGTGACGAGGCAGGCAATCTCGCGGCGATCGGAAGCTTGACCTACTATCGATCGTTGCGATGGGGGAAGAACGTCGATCTGATCCTCACCGACAATCGAAGCTACCGCGCGCAGCCGCTCACCGATCGGCCCGAGGCGGTCGCGCTTCGCCCAAAGGATTTTCCGGCGGTGGTTTCGGAGGACGTCATCGAAACGCTCGACGCCGGACGCGCCGCGCGCGGTGGAAATCCTCCGACGACCATCCCCTTCGATGGCGCCGACGTTCCAAACCCGCGCGCGTCGTCGTCACCGCAGTCGATGCTTGGCGCGCGGCAGAAACAGTGGTTCCTCGATCGCCTGCGATCGGCAACGGCGACGTGGAAGCTCTGGGGCAACTCGGTCGGGATGCTGGACTGGCGAACGGACTTTCAGAACCTACCGCCCGAGATCGGCCGTCGGTGGCCGACGACGGGCTACGCGCTGTTCGGCGACGACGATTGGTCCGCCTACCGCCACGAGCGCGGCGAGATCTTCGACTTCGTGCGAGCGAATCGGATCGCGGGCCTTGCGACCATCTGCGGTGATCGTCACGCATTTCTCGCCGGGGTGCTGTCGCCGACGCTTCCACCGCGCGACTTCAAGCCGATCGGGGTCGAGTTTGTCACCGGTTCGATCTCGGCGCCGGGTTTGTTCGAGGCGATGGAGTATGGTGTGCCGCGCGATCACCCGCTCCGCGCGGTCTACGTCAATGACGTTGCTGGCTCGTCACCGCGTCCGGCAATCAATCTCTCGATCATGCACGGCGTGCGATCGAGTCTCGAGCTGGCACGCACCGGCGACTTGAAGCAAGCACTGACGAAGAGCAATCCCGAGTTGGCGCCGCATCTGTCATTCGTCGACGTCGGCGGTCACGGATACTCCGTCGTGCGGGCCACTCTCGCGGCGTTGGAAGTCGAATTCGTCTGTATCCCGCGGCCGATCGAGCGCTCAGCCACCGATGACGGCGGGCCGATCGCCTATCGCGTGACGCACCGTGTGGCGCGCTGGCGTCCTGGTGACACGCCGACGGTATCGCGGACCTCCGCGACCGGAGAGCTACCGCTAGTGCCGTAACGCCGCCTGAGCGCGGCCCCGGCGGCGTCCAGATCGAGGAGCGCCAGCGCTAGGACGCGGCGCGGGTTTCCGCGGTCTCCTCGAGCGTTTCGTCGTGCCGCACCAGCTCCAGGAGGCGCGCCGCGCGGCCAATCCGGTACGGTACCGCCGTTACCACGACATTCGGCCGGAACAAGAACGCGGTTCGAATGAAGAGCGAGGTCTTGTTGTGCAGCAGATGTCCTAGCCAGCTGCGGGGCACGATCTCGGGGACGACGATCGTGACGAGATCCGCCTCCCCGCGCGCCGCGAGTCCATCGACATAGTCGACGAGCGGTCGCAAGATCGAGCGGAATGGCGACTGCAGTGTGACCAGATCGACGCCAATGTCCCACGACGTCCAGCGGTCGCGCAACGCCGCGCTCTTCTCCGGTTCGACCTCGACGTACACCGCGCGGACGTCCTCGGAGATGGTCGTCGCGTAAACGAGCGCGCCCGCCGTCGGCTTGGTGATGCCGTTCACCGGCACCACGACCGTGTGGTGGAGGAACATCAGCGGCGACTGACCAGTGAACGCGACCTCGCGCTCGAAGTGCTCGTAGTGGCGGTGAATTCGCCGCAGCACGACGATGATTGTCGGGATGATCAAGACGACGATCCATGCGCCCGACGTGAACTTGGTCGCCACTTGCACGATCGCGACGGCTGCGGTCGCGACGGCTCCGACACCATTGAGCCACGCGCGCCGCTGCCATCCGGGCTCGCGCGTCTTTCGCCAATGCACGACCATCCCCGCCTGCGACAGCGTGAAGCAGACGAACACGCCGATCGCGTAGAGTGGAATGAGCGCGCTCGTGTCGCCCTTGAACAGCCAGACGAGCGCGATCGCGACGAGCGCGAGAACGATAATCCCGTTCGAGAAGGCGAGTCGGTCGCCGCGCGCCGAGAACTGGCGCGGCATATACCGATCGCCGGCAAGGATGCTCGACAGGCGAGGGAAGTCGGCGAACGCGGTGTTCGCCGCCAAGACAAGCAACGCGAACGTCGAGTACTGCAGCAGGTAGTACAGCGCGCCACCGCCGAAGATGTGGCGACCAAGCTGCGACGTGACCGTCTCGGCGTCGGTCGGCATCACGCCGTAGTGGCGGGCGAGATAGCTCGTCGCCAGAAAGAACACGGCGAGGATCGTCGCCATCCAGCCGAGCGTGATCGCGGCGTTGCGGGAACTCGGCGCCTTGAACGCGCCGACGCCGTTCGAGATCGCCTCCGTGCCGGTCATCGCCACGCACCCTTCGGCGAAGCCGCGCAGAATGAGGAACGTGAGGGCGAACCCCGTCGGGATCGTCAGCCCATGCTGCGCCGCCGAAACGACGTCAACGCGCGCCGGCGACGACGCCACGGCCGCCTCGAGCCCAAACAGCCCTCGTGCGATCCCCGTGCCGATCAACGCGAGCATCATCGCGATGAATACATAGGTCGGGACGCTGAACGCGATTCCTGAGTCGCGAACGCCGCGCAGATTGACCGCCATCAGCACGACAATCACGACGACACACAGGATCACCGTGTGCGGCTTGAGAACCGGATAAGCCGACGCGATTTGCGCGACGCCGCCCGACACCGACACCGACACCGTGAGGATGTAGTCGGTGAGGAGCGACGCCGCGGCGATCAGCCCCGGCATCTGGCCAAGGTTGTCTTTCGCCACCGTGTAGGAACCGCCACCCTGCGGATACGCGAACACGGTCTGCCGGTACGAGATCGCGACGAGCACGAGCAGCATCGCGATCACCGCGGAGATCGGCACGACGTAGGTCAATGCCGCGCTGCCGAGTACGGCGAGGACGAGCAGGATCTGGTCGGTGGCGTAGGCGACGGACGAGATCGCGTCCGAGGAGAGCACCGCGAGCGCCGTCTTCTTGTTCAGCTTTTCGTGCTCGAGCCGATCCGACGCCAATGGGCGTCCGAACAGGACCCGTTTGAATCGCTTGTACGGCGTGGGCATATGCCGGTTGACCCCCCGTTCGAAATAGAGCGAACGAGCCGTAAAGATTCCGTGAAGATTTCGATGTTTAGGCGGCGATCCGAAGGACGATGTAACCCGAGGCGAGACGAGTTCCGCGCCGCACGAGGGGACCGATGGCCATGTTTGCCGTGCCTTCGACTACGACGCCGTCCGCGGGCACAACATCGCCCGCCGTGCACAGGATGAGATCTCCAACCCTGAGCCGCGTCGCGAGCACGAGCTCGAACGCGAGCTTGTCGATCGGACCTTCGTAGTCCGCCTCGGACGCATCGAGACGGCGAACGTGAGTGGACATCGGCATTGGCAACGTGACGTCACCGACGACATGCCGGCTGACGTCCACGTACAGTGTAGAGTCGAGCGCATAGACGTCGCGTAAAGACCTGCCGGCCCGCCGTGAAGTTTTCATAAACGCGAGCTGCCGGCGGTTGAGCGCGACGACCTTCGCGCGAGAGGTTACGTCATGCGAATTCGTATAACTTGCGCGCTCGTCGCGATGGCCCCTGTCTTTGCGTCGGCCGCCGCGCAGACACGCCCGCCCAGGCCCGCTCCATTCTCGTTCGCCGACTTTACGTGGCTCAACGGCTCGCCGCGCACCACCGATACGCCGCTCGACTCGAAGTTCTTCACCGGTGAGTTCAGGGCCGACGTCAACTACGTCCTGAGCTTCAACCATCCCACTGACCACACGCTGGTCGGCTCGTCCGAGCTCGGACGCGTTGGCGAGATGCAGGTCCAACAACTCGGCATCGGCGGCGACTTTCACGTCGGCCAGGTGCAGGGGCGGTTCATGACGCAGTTCGGTCTGTACTCGACGATGACGCCGCGCAACGACGCGAGCCCGGGCCGCGGCCAATGGAAACTCGACGACGCCTATCGGTATCTCTCCGAGGCCTACGCCGGCCGCCACTGGGACGCGATGAACGGCATCAACCTGCAGGCCGGCATCTTCATGTCGTACGTCGGGCTGTTCGGCTATTACAACTTCGACAATTGGGCATACCAGCCGTCGTACGTCTCGTCGAATACGCCGTGGTTCTTCAACGGCGTTCGCGTCCAGATCTATCCGAACGAGAAGCTCAAGATCGAGCCATGGTTGATCAACGGCTTTCAAGCCTACGGCATGTTCAACCAGGCGCCCGGTGTTGGCTTTCAGGTTCAGTACCGCCCCACCGGGTCACTCTCGCTCACCTCCAATGGCTACTATGGGCGAGACGCGCTCAACGACCCCGACCGGCGACGGGTGCACAGCGACAACAGCATCGAGGTGAAATACTACGACGCTCCGCGCCGTTCCTACGACAAGGGAGCGTTCTCGATCACCGCGGACATCGGGTGTGAGAGCGGCGGCGGCGTGAGTTGCACGGGCGGTTCGTCGAAGGACCCCGCGCAAACCTTCCTCGGATTCATGGTCTACAACCGCTCGTGGTTCGCCAAAGACCTTTTCGCGGTCACGTTGGGCGGTGGGGCAATGTCCAATCCCGGCCGGTATCTCGTTCTGCTGCCGCCGATCAACGGCGCCACCGCGTTCAGCGGAACGCCGTACTTCACGACGAACCCGGGCGACTCGTACCGGGCCTGGGACGCCTCGTTCACGTTCGATTACATGCCCGACCAATTCACCACCTTCCGCGCCGAGCTGAATCGGCGTGCCGCCAACGTGCCGTACTTCGCGGGTCCGGGTGGCGTCACGCCGCAAGGTGGCAACACAGGCAGCCCTGGAAGTCTCGTTCCTGGATTCGCCCCGGATCTTCGCAAGTCGGAGACGCGCATGACGCTCGCCATGCTCGTCAAACTCTGACGCGCGCTATTCGCCCGCGCGGTCGTCGATCGCTGACCCGTCGTCGACGGGCAGGTCGATGGCTGGAACGGTGAGCGTGAAGACGGTGCCGCCGCCGTCGCGCGCCGCGAAGGTCAGTCGACCGCCCTGTGCTTCGGCGATCCCTTTGGCGATCGACAGGCCGAGTCCCGCCCCCGCGATGTCTGAGTCGCCGACGCGGCGACGGTAAAAAGGCTCGAAGATGCGGACGCGGTCCTCGCTCGCGATGCCCGGTCCGCGATCGGCGACCCAAAACCGCAGCTCGTCCCCGACGCGCCGGGCGCCGACGTCGATTGGCGCGGTGGGCGGCGAATACTTGGCCGCGTTGTCGATCAGATTCACCAGCACGCGCAGCGATTGCACGAAGTCGAAGTTGCCGAAGAGCATCGAATCGGACGGCTCGACGTGGAACGAGAGCTCTCGCCCGAATCCCTGCGCCTGCTGCGCCGCGGCGCCGAGCAGGTCCTCGGCCTCGTTGGGTTGCACGTCGAGCGCGGCGGTGCCCATCGTCACGCGTGACAGGTCGAGGAGCTTTCCGACGAAGGCGTTGAGCCGGTCCGCTTCCTCTTCGATGACCTCGGCGCGTTCGTCGCCGGCGCCGGCGATCTCGTGCGCGAGACCTTTGATTGTCGTGAGCGGGGTGCGTAGGTCGTGCGACACCATCGCCAGCGTCTCGTCTTTCATCCGATTCGATTGCTCGAGCGATTGCGCGCGCTCGGCGGTGACCGACAGACGCGCGCGTTCCGCGCCGAGGGCGCGCGCACGGTAGAGTAGCTGCGCGGAGATGATGCTGGTAATGAGATACGCCACGAGCACCAGCCAATCGAGCGGATTGGCCAGAGCGAACGTCCCGTACGGCGGCAGGAAGAAGAAGTTGAATGCCAGGAAAGAGAGAATGGCGAGCGTCACTCCGACGGCTCGCCCGGCCTGCGCGCTGGCGAGCTGCACGACCACGAGATACGCCAACGTGACGTGCACCCGATCGAGACGCGCTCGAACAGAGACCATGATCGCCGTCACGGCGATGAACACCGCTAGCCAAAGCGTCGCACGCATTGCCTTCGACGACGTCGGCGCTGTCATGGCTCGGCCTGAAACCGGTACCCGACGCCAGGCTCGGTGACGATGAGCCTCGGCCGCACGGGATCGCGCTCGATCTTGCGCCGAATGCTGCGAACGTGAACGCGCAAGTACTGCTGCGCGTCGCCATACGCGTTGCCCCAAACGGCGGAGAAGAGCTGCCGATGCGTCATCGTGCGTCCGGCGTTTTGCATCAACGTCCGAAGGAGCTGCCACTCCGTCTTCGTGAGATGAACGGCGACGCCGTCGCGTTTGACGGACGGCGTGGCCAGATCGATCACCGCGCCGTCTGCTTCGACGACAGGCGTCTGGCTCACGGCTGGCGCCAGCCTCGCGCGACGGAGCTGCGCCCGCACGCGGGCCTGCAGCTCGATCGTGCTGAACGGCTTGGCGATGTAATCATCGGCACCCGCGTCGAGGAGCGCCGCTTTTTCCTGGACCGAGCCGCGCGCCGAAAGCACGATGATCGGAACGGCCGACCATGACCGAATCGCCCGGCACACCTCGGCACCTTCCATGTCGGGAAGGCCGAGGTCGAGAATGATCAGCGCGGGACGCTCCGCCGCCGCGACGTCAATCCCGGCGCGGCCGGCGCTCGCTTCGATGACGCGCGCAATGCCCGCTTCCATCGCGTTGCGGACAACGCGACGGATCTGCGGTTCGTCGTCGATGACCAGGACGACGTCGTCGGTGGGAGGATTCACGGAGCGTTGAAGCCGGCGCCATCGGGCCGATCACTGATATTGAATGTACAGCGGTCGGGGACGAAGCCAGAGCAACTCGAGCGGCGTGAGCAGCTTGTCGCCGCGCTTTGTGTCGTTGTGGAAGAACAGCTTGAACCCGGTGTACTCCACCGGATCGAGGTCGATGTAGTCGCGATACGACTCGAACTTCATCCACGGCGGACCCCACCCGTCCATATCCATCACGATCTGTACGCGCGGGTCGAGCGCGATCTGCGGCGCGTGCGATACCATCTCGGTTCGGAAGCGGTGCACGACGAGCACTTTCGGAGGAAGATTCTTCTCGGTCACGAGCTGCTGAAGCTGTTCCGATACCCAGTTGATGTCCTTCGCGTCGAACTGCCCGATCTTCTTGCCCGGCACAACGCCTTCCTTCGAGTAGTGCATGGCGAACTCGGGGTCCATCCCGAGATGGACGTCGGGGCGCGAGAGAAAGGGCATGAGACGGGGTAGCTCTTTCTGCATCGTGCTGTGCCCGACCTGGATGTCGAGAAAGAGCAGAGCATTTCGCCGCCTCGCCCAGCCGTACACTTTCTCGATGAGCGCGGTGTCCATTCGCAATCGATACATGCCGTCCTTTCCCGGCGCTCCCTGCGCGGTGACAGCTATCAGTTGAAGCGCCGGCTGCACCGGTGTCGACGGGTCGGCCTGCTCCCACTGTCGAACCACCTCGTCGAGCTTCGCAAGCATGGTGTCGACCGGGTATTCGCCGAGCACGCCCATTCGCTTCGAGAGCGGATTCCCATAGAAGGCGACAATTCGGCGGCCGGGGAGCACCGACCCCGGGAGTGCGGCCGGGATCGTCGGCCATTTGGCGAGCATTTGTCGCCCGAACGCGACGGTCGAAACGAAGGATGCGGAATCGTGCTTCTTCCGGCCGGCCGCGAGAGCCGGAGGCGCCGTGTCCGGCTCTGCAGGTCTGGCGGCGACGGGAGGCGCGCTGGTTGGCACCTCGGCCCGCGCGCCACCCGAGTCCACAATGGCACGACCAGCCGCCGAATCGGTGCTGATCGTTCCCTTCGGAGTGACGGACGGTGTGGCCTCGTGCCCGACGCCACAGGCGGTCGAGCACAAAGCAAGTGACAGCGCGGCGATTCGGATGGGGGAGCGTTTCATCGGGGCGTCATGTTGCAACGTTCACACCGCTTGGCGCCGTGATTCACGCTACGAGAGTAAGCGCGCGACTGCGTCGGGGTGAATCGGCCAACCAAACAGCCCGGCCATTCCCATGAGGACGCCGAGTGCCGTGGGGACCATCGCGATCCAGTACAGCCATCGCTTGTGGGTGAGCGACGTGAGCGCGAGGAGGGAGATGGCGAGCGCGATGAGCGTGTCCGACAGATCGAACTGGTCGTCGCGGTAGTTGAGCGAGTCGTAGGACTTCTGGTCGGTCTCGGCCGCGACGCGCAACGAGTCCTTCTTCGTCGCCTGGTCTTTGACCAGGGCCTGGTATCGGCCGATCGCCGAGTCGATCGACGACCGCTGTCCCGCGGGGGCAGTGGCGCGCGTGATGGCGAGCTGCGCCAGCGTGGCCTGCGCGACCTCCTGCCGGATGTTGCGAGCCTGGTAGAAACTCCAATCGTCGATGCGCGATGCCTGCGCCTGTTGCATCGCCTGGACGATGTTGTCGTCCTTCACCTTGCAGATGCCCATGAAGGTGGCGAGCAGCGCCACCGTGAGGGCGACCCAGGTATTGAGACGCGCATGCTCGCGATTCGCGGGCTCTGGTGCATCCGCCGCCTCGACGGGATCGATTTCCATGTGGCGAACTTATCCGCGCAGGTCATCGACTCCAAGCCATTGCGGCCTTTCTTTGCGGGCGCGCGACACGGCGCGGGGGTCGCGACCGTCGCCGAACGCAAAACCTCTCTCCGCGCCGGCACACTGCTCTTGATCGAGCGCGGCACGACGCACGAGATCCGCAACACGGGACGCTCCCAACCAAAGACACTCAACCTCTATGTTCCCCCGGCGTACACGCTCAACGGAGACGAATTACCGCGCGGAAAGAAATGAGGCATTAGCATTTCTTAATTGCCTCACAAAGAACCCGCAAAGAGCACGCGTCGCATTTTAACGCCCCCGGAACCGGAACGTCCGCCTCGATGCGGCGCGGACGCCGCATCGCCCGCGAAACGCGGGCGGCATAGGCAAACGTTCAGCGTTAGGAGTCGATGATGTTGCGGAGCACACGTGGGATCCGGCGCTTGATCGCCGGTCGGGTCGTGGGGTTGGGAATGTCGGCGGTGGTCGCGGCGTGCGGCAAAGACAGCACAGCGCCGCTCACGCCGTCGCTCGTCACCGTCACGAGCGGTGCGAATCAATCGGGGACGGTCAACGCCGAGCTGACCCAACCGATCGCCGTGCTGGTCACCGATGCGAGCGGGCATCCCGTGTCGGGTGTCACAGTGACGTTCACGCCGAATGCGGGCGCCGGCACCGCCTCGGCGGCGCAGGCCACGACCGACAACGGCGGGCTCGCTCAAGTGAATTGGAAACTCGGAACGGTGGCCGGACTGGACTCGATGACGGTCAGCATCGGATCGGAGTCGGCGATCGTCACCGCAATCGGCACGGCGGATGTCGCCGCGCAGATCGCAATCGTTTCCGGCAACAGCCAGGCGGCGCCGGCAGACAGCACACTCGCCGCGCCGCTCACGGTCAAGGTGACCGATCAATACGGCAACCCGGTCAGCGGCGTGACGGTCAACTGGTCGTCTGACGATGGTGGCATCTTGGCGAACAACACCACGGTGACCGACGCCAATGGCCTCGCGCAGGACACGCTCACACTCGGTGAGCGCGGCACCGACGACGTTTCGGTGGCGGTGATCGTTGGAACGTTGCCACTGACGGCGATCTTCACCGAACAGGCGATGTAAGTCAGGGACCTGAGCAGCTTGGACGCTTGGTACAGGTGTACGGTTTAGCGATGGAAGAGCCGCGGACTAACGCGGACACGGGCCGGCCAACGCGGTATCGGGCTGGCTCCGTTGTTCACGGGAAGGGGTCGCTGCAAGGAAGGAATCATCTTTACTGGACTGCCTCGGGACGCCACGCGGAGAAGCGTCCAGAGGTCGTCCAAAAAGAACTCGGCTTTTCGCCCCGCGAGGGGTCGAGCACGGCGGTGAGTGGCTTCCCGACACCGCGTTAGCCCGCCCGTGTCCGCGTTAGCCCGCGGCCGTTCAATCACAAAGCCGTGCACCGAGTGCCAAGCGTCCAAAAAGGCCGCCAAGAAAAACAAACAGGACACGGGATCCAAGCCCCGTGTCCTGTTTGAGCATTCTGTAAGACTTACTTCGCCGCTAGATCGCTGATCGACTGCGAAAGCCAGCGAACTCGCGCGACATCCGACGAACCGGACTCGTACCCGCGAACCTGCGTCGCCAACTTCAGTAGAGCGTCACGACGTGCCCCACCGGAAGCGCTTTCCGCCGAGCGCAATCCGTCGCGCACCGCGGAGACCTGAGCCGCCGAAAGTCCCTTCCACCGCTCGAGCTGATCGGTGTATGCCCGCGACAGCGCGAACGTCGCCGGCCAGACGATCTTCGGCTGGTCCTGCACGTTGAGGAAATTCCAATTGACCGACTTCGCCGCGTCGATCTCGTTTTGCGAGATCGCGCCGCTCGGGAGCAGCTCGAAGACGTCGAGACCGCGCTGCATCTCCGAACCGACGATGTGGCCGTTGTACCAGTACGCCGACCAGTAACCGCCGCCCATCGCCCGCGTCGAATCGTTCGGGCCACGGTCGAAGAACCCGATCTCGTGCGGATGCGCAGGGTCGGTCCACTCGAAGACGGACAAGCCGCCCTGATACCACGCCTGCACCATGATCGTGCGGCCCGGAATGGGGATCAGCGAGCCGTTGTGCGCCACGCAGTTCTCGAGCTGCGTCTGCGCCGCCGGCATCTTGTAGTAGCTCTGGAACACCATCTTGTTGTCGACGATGCGGAAGATCGCGTCGGCGCCCCATTCCTTCGGGTCCTTCGCGCGGCAGTATGGCGCGCCGCCGCCGCCCCATTCGTCGGAGAAGAGCACCATCGACCCGTCATTGCTGAACGTCGCCGAGTGCCAGAACGAGAAGTTCGAGTCGGCGACCGCGCCGATGCGCTTCGGGTTCGCGACGTCGCGAATGTCGAGCAAGAGACCCATGCCCGCGCACGCACCGCCCGCCACGCCGGCGTCCGGATAGACCGTGATGTCGTGGCACTGCGTCAGCGTGCCGCGCGGCAAGGGAAGGGGCGGCCGAACCTGCTTGTACATCGCCGCGAGCGAATCCGCCGACTTGTTGAACCGCGCCGTATCCGCCTTGCTCGAACCTTCGGCCAACGCCGGAAGCGCCGCGTACGCCTGCTGGAAGTTGAAGCGCGCCGAGTCGGCCGCCGTGGCATTCTCGGGCAGCCCGCCGCGTCCACCGCGACCACCGGCGCGACCGCCGCCACGACCCCCCCGGCCGCCCGCGTCGGCATCGGCCGGCGATGCGCCGTGGCCGAGCGTGTTGCGCAGCGAGCCGAGCTTGCTGTTGTCGGCAAAGATCGCCGCGCCGCTCACCACATCCGCCTTCTCCGGATGATCGAGCGGAATCTTGATCACTTCGATGCGGAAGAGCGCCGTGTTGGTCGCGCCCGGATCCGCGTTGCAGCGCGCCAGCTCTTCGGCCGGACGCACGCCCGACGTACCCGAGATGTAGACGTAGACGTTCTTGGAATCCTTCGGATCGTGCACGACGGTGTGCGTGTGCGAGCCACGGCAGGTCTGCACGTTCGTCAGGTACTTCGGATTGTCGATGTCGGTGATGTCGAAGATGCGGAGACCGCGGATGCGCTCCTTGCTCACCGTCTCGCGCGGCGCCTGCGTGCCGCAGTCGAGACGCGCCGTCGGCGCTTCGGCCGACACGAAGAGCAGGTTCTGATAGACCGACACGTCGCTCTGCGACGCCGGACAGATCTTCGACGTGCGAAGCCGCGGCGACGCCGGATTCGAGATGTCCCAAATCTGGAAGCCGTTGTAGTTCCCCTGGATCACGCTCTGTTGGTGGAACGCGAGGTCGGAGTTCGTGATCCCGGCGAAGCCCTGCGGCGACGGCACGTGCGAGACCATGCGCAGGTTCCAGATCGCCGAGCCGGCATCCTGCAGGCCGGCCTTGAGGCCGACGCGTGGATCCGGATCCGGCGCCTTGATCAGCGGCGCCGACACGTCCGCGGTTGACATCGCGGCGCCCGCGGGCATCACGGACGGGGAGCTCGAGCCGCCGGCACAAGCCGCGACGGCCAACGCCGCGCCAAGAATGAACGACTGTCTAACGGTGGATGAGGGCATATGGGTCAGGGGAAAGGGGGAACCATGTTAGCATTACCGAGTCGCCGAGTCGCCGAGTCGCCGAGTCGCCGAGTCGCCGAGTCGCCGAGTCGCCGAGTCAACGGTCGAGTGCTTCGAGCATCTGCATCATGCGGTCGATCTCCGTGCTCTGATCGACCTGCACGTCGTTAGCGAACTTGAATACGATCTCGTCCTGGCCCGCGCCGGGCGTGCCGAACAACTTCTCGACCATCTGGATCGCGCCGCGGTGGTGCTGAACCATGAACGTCAAAAAGAGACGGTCGAATTCCGTGCCCCGGGCCGCGTCGAGCTGCTTCATTTGCTCGTCGGTGAGCATGCCGGGCATCGCCATGAAGTGCGTCGCCCCGCCCATGTCCATCCTCATCCCACGCGGGTCGGCGTCGGGCACCGGCTGCCGACGCTCGCCCAGCCACTGCTGCATCAGCCCGATCTCGGCGGTCTGCGCGGTGGCGATACGTCCGCAGAAGATCTGGACGCCCTTGCTGGCGTTGTGCGATTCAGCCCACTTGGCCATCTGTACGGCCTGCGCGTGATGGCTGATCATGCCCGACATGAACTCGATGTCGGCCGCGGTATACGGACGACGGACGCTGTCCTTCCGCGCCTGCTCTATTCCGGCTTGGGTCACTTGGGCCGACGCCCTGCTCCCAGCGACGGCGAGCCCGGCGGTAAGGACGGAAAGCGCTATGAGACGGACTTTTGTGGGGATCATTGGTGGCCTCTGGGACTCGAAACTATGCCCGGGACAGGACGGACGATAGCGGCCCCGCCTACTCGTACGCGAGCGCACGAGCCACCGTTGTCCGCCTCGCTCCGCGGTCTCGGTGCTTGACGACGGGGTCGGCGCCGCCCAGGCTTCCCGGTGGTCCGCGGCATGCCTTCTCTCTCAACCGGATCCAACTGGAGCCCTTATGAGTAAGTCCGTGATTCGCGCGACGCTCGCCCTGCTGGCAGCCGGAACACTCGGTGCCTGCGCGTCGATCCCGCAACGCGCCTGGGCGAACGGCCAAGCGATGAGCTCGAGCCGCGCGTACTGGGAAGTCATGTCCGGCAATAACAGCTTCCGCGCCCACCGCGAACTGCAATCGAGCCTCGATCCGCGGCGGCTCAACTACCAGGAAGTCGCCTTCCCGGCGTTCCCCAAGTCAGGGAATTGGTGGTAGTTCGAACTTGCGCAACAGCGCCTGCAAACCATCGACGCCTCCGGTTGATTTCTCAGAGCCCGGCGCGAAGAAACCGTAGCTGCGGGTTTTGAAACACAGAGAGCACGGAGAGCACAGAGAAAGCACCAAAGGAGAGTTCGCCCGACACGAGCCTAGCTGATTGCTAAAAAAACCTCAGGACGCTTCCTCATTCTGAGGCGTCCTGAGGTTTTTCAACAATCACTTAGGCCCGTGAACAACGAAGCTTCTTTGAGTGCTTTCTCTGTGTTCTCTGTGCTCTCCGTGTTTCACAAACCGTCGGTCAGCGTCCGCGTTCTCAGTACCCTACGTGTTTCACAAACCGCCGTTCAACGTCCGCCTCGCCAATCTAAAGAAGAGTCATTATCCTGAAGTCTCAGACGTATGGCGTCGAGGCCGCCTTATGAAGTCCAAGATCCGCATCCTTCTGGCGTCCGTCGTCGCGCCGGCCGTCCTGATTGCCGGTTGTCGGTCGAGCGACGCGACCGGTCCGAGCTCCGGCCAGACGCTCGATCTTTCCTCGTTGATCGGGGAAATGGGAATTGCCAGCGTCGGCGTCGCCGCGGGTGCGGCGGGCGTCGGCGGCGTTGCGATTCCCACGATGCCTCCGGTCGTGCCGTCGTCCTGTCAGTATTCGGCGGCGATACAGGGTTTCAGCTGCGCGAC